>Ga0315905_10007227_pt1 | contig 11265 bp, 8 predicted proteins | sample LakEriMetagenome_5_FD_203522 | JGI IMG/M metagenome (GOLD analysis project Ga0315905, IMG submission 203522) | Freshwater fungal communities from buoy surface, Lake Erie, Ohio, United States - Buoy 4 MA121 | ecosystem: Environmental > Aquatic > Freshwater > Lake | place: USA: Lake Erie, Ohio...
GCGCCTGGGCCGGATTGGAAAACGCCAAGCCTGCCCAAGCAACCGCCAATGCCGAAGTCCAGCCAAGGCCGGATTTGCCCCCGTGTGCTGATAGTGCCCGCATCGATCCCCTCCCATTTTCTGGGCCGGCAGTGACCACCAGCCTCTTGTTTAAGTCATATGCGTTAATTCGGTTGTGACACCTCGCCTAATTGTTAGGGTGGCTGCAAGCCTGATGGACTCCGATCCCGGCTTGTAGGATCGGGACACCATGAACGAGCCAGCAATCATCGGCGTTCCACTGGTCGGGAATCCGCTCGCGGCGGGCATTCCGTCTGCGGTCGGAGCGCCGAGCGATTTCGACGAGACCAAAGTGCGGCTGATCCTTGCCGCCGAGACGCTGTTCGCGGAGCGGTCGATTGAAAGCATCTCGCTGCGTGAAATCGCCAGGGCAGCAGACAACGGCAACAACAACGCCGTCCAGTACCACTTCGGCAGCAAGAACGGGCTGATCCAGGCGATTTTTGCATACCGGGTTTGGCAGATGGACGAACAGCGCCGAGCCGGTCTTGAAGAGCTCCGATCGAACGGTCGGGAGCTCGACATCCCGACCTTGCTTGAACTGCTCTTTTTGCCGCTGCTCGATCTGACCAATGAAGCAGGGCGGCACACCTATGCTGGGTTTGTCGGCAAGTATCTGCTGCTCAATCGTCCGATCGGGGTCCCGCACGCCATGGACAGCCTGGCCGAGTTCACGGTCGCACTGCGGCAGATTAACAGCGAGATTGAACGCCATCTGCAACATTTGCCCGCCGACCTCGTGATCAACCGGATCGCGCTGTCTTATCTGATGTTCATCAACATGCTGGTGCGATCCGACAACGACGGAGCCAGCGCCCTCGGCGGCAACGTATTGCAGCAACGGATCAAGGACTGCCTCGAAATGGCCGCCGCCGCACTCCTTGCTCCAGCGCGCGCAGAAAGTTGAACGCCGCACTTCCTCGAACCCCGGAGCGAGTTTGTATCATTAGCGGGTCGAAGGACAGCTATGGCGACGTCTTGCTGACAACCAGCCCCCATCGCTTATGCTTCGTTACCCGATTTGGCTCGAAGTCTGAACCCACAGCTGCTTCTGAAGCTTAGGCCTAGTTACCTGGATGTCCGCTTCGTCAGCGCTAGCGCTTACGTTTGAATGGCGATATGGGCTGGCTGGTTTGCGAGGGCGAGGCATGCCCCAGCCCTACCCTCACCGCGTCAGTTTTCAATCAGGTGCATTTGCTCTGACAAAGCCAAATTGAGTCATCAACTCGCATATCGGCGCTCGAATTCTGCCTTCGCGGGGGGAGATTGGATGCAAGCATTGCATCGACCGCGGCATCATCCAGCGCTTCGAAAAGGCGCCCACCAGCATGCTTGTCCATGACAAGCATGAAGACCTCGAAGGCGCGATCATGATGGTCAAGCCATGGTTCCTTTTCGAGCAAACGGATCATTCCCCTCGCTATCGGAAGGCGGAACGATGCATTTGACCGGTCAAGAAACTGCAAGCGTATGTTCGCCCGTGCAAGAAACTGCCTGAGGACACGCTCAGGATTGGCCGGATCGATGCGGTTGGCGATGTGCCCATTCCACCAGAGCCGGGCGATCGCATTGTCGTCCCGGCATTGATCGAGGGTCCGTGCGAAGAAGTGGTTGGCGATATCCTTCTCCGGATCTGAACGGATCCAGCGCTTCCTGGAATACTCGAGACAATCAACATGGCAGAGCCTCACCCATACCTGCTCCTGTCGAGCGACCGCGGGGGTCATTCCCTTCAGATCCGAATGGACCAGCAAGGAATTCTGGATCTCGGCTTACTGCCGGGGCCTCACCTCCGCCCGTCCGTAGGCAAAACGCTCGGGGTCGGTCTCGCCCGATGAAGTCGAATCTTCCTCGCCGGCTTCTGCCGCGAACAGATGCGCCAGCTCCTCGATGTCGTCGCTGTCCGAGGTCTCGACCTTGGCGACTTCCCTGATCTTTTCCCGGACGGCCCTGACAAGCTGGTTGATCGCGCGCTTCACCCGCTCCTGTTCTTCGGTCCCGAATAGCCTGCGCAACGTCGAGGACCTGTTGTTCGAGCGCGGCATCGATCTTTGCCACGAGACCGTGCGGCTGTGGTGGAACCGCTTTGGTCCGCTCTTTGCGGCGGACATCCGTCGCCAGCGGATCAGCCGGATGCGCGGGTTCCGCCATTGGAGGTGGCACCTTGATGAGGTGTACGTGAAGATCAACGGCGAGATGCATTACCTGTGGCGGGCCGTTGATCACGAAGGCGAAGTGCTCGAAAGCTACGTCACCAAGAAACGCGACAAATCCGCAGCTTTGCGGTTCCTCAAGAAAGCGCTGAAGCGTCACGGATCGGCCGAGAAGATCGTCACCGACGGGTTGCGCTCCTACCCGGCGGCGATGCGGGACCTGGGCGTTCTCGATCGTCTCGAGATGGGAAGGTGGTTGAACAATCGGGCAGAGAATAGTCACCTTCCCCTGCGCAGAAGAGAGCGGGCAATGCTCAGGTTTCGACGAATGAAATCGCTACAGAAATTCGTCTCAGTTCACGCCTCGCTTCACAACCATTTCAACTCCGAACGCCACCTCGTCGATCGCCAGACTTTCAAGCTTCGCCGCTCAGCCGCCCTAGCCGAGTGGCAATCGCTCGCCGCCTGACGTCGATGCATTTGGCCCATGCTGCCCCAAGTGGAGACGAGTTGCGCTTGGACTGACAGCGCCCTTGGCAGTCCTGGCCTGCTAGCTGGCCGCGGATGCTTCGCGCAACGCCTGCAGGAATGCGCGAATGCGCTTGGCGTTGACGCCAAGATCGCTGACCCCGATCCGGCTGGTCGAGCGCATGTCGACCCGGCTGCCAGCCCCGCCCTGGGTGGGCACGATCCGCAACACGACATCGTCCTTGAAGCGGATGAACGAGACGCTGGCCGTCGCCTCGACATGGCCGCGTGCCGGATCGCTCTTGACGATCTGCCAGCCTTGCTCCTCGGCCAGTCGCACGGCATCGGCAGTGACCTGCGCAACCGGACGAGCAATTTCGAGCGGGCGGAGATCGGCATAGGCGGCTGCGTGCAGCTTCCGCCAGTTCTCCACCGTGCCAACCCCGGCCAGATTGTCCTCGCGCAGCTTGATCGCTTCGAACTGCGGGGGGTTGGCCAGATCGGTGGTGATATCGTGGATCGCCGGAACGTCGCCATTGGCCATTGGCCGCGAAGCGAGGAAGCCGGCAAAGACCAGCGACACGGCGATCGCAGCCAGCAACTTGCCGCGCGACGGCAAGGCCTGCTGCCGGCCGATGAAGAGTGCGGCAATGCCCAGCAGCAGCGCCAGGGCCGCCAGCAGGCCGCCGGACAGGAATGCCATGAAGCCCGTGAGTTTGGGTACCAGGTCATAGCGCGCCAGGATCAGGCCCAGCGCCGCCACGACGACCGCAACCAGCGTCAGTTTGATCGACCCGTTCGCGAGGCGCCCTTTCCATCTGGATTGTTCAGCCATTTCCTGTTCCTCTTCTGCAGTTGCAACAGGGTCAGCAGGAAATCGGCAGCGCGTCAATCACGCCAGGAAAAGGACTGGATCGACCGCGCCAGCTCTGCCCGCTACAGCAATCCCGTCCGTCAGGAGTATAGCAGTCACCATGCAGCCGAAACGCCTCGTCCTACTCACGCTGTTTGCGGCTGCGCTCACCGCCTGGTTCGTATTCGACCTTGGGCAATACCTGACGCTCGAAGCGCTGAAAACGCAGCAGGCGGCGATCGACGTCATCTACCGGGCCAACCCGCTGCTGGTGATCGCAGCGTTCTTCGCGATCTATGTGACCTTGACCGCATTGTCTGTGCCGGGGGCGGCGATCATGACACTGGCAGCCGGAGCGATCTTTGGCGTGGTGACCGGCACGGTGCTGGTTTCGTTCGCTTCGAGCATCGGCGCGACGCTGGCCTTTCTTGGCTCGCGCTATCTGTTCCGCGACGGCGTACAGGCCCGCTTCGGCGCGCAGCTGAGCGGGATCAACGCCGGTATGGCGCGGGACGGGGCATTCTATCTGTTCTCGTTGCGGCTGGTGCCGGTTGCCCCGTTCTTCGCAATCAACCTGCTGATGGGTCTCACCCCGATCCGCACCTGGACCTACTATTGGGTCAGCCAGGTCGGCATGCTTCTGGCCACGATCGTTTACGTCAACGCGGGGACCCAGCTCGCGCAGATCAATTCGCTGCGCGATATCGCCTCGCCCGGGCTGCTCGGCTCCTTCGTAGCGCTGGGGCTACTGCCATGGGTGGGCAAGTGGATCATGGCCATGATCAAGCGGCGGGGGGTCTACGCACGCTGGCAGCGGCCCCGCAAATTCGACCGCAATATGGTGGTGATCGGCGCAGGTGCAGCGGGACTGGTGTCGTCGCTGATCGGCGCGACGGTCAAGGCCAAGGTGACGCTGGTCGAGGCGGGGAAGATGGGTGGCGACTGCCTCAACTATGGTTGCGTTCCCTCCAAAGCGCTAATCAAGTCGGCGCGGATCGCTGACCAGATGCGCCACGCCGAACGATACGGGCTGGAGGGCGTCGATCCGCGCTTCAGCTTCAAGGCGGTGATGAACCGGATCCACGCGATCATCAGTGCGATCGAACCCAATGACAGCGTTGAGCGCTACACCGGCCTTGGGGTCGATGTGATCAAGGGCTACGCAAAGATTGTTGATCCCTGGACGGTTGAGGTCACCCGCGAGGATGGCCAGACCCAGCGCCTGACGACGCGCTCAATCATCATCGCCGCCGGCGCCGCGCCGCTGGTGCCCGATCTGCCGGGCCTTGCGGGCTCTGGCTATCTGACCAGCGATAACCTGTGGGAAGAATTCGCCCGTCTGGACGAGATCCCCCGGCGCATCACCGTGCTGGGCGGCGGGCCGATCGGATCAGAGCTGGCGCAAGCTTTCGCCCGGCTGGGCGCGGCGGTGACCCAGGTCGAGCTGGCCGAACGGGTGCTCATTCGCGAGGATGCCGACGTTTCCGCGCTGGCCAGGCAAGCGCTGGAAGCATCCGGCGTCACCGTCCTGACGGGACATGAGGCGCTGCGGGTCGAAGACAAGAACCTGATTGTGGCTCATGCCGGGGCCGAGCAAGCCATCGCTTTCGATGCGCTAATCCTGGCGATCGGCCGCAAGGCGCGCCTGACCGGCTACGGGCTGGAGGAACTTGGCATCGAGACTGACAAGACTGTCGCAACAGACGAATATCTGGCGACAATCTATCCCAACATATACGCCGCCGGCGATGTTGCTGGCCCCTACCAGTTCACCCACACCGCCTCCCATCAGGCCTGGTTCGCCAGCGTCAACGCGCTGTTCGGCCAGTTCAAGCGCTTCAAGGCCGATTACCGTGTGATCCCCTGCACCACTTTTCTCGATCCCGAGATTGCCCGGGTCGGGCTCAACGAACAGGAAGCGCTGGCGCAGGGCGTGGCGCACGAAGTTACGGTCTACCAACTCCACGAGCTGGACCGCGCCATCGCCGACAGCGCCACGGCGGGCTTCGTCAAGGTGCTCACGCCGCCCGGCAAGGACCGGATCCTTGGCGTCACCATTGTCGGTGAGCATGCCGGCGAGCTGCTCGCCGAATACGTCCTGGCGATGAAGCATGGATTGGGCCTCAACAAGATCCTCGGCACAATCCACACCTATCCGACCATGGCCGAGGCCAACAAGTTCGCCGCCGGGGCCTGGAAGAAGAAGCACGCCCCCGAAAGTCTGTTGCGGATGGTCGGGCGCTACCATGATTGGCGTCGGGGATGAGCGCGGCCGCGCAGAACCTTCAGGGCCTGATCGGCCTCACCGCGATCCTGCTGCTCGCCTGGGCCCTCTCGGAAGATCGCGCCGCACGGCCATCTTGGCGCTGGATCGGCGGAGCGCTGCTGCTGCAGTTCGCAATCGCTCTGGTGGTCACGCGGGTGCCGTTCGTGTGGACATTGGTCGGCTTCGCCAACTCGGCGGTTTCCGCAATCGAGGCGGCGACACTGGTCGGGTCGAGTTACATGTTCGGCTATACCGGCGGCGCGCCGATCCCGTTCCTGCTCAAGCCCGGCGCCGAGCCGCCGGTCGTTATCGCCTTCCAGATCCTGCCGCTGATCATTGTCTTCTCGGCGCTCTCGGCATTGCTGTGGCACTGGGGCGTGCTGCGCGCTGTTGTGCGCGGACTGTCCTGGGCCTTGCAGCGCACCCTGGGCGTGAGCGGCGTGGTCGGCCTTGGCGGAGGGGCCACGATCTTCCTTGGCGTGGTCGAAACCCCACTGGTGCTGCGCGCCTGGTTCGGCAAGGTCAGTCGCAGCGACCTGTTCATGCTGATGGTCATGATCATGGCGACCATCTCGGGCGCGATCCTGGTGCTTTACGCCTCCACGCTGTCCAAGACCGTGCCCAATGCCGTGGGCCACATGATCGTCGCCTCGCTGATCTCATTGCCCGCCGCGATCCTGATTGCGCGGCTGATGGTGCCGGGAGGCAAGGCGGACGAGCCCACCCCGGTCGAGGCTGACCTCAAATACGAAAGCAGCATCGACGCGATCATCCGCGGAACGATGGAGGGCGTCCAGCTGGTGCTTGCGGTGATCGGGATCATCATCGTGGTCTTTGCACTGGTCAATCTTGTCGACCAGGTCCTCGCGCTGCTGCCCATGGTCGAAGGCGCGCCGCTGACTTTGCGCCGGGCCTTCGGCTGGCTGCTGGCACCGGTGATGTGGGGTGTCGGGGTGCCGTGGGACCAGGCCAGCGCCGCCGGAGCGCTGATGGGCACCAAGGCCGTGCTCAACGAATATGTCGCCTACCTCGATCTGGCCGCACTGCCCGCAGGCACGCTCGATCCGCGCAGTTTGCTGATCGTCACCTATGCGCTGTGCGGAGTGGCCAATCTGGCCTCGGTGGGCCTGATCGTTTCGACCATCGCCACGCTCGCGCCCGAGCGCCGGGGCGAGGTTGCAGCGCTCGGCATCAAGAGCTGGCTGGCCGGCAACATGGCCTCACTGATGACCGGGGCGGTCATCGGCCTGGTCACCTGGGCCTGAGCCGCCGCGGTGTTCGACGCCCGCCTGCGCCCGCTGATCGACCCGCCGCTGAATGCGGCTGGGCGCGTGCTGGCGCGTTGGGGCATCGGTGCCAATGCGGTGACGCTGGCCGGACTGGTCCCGGCAGTTGCGGCGGGCCTGGCCATTGCCCACCAGCACTATTGGCTGGCCCTTGTCCTGATTGTCCTCAACCGTCTACTCGACGGGCTCGACGGCGCGGTCGCTCGGGCGAACGGGATCAGCGCGATGGGCGGTTACCTCGATACGCTGGCTGACTTTGCCTTTTACGTGGCAGTGCCGCTCGGGTTCGGTTTCGCCGCCGCGGCCAATACCGCACCTGCCATGGTCCTGATCGCCAGCTTCACGCTGACCGGCGTCAGCTTCCTGGCCTTTGCCGCCATAGCCGCCACGCGCGGAGTTCAAACTACGGCCCACGGCACCAAGAGCTTCTTCTATTCGACTGGCATCGCAGAGGGGACCGAGACTATCGCAGCTTTCGTGGCAATGTGCCTCTGGCCCGCGCAATTTGCGGCGATCGCCTATGCCTATGCCGCGCTGTGCCTGCTCACCGTGGTCCAGCGCAGCCTGATGGCGCGCCGCATCTTTGGATCGCAGCCAGGCCATGATTGAGGCGCTGGCCCTGAACGAAGCCGCGCTTCGGACCGGCTTCTTTGTCGGGATTTTCGCGCTGATGGCCGGCTGGGAGGCGCTTGCCCCGCTGCGCCAGCGCGGCGTTTCACGGACGTTGCGCTGGAGCAACAACCTGGCGCTGGTTGCGCTCGACTCCGTCATCGTGCGCTTGATCTTTCCGGTGACTGCAGTGAGCTTCGCCGCCCTGGCGGCAGAGCGGGACTGGGGCTTGCTCAATCTCCTCGGCCTGCCGTTCTGGCCCGCCTTGATTGTGTCGCTGCTGCTGCTCGACCTGATCATCTACCTGCAGCACCGGCTGTTTCACGCGGTGCCGCTGCTGTGGCGGCTGCACCGGGTCCATCACGCCGACACCGAATTCGATGTCACCACCGCGCTGCGGTTTCACCCGCTCGAGATGCTGGTGTCGATGGCGATCAAGCTGGCAGCGATTGCGGTCATCGGCGCTCCGGCGGAAGCGGTTCTGGTCTTCGAAGTGGTCCTCAACGGCGCGGCCATGTTCAACCACGCCAACGTCGCGCTGCCACCGAAAGTCGAGCGCGTGCTGCGGTCTGTCTTCGTCACCCCGGACATGCACCGCATCCACCATTCGACGCAGATCGAGGAAATGAACCGCAATTTCGGCTTCAACCTGGCGTGGTGGGACCGGTTGCTGGGCAGCTATTGCCCCAGGGCCCAGCAGGACCAGCACTCAATGCCCATCGGCCTCGACCAATTTCGCACGCGCCGCGATCTGTGGCTCGACCGGATGCTGCTGCAACCCCTGCGCCGAAAGCCCTAGCGCTCCGCGCCCAGCCCTGGCGCGTTTTGCAAGCAAACGAATTGGGGCGGACAATCAGGAGCCTGGGCCACGATCTGCCCTGCTGACTAGCGCGGCTGGGTGCGCTCTGGCGGGATGGCCAGGGCCCCGGGCCGGCGCGGGTCGGCGGCACCGAGGAACAGTCCGTTCTCGATCATGATCGATTGGGCGCTGCCCATTGTTTCATCCGACGTTAGCGTGTGCCCCATGGTGCCGAGGATCCGGACCGTATCGGGATTGAAGTTGGGCTCTACCCGCAGATTCCTGCCCGTATCCTGGAAGATGCGCGGCTGGTGCGTGGCCTCTTCGACGTTGAGGTTGAAATCGACCACGTTGACGATCAGCTGCAGCACCGTGTTGATGATCGTGCTGCCCCCGGGCGTGCCGGTGACCAGCCAGGGCTTGCCATTCTTCATGACCATGGTCGGCATCATGGTGGACAGCATCCGCTTGCCCGGAGCCATGGCATTGAGCGGCGGCGGGGTGCCGTCGCGCAACGCCTTGGCGGCGTTTTGGTGATCGAAATTGTTCATCTGGTTGTTGAGCAGCACCCCGGTGCCGGCAATCATCACGCCGGAGCCGAAGTCCGCACCCAGCGTATAGGTGGTCGAGACGACATTGCCCTGCGCATCGGCCACCGAGTAATGCGTGGTCGACGGGCTTTCGAACCGGGTCGGATCGCCGATGCCAAGGTCGCGCGCCGGGGTCGCCTTTGCCGGATCGATCAGCTTGGCCCGGCTTTGTGCATAACCCTTTGAAATGAAGCCCTGCAACGGCACGGTGACGAAATCGGTATCACCCAGGAATCGGTAGCGATCATTGTAGCCCAGCTTCATCGCCTCAGCCATGATGTGCAGCGACTGGGCCGATCCGGCGCCGTGGGCCTTGAGGTCAAATCCTTCCAGGATGTTGCGCATGTTGAGCAGCGTCGCACCGCCAGCGCTGGCGGGCGGCGCAGTGACGACCTCCAGCCCGCGATAGGTCCCGCGCAGCGGCTTGCGCTCGACCGCGCGATAGGCCGCCAGATCCTCCAGCGTGATCAGGCCGCCGTTGGCCTTCATGTCGGCGGCAAAGCGCTGCGCCACTGGGCCTTTGTAAAAGCCATCGGCCCCGCACTTGGCGATCTGGGTCAGCGTCCAGGCCAGGTCCGGCTGACGCAAGATTTCGCCAGCGCGGTATAGCGAGCCGTCGGAGCGGTAATAGGCGGCCTTGGCGGCTGCGCTGGTCGAGAGCCGCTCCTTGCCCCAGCCGAACACGAAGGCTTCGTCCGGGGTCAGGGCCACGCCATCGCGGGCCAGGGCAATCGCGGGCGCCACGACCGTGCCCCACGGCAGCTTGCCGAACCGCTTGTGGGCCATGGCCAGCCCGGCAACCGTGCCCGGCACCGAAGGCGCGAGGTACCCGCGGCTGGCGATGCTCGCTTCCTTGCCCTGGTTGTCGAGATACATCGCCAGGGTCGCCGCCTTGGGCGCGACCGAGCGGAAGTCGAACACCACCTGCTCGCCGCTCTTGGCATCGTGGACCAGCATGAAGCCATCGCCGCCGATATTGCCGGCGCGCGGCAGGGTAACCGCGAGGGCAAAGCCAACCGCAACCGCCGCATCGACCGCATTGCCGCCGCGCCGCAGGATTGCCGCGCCGACGCCCGAGGCTATGGCGTTCTGTGAGACCACCATGCCCTGTTCGCCGACCACGGGGGAATGGATGCTGGGATATTCCAGCAGTTGCCGCTTCTGCGCCAGCCCCGGCGTAGCCGCCATGAGCAGCGCAGCCAGCAATGCCGTGGCCTTGCCGGCCCATCCCCCGATCAGTCGCTTCACATCAACTCCTTGCCAATTACCGCTCGGCTAGCTGGCGACTTCAGAACTCCTTGGAGAGCTCGAAGTAGAAGAACTGGCCAACGGCATCGTGGAGCGAGCCGAGGAAACCGAAGTTGTTCGAGGCCAGCGGCGGAGCCTGGTCAAACAGGTTGCGTGCGCCAACCCGGAAGCGGGTGCCCGAAAGCGCCCCGCTGTCCTTGGGCACGCGGTACTGGACATAGGCGTTGACCGTGGTGAAGCTGGGCAGCTCGTAGAACTGGCCATTCACCTGCTGGGTGCCGGTATCGAAGACCGAGCCGACATAGTTCACCAGCACGCCGGCGCTGACCGGGCCGGACCGCCAGGTCAGATTGCCGCTCAGACGCCATTCGGGGTTGCCGTTGACCTGGATCTGGCTGCCGGCCTGGGTGATCGTCACGCCGGTCCCCAGCGTGCCGGCCGCATTGGCGGCAATCAGCAGGGCCTGGAGCTCCGACGGGGTCTGCTCATACTTGAGCAGCTTGGAGGCGGCGAGATCAAGATTGATGTTGCCGAGCGGCGTGTCCCGCAGGTCGAGGTTGAGGGCGAAATCGAGCCCGCGCAGCGTGCGCGGTCCCAGGTTGAAATAGTTGTCCTGGACATAGTCGATCGTGCCAACAACCTGCGTGCCGACCGGTGCCAGGCGGACTACATTGGGGTTGCTGCGCCCACCCAGCCGTTCGAGCAGATCGAACAGGATCTGGTTCTGCGCGCCCTGAATGCCGATCACGCCTTCGGACCGCAGCGACCAGTAGTCAGCGGTAAAGGTCAGGTTGCGGAGCGGCTGAAGGATGATCCCGGCCGAGAAGGTTTCCGCATTTTCGGGCTTGAGGTTGCTATTGCCGGCGCGCACTTCCAGCGTACCCACCCCGGTGCAAGTGGTGGCCGGATTGAGCCGGCAGGCCGCAAAGTCGG
>Ga0315905_10007229_pt1 | contig 11264 bp, 9 predicted proteins | sample LakEriMetagenome_5_FD_203522 | JGI IMG/M metagenome (GOLD analysis project Ga0315905, IMG submission 203522) | Freshwater fungal communities from buoy surface, Lake Erie, Ohio, United States - Buoy 4 MA121 | ecosystem: Environmental > Aquatic > Freshwater > Lake | place: USA: Lake Erie, Ohio...
GCGGTGCAGAGTGCGGGCCTCGCGGCCGGTGGTCTCCTGCAGGCGCTTGGCGGCGCGGCCGGTGGGGGCGCAGAGCTCGACTTTTTTGCCCGAGCGGGTGAACAGCTCGACGATGCCGCGCACCAGCGTGGTTTTACCGACGCCGGGACCGCCGGTGATGATGAGCGCCTTGCCGCGGGTGCTTTGGGCGAGGGCGTCGCGCTGCTCGGGGGCGAGCTCGATGCCCATCTGCTTCTCAATGGATGCGATGGTATCCGAGCTGGCGGGGGCGATGGCGGGGGCGCCTTGCAGGAACTCGGCCAGCTTCTGGGCCAGGTTGCATTCGGCCAGGTAAAGGGACTTGAGATAAAGCCAGGGGGGCGAGAATTTGGTCTCGCGGACGACGCTGCCGGTTTGGCGCTCGGCCTCGAGCGCCTCGCGGGCGCGTAGGGCGGGGATGGTGGTGAGCTCGACGACGCGATCGAGCACCGCCTCCTCGGGCTGGCCGACATGGCCATCGAGGCCGAATTCGCGCAGGGCGTGCAGGATGGCGGCGCGGGCGCGTTCGGGTGCGTCGGGCGGCATGCCGAGACGCTTGGCCAACTCGTCGGCGGTGCTGAAGCCGACCCCCCAGATGTCGGCGGCCAGGCGGTAGGGATTGGCGCGGATGAGGGGGATGGCCTGATCGCCGTAGGTGCGGTGGATGCGGAGTGCGCGGGCGCCGCCCATGCCGTGGGCCTGTAGGAAGATCATCAGGTCGCGGACGCCCTTCTGCTCGATCCAGCTTTGGCGGATGAGGGCGAGCCGTTTGTCGCCGATACCCTTGACCTCGCGGAGGAAAGCCGGGGACCGGTCGATGACCTCGAGGGTGCGCTCGCCGAAGGCCGAGACGATGCGCTTGGCGTACTCGGGGCCGATGCCCTTGACCATGCCGCTGGCGAGGAAGCGCTCGATACCCTCGCGGCTGTGGGGTGGGAGGCAGCGGAGGCTTTTTGCCTTGAACTGCAGGCCGCGGTGGTCGGTGACCCAGTTGCCATCGGCCTGGACGATCTCGCCGGCGTTGACGGTGGCGGAGGTGCCGACGACGGTGGCGAGTTCGGGGCGGCCCTGGACGGCGACCTTGAGGACGCAGAAGCCGTTGTCGGGGTTATGGAAGGTCACCCGCTCGATGCTGCCGGTTAGGGATTCGTCGGACATCGGGCTTGGGTTTCCAGACACGGGGCGGCGCGGCCACTTGGCGGCGCTGTGACCGGGTTTCAGTGTACCGCACGGGGAGGCCGGCTCCCATTGGGACAATGGCGCGGTGGAGGGGGTTTGTGGAGACCACGCCACCTTGCTTTTCTGCAGAAGGAAAGGGGGCCGGACTAGAAGACCTACCCCCCGCTATGTCCATCTATGGGATGGGGCCAATGCCGAGGACCTCACCCCCCGCCCTCTCCATGAATGGAGAGGGAGCCAAGCAGATTGGAATTATTCAAAGCGGATGGAGAGGACCTTGAAGCTGAGGGGGCGGCCGTCGACGCTGATGCCGGCCTGGGCGGGGGATCTGGCTCCGGTGGGATTGCGGAGGTTGACGACGCGGCGGCCGGGTTGGAGGGGGACCTCGATGCGTAGGGGGCGATCGTTGGTGGGGTCGGTGGCGGGCAGGACGACGCGGAGTGGGCCGTCAGGTGTTTCGAGGTCCAGATGGGGAGGTTTGGGCAGGTGCTCGAAGCGGTCGCCCAGTTCGATGACCAGTTTGCCTTCGCGCGGGGCCTCGACCCAGACCTTCATGCCGTCGCCCATCCAGGCGAAACGGCGGGTGCCGGGGGGATCTTCGCCCCAGGGGGCGACGACCTTCTCGGGGCTGACCTGGCGCTCCTGCATGTTGAGTCCGGCGACCCGGGCGATGGCGGGGTTTTGCAGGACGCGGAATTTGGGGGTGGAGAAGAGTTCGACACCGCCCTTCTCGATCATGGAATGGCGGTAGACGATATGGACCGGTGGGGGCCAGGGGAACTCTGAGACCTTGCGGGTGATCTTGTCGTTGTAGCCGCCCTTGGTGCCGGCATCGTCCCAGATGAACGCGCGGCCCTCGAGGAAGCGGGGCACCCAAACGGTTTGGAAGAAGGAGGCGAGGAAGGTGGGCATGGTCTGGTCTTCCATGACCCAGGGTTCGGGTAGCGGGCCATCGAGTTTTGTCGGTGGACTTTTGGAGAATTCGGCGAGCTGGAGGTGATCGACGCTGAGGCATTTCTCGGCGCTGATGGCCAGGAGGCTGCCGGAATGGCTGACCAGCGAGTAGAGGAACCAACCGGACAGGGTGAGCAGGGGCAACCAACCGAGCAGCTTCCAGCGGTCGCGGGGATTCCGGTGGGGAGTGGGCACCATGTACAGCGCGCCGATGATGGCGACCACGGCGAGGATGGTGGCGTGGTACTGGGAGATTTTCTGCCAGCCGTAGCCGTAGCCGCTTTGTTTCACCATGAGCGCGGCGACATCGAAGGCGACCGCCCAGCCCCAAGCCAGGGCGCGGTCACGCGCGACATAGAGGCCAACGAACCAGCAGAGGCTGATCACCAGCGTGAGCGCCAGCATGGGAGCCCAACCCGGTTTTTCAGCCAGGCGAGTGGCCAGGGTGGTGAAGCCGGGCAGGTAGGCGGAGCGGTCGAGACCCTCGAACACATTGGGAGGGAGGAGGCTTTTATTGGCAGGGTCTGCCGCCATGCGGCTTTCGGCCATGGCCACCTTCACCGTGTGGGCGGTGCGGATTGTGACCGGCGGGAAGAGGAGCAATCCGGCTGAGGCGACAGCAACCGGCATCCACCATTGGCGGGTCCAGACTATATTTCGGCGGCGAAGCAGGTCGGACAGCAGCACGAGGCCGCCGGCCATGCCCGTGAAGGGGATCAACTCGGGGTAGGTGCCGGCCAGCGCCAGGGCGCCCAAGGGGAGCAGCAGCAACCGCGAGGGGGTGAACCCCTGGAGCTGGGTTTGCCTGAGGATGAGCCAAAGCAGCGTGGCGACGACCATGCCAAAACCGTTGCCCATGTTGCCGTTGATGATGAAGTAGAAGCCCATGGGGTGGAGGATGAGGAGCAAATCGCCCACCAGGCTTTCCCATCTCCGGAGGCCCTCACGCGGCGAGAGCGCCCGGAGGAGCAGGCCGCAGGCCACGGACCAAAAGACTGCCAGCGAGGCGAAATATCCGCTGTAGACCCAGACGGGATCCTGGCCGAGGAGCGTGGCAACCATGGCACCCAGCGACTGGGCGCAGACGCGGCCGCTGCGGGGATCGTATCCGATGATGGTGATTGACAGGAGGGGGGCGGGATGTTCGCGGTCCCACTCCAGGGGCTGCAGGTAGCCTTGGCGTTGCAGGGTGACCAGATCGGTGACGAATTGCTGGTTGTCGTTGCAGGTGGTGCCATCGTACTGGGTGGGCAAGCCTTCGCGGAGGACGGGCCATGCCAGCAGGCCGAGGATGATTGCCTGGGCGGCGGCGCGAGGCACCCACCACGAGGTAGCCACTCCGCTTGGGAAGCCGAATCCGGTCCAGCCTTCCTTGACCAAACGCCTTGCCGCCACCGCGGTGATGGCGATAGCCAGGGGCCAGGCGAACCAGCGGGCCCCCATCCAGGCGTTGAGGGGAAGCAGGATGGCGAAGAGTACTGCCAGGCCGCCCAAAAGGGTCCAACCCAGGCGGGCCACTGGTCCGGCGCCGACGCGGATTCCGAAGGCGATGCCGGTGAGCAGCGGCAGCAGCAGGGCCAGCAGGAAAGCGGACAGAAAAATAATCATGGGACCCGGTTCCCCAGGCAGGAAGCATAGCTGGCGCGGGCGTTTTGAAGGGCCTGTCGCAACGCGTGTTGCCAGTTGGCTTCCGGCTTGCGCATCTCGATGGAGATCCAGCCGGTGTGGCCCGACCCGGCCAGCCAGCGGGCGATGGCTTCCTGCTCGGCGCGGTTGGTGAGGGGATCGAGGTTGGGCTCGCTGGCGTGGTGGTGGGCGAGGGAGCGGGTAGTTGAGGGCGGGGCCTGGCCGGACATGATCATGCCGCCTGCATCGCCATGGAGGGCAATGCCCGGACTGGCGACCAGGTCCACAAAGTTGGCGGCCTCGTCGAGGGTGGTGAGCCAATCCCCACCGTAGCCGGGAGGGTTGGCCTCCATACCGAAGACTACGCCGAGATCGGCGGCGCGTCGGCCCACCTCGCGGAAGAACTGGGCAGCGGCCTCATCGGCCTGCTGATGAGAGAGCGGGCCTTTCAGGCGATTTTTCGGGGAGCCGAACACCAAAACACGGGCTCCCAGCAGGGAGGCCATGCCGGCCATGGTTGTGAGGTGGTCGAGCAGGGCTAACTTCTCTTCAGGGGTGCCGAAGACCTTCAGGTTGGGGCGGTTGAACAACAGTGCCTGCATGGCGACCACGGGTAGGCCCTTGGCCTCAAACGCCGCGCGGGCGCGGGTGATTTCGTCCGGGGAGGCGGCGGCGGGATCGGGGAAGAGGAGCGACGGTGCGACCTCTACTCCGGTGGCGCCGCCATCGAGCAGGATGCGCAGGGCCTCGTCACGGGATTCGGTGTCCGCCGGCCAGGCGATGTTGGAGACGGCGAGACCCTTGGCGGATGGGGAGGTCATGGGTCATTTTCCTCCCGGTGGGGTGACCGGGTTGAAACCGCCGACGCAGACTTTCAGCAGGGTTTGGAGGATGCCGAAGTTGGCGCGGAAGCCGTGGATCTTGGTGGGGGTTTTGCCGGTGGGCGGGTAGGCGCGCAGGACGGGGATTTCCCGGATGGCGTAACCCAGGCGGGCGGCGCGGTAGGCGAGGTAGTAGTGCATCTCGTAGCCGGCGAGCAGATCGCGGAAGACGGCCATGCGGGGATCGGACAGGAGTTTGGGGGAGTAGGCGCGGAAACCGTTGGTGGTGTCGGTGTAACGCTGCCAGGAGGCGATGCTGAGGAGCGGAGCGTGCAGCAGTTTGATGCCCCAGTAGCGGGCGGCAGGCGTGTTGATGGCCTGGCCACCCGGGATGAACCGGGAACCCTGGACATAATCGACCCCATCCTTCAGGGCGGCGACGAAGCGGGGGATGGCGTCGACGCCATCTTTGTCGTTGCCATCAATGGTGATGACGCCCTTGTAGCCCTGGCGCAGGCACCAGGCGAAGGCCATGCGCATTTGCGCGCCGAGTTTGCCGGGACCGGTTTTGACGAGGAGGGCGCGGACGCCCATGGAGCGAAGGTAGTCGGGAGCGGTGGCGCCGTCGGTGGAGCCGCCATCGGCCAGGACGACATCGGCAACGGGTTGAAACGGTTGCATTTTGGCCAGCTGGCTGCGGAGGCGGTCTCCCTCGTTGAGGACGAACACGCAGACGGCGTAATCGGCCCGGCGTGGGTTTAGTTCGGTGGCAGTGTGCGCCGGGACCTGCCACGAGGAGCCATCCTGACCGTCGTGGTGAGGGGGCGGGGTGGCAGGATGTGCGGTTGCCGCATCTAAGTCCATGACTGACAACGCTTTCCAATGACAGTTCTAACGGCGGGGTACCCTGGTTTTTGTCCAAGGGCCGAAGTCCGGCCGGGAATCCATGCACCTTATCTTGGGAATACCCCAATTCGGGAGGTGGTTGCAATGTGGATGGGCCGAAGGCGGAGGATGGGGGCTTTGCGCCGGTTTGGTTGGCGGGTGGGATGGGCCGAATGCTTTGCCAGCGGAGTGCTAACGGAAGGGGTGTGGGTCGTTGCCGGTGGGTTCGCAGAAAGTCTATATTTAGTGGTAGCAATGATTTCCAACCTTGCCTGACCGGAAGCCCGCCTTAAATGCTTGACTGATTTGCCTTGGCGGGCCGGAACCAGTTCGCGCGCATCGGGAAGCCATTGGGAATTGGGAGACCACGGCGATGTTCCAACGCTCGGCTCTAGGCGGTTTGCTGGTGGCAGGAGTGCTGAACATTGGATTGGCTGGTGCCGCGCAAGCGGATGGTGCCGACACCACCGCGGTGAAGGCGGATGACAAGCCCGCCGGTGACGCCGCCAAGGAAACGAAGCCGAAGCCGGCCAAGGTGGCCAAGCCTCCAGCAGCGAAGGACACCCTGCAACCTGAAACCGTGGAACAACTGAAGGAACTGCAGGACCGCGTGAAGGCAGTGGTGGCCAAGTGCCAGCCTTGCACGGTGGGGATTTTCATCGGGTCGAGCGCTGGGAGCGGGGTGTTCGTCCGCAAGGATGGCAAGCTGTATGTCTACACGGCGGGCCATGTCTCGGGAGAAGCGAACAAGGAATGCCGCCTGATGCTGAAGGATGGCCGCACGATCAGCGGCAAGACGCTGGGGGCCAACAATGAAATCGACAGCGGCCTTATCGAGGTGACGGAAACCAAGATCGACACCAGCACATTGCCGGTGGCGGAAGTGGGCGATTCTGAATCGTTGAAAAAAGGGCAATGGGTGGTCTCGATCGGCCATCCGGGCGGGTTCCAGCGGGAGCGGACCCCCGTGGTGCGGGTGGGCCGGATCCATGAGCGGAACAAGAAGGTGCTGCGCACCGACTGCACGCTGGTGGGTGGTGATTCGGGCGGGCCGCTGTTCGACCTGGAGGGCCGGGTGGTGGGTATCCACAGCCGGATCGGGCCGACCCTGAACATGAATTTCCATGTGCCTGTGGATACCTTCGACGAGACCTGGGACCGGCTGGTGAAGGCAGAGGTGTGGGGAGGCACGCGGTCCATCCTCAACCTGTTCGGCGGTGGCAGCGGCAACGCCTTTCTGGGCGTGCAGACTGAATTCCGCGACGGGAAGATCTATGTGGATGTGGTGGTGAAGGATTCGCCCGCCGAGAAAGCCGGCGTGAAGAAAGGGGATATCCTGGTGAAGCTGGCCGGGGCCACCCTGAACGTCATCGACGACATTCCCGCCCAACTGAAGAAGAAGAAAGTTGGCGACAAAGTGGAGCTGGAGCTCCTTAGGGACGGCATGACAGTGAAGTTGCAGGTGACCCTGGCCAAACGGCCGGAGTGATCCCGGGCGCACCGCCCACTGTGAAATCTGACGGGAGGCTGCAGGCATGGGATTGTCACGCAAAGCATGGCGGGGCTGGTTGGCGGGTCTGGCGGTGCTTCCGCTGACGGTGGGCGGGGTGGTCGCGCAAGTGGCCGCGCCCGAGAAACCAAAGACGGAGAAGCCCGCCGAGAAAAAGAGCGAGGCCAAACCCCAGCCAAAGCCCGAGGCGGCCAAGGATGGGAAAGCCACGCCGGCGGACCAGACGCTGGTGCCACTGAAGGACAGCAGCAAGTACCTGCTTCCCTTCAAGGCCGCGGTGGCCGCGGCGAGCAAGGCCACCGTCGCAGTGCTTTCCGAAGGCAAGGTGGTGTGCCTGGGGACGATTGTTTCGCCCGATGGCTATGTGCTGACCAAGGCCAGCGAACTGAAGAACAATGTGGTGTGCAAGCTGCGCGACGGGCGCACTTTCGCCGCCGAGCTGGTTGGTATTGAAGACCAGAACGACCTGGCCCTGCTGCGCATTCCGGCCAAGGGACTGCCCACCATCCAATGGGTGGACAGCTCGGAGGCTGAGGTGGGTGACTGGGTGTGCACGGCAACCACCTCGGACGAGCCGGCTGCTGTGGGCGTGGTGAGCGTGGCCACGCGCGACGGGAAGAATAGCCGTGGGCGGGGCGCGTCCACCTCCAGTGGATTTTTGGGTGTGACTTTGGAGCCTGGGGACAAGGGGCCTGTCATCAGCATGGTGGAGAAGGACAGCGGGGCCGCCAAGGCGGGCGTGGTGAAAGGCGACGTGGTGCTGGAGGTGAAGGGCAAGAAGGTGGCCACGCCGGAAGCCATGATCGACCTGCTGCAGACCACGAAGCCGGGTGACATCGTGAAGCTGAAGGTGATGCACAAGGAAGAAAACGGCACCACCTCCGAAAAGGTTGTGGACGCCACCTTGGGCAAGCGGCCGAGCCAGAACGCGCGGGGCGACATCCAGAACAGCATGGGTGGCAAACTGAGCCAGCGGCGGACGGCGTTCCCGAAAATCTTGCAACATGACACGACGCTGGCACCGGAAGTGTGCGGCGGGCCGCTGGTGGACCTGGACGGCAAGGCGGTGGGTGTGAACATCGCGCGCGCCGGGCGGGTTGAATCGTACGCGGTGCCCAGCGAACTGGTGAAGAAGCTGATCCCCGACCTGATCTCCGGCAAGTTCAAGGTGGATGCCTCGGTGACCCGCCAAGCCAGCCTGGAGCAGCGTTTGGAGATGGCGAAGACCGAGGTGAAGAAATCGGAGGAGGCGCTGGCCACCGCGCGAGACAAGAAGAGCGAGGCGCGGGTGGCCGCGCAGAGCGCGAAGCTGAACCCGGACAACCCGGGTGCGGCCCGTCAGGCCCGGCGGATGGTGGAGCAGGCTGACGCCGAGGTGAAGCTGGCGCAGGACCGCCTGAGCAAGGCGAAGGAAGACCTGAAGGCCCTGGAAGAGAGCAAGAAGGAAAAAGAGAAGGGCGACAGCCGCTGAGAAGGGGCTAACCCTGAAAGCGCAGGACCCCCGGTTGAAAAGCCGGGGGTCCTGCGCTTTCAGGGGGTTTTGTTTTTCAGCTCAGGGCATTTCGGGGGTTAGTCCGAGGACGATGTTGAACTTGGCGACTTTCTCCCCGAGTTTGGAACCCGGGATGGGGCTGAAGGATGAGGTGACGGCGGCGAGGGCCTTGGGGTCGCGCACGGACTTGTATATGCCGTCGCGGGCGTTGCGCTCCTTTTCCTCGGCGATGAAAAGTTGGGTGGTGAGGATGTCCTTGCCCTTCACGCGCACCTTCACATGGATGTGCGGGGTGCGGCCGGGGTAGGGGACCGGCTGGATGGTGCGGAAATAGTATTCGCCGGTGGAGGCGGTGGTGAATCGGCCGAAGCCCTGGAAATTCTTGTCTTTCTTGTCTTTGTTGCTGGTGCCCGAGTGGAGGTAGGCGCCATTGCCATCGACCTGCCAGATTTCCACGCCGGCGTTGACGATGGGGTTGCCCTTGATGTCGAGCACACGGCCCGCGAGGTGGGTGATGGTGCCCACGGCGGGGGTGAGGGCGTTGTTGATGAGGATCAGGTCGTTGTCGGTGTCGAGGGGGAGCCTGTCGGGGTAAAAGGGGCCCTCGGTGAAGGGGGGCGTTTTGGTGAGTTCCTCGGCCAGAAGGCCGGGGGCCCATGGGAGCAGGCCAGCCAGGGCCAGCAGGCTGCGGCGATCGGCCAGATGGGTGACGGTGGGGAAGCGGTTCACTGATCGACTCCACAGGGGTGAAAGGACGCCCAAAAATACCATGCCTGATCAGCAGGCCCTATCCAAAAGATGCGTTTGCCGTGGAAACGGCGCGAAGGCGGATGTGCCTACGGTGTGACCAGGGCCTTTTGAATCAGTTTTTCATAATCCCCCCTGGGGCGCAAACCCTGAACGCGGCCGACCTCTTTGCCACCCTGGAAGAGAACGACGGTGGGCAGCACCTCGATTTGAAATCGTTGACTGAGTGGTTCGGTGCCGACGGCGTCGGTATTGCATTTGGCGACCACGATGCGGTCTTTGTAATCCTGCGCCAGCAGGGCGATGGTGGGGCCCAGTTGCAGGCAGGGGCCACACCACGGCGCCCAGAAATCAACCAGGACGGGTTTGTCGGATTGGTCCACCGTGGATGACCAATTGTCTTTGGTGAGGATCGGGCCGGAGAAAGACTTGGCGGCCAAAATCCCGGCGGCGATGGCGGCCTCGTCTTTCTCATTTTGGTCAATCGGGCGGCTGGAGGCCAGCATGCCCCAGAGGACCATGGCGGAGAAGCCGCCAATCGCCCCGAGGGTGATGATCTGCGTTTGGGTGAGGTCTTTCCAGAAGCGGGGGATCATGGTTTCTCCACCACGGGGGTGGACCCGTCCTGCGCGAATTCGACCGACTTGACCCCTTCCAATGCCTTGGCGGGCACCATCACGATGAGGGGGGAGACGAAAACGGCGGCGCTGGATTTGGGGTCAGCCTTGCCCAGGCGCTTGGTCTCGTGGACGGAGGATTTGAAATGGAGGCGGATGGTGTCGTCCATGCGCGTGACTTTCACCTGGGAATATTCGGCGGAGGCGTGGGCCTTGGTGGCCACCGCGAGGACCACATGACCGGGGAAGGCATCGCGCGGCAGCGGGGTGGTTTTTTTCTGGTCGGGTTTGGGGCCCCCGGGGCGCCGCAGGCCCAGGGGAGGAACCTGCTGGAAAACCTGGTCGAAAGCCTCCTGGTTTTTCACCACCAGGGTGAGCATGCCGCTTGGGGGGATGGGTGTGGTGTTCTTGACGAAGTACTCACCCAGGACCTGGGTCGGGACGGGCTGGCCGGGGTGGTCGGGTGGAAAGGCCGGGGCTAGCAGCAGGGTGGTGGTGAAGAGAAAGGCATGAAGCATGGCCGGCCTCCCGGGCAATCGTGAATGGGAAAGAGGTGACTTACTATCACTTTACGACGCTCTGGAGTGGATGGGTGGAAGATTGGCGCGGCCGGGCGCGAAATGTTAGTCTGGAGGCATTCGTAAGGACCTTTTTTCATTGAATGGAGACAGATAGATGACCGGCGCTGCGAGATGGATGGCGGGCCTGTGCGCACTGGCCGCGATGGCGGTTTGCGCTCCCCTGGCCCAGGCCGAGGAGAAGGGTGACAAGAAGAAGCTGGTGTTCATCGCGGGCGGGCGCAGCCATGCCTACGGCCAGCACGCCTTCAAGGCCGGGTGCACGCTGCTGAAAAAGCGGATGGACGAGGCCTATGGAGACAAGCTGGTCACCGAGCTTTACACCGACAACTGGCCCAAGGATACCGCGGTGCTGGACAGCGCCGACGCGATCGTGATCTATTGCGATGGCGGGGCCGGCCATCCGGTGAACAAGCACCTGGACCAGATCGACCGTTTGGCCAAGAAGGGCGTGGGCATCGCGATGATGCATTACGGCGTGGAGACGGTGAAGGGGAAATCAGGCGACCTGTTCCTGGATTGGATCGGCGGTTATTTCGAGATGCACTGGTCGGTGAACCCGCACTGGCGGAACAACGACTCCGTGCTGGCCAAAGACCATCCGATGACCCGGGGCGTGAAGGCCTACGCCACGCAGGACGAGTGGTACTACCACATGCGTTTCCCGCCCGAGATGAAGGGTGTGACGGCGATTCTGAGCGCGCTGCCGCCCAAGGAGACCCTGAGCCGGCCCGATGGCCCGCACAGCGGCAACCCGTTTGTGCGCGAGGCGGTTGCCAAGGGTGAGAAGCAGGTGCTGGCATGGGCCCGTGAGCGGCCCGATGGCGGGCGTGGCTT
>Ga0315905_10007230_pt1 | contig 11263 bp, 9 predicted proteins | sample LakEriMetagenome_5_FD_203522 | JGI IMG/M metagenome (GOLD analysis project Ga0315905, IMG submission 203522) | Freshwater fungal communities from buoy surface, Lake Erie, Ohio, United States - Buoy 4 MA121 | ecosystem: Environmental > Aquatic > Freshwater > Lake | place: USA: Lake Erie, Ohio...
CACCGAGTTTGCGGGCTTGTTGCAGATGCGCAGCGACGCACTCTTCGACGAGCAAATAGCCTGCGTCCTTTTCGAGGATCGCTTGCCAAGCATCCGAACCTGCGATGCCTGGATACCGCTCGATGGCTTTTTGAATGCTCATGGTTTCGATCGGGAGCGAGTGTTCCGCTGCGCTGCGAGTAACCCCTGAGAGGACCACACCATCCGGTGGACCGATTTCCAATAAGCCGGTTGGAAAATACAGTTGTTTGTCGACTTCGAATTCGAGCGTCTTCCAAAGTTCATAGGCTCGGATCAGTAGCGGCACGTAATCTGGGTGTTCGAAATACGATTTGCGGATGATGCGAGTATCGCCGTGCGAACTACCCATACGGTGTGGAGGATCGAATTGATCGATCCCCACGACGCGGTAACCTTGTTTGGCAAGAGCATAGCATGCTGCCGAACCGACGCCTCCGAGTCCGACAATCAGGACATCGCAGCGTTGGGAGGTTGCGCTGTTAGGATTCATAACTCGTCATCGGATGATAGGAGTTGCTCTGTGACAATACAAAACTCGTTTCGAGCACGAGCAGGAGCACAGAGTAGTCGGTGCGGCCACAAGTTGCCATGGCCCCTAAAATCATTTTTGCGAATATTTTTATTTAGAGAACTATCGATAGACTGCTGTCGGCTTGCCCAGTACATCCATTTTGGGTCGAATGCCCAGGCCCGGCTGGGAGCTAGCAGCAAGTCGTCCGTTGTCGCGTTGGGGGGCACCTTCGGCGATGCTGACGGTCACATAGCTGTTAAAGTCGGTGCTGGTAAACAGGAGTTCGGTCGGAGTGCTATGGGCAAGGTGAGCGATGGCAGCCGTTACGATATCGCCTCCCCAGGTGTCTTCGATCGTCATGGCGATTCCCATCGATACGCACAGATCGCGAGCTTGTCGGATTTTGGTCAGGCCGCCGAATTTACTGATCTTAAGGTTCACAACATCCATGGCCAGATCGCGTCGACCTCGAAGGAGCATTTCCAGACCATCGATATTTTCGTCGAGCACAAACGGGTGGTCGGTTTGCCGGCGGACAGCGAGGCATTCTTCGTAGGTCACGCAAGGCTGTTCGATATAGACATCGAGGTTTTTGACAGCTCGGCATACTCGGACCGCTTCGTGCTGCGTCCAACCGGTATTGGCATCGGCGACAAGTCGATCGGTCGGCTTGAGTGCTGCGCGAACGGCATGGATGCGCTCGATATCGACATCTGGATCACCGCCGACTTTGAGTTGGAATCGTCGGTAACCTTGGGCTCGATATCCCGCGACGTTTGCAGCCATTTGATCGGGGGACTCTTGGGAAATCGCGCGGTAAAGATGGAAGTCGTCGCCGTAGCGACCACCCAATAGAGAGCAGACCGGTAGTCCAGCTTGTTGTCCGAGCAGATCCCAGCAAGCCACATCGATCGGCGACTTGACGTAGGGATGTCCTTTGAGTGCCGCATCCATAAGTCGATTGAGTTTATCGATCTGCAGTGGATCTTGGCCGATGAGTTGCGGTGCGAGTTCCGCCAGGCCGGCACGCACACCCGAGGCGTAAGAAGGTAGATACGCGGCGCCAAGCGGGCAAGATTCACCCCAACCGACAAGCCCTGAATCGGTAACTACGGCGACGACCGTCGAGTCAAAGACCGTGACCGATTTTCCACCGCTCCATTTATAGGTTACTTCATGGAGCGGCAGGTCGACTTGATAGACTCGGATCTCTTGAATTCTCATGGGTTGGCTTCGGTTAAAACAACGGATATTTGCTGGCGGGATTGTGTTCAAGATAACCCAAGTTGTGACTTTGAGGATCCCAACTTGCTATAATGCGTCGCCGGAAAATCAGAACTAAAACCAACTTACCGACTCCGTCGGATCCTCTGATTACCTCCTTCTGACGACTAAACACGAACCGCTAACGGCCAATCACTAAACACTAACCACTCTACCAGGGGTTTGAGAATGTGCGATCAGGATCATTTTGACGAAGACATCAAGAAGTACTCTCGAAGGGACTTAGGGGCATTAGCAGCGCTGGGTATGAGTGCCGCGATTCTGTTTCCGCAGGATGCTAAAGCGCTGGCCATTAGCGAGCAGGAAGTCACGATCAAGACTCCTGATGGGGAGTGCGACGCTTATTTCGTAACACCTGCTACTGGGGCTCATGCAGCCGTCTTGGTCTGGCCAGATATCTTTGGTTTGCGACCGGCATTTCGTCAGATGGGTAAGCGGCTAGCTGAGTCCGGTTACAGTGTTTTGGTGGTGAATCCTTTCTATCGAACCAAGAAGTCACCGACGGCGCCCCAAGGGGCTAGCACACCGATCCAGGAAGTGGTGCCCTTGGCGCGTTCGCTCAGCGCCAAGACGCATCAAGCCGATGCGGCAGCATTTGTTGCCTGGCTGGACACTCAGCCTCAGGTCGACAAGAGCAAGAAGATTGGAACGATCGGATACTGCATGGGCGGCCCGATCGTGATGCGAACGGCAGCAACGGCGCCCGAGCGCATCGGTGCGGGCTGTTCGTTCCATGGCGGTGGATTGGTGACCAAAGAGGCTGAAAGTCCACATTTACTGATCCCCAAGATGAAGGCGGCTTTTTTGATTGCCATTGCCGAGAACGACGACATGAGGGATCCGGAATCCAAACAGGTATTGAAGGAATCCTTTGAGGGGGCCAAGTTGTCCTCGGAGATCGAAGTGTATCCGGCTGGGCATGGATGGTGTCCACCTGACACTCGGGTCTACAACAAGGATCAGTCCGAGCGAGCTTGGGCTCGAATGCTGGCTCTCTTTGAGAAAACACTTAGTTAGGAAGCTTGAGGGCCTCGCGCCCAACTGCTTTTTGAAAAACCGCTCGACATGCGCCGCGCCCCACTCAAATCCAATCGTTCCTAAATTGATCCGAATGTCGATTTAATGTTGTTGGGCTAACGCCTTACCCCGCTTGGCCCCCCTTCTCCACCGGGGCTTTGGCCGGGGGAGTAAGGGGCGGGGGGGATGAGGGGGCTGTGCGCGTAGGGCTGTTTTCCTCAACCGCTGATGAAGACGGAAAATGGTAGAGGAACATCGATCGCTGCCCGGTGAGCCTTGACCCTTCACCTGAGGGCTTGCGCCCAGCCGCTTTCAAAAAACTCTCGGCATCGCCGAAATACACTCAAATCCAATCTTTCCTAAAAGGATCAAAATGTCGATTGGATGGTATCGTATGTCATCGACATCCCAATGCTTCTCTTCGAGTACGAGTACCGTTTCACTGAGTACGAGTACGAAGAGAACCCGTGGAATAAATTTTCAGCAACAATAATTCCTGAAGATCCTCCAAGACTAAGGTGCGATATAGAAGGGGCTCGTCAAGATCCAGCAATGGGGCTGGTCCAATAACTCAAGCCATAATTCGACTCGGTAATTACCTGGCCCGGGAATCTGCCAACTGAATTTCTGATGCTCTCCTTGATAAACCAGTTCGCTCGTAGACTCAGGCGACGTCCGATACACTTTCCACGTTGCATTCAATGGGGCTTGGCCAACGAGTTTCAGGTCCTCTTTATTTTTTAGAAACTCCCAATCCAAGTGCGATCCGATTTCATGACGGTTTTGCTGGTGTTCGATGGCTACCTCAAACCCTTTCGAATCGGCAATCCAGTCAAAGGCCACGAATGTTCTTCCCTCATCGAGGGCATTCCAAACAGCTTCTTGGGTAAGATCGCTCACGAGCAGATGCGTGCCGGCATGCCTTAGGCTGTATTGATACGGATCCAATTGCAGTTTCAGGAGCATATCCCCAGGCTTGGCCGTGTCAGGAATCTTTAGCAGGGGAGCCACCAGTAAACGTTCGAGCTTGAGCAGTTCCTCTCCGAGCGCATCGGTAACGAGCACCTTGCCATCTTCACCTAAGAGGATCCGTACACCTACGTTTTGATGAGCGTCATTGGCCGCAACACCGGTGTGAGGAGCGATCAAGCAGAGTTGATCCCAACGGGCAAGATAATCATCGGGATACGTTTGCAGGGCCGAAAAAGCTTCCTGAGGATATCGATCGATCAGCTCTGCTGTTTTGATCAACCACAGCGGATTTTTCATCGAGTCGATCATGCGTTTTTGCTTTTTGAAGTCTGCGTGCGTGTTGTAGATTTCCACGCCCGTAAGACCTTGGATTTGCCAATCCATGCGTTCTTCCAAGTGAGAAAGAAAGACATGTCCACCGCGGTTGCGTACGATCTGAGTGGTTTGCTGAGAATCTGCGTTTTCGAAGGGACGCAAGCTCATGGTTGGATAGACCAACATGCCTTTCATCTCAGCGCCTGGAATAAGCAGGACGCCATCGCGTAGACCTCGATGGCCGTCTTCGAAAAAGTCCTTCTCTTTCGAAGGGTGTTCGGTAAACAGGAGGACTTCGGTGCCCGCTCGCTTGGCCGCAGCGACGATATCTTCTATTTTGCCACGCGAGTCATGCGACAGTTCTGAGTGGACGTGGAGATTGGCTCTGACCGTTCGAAACGGTCCTCTCGTGGTCAAGTTTTCGCGATGGAGAGAATACTTTTCGATCGCATCACGGATGGCTTGGAGATTCTTGCGAGTGAGCCGATCGACAGCATCCTTGGTCGGAGAATCCTTGGTGGATAAGTCCTGCGCCAGAGAATTCGGTGGAATCGCCAGGAGTCCGAGGCTAAAAACGGTTAACCAGACGACTTTCAAGCTCAAACTTTGCACGATCCTATGCTCCCAGCAGTGAAACCGAATTCTGTATTTTGTCTGACCCTATCGTAACCTATTTGAATCCTCGGGGTTATGCTATTACTCTGATCGACCGCCCAAGTCTTTTGGTAAGTAACTGGAGTGATCGCATGATTGGGATTGGTTTTATCCAACCGCTTCGAGCCAAGTTGGCTTGCGTCTTACTAAGTGGAATGCTGTGCACCTGGGCCGGTATTGCGGCAGCACAGGAGATCTCACTCAACACGCAATCGGTTTCGATCCAGGAAGATCAAGTCGAGTCGATTGGTGGTTTTTGGTATGTCTCGAAGGCCGAGCCGAAAACCTACTTTTACCGGGATGCGGGCCGATGGCTTGATCTGTTTTCCTACCATTGCAAGGACTCGAATAAGGATGGGATTGCGAACCTGCAAATCTCCCATGATCAAAATCATTTGATCATCAAAAGCCAAGGGTATCCGAACCATCCGACGGCCATTTTTCCTAACAGCGACAATCCCAATACGATCAGCGTTCAGGACTTCACGTTCCGTTTGCCTTTGGTGCCTCGTAAGAGTGAAACGATCACTCGATTGCCGATGGGCCCTGTCGGGATGTCCCTCAATGGGGTGGTTTTCTTTAATCCTTTCGAGATGGAAGGGCGCAATGCGGTTGCCGGCTATGATGAGGTCTGGCTCGATTCCTGTTGCGGACACCCTCAGCAGACGGGTGTTTATCATTACCACAAGTATCCAACCTGCGTAAAATCGCCGTTCATCGATGACGGCAAGTCCCATTCGCCGATCATCGGATTTGCTTTCGATGGCTACCCTTTGTATGGGCCTTACGAATCGGACGGCAAGATGGCGATGGAACTCTCTGGAGAGCAAGCCTTGGATGCGTGCAACGGCCATAGCGATTCATTGCGGGGTTATCATTACCACGTAACACCCAACCGATTCCCCTACATCTTGGGTGGCTACGCAGGCGAGGTTGAACCGACGAACAATCGCGAATTTCGTCGTAACGCAGGGCGCATCAGAACAGGTCCAATCCAAGACAACACCCAACCGGGTGATAAGTATGGAAAGATTATTACTTCGGTTCGACCTGGAAATCTTGTTCAGGGCAAGTCGCATGAGATCCACATCGAGTTTGATCCGACGCAAGCTCGCCGACCGATTCCCGAGGGAGCGCCGACTTGGTTGCAAATTGGGCCTTACGAAGCAGAGTCGATCCAGCGCACTGGCAATAGTGTGACGGCCAAGATCACGATCCCCAAAGATGCGACGATCGGCGTTTGGCTTGATTGCCACATGGAGTTCGGCTCGGATCGTCGCCCGCTTGTCATCAAGAGAAATGACGCAGCGAGAGTCACCTTTGATTGAGCTATGTCATCCGATGTCATCCGATCAACGGATCACAGGTGCAAAGTGGACGTAGTTCCAATGACGATACAGTTCACTTCTTTCCAATAGCTCATTGTGAGTACCAACATCAGCCACCTTGCGGTTGTGCAATACGATGACTTGGTCTGCGGCTCGCAGGGTCGAGAGTCGGTTTGGCAAGACCAGCACGATGCATGAATGATTGCGAGCTTCTAGTAGTGCCCTGGTCGTTTCAGCTTCGATTCCTGCTTGGGTGCTTGCGGGTTCTTCGGCCACGACGATGCTAGGTTTTTTTAGGAATGCTCGAGCGATCCCCAGGCGGAACATGAGGTCGGGGGAGAGTCGTTGCTCGTTGAAGCTTACGAGAGTCTGAAGTCCATCGGGCAGTTCGAGCACCGCTTCGCTGACACGGGCAAGCTGTGTAATCTCTCTTAGGTCGATCGTCGCGTCGCGCTGCAATCCGAGCCATAGATTGTCTTCGATGGTACCGGTGACTAAAGGTCCATTGGGTGCAATCCAGAGTGAATGTTGGCGGATCGATTCGCTCGAAAGATCCTTCGAATCCACGTCGTCGAACATGAGCCTGCCGCTTACCGGTTGCCCGAATCCCAAGATCATTTCAACCAAGGCTTTTGAAAGGAACGGATCCGAGGAGATGATGGCAGTGAGTTGACCTGGCTTGAAAGAGGCAGAAACATCGTCGAGGAGTTTTTGGTTGTTTCCTGATTGGAGCGTCACATGCTCGACAGATACACCTTGCGAAAGGTTTTTTGAGAGCATTTTAGTGGCTGATGAAGAAGACGTGGCTTGGATCGCCAAGTATTCGTAGATCTGGGCTAGCTTGGGGGTCGCTTTGGCGACCGAAAGCCTAGCTGTCGCGATGCGATAGCCGCTGTAGATGGCTGCACAAATGCTTGCCGTCCAAACGAACCCTGCTCCGAGTGAGAGGTGTTTACGCGGGTCGAGCATACCCAGGGCCAGTAAGAAAATCAAACCTGTTCCAAGTGCGGCTAGACTCAGCGGGACCAGTGGCAACTTGGCTTTATCGTAGCTAAGAACTTGGCTAGCTGCATTGCGGTAGGTCGTCATATTCGATCGAAAGTGATCGAGCGTTTCACGAGAATCGTGTATCGTGGCCATCAAGGGGGCGGTTTGCGAGACTTTCCCGAGTTGTTCATGGGCAGCGCCCCAGCGTTGTTGCTCGACCCAACGCTGCTTGATATGACCAGCTTGCTGCCAAAGATGAACATTGCGAATGATCCAAGCTGCAATCAACGCAGCGATCGTTAGCAGTGGATGAATCAGTCCTGCAAGGATCACAAGCAACCCAATTTGGAGAAAGTGCTTTGGGTAGACCTGCAACCAATTGATAATCGCCATTCGCATCGCAGGAATGGTCTGCTCGTGAAAAGACTGCAACAGCCCCGCTTGAGCCGACAAGCCTCTTTCGAGGGCCAGAGCTCCAGAGTGATGGAACAGTCGTTGATGCATTTGCTCTTCGGTATCGAGTGCACTCTGTACGCCCGACCTGCGTTGGAGCCAATTCAACACGCTCATGAGAGCAAGTCCAACTCCCAAGAGACCGATTAGGCCCAGCGCCTTGTACGAAGAAAGCAAATTCCAAAATGGCAGATTGCTATATTGAAAGCGAAAAGGGCCGATGGAAGTGTATTGGGATCCAGTGTCGATGAGCACCTGCGATCCTTGCTCGAAGGATTGCTCGACCTGCTGATGCTCCCAGCCCATCAAGTCGATCGTAAAGCCACCGAGGATCAAAAGTGATGGAACGAGTAATGCCAAGACCAAAGCAAGAAAATTTGCTATCCATGCAGATCCAGGTGTCCTGAGTCCGCTAGCAGGTGGCCAAAAATTCGGAAACACGTTGCACTCGATCGATGGAGGAAGGATTTCGTTTCTTTCATCATTGCCCAGGATAATCTCGGGGCAAGCGTAGGGGCTATTTGGACATTCGGATTGGAACAGTTGGGAGGATTTTGAGGGGAAAATCTTGACCAAAATTCGATGGATGCACCGACGCAACACGCGGCGGGGCAACTCGTTGCTTTTTTACAACCTAGGGTTTTGGTGCAAGTTTCGGCGAATCGTCACAGACGAGTCGAGATTCTGACTGATTCTTTATCGGATTGAAAATGAACACCGCGATTCTCAAGGAATTCAGGCCTAAGAGCCAAGTGGCCAAATCCACCGTGCTGTTGGTCGATGATGACCGACTACTGGTCGAATCGACTCGAATGTGGCTGGAACATCTCGGTTTCCAAATTGTAACGGCCAGAAATCTTCAGCAAGCTCGAGCGAGGCTTACGGATTCTCCTATCGATTTGCTTTTGACAGACCTACGCTTGGACGAAGGTTGCGGTTTGGAAATCTTGCGAACCGCTCAAGCGATCCGGCCCGAGTGCCCCCGATTGGCCATGACAGGTTATTTGAGTACCGATTTTGAGATCCAAGCGATCCGAGCAGGAGCCATGAAAGTCTTGAGCAAACCCCTGGACGATGACCAGTTGCTATCGGTGATTCAAAAGGTGCTAGGCGAGCATCAACTTGCCCAAGAGGATCGTCGATTGTCTTCGGAGCTTGACCGGCGAGCCAAGGCCGACGGCCCTTGCCAAGACCATTGGTTTGGCATGGGAAACAAGATGCAAGAGATTTTTGATTTGGTCGACCGGATTGCGGATTCCAAAGCGAGCGTTCTGATTACAGGTGAGCCTGGGACTGGTAAAAGCAAACTCGCAAAAACGGTCCATCAACGGTCTGTAAGACGCTCAGGACCGTTTGTAGAACTGGCCTGCGGCGGGATCCCCGAAACGCTTTTGGAAAGCGAACTTTTTGGCCACTGCGCCGGGGCCTTTACCGGTGCGATGCAGAACAAACTTGGAAAATTCCAGTATGCGCAAGGGGGAACACTTTTTCTCGATGAAATTACGACGGCTTCCATGGCGATGCAGGTCCGTTTGCTGAGGGTTCTGCAATCACGGCAATTTGAGGCTGTCGGAAGCAATGAGACGATTACCACCGATGCTCGCATGATCTTTGCGACGAACGAAGACCTCAGGCATGCGGTGGCTATGGGTCACTTCCGAGAAGATCTTTTCTATCGTATCCATGTAGTCCCCATCGAGCTTCCTCCCCTTCGGGAACGCCTTGAAGATCTTCGAGAACTTGCAGACGGGTTTCTGGCTCAAGCTTGCTTGGAGTTTGATCGCCAGATCGATGGATTCAGTCCGGGGGCTTACCGAGCCATGCTCGAGTATCCTTGGCCTGGAAACATTCGGGAATTGGAAAACACCATCCAACGCGCCGTGCTCGTATCGATCGGTAATAGGATCGATGCGCAAGACATCGAGCGATTGCTGATCAAGGATACTCTCGTAAGATCTTCAAAGTCACAGATCGATTCGACCTGCCGCAAGAGGAATCCCAACCAGTCTCGATTCGGTTGGTCTGAACATTTCAAAGACCTGGACGAAGCGCTCTTGGAACCCGAGCGAGAGATTCTCATCGGAGCACTCGAAGCCAATGGATGGAATCGCCAAGCTACAGCGATACGGTTGGGGATCAACCGAACGACTTTGTATAAAAAAATGAAAAGACTCGGAATTGAAATCTCCGGTTCTTTCCAATAAAAAAACCCCGCGTTGCCGGAGACGCCCGATAACCAGCAAGCGGGGATTGGTCCCACGTTTAAGGCCAAGCACGCCCGATGACTCAGCCAAAAACGCAAAACGGGACTGCTCGAAGTTTAGAAGGCATGCCGTGAATCGACCAGGAAAAAAGGATTCAACGGCTTGGTGGTTCCAGGATCGTGGCGCCTTTGTTGCCGTATGCACCATGAAAAGTGCTGAGGCAAATGACGATCGGGGGCTAGGTTACCAGTTGTTTCGGTTTTTACGCGTCGTTTCGACACTTTGCCATGCGCAGCTAGGATCCTGCAGATGATCCGCATCCGTGTCTGTTTACCCATTGCTATAATAGGCAGAGAGCCTTCAAGTCGGCTCGGGGTGCATCGCCCGAAGACACTAAGTAGCACAAATCAAGAAAGAGATCGATGACTCAATCCGTTACGATCGACGGAGTCGCACTGACGCTTGCCAATCCGGTTAAGAATCCGTCACGTTGGATCGGGCAATCCGAACCGCTTCGGCAGCTTGCGGCCTGCTGGTTGACTGTCGCTCCGAATGATCTGCCTTTGACTCCTCGGCTCGTGGGAGTGCCGGGTGTGGGCAAGACGGCTTTGGCGATGGCCGCAGCGAGTGCTCGGCAGCAAGAGCTCTATATTTTTCAGTGCACTGCCGATACTCGTCCAGAGGATTTGCTTGTAACACCGGTATTGGCAAGCAACGGAAAGATTGCTTACCACGCTTCGGCGCTGGTCACAGCGATGATCCGCGGTGGCGTGTGCGTGTTGGACGAAGGGAATCGGATGAACGAGAAGTCATGGGCTTCGTTAGCTCCCCTGTTTGATCAACGACGATATGTCGAATCGATCGTTGCGGGAATCACCATTTCGGCGCATCAAGATTTCCGAGCTGCAGTGACGATGAATCAAGACGATTCAACCTACGAGATACCAGACTATATCCTCAGCAGGTTGCAACCAACGCTTCAGGTGGGATTTCCCAATCGCAAAGATGAACTAGCGATACTTCATTATCATTTGCCTTTTGCCGAGGCGGATATCTTGGAGCTCACGGTCGATTTTCTCCAGCAGGCGCATTCGCTTAAGCTCGATTTTTCAGCTCGGGATGGCATCAACGTTTTGCGGTATGCCATCAAACGCCTAGCTGCACAGGATTCAGGGCATCCGCTTTCGAAGGATCATGCTTGGAAAGAAGCGGTGATGGCTTGTTTGGGTGACGAAGCTCTCGATTTGGCGGCCCTTGCAGAGAGGAAGCGACAAGCTCTTGGAGGAAACACCCTGCCGATGGGTTTGGATGATTTCTTTTTTGATCCAGATGATCCACTACGTCCGGAATCCGATTCGGACGAGGATTTGGATGAGGATTTGGATGACCAGGATGACAACTACCGGTAAGACGATTGGTCGAAGACAAGATCTATGCTTCAAAACGAATTGATTTCTGCGAATTGGAACAAGTTGATTCCAAGGTATCTTGTGCCCATCGAACCCAAGCGTATGGGG
>Ga0315905_10007231_pt1:0-7500 | contig 11261 bp, 9 predicted proteins | sample LakEriMetagenome_5_FD_203522 | JGI IMG/M metagenome (GOLD analysis project Ga0315905, IMG submission 203522) | Freshwater fungal communities from buoy surface, Lake Erie, Ohio, United States - Buoy 4 MA121 | ecosystem: Environmental > Aquatic > Freshwater > Lake | place: USA: Lake Erie...
GTTTATTGACAATCAAATAGATGACTGAAGGTCGGTAAGTACAACGCCTCTTCAGGGTGACACCGCCGCTGGGCACTCGTGGAGAGAGAGAGAGAGAAGTTTATTGACAATCAAGAAGTGACTCAAGGTCGGTAAGCACAACGCCCTGTCGGGTCACACCGCCTCTGGGCGCTCGGGCTCAAGCATATGACGACGAGTACTCGGTAAGCACAACGCCCTGTCGGGTCACACCGCCTCTGGGCGCTCGGGCGCCAATCACAAAAGAGTTTGTAATATATTCGTGCAATATCTGTGGCTTCAACAAGAAAAAGTTTGCAGCCCTCATGGACTACACACAACAAGCACCTCCAGACGCGATGGTTTTGACAGAGACAAACTTGTCCTTCACATGTACACCCGACTATGGGGAGGAGGCCGGGTGCTATACCCCCACGACCTTAAAGAGAATTGGTTTCCTTTTGTTTTCCAATTAAACACTCAACACACACTCTCCGTTTGGCCTTATGAGAGGGAGAAAGAGAGAGAGAGTTTGTTAGCAATGAATTTCCAAAAGGTGGATTCAGGGCGTTGCACCCCGTGATGGCGATGGGACACATTGACGGGACACATTGTGTCCCGCCATGCATCTGTATCGAGGTTAAGAGGACAAGAGGGAGGAGGAGGAGGAGCCGCAGGAGTCTCGCGACATGCTGGATGAGGGCTCATGGCCGGACCAACGCGACCCCGACTCCCGCCTTTTGGCCTCCGGAGTTGAGGTTATTGCGTCCCTGACACAGGGACACATTGTCCCTGACACAGGGACACATTGCTCGGTTTAGCCTGCTGCCAGCCGCTAACTTACTAAGCCTGCATCAACTTGGCTAACTGCTGGCTTAGTTTGGTTGACCCTAAACCCTAAACCCTAAACCCAAAACCGTTAACTTACTATACTAAACTAAGCCAGCATCAACTTGGCGAAAGCCGCGTACTGTATGCGCCCCGTCCCGTCCTTGAAGGGCGCAGCGGCCGTCATCAGTTGATCTATCTCCTCGTCATTCTACATATTAATGTGTATGTGTGTATGTGTGTGTGTGTGTGTGTGTGTGTGTGTGTGTGTGTGTTTGTTTGTGATTGTGTGTGTGTGTGTGAGTGTGTGTGTGTGTTTGTGTGTTTGTTGCATGGTCGAAGGTGATCATGACACTGCTTAGGGTTTAGGGTTTATGATTTAGTTAGTTTAGGTAGTCTCACCAGAGGCTCGCCAAAGGTGCGCATAACAGTGCTCAGCTCCACGTCCGTAACTGTTCCATTTGCGTCCTTGTCGAAGGCCCGAAAGCTGAATTGAGATTGGTGCAACAGTTCGTGACCTTAGTGCAACCTTAGTGCAACATTTGTGACGTATTTGTGACGTAACATTCATGCAACATTGGTGCAACATCAATGACTTGACATTAGTGCAAGGCCCGAAAGCTGAATTATCCAAACACTGAGAGGACTAAGACTCTGAGATCTCGAGATCAGACAGTGACTCACGCGCTCACGAGGTCTGCCTCGGTTTCTGCGGCGTTCATGGGCATTTGCATGACCTGCCCAGCCCCTCGACACCAACATGCCACATGCACTCGCAGGTCGTTAGGGCCCATGTTTAAAACTTTCTGGAATTAGTCAGGACATTGCCAATTGTCGCCGCAAGTTGCTGACTTTCGAACTCGTGTCATACACACGCATGCGGGCATGCAGGCACAGCTCCGAAGTCAGCAACTTGCGGCGTCAGTGCGACTGCCAGCGGCACGGGCACCCCTTGGCTGCTGGGGAACTGACCCGCATGAATTGGTCAAAGTTTACACAGCCCTCGCCCTGCGGGTCAATTGTAGCAATGATCTTCTGCAGCTCCTCCTGCGTGGGGTTCTTGCCCATTGCTCGAACCAGCGTGCAGAGAGATCTGCGCAACTTAGTAGGGTTTAGGGTTTAGTTAGTTTAGGTTTTTATTAGGGGTTACACCAGTGTGCAGAGATTGCTGCGCATATCCAAATGTGTGCGTGAGAATCATGGCAACAGCTTGAGTATGTCCGGCGACGAGCGGCTCGAGTATGTCCGGCGACGAGCGGCCGGGGGGTCGCCGGAAGGCACACCGCCGCGGCCGCTCTCCCCTCGCGAAAAAATCATGACGCGCATGCATATACCTTGCGGCGTGCATGCATGCGTACGGGATCCGAGTCAGTTTGTCTGAACAGCCGCGTGCCCATTCAGAGCGAGGTGGGGAGAATGAGGATTGATGAGTCTGAGGCATGATGCTCAGAGGCTGAGGCTTTTGCGCTGGCATCGCCAGGAAACGCACCCTATGGTGATGGTCCCGTCCCCGGGCTTCAAGCTCGGGTCGGCAAAGCACGAGAAGTCGCTCTGAAGCTGTTGCATTTGCGCCATGTGCCTCGTTCAAGATTTACTGCAAAATTCAAATTTTGATAAAACAACATGGGCTCCGTGCAGTCGATGGGCGAGGAAGCGTTCCGCTGCGACGAGTTGCTGGAGTGCAGAGAACTGACAGAGGGCGACTGCTGCGAGTGTTACACCGGCATGGAGCGACACAAGAGGCTCGTTTGGACACCAGGATTGTCACAAGGATCAACTCCACGTGATCAGGTGTTGGCTTTGCCAATGCAGTCTAGCGGCTGCAACCCCAGCAGTCACTTCGGCACGCAGCAACCGCTGCAACCACGGACCTTTCAGCGTCACCAAAGCCTACTGCGGCCGGTACAGGCGCTAATGATCTGTAACACTTTTGGAGCGCGCTCCCGGAATTTGTGTCCTTCAAGTCCAGTCACAAGCTTCGAACGGGAGACGGGTTGTGCTAACTACTGGGGCCCCGCTATGTCACTGTGCGTGCTATTACAGATGATGCCTCGGCCGCCAAAGCCACTCTATCAGTCTCCATCGCCGGGTTGGGGCCTGTTGCACCAAAGTGGACGAGTCGAGCAACCACTGAATCATGATACAGGTCTGATGGTTGCCGCAAGGTATTAGTTTTTGTTTCTGAAAGAACAATAAAAGACATCATCATCACCGCTGCCTGCATCATGTGCATTGTCCAATGTTTATTCTTTTGAACTTTTTTGTCTCTGACGATTCCTGCACAACCCTTTTCGGGTATATACAAAAAGCAGCATCGCCGCACCGGCACCACCCTCCAGGCAGGCTACACGCAACAGGTTTTCGCCCGCCACGCCGCGCGGCAGCATCGCCGCACCGGCACCGCCCTCCAGGCAGGCCACACGCAACAGGTTTTCGACCGCCACGAGCGCGAGCCAAATCCACAGCCCCACTTCGGGGGCCACAACAGCATTCGCAACCCCGCCTCATGACCGGGCGCCTGGCACCAGGTGAGTGCTCATGCATTGTTGATGCTACTTTTTCTGATGTGGGGTCGTGACTCTCGTATTCTCGTGCCCGGATGATGTCGCGGGATGGCAGGGGCTTGGCATGGACGCCGGATAGTGTTGCGAAATTGGTTCCTCCGAGGGCATGTGGACAGCCCGCCGCTAATCCCTCAGTGCCGGTGTTTGGTGCTGGCGGCAATGCCTTTGGCAGGGGGGGGGTTGGACAGCAACAGACTGCTGCTCCGGCCTTGGGGGCCCTGACGAGAGTTGGATGTGGAGAAGCGGCGACCCCCACTTCTATGCTGGCGGCATTCGAAAAACAGCTTGCAACGCCGCCAGGCACAGTGGGCTCTGGAAAGCTGCCCACCCCAACGCGAAACTTCACTGCAAACAAGGAGAACCACCAATGGAGCGGCAACAGCAACGCCCACCAGCCTCCTCGCACAATATCGCCCCCCGTCCCCAGGTTCACGCCGCCCAACCACAGCATGTGTTTCAACTAAAACTGTGTCTTTGCACGATTTTGTTTCCACTGGTGAGCCCCTTTGCACGCTCTTGCTCGTCTCGATTGACAAGTGCTGTGCTGATTATCTCTGCAAATGAATAAAAAAAAAAAACCCTGCCTGTCAATTGCAGATTCAACCTGAGGCTCGCACGAGACTGACAAGTCAGGAGGGCTCCAAGCAGGATCCAAGGCTAAAGACACGTGTCTTTAGCCTTGCGAGAGAACCTGTCTCTTGCGTGAATAAAAGGGCGAAGTGCACGGGAAACTCACGCTACAATCTAGTGGTCTCTCTCTGTCTTGAACACAACGCTTGAAGCCAGGTGGAGATGGCGGTTTATGCAGTTTCATGTGATAATCCGCGTCATTCACGTTTGAAGGAGTGACAAAAAGAAGTGATGAGAGAGAGAGAGAGAGAGAGAGAGAGAGAGAGAGAGAGAGAGAGGTTTATTGACAATCCAATAGATGACTGAAGGTCGGTAAGTACAACGCCTCTTGTGGGTGACACCGCCGAGGAAAGACCTTGGATATTGTTCGTTGCACGTGGAGGAGGAGTGTTCATTGACAAACAACGAATGAAGATGGTGGGGGTACAACAACTCGGAATATGTGTGCTGCGTAAAGAATAAACAACAACCCGCTGGGTTGAAGGGAAACCAGAGCGCTCGCTCTTATGAAACAACTTACAACTTACCAACCCCAATAGAACCCCCCCAAAAGTAGAGACATGACCCAGACCAAGGAGGTATTGTGTGTGCCCCGCACCGCCGCGCTGAACGTGCGGGAACCTGCCAGTGAATGGCACGTGGAGTCAGGCCGGTGGCACTGTCAGCTCTTCTCAGTGCCGCTTCGACGCGTGCCACTCTCACAGTGCGAGAGCCCCTTATCGGCTCTCTGTGCTGAGCTCTCAGGCATTTGCACATTGCGAGGACAAGGTGAGGCATTGCTGGCCCATTCAGGGGCAGCTTTCGCCTCGTGCATGCATGCGAATCGTAGGTCCATTGCGATCTTGAAAACGGCAACCCACTAGGTCGCCGCTTTGCATGGAAGTTCTGGCTGCATCCGCCCCGGCGCTCAAGGCATGGAGTACAAGGGCAGCTTCTTTGACTCACCTCCGAGCTCAATCCCGTTGAAGCATGATTCCGCATCGTTGTAGTTGGGCGACACGCCAATTGACTCGCAAATGCGGGTGGTAGCTGTGCTCAAGACGTCCTGCTCACTCATAGTCGCATACACGGGCTGTTTCGTTTTCATGTCCTTGATCATGTCATAAATTGAAGAATTGCACTTCATGAAGTCCAAGCAGAAATCAAAGCAGGTGTGGGTTGGTTCACCTGCCAGAGGATACGTCGCGACAAAAAACGTGCTCACATTACGGACAGGAAAAACAAATTCCACGCAGCACAAACAGTGATCACAGTGTTTGCAACGCGAGCGGCATGCGGCGAGGGGATGCCGCAACTGTGCATCTTGGAGCAGTGTCTCACTTTTTTCCATAGCGCAAGGACGTGCGAAGTACGAGCACATCCACATTTTGTACGCCCGTTCACACTTTTCAGTTTTCAGGTATACGTCGCTCGTGATCTGTTATGCGCAGAGCAAGTGTTAATGCGTGTGGCGTCGAAGTTTGTCCTGTTGGGTAATTCTTCATGCGCCCACTAGACACCAGTATTATCGATCGGCAGTGTTCACAAGTCATCATGTGCATTTTTGGTGTAGACACACGTCGAAATGCAGAACGAGGAGAGAGGAGGCGCCGTGCGAATAGAGAAGGGGGGGAGGATCGGAGCAAACTAGATCTGGAAGATCCAGTCACCTTAGCGAAATTGTATTTCAAATTCATGTCCCAGCGTACGGGATTTTCGACCAGCGCCTGCTTCACCATCGTCAGTCATTATCATGATGCGCACGGGATCAAAGAGACTCTAGAAAGGAGATTTGCATGAAAAGCACGTGACTTGAAACGCCGAATTACATCTGTATACGGCACAGCTCTCACTGCACGCATTATTTTCCATCATCTCAATCATTTGCGACCTGATTCAAGAATGTTTTTTCATGAAGCATGGAGCAGAAGATCCCGTCTTTGACATACTTTTCAGGAAAAGTCACTGCCAACAGCAGGGAAAATTTAGGAACAAAAGATTCTAGGACGAGAATCTGCAATCGAAACCACCGCCAGGGGGCACATGCCAATCGCATCACGTCTGCAAGAGAAATGGTGCATGCGTGACCAGCAGTAGAGCGCGGCAAATTGTAAGAGAGAACGAACCAAGAGAGAGAGAGAGAGTGAGAAAGGACTGCATGCGAGGAGAAAACAAGGAGATTACCTTTCGAACAGATCGGGGCATCGATGCAATTTGTTACGTTGCAAGATTGAGTCGATGCTTGCGCCTCAGGGCTTGTTGCTAAGGCATTAACAATTCGTTGCGGAGAGCAAAGTTATGAAGAGAAGCAAATCATGAGGTAGTTGGTAAGAGACGCAGCTAGAAACAGGATATATATACCTGGGATTCCTTTTTCTGTTGCTGAACTTATGTAGGCGTCCAAGAGAGCCGTGTTCACTTGTTCGCAGTTGCTTGTGATGCTCAGCTGCCGACGCGCACGCGCGCATCATGACACCTTCCGAATAATGGACAAACGATGTTTGTTGAGGGGGAAAGAGACGCTGCAGGGGCGGAACGTAGAGACAGCAAGTAGACAAACACTTACACGAAGTGAGCTGCAGCAGAGAGGCGCGACGGTTTCCGAGGACGACGCAGTGAACTTGGGCCTGCATCAGAGTTTGACCATGACCGTGAAAACACTTTGTCATTCCCATGTCATGTATGTCAACGTGTTGTTTGGTGTATTTTTTCTGTTGTTTGGTGTATTTTTTCTTACTTTGCACAGTCGACGTTGCTACTGCATTGCTGCGGCCAGACGTTGGTAACGAGCATTTCACACATGAATGAACATGATGCCTGCAACATCGTCACAACTCATATACATCAGACCTTGTTTCACGCACGCACAGCGAGCGGCCTCCGCTCATACGCCTATCCGCGTATGAGATCAATTAGAAGAACCTGACATCGAGGGCGACCGCCAACCGAGGCACACAGATTCTGGAGCAGGTCCTCACACATGCTCTCAGTAAATGTGTTTTCAACTTCGTTTGCTATCGCCTGCATCGACAGAGTCAGCTTGCAATTTCATCTCGCAGAAATACAACTGCACCTACGAGTCGATTCTCCTGCGTCTGGAGGCGTCTCAATTGCCACTTCCAGTACCACTCACTCGACTTCTCTGATCTAACGATAGGCCGTCATGCCCAAAGACAGGCATACTCGCACAAAGGAACCTGTCCACAGTAGCCATCATTGGTACATGCTTGCCAACCGAGCACATACCCCTTGCAGATGCCTGATGCAACTGTCGCATTTGCTCTCGTGCAATTTGATGGCCTCTGCCAAGTGTTGGTTTAGATGGTCAGGGTTCACGAAACTTTGCTGTGGGAGAGAAGGACAGAACAAGGGAGAGCGAGAGCGAGTAAGTAAGGGATCCGTACCAGGACGGGGGTTACTTCTGGGTTGCCGGACGGATTCATGAGGCACGAGCGATACTTTTCCTTCAGCCTGCGTCCATGAATTCAATTTTTTTATCTCG
>Ga0315905_10007232_pt1 | contig 11259 bp, 12 predicted proteins | sample LakEriMetagenome_5_FD_203522 | JGI IMG/M metagenome (GOLD analysis project Ga0315905, IMG submission 203522) | Freshwater fungal communities from buoy surface, Lake Erie, Ohio, United States - Buoy 4 MA121 | ecosystem: Environmental > Aquatic > Freshwater > Lake | place: USA: Lake Erie, Ohio...
ATTAGTTCTTTCCTTAAGCCTTCGGCTTTGACTTGTTTTCTTTAGGAAGACTATCTAGTAGGTTTGTAACTCTTGCCCCCCTACCCCCCATTTATATATAGTAGCAGCTGTCAAGCACCTTGTCAACTCTGATGCCCAAATCCCTTATATTTATTGACGTAACATTTCGTAACAATTAAAAGTTGCCGTATTTTTTAAACTCTGCTATAATGGTGTTATAACACCTTAACTTAGGGTGTTTTTCTCTTTATAGAGGAGGAGGAATCTGAAAATGAAAACAAATCCTAGACTAAAGAGCTTTTTAATAAGTTCTAACGTTTTATTTATATTACTTGGAATGACCCTATGTACAATTCCAAGTGCAGTGGCTGAAGTTAATGAAGTCAGTATATCTAGGTCAGGTCTTGATCGATCTGAAATCCGAGAGACAATTGCTGCTATTAAAGCAGAAAAGAAAATTGAATATGAAAAAATCTATAATCAAGTTGTGCAACAAGAAGAAGATAGAATTGCTCACCCAAAATCTACACAATCTAAATTTGTAAAATTTGCACTTAAGTTCCAAGGAACTCCATACTGGTACGGTGGGTCAACCCCTAATGCTTTTGATTGTAGTGGTTTTGTTGCTTATGTAATTAAGAAGGTTCTAAAAAAGAATGTTCGTCACTCAGCAACATCACAGATGCAATTAGGTAGAAGGGTTAGAAGTCCACTACCTGGAGATCTTGTGGGATTCGGTTATGGAAATCATTTTGGACATATCGGTATCTACGTCGGTAATGGAAAAGTTATTGACGCACTAAATCCTAATCACGATACTCAGGTCCGTACCTTGTCTTGGCTAAAACAATCTGTTGGTCCAGCAGTATTTACTAGAGTTATTGAACCAAATAGAAAGTTTAATCCACACAAGATTACACAAGAAATTATTGATAGCAAGATTCAATTATCTTTTAACCCATAATCTGGTATAATTAAATAACGGCTGGCACTCAGGCTCGTCTCTCATACCCACCATCCTGAGTGTCAGTCTTTAATTATGTTATAATAAATGTATGGCACTTCAAGAATTCTTTGGCTCAGACCCTGCTCGTGTTACCTGGAAAATTGTCCGTGGAGACACGTCCAGCATTAAAGTTTCTTTCTTACAAGATAATGAAACTACACCATACTCAACCGTTGGGTGGGACTTTGTTTCTATTGCGTATGACCCCAAGACAGATTCAGAATTTGAGCTTGAGACATCCTTTGCGTCTAACGTTTTAACTATTACCGCTCCATCAGATGTCACTGTTGAATGGGGTAGCACATATGGATCAGTTGTAGCAGAACTACTATTCGATCTACAGGTTGACACTGGTACTCAGATCTGGACCCCTATCGTTGGAACTATTAGTGTAGTTGGAGATGTTGGGGGTAGCCTATAATGGCAGTAATTAAAATTGTAGATTCTAAGTCTACGCTACCGCCAGTAATTAAAATAACCGTAGGTGGAGTTGCCACGGTATACAAAATCACAACTCTATCTAAAGTTTTCTGATATAATTAGCCTATGCCCAATTCATATACATCTAGCAATATTACTGCAACAATACCTTCGCCCACAGATGTGGCAAACGTTACCGTTGGATTTGAGCAGTATCACGCATCAATTGCAGACGATATTAATTCAAAACAGGCAACAATTACTGGTGCTGCCACTAGTGTAGTTACTGCAAACCTTGGAGCAAACACTGTTGTTGTTACAAATTCTACAGGCAAGCTTGTTGCTTCTTCTAATATTACAACAACTGAGTTAGGTGTATTAGATAACTTAAGCTCACAGTCACAAATATTAATGCCACCTGGAATGATTACTCCTTACGCTGGATTTACTGCTCCAGATGGATGGCTATTTTGCAACGGTGCAACAATTACAAAATCTTCATACCCAAATTTATCTAATGCTCTTGCATCGACCTCTGACGTAAAAACCATTCAGTATGATAATTATACTCAGGGTGAATATGAAGTTCAGGGATTGAGTTTTAATGTTTCAAATGTGTCTGGTATTCCGCTAGGAGGAAATTTGGACTATCCATTTATTGGATATATTGTTGCCAATGCAGCCGCAATGTCTGGTTCTGGATTAGGAACATACTATTCTGCAAATGTTATTTATCCATTTGAAATTTATACAAATGCTGGTGAAACAAGAATAAGAATGATATATGAAGGCAGTGCAGCAGTTCCATCTAATTTTAGTTTTAATAATGTTTCTGGTGAAGGATATGTTTATGATATAAAAATAGTTCTTAACCATTATAGAAAGACTACAACAGGTCAAGCAGCACCCACAATCGCTCAAACAGTATTGCCAAATCTTGCGTCAAGATTTGTATATGGAGCAGCTACAATGGGCGGAAATGTTGGTTATTTTGGTGGGTCCGAGTCACACACCCACAGTACCTCAAGCCTTTATGCACAAATTGAGAGAGAGGGCTCTGCAATTGTGCTTAGGGAAACTGGAACCATTAGTTCTTGGACACCAACAGATAGAGTTGTTGGTTCTTCTGGTGGTGCTAACAGTACGCCTACAAGAACTATTGGTACAACTCTCGGCGGTACTCTGGGTACAACAAATCACCTTCCTCCATACTCTACATTAAACTACATTATTAAAACATAACATCTGATATAATTAATATTATGGCAACACGTAAAAATTATCCTGTTGGAAATGTTCCACCACTTGTAACTTGGACAGTTGTTCGTGGAGATACCGCCGCATTTCGTGTCTATGTAACCGACGACACAAAGGCTGCACTTAACGTTACATCTTGGACTAAATCGATGCAGATTAAGCGTCCAACGGTAGATCAGGTAGTTCCAGAAATGACAGATGCCGCAACACTTATTACAACAGTTACACCTGCTGCCGTTGCAGGAGACGGTGTTGGAGAATTTACAGTAAAACTAACTGCATCACAAACAAACCGTTTAGAGACTGGTGACCTGTTTGATATTGAAATTAAAGATGCCACAAGAACTTGGACAGTCTGCCAGGGCAGCATGATCGTAATTGAGGATATTACTAATTCAGGAATGAGCTAATGGCTAAAGCAGTTATTAGTGACGTTAAGCCAGGCTATCTTGGTTCCGTAGTACAAACCTCATACTCCAATACTTCTGTAACAGGCGAGGCACACTCTGCAAAGATTACAGATATTATTCACGATGCAAAAGTTACATCTATAAGTTATCCAATTACCACAGTTCAGGACATTGTTTATAATGCAAAACCCATTAGCGTTATTCCATTTTATGTAAGATTTGTAAATGTTGGAATTGAAGGGTATAGTGCAAGCAATCCAGCACCAATTGGTATAGCTGTTATTGGTTTCAGTAATTACATTTTATAAAAAGATTAATGGTACAATTAGTGTATTATGCCAAGAGCCACACTCGCAGAAATTAAAGCAAAGTTTGAGACTGGTGATGTCCCAAATGGTGCTGACTACGCACTGTTAATTGATACCCTTGCTGCTCAAGCAACTGAGCTTGGTACGACTGGTAATAATGAAGAAACAATTTCTGGAATTGAGAATGCAACAACGATTGATAGTTTTCCAGCAGCTAGTTGGAGAATGATCAAGTATTTAGTTTCTATTTCTAAAATTACAGGTGGTGCAAATAAATTTTTTGCAACAGAATTAACTATCCTTATTGACGGCACAAATGTTAGCGTTAGTCAATATGGAGCAATAGACAATGATGGGGATATTGGAACCGTTAGCGTCTCTCAGGTAGGATCAAATGTAACTCTTGTGGTTACCCCCAATCCTGCCGTAACGCCAATCACTGTGCGATTCGCTCGTATGGGATTAAAGGCATAATAAGGAGATAATAAAATGGCAACAGTCAACAAAAACTTTAGAGTCAAGAATGGCTTAACTGTTGACGGTAACGTAACCATTACAGGTACAAACGGAACCATCAATAGCTCAAACATTCTTACCGAAGCTACCGTAGCATATCCAAGCATTCCAAATGTGTTTGGGACAATTAGTGCTAACGGAACGTCAGTAGTTGCAGACAGCAGCACTGACACACTTACACTCACACCAGGATCTGGAATTACAATTGTGGGTAACGCTGGTAGCGATACAATTACAATCGCTAACTCAGACACTGGTTCCGCACAAAACATATTTAAGACAGTTAGTGCAAATGGTACATCAATCGTTGCAGATAGCAACTCTGACACACTTACCATTACACCAAGCACAGGTATTGCTATTACAGGTAACGCAACAGACGATACCATTACTATTACTAACTCTGGTGTAACAGGAGTTTCTGGAACTGCAAATGAAATTGAAGTTTCTGCAGGTACTGGCTCAGTAACAATCGGTCTTCCTGACAATGTAACAATTGGTAACAACCTTACTGTTACTGGAAACCTAACCGTTAATGGCACAACTACAACTCTTAATACAGATACCCTTGCTGTTGAAGATAACATCATTATGCTCAACACAAATGTTACTGGAACACCAGTAGCAGACGCTGGTCTTGAGGTTGAGCGTGGAGATTACACCAATGCAAAGATCTTCTGGAAAGAATCAGCAAACGCTTGGTATCTTGCTACTCCTGGAGATTCTGGGGCTGCAGCTTCAGAAGCAGTCATTGCAACTGGTGGCTCTGTAAACGTATTCAACAATTTCTCTGATGGAACAAACATTGCTTCACCAGATAGTTCAGACGATACTTTTACATTCACAGCAGGTACTGGAGTCACAGCAGTAATTAGTGCAGCAGGAGACTCTCTTACAGTCACAAACACTGGTGTTACTGCACTTGCTGGCACAGCAGATCAGATTGCTGCTAATGCTTCTACTGGTAGCGTTGTTCTTTCACTACCCCAGAGCATTAACACAACGTCTGCAGTTACCTTTGCAAATGTCACAGCTGGTAATGTTATTGCAAATACCGTTGTTATGCAACAGGCTGCACTTGACACATTCTCAGTGGGTCTAACAGGTACAAGTGCAACTGGAGTTGACACTGCTTGGAGCTCTTCAACATACGGAACTGCAAAGTACACAATCCAGGCTCGTAATGCTGGTGGAGACATCTATGCAATTGAAATTCTTGCGGTAGCTACAGGTTCAAACGTCTATGTAACAGAATATGCTGAAGTATACAGTTCAGCAGAACCAATTATTACAACAGACGTTACAAACGCTGCTGGCTCAGTACAACTTTCAGTTACTGGAACTAACGGAGTTACCGTTAAAACCACCAGAACACTGATCGAAGTCTAATTAGCTAGTCGTCGGGTATCATTATCTGGTATAATTTACTAAGGTGATGATACTTGGCAACTACTAATAAAAACTTTAAGGTCAAAAATGGCTTAGAGGTGGCTGGTGAAATTGGCGTTGGCTCTACCCCCTCATATGGTACTACTGGACAGTTATTAACCTCTGGTGGTTCTGGTAACGCTGCTGCTTGGGTAGATCAAACCAGTATTGCTACATCTACTGTTAAACACCTTGTTAAAAATGATTCTGGAGTTACCCTTGCTAAAGGCACAGTGGTATATACAAAAAGTGCTAATGGATCTAATATTCTTGTTGATAAAGCAATTGCAACAACTGATCAATTTTCTTCACAAGTTCTTGGATTTCTAGAAACAGAGCTTGCTCCAAATGCAAGTGGATACTGTATTAATAATGGACTTATTACTGGAATAAATACTAATGGTACTACCGCAGGAGACCCAGTATGGTTGTCTGGAACTACTGCTGGTGCTTTTGTGGCTGGCATAGCAAACAAACCAGTAGCACCGTATCACCTTGTGTATTTAGGTGTTATTTCAAGAGTAAATACAAACAATGGAGAAATTTTTGTTCATATCAGTAATGGATGGGAGCTAGACGAACTTCACAATGTAGCCATTGACGGAACACCAGCAGATAACGAAGTTCTTGCCTATGATTCAGCGTCTACTCTTTGGAAAAATCAAACGGCATCAGAAGCAGGACTAGCTGAACTTTCAGGTGCTACATTTACTGGCAATGTTGCTGGTACTAATATAAGTCTTTCTGGTAATGTTAATGCAACTACAGTTAATGCAACTACTTTTATTGGAAATACAAATGCTGCAACAATTACAGGCACAGTAGCTGATGGAACAACAACTACGGCTGCACGTGGTGTTGGCTATATGGGTCTTCCTCAGTCTAATGCTGCTACGACTGGCTCATACGGTGTTGTAGCTGCAGATGCTGGGGAACATATTTATACAACTGGAAACCGAACTGTAACGATTCCTGCAAACTCAAACGTAGCATTTCCTATTGGGTCAACCCTAGTCTTTATTAACGGAAACGCTACCCTGACTATTGCAATAACATCAGACACAATGAATCTTTCTGTTATTGGAACTACTGGCTCAAGGACTCTTGCTCCATATGGAATGGCTACGGCAATTAAGGTAGCAAGCACTACCTGGATAATTTCTGGAAACGGATTAACCTAATGCCTGGAGTGCTTGGTGGACTTATTGGTTCAATGGTTCAAACTATTGCCCTCTCTGAATACCTTCTGATTGCTGGTGGTGGGTCTGGTGCAGCAGCATCAAACTCTTTTGGTCCAGGTGGTGGTGGAGCAGGTGGATATCTTGATAGCACTTCTGCCTCTGGATTTTTTCTTGTAGAAGGAAACTCTTACTCTGTAATTGTTGGTGCTGGCGGCACAGGGGTAGCTTCTGGTGGAGGGGCTGGAACAAATGGAAGTAATTCAAGTTTTCAATTTTCAAATTCAGCAGCTGCTGTAGCAACGCTAACTGCTATTGGTGGAGGCTTTGGCTCACACAGAAACTCAGTTGAACCAGGAAACGGTGGTTCTGGTGGTGGTATTGGTGCGTTCTTAAACTCAACTGCCAGCGGTGGTTTAGGTACAGTCGGTCAGGGAACCGACGGTGGTGGCTCTAATGACACTAACTATAGAAAAGGTGGTGGTGGTGGAGGCTCACTAAATAACACAAACGTTAATGCCACAAGCTCTCGTGCTGGTAATGGTGGTCAGGGTAAGACATCTTCAATTACTGGTACGTCAGTTGTGTACGCAGGTGGAGGTGGTGGTGCTGCAAACTCAGCTTCATCAACTAATGGTACTGCACCTAATGATGGGACTACTGGAACGACTCTTGGAACTTCTGGAGCATCTCCTGGAAGAACTAGTGGCACTGGGGCTTCTGCTCGTGCTAACAGTGGTTCTGGTTCGGGAGGTGTTTCTAATAGTGGAACCTCTGGTAATGGTGGCTCTGGACTTGTTGTTCTTAAATATTTAGAAACATACCCAGACTTGGTTATTACTGGCGGCACGGCAACAAGAACCGTTTCTGGTGGATATAAAATTTATCAATTTACATCTACTTCAACATTTACAGTAAGGGCTGATGTCTAATGGCACATTTTGCAGAGATAGATGAAAACAATATTGTCACTCGTGTTCTTGTTGTTGATAATTCATTAGAACATCGTGGACAGGATTTTCTTGCTAATGATGTTGGTCTTGGTGGCACTTGGATTCAAACATCTTACAACAAAAACTTCCGTGGAAATTTTGCAGGTATTGGATATTTTTACGACTCAGATCTTGACGTATTCTACAAACCACAACCATATCCTTCTTGGACGTTAGATACTGATAAATGGATTTGGGTAGCACCAGTTGCATACCCAGAAGATAAACTACTGTATGACTGGGATGAAGAATCTCAGTCTTGGGTAGAAGCAATAGAATAAAAAAAATAGCCCCTTTCGGGGCTATTCTTATTTCTTTTTAGTTTTAGGTTTTGGTTTTTCTTCTGGAACATCTTCTGCTACTGTTGCAGTGAGCATCATTGTTGCTCCAAAGCTACCGTCAAAGATATACTCTCCAGCGTGTGTAATACGAACCCAGGGAGCAGCAAAGACTTCTCCACCAAGTTCACGGTACTTACGACAGAAGTGGTAGTCTTCTGAAAGCAAGATTCCCTCTTCGGTAATGCTGGTGGCAAAATATTCGGTAACCATTGCATTTGGATCAAAAGCTCCAGTAGAAGTATTCAGCATATACTGTGGACAGTGTGGCTTCATTAACTCGAATGCTTCTTTTTTAATGAAAAGCATTCCAGTACCAACCTCAGTTACAGGAACTGGTTCATTCATTTTAAATGTTGTTTCGCCAGGTAGCATATTCATAGCAAAGAATCCAGAAAACTGTGACAAGTTCTCTTCACCCTTAAGTGCAGCTTGTCTTACATTCTCCCAGTTAATGTTCTTCATTGGATAAATAGCACCAATAACTTCTTTGTCCGATTCGATCATTGAAATAACGTCAAGGTGATTAAATCCTTCGTCGCCATCAATGAACAATAGTGCATCAGCACCAGATTTCTCAAACTCGTGTACCAGATTATTCCTGGCACGAGTAATAAGACTTTCGTTGTAAATCTTAGAGAATGATACCTGGTAACCCTTACGAGCAAGCTCAAAGGTTAAAGCCATCAATCCGTCTAGATATACACCCTTACAGTTTCCCCCATACATAGGGGTAGCAATGTGTAAATGCATCGTCTCTCCATCTATTGATTGTATAAACATTATACCAGAAAATCTGAGTATGGTAAACTTAATTAGAGAAAAAATGACAAACAGATACGCTGACTCAATTACCAGGGACAACCCTATTGCCGTCTGGGATTTAAATGACGTGCTACCCCCAGCATCAGTAGCTAATCTTGCCTCATCAATTAATATTTCTGCATTCGGCTCACCCCTGACTGGGTACAATGATACTTCTTTAAATAATGGATACTACATTTCAAGCGACGCTACAGCAGCAAATGTTGCAGCAGATAATAACGGAATGCCAATGGTTTATGGTGCGACCAATATAACTAACATTTATCCAATTACAAGTCTTCCATCAATAATTATTCCAGGGTTTGGACTTTTAAATGATGATGGTAAGGATAAGGCATACACGCTAGAGTTTTGGGCAAGAATAAACTCTTCAACACACTACCCACAAAAAATTGTAGGACCAATTCAATCTGACAATGGAATCTATGTGAACGGACCATACATTTCATTAAAGGTAGAAGACGTAATCAAGTCACACTATGTTGGCGAATGGGATAGACCAATGCTCATTCAGCTTACATACAGTGCCTCATCTTCTAGTTTGATAATTAATGGTGAAACAGTTATTTCACTAAACCACGATCTGACAAACTTTAATCTACCAACAAAACTAACAGATACAGGGAAAGATCAGGACTGGATTGGATTTTATGCATACGCAAATGTTCCGCAAATTCAGCTAGACTGTATTGCAATTTATGCATATCAAATGTCAGAAGTCAATGCAAAGCTTCACTTTGTTAAAGGACAGTCTGTAGAAGTGCCACAACTAAAGTTTGGAAACTTCTCAGAAATGCCAGTAATGATAGATTACCAGGTTGCTAAATATTCTAACAACTATGTGTATCCTGGAAACGGTAGATGGCAAAACGGAATAGTTAAAAACTTATCAACAGATGGACAGGTTTTGTTTGCTCCAGAATACAAACTTCCAACTTTAGTGCTTCAAAACAATACTCAGTCTTTTGTAGAATGGTGCGATTTAAATAATACACTTTCTGGACAATCAGCAACCTCTACCCTGTCTAATGGATCTATTATAAATGATGATGTGTTTTTTAGGATTGTTCCAGATAACACAGACGCAATTGCTGACGGTGCAGAAACAGCAGAAAGTTTCTATACTGCTGGATACTTAGAATTTGAAAAGCTTGGTGTTTTGTCTGAGCCAATTAAATTAGTTTACGGTGTCTATAAACTTGATGCAACACCAACATCAAACGAAACTCTTTTTAGAATAATTAATAAAAGTAATGAATACTTTGAGGCAGTTGTCAATTCTTCAAACCAGATAGTGTATAGGTTTATTTCTGGGTCCTCAACAACAACAATAGACACAGTAACAATAACCAATACCTCTAATAAGTTTTCTGCAGGGATAGATATTGATCAGCTTCTGACAGCAGAAAACAACACAAGGCTTTCGTCATTTTTCACAGATCAAGGAGATCTTAAGGTATTCCTTGGAGGATCTCCAGATTTAAATGTTGTTGGAACCTCTACACCAAAAATGTTTAGAGGAAATATCTATAAGTTTGGTTTTGGAGACAAAAAGAATATCAACAAAGTTTACGCCCTAGACCAATCATCTGGGGGAGGTGCAGAATTTACCGACGGAATTGTTAGACACAACAGTACAATCCTGCCCACCCACTTTGCAAGCTATACACTTGTTGCTGTAAATACATTCGGAGTCTTTGACCTAGACATAGCAGTAGATTCTTCCTGGGAAGACTATGTGCCATTATCACTTTTAGCTAAAAATGTTATTGCCAATTCTTCTGGAACACTGGAGTATGCATTAGACTTTATTCAAATAAACATAGATCATCCAGAATCAATTGCTTCTGCAAACTCAACAGTAAAGTCTTATGTAGAATTTTTGGAGGTAGCAACCTCAACAGTTTCAACCAATCAAACAGAAAAAACATATGTGGCTGCATCATCTAACAATGTTCTGATCCCAGACTCAACCTGGATAAATAAAAAATATCAGATATTAAATAATCACATTGTTTATTTGCCAACAGGTGGATTCTCTGACTTTAATGATCTATCTATATCTGTTTCATTTGAGATTAAGATTCCTGGTATTTTTAGAAATCCCCTAAAGATTAAGAAACTGCAGCTTGCTTCACAGGCATACGACTACTCTGCACTTCCTACAGAAATTGGCACAAGATACTCAAGAGATATTATTCCATACACAATGGCAAATTCAACATCAATAGTTTACGACGGACTAAACCCCTACACAATTTATAAAGATAGTACGCCATATCTGTATTTAAATAGGTATAGTGGAATTAAAATGGTTGGGTCAAATATTGGATCAGTTTTAGCAAACACAACAATAGAAACAAAAGGTCTAAGAGTTTTAGTGAACCCAACAGAAAAGGACTTCTATAAAGACAGTGTTGTGCAAATGTCAGTTCTAAAAGATACTACTTTTACTGCAAACTCAAGCGTTGAAATTTTCAGAGTAAAAGACAGATATAACACATTTGTGATTGATGCAGTAACAGGAGCAAATGCAAATGTTGCGGCAGTTAGAGTACGAACATCTAATGGAACTGCGTAC
>Ga0315905_10007234_pt1 | contig 11258 bp, 2 predicted proteins | sample LakEriMetagenome_5_FD_203522 | JGI IMG/M metagenome (GOLD analysis project Ga0315905, IMG submission 203522) | Freshwater fungal communities from buoy surface, Lake Erie, Ohio, United States - Buoy 4 MA121 | ecosystem: Environmental > Aquatic > Freshwater > Lake | place: USA: Lake Erie, Ohio...
CTGCCCCCGGCGGCCGCGCCGCTGCCGTTGGGCCCTGCTGCTGTTGCGCCAGCCGCTGCAGCCCCGCCGCCCGCGCCTCCCGCCAGCAGCGAGGCCCCCGGCGGCGGCTCCAGCGCCTTGAGGTAGAGCATGGGGAAGAACACCGCGATCTCGGCCTTCAGGCACGCGCGCCAGCGCGTCAGCAGGGCCAGCAGGATCGAGGAGCAGAGCTGCAGCGCGGCGGGCGAGGGCGACGCGGCGTTCTTCAGGAGCGACAGGCACAGGTGCTGCCGGATGGCCGTGACGAAGCGCTCCGACGACCGCAGGCTCGGACCGGCGCTCTCGAGGGCGAGTTTGAGAAGCTCGAGGGCGAGCAGCTTGCCGCGCGCGGCGGCCGGGTCGGCGCCGAGCGCGGCGGCGGCGCCGGCGGCGCCGTCGGCGGCGGAGCCGGTGCGCGTCGACAGGCGGCACAGCGCGCGGAACACGAGCAGGGCGTCGCGCGCGAGCATCGCCGACGCCTGCGTGGTGGTTTGGGCGGCCTCGGAGGCGGCTTCAGGGAGGGCGCTCGCGCTGCTGGGGCTGGCGCCGAGCACGAAGCGGTCGCTGCTGCCGCTGCCGCCGACGACGCCGGCGACGCCGGCGTCGTCGTCGTCGGCCGCCGCCGCCGCGATGGCGGCGGCGGCGGCGGCAGCCCCCGCGGCGTCCTCGGGCGGCGTCGTCGGGCCGGCGTAGCCGTACCCGGCCGCCGCGACGGCGTCGTTGACGAACGTCTGCACGGCGGCCGTGACGGTGGCTCCGCTCGCCGATGTGGCGGGCGCCATCGCTGCCGCCGCGGCCGCGGCCGAAGCCGCCGCCGCCGCTGCGCCCCCGGCGCCGCCCGCCACCACGATCGGCCGCACGGGCACCGCCGCGCTCCCGGCCTCGGCGCGCTGGAACGTCGCGCTCAGGATCTGCGTGAGCGCCGCGCGCGCCGCCGTCTGGTTGACCTCGGAGCGAGACACGAGGAAGATGTTGAACGCCGTTCGCACCGCCAGCAGCAGCGCGGGGCCGCGGACGGCAAAGGTGGCGCTGGCGCAGGCGGTCAGGAGCCCGCGCAGGACGAGGACCTCGACGCCGTCGTCGAGGACCTCCTCGCAGCGGCAGATGACCTCAATGGCCATGGCGGCGGGGGTGATGGCGACGGCGGGCAGGGCGGAGGCGGCGGCGGCGTCGGCGGGCGCAGACGGGCCCAGGGACGCCGCCGACGCCGTCGTCGCGAGCGCGGCGGCGCCCGCTGCCTCGGCGGCGGCGGCGGCGGCCGCTGGTGACGCCGCTGCTGGCGCTGAGGCCGCGTCTGATGATGATGCTGCCGTCGCCACCCCCCCGGCGCTGGCCGGCGCCGCTGCGGCTCCTCCTCCCGTCGCCCCCGCCGCAGCAGCCGCCGCCGCCGCCGCTCCCGCCGTCCCCTGCGGCTGCTGCGGCTGCTGCTGCTGCTGCTCGAGCAGCCCCGGCGTCACGGCCGCCGCCGTGCCGACCAGGAACCGGTACGAGATCAGCCGGTGCACGAGGTCGAGCGCCGGCTCGCAGATGGCCGGCTTGGCCGTGCCGACCGCCTCGAGCAGCAGCGCGAGGATCTCCGCGGCCGCCGGGTCGGACAGCGCGTGCTGCGCCGTCGCCGCCGCCGCGGCGGGGAGGGACGCCGCGCCGTCGGCCAGTGGCGGCGCCGGCGGCGACATCGGCTGTGGCTGAGGTTTTTGAGGAGGCGGCTGCTGCTGCTGCTGCTGCTGCTGCTGCTCGTCGGCCGGCGGACTGGCGGACGCGCCGCCGCCGCCGCCGCCGCCGCCGCCGCCGTCCTGAGCAGCAGCAGCAGCAGCGGCGGAAGCGGCGGCGGCAGCGGGGGGGCCCGCGTAGCCGGGCGCGAGGACCTCGTCGAGCCGGTCGCCCAGGGACTGCAGGGCGGCGTGCAGCTCCGGGTGGCGGCGCGCGGGCGCGGCCTTGCGCATGCGCGCGAGGGAGGTCGCGATGAGCTCGCGGGCCGAGTGGGGCTGCTGCGGCGCGGCCGCGGCGGCGGCAGGGGCGGGGGCGTAGGGAGGCGGGGGCGCGCCGCCGCTGTCGCTCTCGCCGCCCGCGACGCCGGCGCCGGCGCGCTCAGCGCCGTCGGTCGCCATCTTCGTCGCAGTGCGCCGGTCGAGTTTGGCTGCTGGTTTGACGGCGCTGCCAGGCGACGGGTCACGGCGAGGGTGACCGCCTAGCACGTGTAAGGCGAGGTGTTTGTGTGCGGGCGCGCGCGCGCGCGTCTCTTGCACCAAGGCGGAAGGTGCGAGAGGGTGGTTGTGCGCGCGCGCGGACGCCGTGTGCTCGCGCGTCGCGCTTGGGCGCGCTAGGGCTGATGAGAGGGGGTGGGCGCGGAGGGCGCGGATTGGATTGGTTGATGGTCGGGGGGTGAGGAGAGACGCGGCGCACACACAAAGAGAAGAGAGCGCAGCGCTCCTCGTTGAGGGGGAGGAGGGCAGCAACATCCAGCTGGTTTGGCGTCCTCTCCCTTCCGCCAAAGGCAAAGCGCGCCGTGAATTGCCACGACCACGACATCACATTACCCTGGGACTCATCTTGCACGCGTTCGACGCCCATCACAACTTTCGGCGCACCCCGCGCGCGCGCAGCACCAGTGCCTCGATTGCAACCGCTCGATCGCGAGACGCCGAAACGAGCGAGAGCGCGCCGTGATCACTGGACGACGTCACGCAGATGACGCATACATTGGGGCCCACCCAGACGTGGCCATGACCTTTGCCGCCGGACCGTGAAGCCTAGAGCGCGCCACAGCGCCGCGCCGGCGCGGTTCGCGCCGCGCGCTCGACGCGTCGCCGCCAGAGCGCACGCACGTGCGCGCGCACGCGCGCGCACGCGCGCGCGCGCTCGCCCTCAAGGGGCGAGAAACGGCGCCTTGAGAGCCAATGCGCGGCCAGCTCGGCCAGCGGCCCAACGCCGGGCCACATGAAGGCGGCGGGACTGGGTTTGCCGACGGTGGCGGGAACAACGGCATGAGCGCCGGCCCCGGCGGCCCGTCGCCGCGCGGCTCGCGCCCGCCCTCTGCGTTCGCCGCGGCGACGGCGTACGGCGGCAGCAGCAAAGAGCCGCCGCCGCCCGTGTTCTTCGCCTCGGCGCACGGAGGGGCAGGCGGGGGCGGAGGCAGCTCCTCCGGCCCACCTCCGTCGCCGGCCCCCCTCGTCGCCTCCGCGGACGCCGCCGCCGCCCTCGGGCTCGTCAACTGCATGCTGGGCGTCGGCGTGCTCGCCCTCCCGCACGCGTTCAAGTCGGCCGGGTGGGGCCTCGCCTCGGCCCTCATGCTGGGCTCCCTGCTGGCGTGCCGCGCCTCCTACTCCCTGCTGCTGAGGTGCGCGCAGCTCACGGGCGGCCTGCGCACTTACGAGGCGATCGCGCAGCGCGCCCTGGGCCGGCGCGGCCGGCGCGTCGTCGAGGGGTGCGTCGTCGCGCTCAACCTGGGGGCCGTGGTCGCGTACCTCAACGTCCTGGCCGACCTCGTCTCTGCCGTGGCCGGCACGGTCATCCCGGCGGGCGCAGAGCCGTCGCGCGCGTCCTACGTCGCCGGCGTCACCGCCCTCGGCGCCCTGCCCGTCGCCCTGCTCGTGCGCGACCACGCGCTCGTCGCGGCGTGCTCGACGGCGTCCGTGCTCTTTGCGTTCCTTTTCGCGGCGGCGCTCGTGTTCATGGCGGCCGCGGGCGGGGAGCCGGTCGGGGGGGCGCCCGGCGGCGGCGGGCCTGCTGCGGCAGCGCCAGCGGCGCTCTCTTTGGCGGCGCGCTGGTCGCGCCTGGGCGTCTGGGAGCCCGACGGCCTGCTGACGGCCTTTCCCGTCATGATCTACGCCCTCACGGCGCACCCGTACTACCTGGGCGTCTTCTCTATGGCCGGAAGCGCGGCGGCGGCGGCGGCGGGAGGTGGTGGTGGTGGTGGCGGTGGCGGTGGGGGCGGGGGCGGGGGCGCCACCACGGCGGGAGGAGCTGCCTCTGCCGCCGCCGCCGCAGCCGCCAACTTTTTCAGCGCCCTGACGCCCGCCTCGGGCTCCGAAGGCTTGGTGGGCGACGGACATGCCGTCGGCAGGGTGTCGAACGACGGCGCCTCCGCCCTGTTCATCCGTCCGCCCTCGGCGACCACCGCCGCCGCCGCCGCCGCCGCCGCCGCCCCAACGACAACAACAACGCTGCCGTCGTCGGTCGCCGCCGCCGCGGCCGCCCTCGCCGCCGTCCGCCGCATGGCCCGCGTCACCGACGCCGCCCTCTTCGCATCGGCCGGGGTCTACTGGCTCGTCGGCGCCGCGGGCTACGCCACGTTCGGCAGCCGCACGAGCGGCGACCTCCTGCGCAACTTTGGCGGCGCCTCGGCCGTCGGCCTGCGCGGCGCGTGCGAGCGCGCGCTCAAGGGCTGCTACGGGGCGGCAATCCTCGCGGCCGTGCCGATCGCCATCATGCCGTTCAACGCGCTGCTGGCCCCCTGGGTGCGCGAACGCATGCGCCGGCGGCGGCATCAGCGGGCCTCGGGGTGGCAGCAGCAGCGCCAGCAGCCGCCGCGCGGCGGGGGCGGGGAGGCTGGCGGCGGCGGCGGCTCGTTGTTCTCCTCCAAGTCGGCGGCCCGCGGCGGCGGCGGCGGCGGCGGCGGCCTCTTTGGGGGCCTCGGCGCGCGCTCGAGGTACCAGGCCGTGGTGCCCGACCGTTCTGCATCCGACGCCCTGGAGGCAGGAGCGGGGCAAGGAGCAGGTGGCGGCGACCGCCGCGGCGACTTGTCGCCCACCCCCAACGACGGCGGCGACGACGACGACGACGACGACGACGGCCGCAACCGCAGCGACGACGGCGGCAACGGCGCCGACGACGGCGACGGCGCCGGCGCCGCCGGCAGCAGCGTCCTGCGCGCCCGCCGGCGAAACCCCGCTCTGTCGGGCGGCAGCCAGCTCGCCTCCGCGTCCTCCGGCCCCTTGGGGGCCGCCGTCGCCAGCGCCGCCGCCTTGGGCGGAGGCGGGGCCCACCTCGCGGCCGCGGCCGGCGGTAAGGCGGGGGCCGCCGCCGTCGACGCCGAGCTCTCGGCGGCCGAGCACGCGGCCGTCGTCGCCGTCGTCCTGGGGGCCGGCTTGGCGGCCGCGCTGCTCGTGCCCAACGTCGAGTTCATCTTTGGGCTCGCGGGCGCCACGGCGTCCGTGCTGGTGGCGTTCATCCTCCCGGCGCTCTGCTTCCTCAGGCTGCACTCGGCGGCGGGGCCCGCGCTCGGCGCTGGCGGCGGCGGCGGCGGCGGGGCGGCGGGGATCGGCGGCGGTGGTGGCAAGGACTCTGGGGGGGGCGGGGGTGGACCCCACCCCGTGTCGCCCCTCGAGGCAGCAGGCGGCGGCGGCGGAGGCGGCATGTTCGCGTTCCTCCTCCCCGGCAGCAGCGCGCCGCCCTCGCGCGACCGCCTGCCGTCGTCGTCGTCGTCGTCGCTGCGCCGCCGGCCCGGAGGCGGCGCTGGCGGCGGCGGCGGCCCCTATTCCCCCGCGATCGTCGATGCGGCGCTCCTCCGGACGGGCGAGCCGCGCGCCGCGTGGCGCCGGCGCCGCCGCACCGCCCTCGCCCTCCTCGCCTTCGGCTGCGCCGCGGGCGCGCTCTGCACGCGCGCCGTGCTCCGCTCGATCGGCGAGGAGCACGCCGTCGTGCAGGTCGCGACGCGCCTGGCCGAGGCGCGCGAGGTGGCGGTCGGGGCGGCGCGCGCGGGCCTAAAGGCGCAGGAGGCGGCCGTGGCCGTGGCCGCCACGCGCGCGGCGGCCGCGGAGCTGGGCGCGGCGAGGGGGGCGGGCGGCAACGCGACGCTGGGCTCGCTGCTCGAGGCGGCGGCGGCGGCGCTCTCCGACCTGCCGCCGCAGGCGGCGGCGGCGGCGGCGGCAGGAGCAGCGCCCGCGGACAATCGAAAGGGCGGCGGCGGCGGCGGCGGCGGCGGCGTGGGCGGCACGCAGGACAGCTTTTTGCGCCCGCGCGCGGCGGCCAAGCACCACGAGGAGCGGGAGGCGGCGGCGGCCGCAGGAGGGGCGGCGCCCGCGGAGCAAAAGGAGGAGGAGGACGCCCTCGCCGCCGTGGCCGCCGCCCTCACGCAGAGCGCCGAGCGCGTCGCGTCCACGCGCGCCGCCGTCGAGGCCGTCGTCGCGCGCCTGGACGCGAGCCTGGCCGAGATCCGCGGGCAGGCGCGCGCCCAGGCCGCGGCCGACGCGGCCACCGCCGCGGCGGCGTCTGCGGCGGCGGCCGCCGCGGCCGACGGCACCCTGCCGCCCGAGCAGCGGGCCGCGCAGCTGGCGCGGGAGCTCGGCGTGGCGCTCGGGAGCTACTCGTCGTCTGCGACTGCTGCTGCTGCGGCTGCTGCTGCAAGCGCGGGGGCTGCTGCGACGACGGGCGCGCAAGCTTTGGAGGCGGCAGTGGCGGCGCCGCCAACAGCGGCCGCGGCCGGTGGCACTGCCAATCCTGCCGCCGCCGCCGCCGCCGCCGCCGCCGCCACCCCCGCCCCTGCTGCCTCGAGCGCGGGCCACTCGCTCGAGCAGGTGCGCGCGACCGCCCTGGCGTCCATCGCCGCGCTCAACACGACCGGCACGGTGCTGCGGCAGGTCGGCGACGCCGTGGCCGCGGCGCGCGTGCGGGCGGCGGGGAGCAACCAGCAGTCGGGCGGGGGCGCCGACGTCCGCGCGGCGGCGGCCACGGCGCTCCGGCGCGCGCTCAACGCCACGGCCGCCTCGGCCCTGGCCCTGCGCATGACGGACGAGGCGCTGTCTTCCGTGGCCACGGCCGAGGCGGGCGAGCTGATGGGTGCGCTCGCGCGCGTCGCGCACGACCTGCGCGCGACCACAGCGGCAGCAGGGGCCGGCGGCAAGGGGCAAAGGGCGGCGGCGGCGGCGGCGGCGGCGGCCGCGGCCGCCTCGTCGTCGTCATCGGCGGCGGGAGGCGCGTCGTCGTCTTCGTCGTTGGGCGCGGGCGCTGGGGTGCGCGGCCGCGCTCGCGAGGCGACGACGCCCAAGAGCGCGCGCGAGGTGGACCTCGACGCGGAGGCCCGCGGAGGTGGAGGGGGGGGTGCCGCCGAAAACGCGGCTGCGGCCGGCGAGGACGGCGGCGGCGCCGCCAGCGCTCCCGTCGCCCCTGCCACGCCTGCCACCCAGGGCGCCGCGGCCGCGGACAAGATCGACGAGGCCATCAAGGAGCTGGCCGGCGTGATCGCCAACGGGACAGCGGCGGCCGCCGCGGCAGGAGCAGCAGCAGCGGGCGGGTTGGCGGGGCCCGCCCTCCTGGGGACGACGGCGAAGGAAGCGCCCGCGCCGCCCCTCCTGCTCCCTGGCGGCGGCGGCCCTGCTCCTGCGGCCGGCGCTGCCGCGGATAACAACGGCACCGCCCTCGACCGCGCCATCCAGTCGGCCGCCGCGGCCGCCGTGCAGGCGCAGGCCGGCGCGGCCGCAGCAGCGGGAGTGGCCGTCCGCCCGCTCACCGCCGCCCCCGCCGCGACGGGCGCAGCCGGCGCGAGCGGGCGCGGCAAGAGGGGTGGCGCCGCGCACGAGGAGGAGGCGCCCCCTCGGGGCGCCGCTGCGGTCGCCGACCTTGGGGCGCACCTCGCTCTCCCTCAGATCGACGGCAACGACGCTGCGCCGTCGAAAGGAGACGGGCCCGCGGCCGACGTCCCCCGCGATGCCGTGGCGGACGGCGAGGCGGTGGCAGAGCAGGCGGCGACGACGACGACGACGCCCCGCGCCGCCGCCGACGCGGCTGCCGTCGTCGTCGTCGCCAACCCAAAACTCGCCGCGCGCGCGGCCGCGCTCGCCGACGAGCTGGCCACCGAGAGGCAGATCGTCGAGCAGCGCGACGAGGAGAAGCGGCTGGAGCGCGCGCGCCAGCGCGCCGAGGCCGCGGCGACAGTGGCGCAGGCCGTGGTGGCTGCGAGCGCCGAGGCGGCCGCGGCCGCGGCGGCGACGACGACGACGGCGACGACGACGACGACTGCTGAGCCCGGAGGCGGCGCGGCGCAGGCGGCGGTCGCGACCGACGCGCTGCCGGGCGGCGCGTCCAAGGCGGCGGCGGAGGCGGCCGAGAAGGCGGCGGAGAAGGCGGTCCTCGCCGCGGATGGTGGAGAGGCGGGCGCGGCAGCGGCGGCAGCCGAGGCGGCGGCTGCCGGGCCGAAGAAGGCCGCCGACGCATCAGCCGCCGCACAGGCCGTCGGAGCCGTCGCGGAGGCGACCGCCAAGGCCGCGGCCAAGCAGGTGGAGGCCGTCGCGGCCGAGGTGGCGGCCGAGGAGCAGCAGCAGCAGCAGGCGCAGCAGCAGCAGGGCGGGGCGGCCGACTCGTCGGCCACGTCGGCCCCCGCCGCCGCCGCTTGACGCGCTCGCCTCTGTTCCTCTTCCCCGGGCCTGGCGCAGCTTGTCGTTCACATTCATTCCCATTGGCCATCGGTACTTCTGACTGTGTGACATCAACCCACCTGACCTCGCGCCTCGGTCGCATCGATCCGGCGAGACGACCGAGCGCCGCGCGCGCGCGCACAGTGAGCACCACAACTGATCGACCTACTCCTCCTCCTCCTCTTTCCCGCGCGCGCCGCCGCGCGCATATGGCCCTCGGCCCCCTGCGCGCGCTCCGATTGTCACTGATGACGGCATCCACCGCGATTCGCGCATCGAGCGCGGCCTCCGCGGGCCTCCGCGCGCCCGCGCGCGAAGGAGAGGGCACTCGCATCGTCGCATCGTCGCCTGCCCGCGCACGCCGGCCCATTGGGGTCCTCTCGGCAGCAGCGTCCGCGGCCGCCGCCTCAACTGCGCCGCGCCGCACCCTCATCGGCGTTCGCGCATCGGCGTCCTCGACCTCGGCGGCCGCCCCGCCGGCCAACAGCGGCAGCGGCGACGGCAAGCCGCCGGCGTCGGCGTCCGGCGGGCGCCGCGTCGGCAGCGTGCTCGCCGACGGCGACAAGGCCAAGGGATCCGACGCCGACGCCGACGCCCCTTCCTCCTCCTCCTCCTCCTCCTCCTCCTCCCCGGCGACGTCGTCGCCATCCCAGCTGATCGACACCAACCCCCCGCGCGGCACCCGCGACTTTTTCCCGGAGGACATGCGCCTGCGCAACTGGCTCTTTGGGCGCTGGGCGGACGTCGCCCGCCGCTTCGGGTTTGAGCAGTTCGACGCGCCCGTGCTCGAGAGCGAGGCCCTGTTCGTCCGCAAGGCCGGGGAGGAGATCACGGAGCAGCTGTACGGCTTTGAGGACAAGGGCGGGCGGCGCGTGGCCCTGCGGCCCGAGGTCACGCCCTCGCTGGCGCGCCTCGTCCTGCAAAAGGGAAAGGCGCTGCCGCTGCCCGCAAAGTGGTGGGCGGTCGCGCAGTGCTGGCGGTACGAGCGCACCACGCGCGGCAGGCGGCGCGAGCACTACCAGTGGAACATGGACATCGTCGGGGTGCCCGGCGTCGAGGCGGAGGCCGAGCTGCTCGCGGCCATGGCGACGTTTTTCGGCGACGTCGGGCTGACCCCGCGGGACGTCGGGATCAAGGTGTCGTCGCGCCGCGTGCTGTCGGCCGTGCTGCGCGCCAACGGCGTGCCCCACGAGGTGTTTGCGCGCGCGTGCGTCGCGGTCGACAAGGCGGACAAGCTGCCGCGCGAGCAGGTGGTCGCCGAGCTCGCGGCGCTCGGCGTGAGCGGCGAGGCGGCGGGGGGCGTGCTCGACGCCACGCGGTGCGGCTCGCTCGACGCGCTCGAGGCGCTGCTGCTAGGCAAGCTGCAGGCGGGCGGCGGCGGCGGCGGAGACGGCGGCGACGGCGGCGAGCAGGCCGCCGCCATCAAGGACGCCGTCGGCGACCTGCGCCGCCTCTTCGACCTGGCGGAGGCGTACGGCGTCGCCGACTGGCTGGTCTTCGATGCCTCGGTCGTCCGCGGACTCGCCTACTACACGGGCGTCGTCTTCGAGGCCTTCGACCGCGCGGGGCAGCTGCGCGCCATCGCGGGCGGCGGGAGGTACGACCGCCTCCTGAGCGCGTTCGGCGGGCAGGACGCGCCCTGCGCGGGCTTTGGGTTTGGCGACGCCGTGATCGTCGAGCTCCTCCGCGACAAGGGCCTGCTCCCGGACGTCTCGCGCGCGTCGGTCGACGACGTCGTCTTCGCCCTGGACGAGGCGCGCAGGCCGGAGGCGTGCGCGTGCGCGGCGCGCCTGCGCGCGGGCGGGCGGAGCGTCGACCTGGTGCTCGAGCCGGGCAAGAGGCTCAAGGCGGCGCTCAAGGCCGCGGAGCGGCTCGGGGCCGGGCGGGTGGTGCTCGTCGGCGGCAAGGAGTGGGACGAGCGGGGGTGCGTGGTCGTGAGGGACATGGCCGCGCGGACGCAGGAGGAGGTCAGGCCGGAGGATCTGAGGTAGGGCAGGTGTGGATTCGGGCCGGGGGGTTGTCGTGTATGCGATGAGATCTCGACTCTGTGTGTTGCCGATGCATTGCCCGCCCGCCCGTCCCTACGCTCCAGACTGTCCCCCCCCCCCTCCCCCCCTTTTCGTCGTTTCGTCGCGCGTCGAGGAGGAACAACCAAGGAAGGGGGGGCCGAGAAGAACAAGGGCATTTTACTCATGCGCGCGCGCGCGCGCGAGATCCTAGATGATCACAACGCCTACGGCAGCGTGTTGTATATATGTAGAGTTTTTTTTTTATGCGGGCGCAGCCAACGGCCCCAAAAGAGGAGAGAGCGAGAGCGCGCAACCAGAAACCGTCCGACCTTTTCAGCACTCCTCCTCCTCCTCCTCCACCAGCACCTCAATCAGTTGCACAGGTCGAAGAACCACCCCTCGTACAGCGCCGACGGCTTGGCGGGCCTGCCCGGCGGGCACGTGGCCGGGTCGACGTAGCAAAACCTCTTGCCGGCCAGCTGCTTGCGCCCGACGATGCAGCTGCCGTCGTCCACCTTTTGGTCGTAGTACCGGTACGTCTGCAGGCACTTGCACCCGCCCTGCGTGCGCGTGGCCCCCGGCTCGGGCCGCTCCTTCTGCTGGCAGAAGCCCGTGAAGTAGCCCGGGTAAAAGGTCGACGCCTGGAGCGAGACGCCCTCGGGGCACGACGGCGGCCACACGTAGCAGAACGGCGCGCGCGCCGTCACCGAGTCGCTGCACGCGTCGTCGTAGCGGCGGCCGTAGGCGGTGTAGAACGACCGCAGGCACTTGCACCCCTCGACGGTGACGATGTCGGACAGGGCGGGCGGGGCGGGCTTCTTGCGCTGGTCGCTGAAGGGCTGCTGGCAGTAGTCCCACGGGCGGCCTGTTTTTTTTTTTT
>Ga0315905_10007240_pt1 | contig 11254 bp, 14 predicted proteins | sample LakEriMetagenome_5_FD_203522 | JGI IMG/M metagenome (GOLD analysis project Ga0315905, IMG submission 203522) | Freshwater fungal communities from buoy surface, Lake Erie, Ohio, United States - Buoy 4 MA121 | ecosystem: Environmental > Aquatic > Freshwater > Lake | place: USA: Lake Erie, Ohio...
TACTTCTTCGGCCAACTTGCGCATCTCGGGATCCGTACCAAATTCAAGCTGAACTTTCGCCATGTCGATGGCGGCCTGATGGTGCGGGATCATGCCTTTGACGAAATCGACGTCGGCATCGCCGGTATAGGGGGCCATGTTGGTCATCATGGCGTCCATCGCGGCGGCATAGCCTTTGACGGCTGCGTTGTCGGCCAGCTCCGGCGGGATCATGGCAGCGTGGCTCATCATGGTCATGCCATCGGTTCCCATGTTCATGCCTGAATGGTCCATCCCTGCCATATTGTCGGTCTGGGCATAGACATAGCTTCCTGCGGCCAGCACGGCGGCCAACACGGCAGCGGTTGCAATCTTCTTCATATCGTTTTCTTCCTTTTACTTTCTAAACTCTATCTTCATGGCCCAGCTAGCGCGATCAGGCAGGTGCATAGCCAACTTCGGTCAAGGCGTTGACCAGTTGGTCGCGCGGAGCAGAGGATTTGACATCGACTTTGCGTGCACCGGGATCGGCATTGACTTCGGCGGTCGGATCAACCGACTGGATTGCCTTGGTCACGCTGCGTGCGCAGCCGCCACAGGTCATGTTCTCAATATGGAACTGCATGAGTACCTCCTTCTGGGTTCCGTCTCATGCAACAGCATATGGGGCTTCCCATCGTTGTAAGGTCAAGAGCACAAACCCGTGAGTGAGAAAACAAAAAACAGCCCTTGACCTTACCATCATGGGAAGCCCTATCTCGAATAGCGGAAACATATGCCGAAGGAGTTCCGCTGTGAACATGCAGGCGACTACATTGCCAATTGCTGAGGCAGAGAAATTCGTTCTCGACGTCGAGGGCATGACCTGCGCCTCTTGCGTCGGCCGTGTCGAGCGCGCTCTGAAAGCGGTGCCCGGCGTTCAATCGGCGTCGGTCAACCTCGCCACCGAAAGGGCAGAGGTGTCCGGCGCAGCCGTTGACCGTGCGTTGCTCGTCAAGGCTGTCGAGGATGCGGGCTATGACGTTACCTCTCGCCCTGTCGATCTGCAGATCGAGGGCATGACTTGCGCCTCTTGCGTCGCCCGGGTGGAACGTGCGCTGAAAACGGTGTCCGGGGTAACCTATGCCTCGGTCAATCTGGCAACCGAGCGGGCACATGTGATTGGACAGGCCGATCCGGCCGCCCTGATCCGTGCCATCGAAGATGCGGGATATGATGCGCGTGTGGCCGTGTCCGCCGCCCATCTGTCGGAGGAGGTCACCTTGCGCAAGGCAGCCGAGGAAAGCGCCCTGAGACGGGATCTGCGGATCGCGGCCGCGCTGAGCCTGCCGGTGTTTGTGCTGGAGATGGGATCGCACCTGTTCACCTGGGTGCACATGGCGGTGATGAACACGATCGGCATGGAGAACAGCTGGTATCTGCAGTTCGCCCTGACGACGGCGGTTCTCTTTGGCCCGGGTTTGCGTTTTTTTGCCAAGGGGCTGCCCGCGCTGGCGCGGCTCGCCCCGGACATGAACAGCCTTGTCGCCGTCGGCACCTCAGCCGCCTATGGCTATTCGCTGATCGCAACCTTCCTTCCCAATTTGCTGCCACCGGGCACGGTGAACGTCTATTACGAGGCGGCAGCCGTCATCGTGACGCTGATCCTGCTTGGCCGCATGCTGGAGGCGAGGGCCAAGGGGCGAACCTCTGAGGCGATCAAGCGTCTGGTCGGCTTGCAGGCCAAAACGGCGCGAGTCTTTACAAACGGGGCTGTTGTCGAGGTGCCGATTGCCGAGGTTCGCCCGTCCGATCTGGTCGCGGTGCGCCCCGGTGAAAGGGTGCCGGTCGACGGTGAAGTGACCGAAGGGGCCAGTTGGATCGACGAAAGCATGATCTCGGGCGAGCCGTTGCCGGTGGAAAAGACGATTGGCAGCCCGGTGACGGGCGGCACGATCAACCAGACCGGTGCCTTTACCTTCCGCGCCGTCGCGGTGGGCGAGGCGACGATGCTGGCCCAGATTATCCGCATGGTCGAGGCGGCACAGGGAGGAAAGCTGCCGATCCAGGCGTTGGTGGACCGCGTGACCATGTGGTTCGTGCCCGCCGTCATGGGCCTGGCCGCGCTGACCTTTGTGGTCTGGATGGTCTTTGGCCCGGAACCTGCCCTGACCTTTGGCTTGGTCAACGCCGTGGCGGTTCTGATCATCGCCTGCCCCTGTGCCATGGGGCTGGCCACGCCGACATCGATCATGGTCGGAACCGGACGCGGCGCGGAACTCGGCATCCTGTTCCGCAAGGGTGAGGCGTTGCAGGCCTTGCAGGACGTCAAGGTAGTGGCCTTTGACAAGACCGGCACCCTGACAATGGGCAAACCCAGCCTGACGGATCTTCACCTTGCCTCCGGCTTTGACCGGGACCCAGTGCTGGCCTCCGTCGCGGCGGTGGAGGGAAAATCAGAACACCCGATTGCCCGCGCCATCGTGGCTGCGGCGGCGGAGGCGAGCCTTGCCCTGCCCGAGGTGACCGGTTTTGCCTCGGTCACCGGCTATGGCGTTACGGCCCGGGCCGGCGACCAAAGGGTCGACATCGGTGCCGACCGCTACATGGAAAAGCTGGGTCTGAAGGTGGCGGTCTTTGCCGAAATCGCGGCCCGGCTGGCGGATGAGGGCAAATCGCCGCTTTATGCCGCAATAGAGGGCAAGCTGGCGGCGATCCTTGCCGTTGCCGACCCGGTCAAGCCAACGACACCCCAGGCGATCAAGGCCCTGCACGCGCTTGGCCTGAGGGTCGCGATGATCACGGGCGACAATGCCCGCACGGCGCAGGCCATCGCACGGCAGTTGGGCATCGACGAGGTCGTGGCCGAGGTCCTGCCCGACGGAAAGGTCGCCGCCGTCAAGCGGCTGAAGGCCCTTGGCACGCTGGCCTATGTCGGCGACGGCATCAACGACGCCCCGGCCCTGGCCGAGGCGAACGTGGGGCTTGCCGTTGGAACCGGTACCGATATCGCCATCGAGGCGGCCGATGTGGTGTTGATGTCGGGGCGTCTTACGGCAGTGCCCGACGCCATCGCGCTGTCGAAGGCCACGATGCGTAACATCCGGCAGAACCTGTTCTGGGCCTTTGCTTACAATGCCGCCCTGATCCCGGTCGCCGCCGGGGCGCTTTGGCCGGTTTACGGAATTCTTCTGTCGCCGATCTTTGCCGCCGGCGCGATGGCGCTGTCGTCGGTCTTCGTTCTTGGCAACGCGCTGCGTCTGCGCCGCTTTGCCCCTAATCAAGCCTGAAGGAGCCAGATCATGAACATTGGTGAAGCCGCAAAAGCCTCGGGCGTATCTGCCAAGATGATCCGCTACTACGAGTCCACAGGACTGATCCCTGCGGCCGGGCGCACTGGTTCGGGCTACCGCGTCTATTCTGACACCGAAGTGCAGATGCTGCGCTTCATCCGGCGCTCTCGCGACCTTGGCTTTCCGGTGGAGAAAATCGAGGAACTGCTGGCGCTCTGGCGAGACCGATCCCGCCAGAGTAGCGATGTGAAGCGTCTGGCACAGGAGCAGATCACCGGGCTGGAGCGGAAAATCAGCGAGATGCAGGCCATGATGGAAACCTTGCAGCAACTCGCCGATGAATGCTGCGGGGATCATCGGCCAGATTGTCCAATTCTGGCTGACCTCGGGAATGGCCCCAGCCCCGCAAGTAGGGCTGAAATAGAGAAGAAGACTGGTCTGTCTCGTTCTGGAAGACTGGCCGATGCGCGCCCACGCCAACATCAACCCGTGGATTGACATTGCACCGCAGAAGCGTGACGGTCTGCGGGCTCGGTGTTCATGGGGTGTAGAACCCCCGAACTCAATCGGGAATGGGGAAGGGTGGACCCAATTGCGGCACCCGAAGCCCCAGCCGCCCCCGCGACTGTATGCGGTAGCGTCCATTCATTATGCCACTGGGCCAAATTGCCCGGGAAGGCGAAGGGACGTGTGACCCCGCGAGCCAGGAGACCGGCCGGACGCCACTGTAACAACATCCCGTCGGGTGTGACGGGCGGAGATAGCCATGACCACGACCACTCAAGCGATCACGCAAACTGCGGGCATGCTGCGCCCGATCCTGACCACGGCCTTTCTGGGGACATTTTTGTTGTTTGTCGCCGGGTTCTCGTCACCGGATACCCTGCACGCCTCGACGCATGACACCCGGCACGCCACCGGCTTTCCCTGCCACTGATCTGACAGGAGATTGACGATGACCAAGACCCTGCTTTCCAGCGGGCTGATTGCTGGTGCAGTCGCGGGCCTCGTGATGGCCTTGTTGCAGTTCTGGCTGATCCAGCCCCTGATCGTTCAGGCCGAACGATACGAGACCGGTGAGCTTGTTCTGCAGGTGACTGACGCAGCACCATCAAAAACGACAGTTATCGCTGCTGAAGAACCTGCTACTGTCGGCAACGCGCATCCAGACATGGTTGCAGGCAATAGCCTAGACGTGTCGCGCAATTTTCAGACCATGCTGTTCTTGGTCCTCACATGGGGCGGCTTTGGCCTTCTGGCCTCTGCCGCAGTTGCAGCCCTCCCGGCCGTCGGCCGGACGCAGCACGTATCATGGCCTGGCATTGCGCTGATCGGGTTTGCGGCCTTTTGCCTTGCACCTGCACTTGGCCTACCTCCGGAACTTCCCGGCATGCCGGCGGCTGACCTTGAAGCACGTCAGGTCTGGTGGATTTCGACTGCCATCGCCACGTGCGCAGGCGCGGGCTTGATCGTTCTGTGGCACAAGCCGCCAGCGCTTCTTGCCGCTTTGGTCATCGGACTGTTGCCTCATGTCGTAGGAGCACCAACTATTGACGAGAACCTTGCCGCAGTCGTGCCACCAGAACTTTCGGCGCTGTTTTCCGCCCGCGTAATCGGTACCAATCTTGTTGGCTGGATCGTGCTCGGCATGACTTTGGCCCGGATGTCTGGTTTGTCAGCGGTTCGCGAGAATTTGCCCGGTCGGCATGCCGACGCAGCGAGACCTGACCTTGATCGCCCGGGAAGAACGTGACCTTTGCGCGAACAACGTCCTCAGCCGGGCCGCCCGCAACGCTGCCGGCCAACGGCGACCTGAACTGATGCTTGCTCTGACGGGTCTTTTCTTCGCAGCGTTTATCGCCGCAACGTTGATCCCGGCACAGTCCGAGGCCGTGCTTGTTGCACTGCTTCTCGCCGGGACACAGCCCTGTTGATTGCCACTGAGATTTGACCCGGCAGCGGCCAAAATTATCACTGAGAATTGACCCATGTGCAACCTTTCCCCGGCTTGAAGCAGCTGGGGGCATATGGAGTGATCGACATGGGATTTTTGAAGGTTATCAGGACATGGGCGCTGCGAGACAAGATGCCCATTCGTGAGATCGCGCGGCGCACAGGCATTTCGCGCAACACGATCAAGAAGTATCTGCGGGAGGGGATTGTTGAACCTGCGTTTCAGACGCCGGATCGTCCAAGCAAGCTGGACCCGTATGTCACTCAGCTGACAGCATGGCTTGTTTCAGATCAGCGTAAATCGCGCAAAGAGCGCCGGACAGCGAAGCTGATGCATGCCGATCTGGTGAAGCTTGGATATGAAGGCTCCTATGAACGGGTTGCGGCCTTCGTGCGGGAATGGAAGGGCGAACGGCTGCGTGCGTATCATACGACGGATCGTGGCACTTTCGTGCCGCTGGCGTTCGCGCCGGGCGAGGCGTTCCAGTTCGACTGGAGCGAGGACTGGGCCTATGTGGGCGGTGAGCGGATCAAGCTGCAGGTTGCGCATATCAAGCTGTCGCACAGCCGCGCTTTTTTGGTGCGGGCTTATCTGCTGCAAACGCATGAGATGTTGTGTAACCGGCCGGTTGGCACCGCCTGCCTGATGGGAGGGTGATCGTTTAAGGCACGTGCATAGCGACGTCGTTAACGACGTGTCTTATGCGGGGCTGTTGATGCGTGGCGATATTCTTGGGCTGGAGCGTCGGCGACGGTGGGGAGACGAGGAGAAGCTTGAGATTGTTTTGTCGGTCGGCGTGGGCGGCGCGACGGTGACGCAGGTTGCGCAGCGGCATGATGTGACGCGGCAGCAGATTTACGCTTGGCGGCATGAGTTGAAGAAGAAGGGCCTGCTTTCGGCCTTGCCGGAGGCGCTGTTTCTTCCGGTGGACCTGGACAGGCCGATGGAACTGGCGATGCCGGCGGTTGCCAGCGAAGTAGAAGCGGCGCGCCCGGCCCAGATCGAGTTGCAACTGGGCAACGGACGCTGCCTGCGCTTTGATCCTGCTCTGGACGCAGTGACGCTGACGCAGCTGATCCGGGCGGTGGAGGCGGCATGATTGGGCCGGGCACTGGTGTTCGCGTCTATCTTGCCTGCGGCGTGACGGACATGAGGAAAGGCATCGAGGGGTTGGCCGCTCTTCCCAGCGTACAAGGACCTCTCTGCGTTCGACTTCGCTGCCAGTGAAATCCGTGAAGCTTTGGTCCGCCAGCTCCATCGATGCGAGTTCATGGATGCCGCTGAGAACGTGGTGTTGATAGGCGGTCCCGGGACGGGGAAAAGTCATGTTGCCACAGCCCTCGGCATCCAAGCCATCGAACATCATCGTAAACGTGTGCGCTTCTTCTCGACGGTCGAACTGGTCAACGCGCTGGAGCAGGAAAAGGCTCTAGGCAAGGCCGGGAAGATTGCCGAGGCGCTGGTGAAAACCGATCTCGTGATCCTGGATGAGTTGGGATATTTGCCGTTCAGCGCTTCCGGCGGGGCTTTGCTCTTCCATCTTCTGAGCAAACTGTACGAACGCACCAGCGTCATCATCACCACCAACCTGAGCTTCAGTGAATGGGCCACCGTGTTTGGTGACGCGAAAATGACTACGGCCCTGCTCGATCGCCTCACCCATCGCTGCCACATTCTGGAGACCGGCAATGACAGCTATCGCTACAAGGCCAGCTCCGAAACAGCGAAAAAGAAACGGAAGGAAACAACAGCATTGACGCCAACATGACACGCAGAACATAACAACTGGGTGGGTCAGTTCTCGGTCAAAATGCCGGGTCAAATCTAAGTGGCAATCAACACCGAGGCCTTGCTGACCGGGCCATAGCCGATCTGGATCACGTTGAAGTCGACCGGTCCATGGGTGGATTGTGTTGTCATGTTCGTCGCGCTCCGCTGACGAAGGTGGACTTGCGGCCAATGGGGGTGGTTGGATCAGGCCTTGATCCACGGGTAACGGGCGTGGTCCTGCCCGGCGTAATCGGGGTCGAGGTAGATATAAAGCCGCGCGATCTTGCCATCCCGCAGGTGGAACGTGTCACACCAGCGCCCCGCAGCCCAATCCGGCGTTCCGGCTTTCCACGGGCCATCGCGATGGGTGCCGTGCGACGTGCCCTCTACCGCGAAACGGTCGGTGCCGTTCAGATACCAGGTGAAGCCGTCATAATGGTGGGTGATCGCCTTCAAACTGCTCCCCACATCCGCGAACAGCTGCTTTATCTGTTCAATGCCTCGCGCCACACCCCATTTGGGGAAGTAGACCTCTGCATCGTCGGTGAAATGGTCGAACAGGCCCAGACCCGTAGTGGGCGAAACCCCGCCCGCATCCAGCGCCTTCAGATAGCTTTCGGCAATGGCCTTGCGGCCCTCTTCCAGAGACGTGGTCATATGTGGCTCCTGCTGGCAAATAGGCCGATCAGTCGGCCCCTTCGTGGTTCACGATGAAGTCCGAAGGCATTTCGGGCCCCCAGAGGTAGATGGAATCCTCGGGCGGATAGTCGCCCGCATCCCAGTCGCAGGTGGCGGGGATATAGTCGATGTCGGCGGAGTATTCCGAATAGCTGCCCCAAGGATCGCGGACATAGTGGAAGTAGTTCGACCCGAGCACGTGGCGCCCCAGACCCCAGCCCTTTTGAAAGCCCTTTTCGGCCATCTGCGCTGCCCCGCGACCGATGTCGTTCACTGACCCCACGTCCCAGCTGCAATGGTGCAGGCCGGGCGCGTTTGATTTGGCAAAGGCGACCAGATGGTGATCGGACCCGTGGATGCCATGCATGAAGCAGATGCCATCGCCCGATCGGTCCGACAGGCGAAGACCAAGCACGCGGCTGTAAAAGGCAATCGCGCGCGGCACATCGGCGGTGAAGATAAGCACATGCGCCAGCCGAATCGGCTGCACCTTGGGCGCCTTGGACCGCTGTGGCGCTCCCGCCAAGCCGCCGGGGCAAGAAGCCATGTGGAAGGGCATCTTCTCATCCGGCGAGGATTTCGCGGTGACCTTCACCTCGATCAGCACGCCATTATGGTCGTGGAACCAGACCCCGTTGGAATCGAACCAGTGCGGAGCATCCAGAAGGCGGATGCCCTCGGCCTCGATCCGGCGCTTGATCGGTTCGAAATCCTCCTCGAACACGCCAAAGGTCAGGTGGTTTAGCTTCTTGCGCGCCCCCTCACCGATGCTGGCCCAGCGTTGGTTGCTGCCGAAGGTGTAAAGGCCAAGGCCGTTGCCCTCTTCGCGCACGTCGAGGCCGAAGGTGGTGTAGAAATCCTGCGCCACTTTCAGGTCGGGCACTGTCATGTTGAAGGTGTCCATGGAATGGATCCCTAACTCGCCCGGGCGCTTGACGATCTGAACCTTGCCGGTGATCGCGGTCATGTCTGGCTCCTCCCCGAACCCTTCCTTTAGGCTTGCTTAACCCCGGTCGCGCACCGGATTGCGTAGCACGCCCAACTGGTCGATCTCCACCTCGACCACATCGCCGTCCTTCATCCACAACGGCGGCTTGCGGGCCAGACCCACGCCCGACGGGGTGCCGCTGACGATCAGATCGCCGGGCTTCAGGGTCATGAACTGCGACAGAAGATGGATCAGCCGCGCGACCGAAAATACCATGTCCGAGATGGAGGCATCCTGCACAACCTGTCCGTTCAGACGGGTCTGCAGACGCAGGCCCTCGCATCCGGGCGGCAGCGCGTCGGCGGTCACGAAATCGGGGCCAAAGGCGCCGGTGTCGTCGAAATTCTTGCCCGGCGTCCATTGCGGCGACTTGAACTGATAATCACGGATCGACCCGTCGTTGAAGATCGAATAGCCGGCCACATGGTCCAGCGCATCCGCCTCGGCCACATCGCGGGCAGGTTTGCCGATGACGACCACCAACTCGCCTTCGTAATCCAGCTGCTCCGAAAACGACGGACGCAGGATCGGTGCACCATGGGCGATCAGGCTGGAATTGAACCGTCCAAAGACAGTCGGATACTCCGGTTGCTTGAATCCGCTTTCGGCCGAGTGGTCTTTGTAGTTCAGCCCGATGCAGATGATCTTTTCCGGGTGCGACAGGGGCGGCAGCAACGTGACCTTCGACAGGTCGACCACCGGAGCCGTCGCCAGGGTTGCCTCGGCGCGGGCCAACGCGCCGGCCTCGATCACCGATTGCAGTGTACCAGGAAAGCCCGCTTCGCCTTCGGTCAGGCCGCGCCAGCCTGCATCGGATTGCAAGGCAAGGCCGGACCTTCCTGCTGCGGCGTAAGATGCGAAACGCATGAGGTATCTCCTGTATCTTTGAAGCGATCCTAGGATGGCTGCGCGGGACGTGTCAACAAAAATATATTATTAGTGCTCGGATACTTTATATGACCAAGTGTTGTTTGTTCTGTAGAGTCCGGCATAATGATCGGCTAATGTATAAAATTAAAAGCGACAGGAGCATTCATGGCGAGACCCGAAAGCGGAAGCCTGACAGCCGAGGCCTTTGCCCGCATCAGGTCAGAAATTCTCGCCTGCCGCTTGCCACCCGGTCAAAAGCTGGTGATCGCAGATCTGTGCCAGCACTTCGGCTTCAGCCTCGGCGCCGTGCGCGAGGCTTTGGCGCGACTGACCTCGGAAGGGCTGGTGGAAGCCGAACCGCGCAAGGGATTCCGCGTGGCCCCGATCACCGAGGACGAGTTGAAGGACATTACGCAGGTCCGTGGCACGATCGAAAGCCTGTGCCTGGAAAACGCCATCCGGAACGGCAATGTGAAATGGGAAGCGAATATCGTCTCCACCCTTTTCGAACTGTCGCGCACCAGCCTGCAGGACCCCGACGACCCCGCCCGCGTCAGCGAGATATGGGCCGATGTGCACCGCCGCTTCCACGAGGCGCTGGTCGCTGCTTGCGACAGCCCCTGGCTTTTGCGCCTGCGCGAGATCCTTTTTGTGCAGTCCGAACGCTATCGTCGCGTGTCGGTGCCGCTGAACCGGGCCGGGCGCGATCTGGATGGAGAGCACAAGGAAATCGCGGATGCGACCATCGCCCGCGACAGTAAAAAGGCCTGCGCCGCGCTGCGGGATCACCTTCAAAAGACTACCCGCATCCTGATCGCCTCTGACGTGGTGAAGGCGCATGAGGCAGAGACGGCCTGAGCCGTCGCTGCCTTTGACTTTAGCGGGCCAGAACGGAAGTTAGCACGGCCTCCAGATCCGCCATGGCCGCGGCGCTGGCAACTGGCGCACGCCATGCGACGTGGTGATCGGGACGGACGAGGATGCAGCCGTCCTCCTCGATCTCGCAGCTCCGATACCAGTCGGTGTAGATGTCCAGCGCATCGCAGCCTGATGGGCCGATGGTCAAAGCGTTGATTTGCAAGCCGAACCGCGCCCCGACCTCTTTGGCCGCCGCAATCCAGCCCTCGCCGCCGATCCCGGTCAGTAGGGTGAACCGCCCATGCCCACACAGGTCTAGCGTCGAGACGCGCTTGCCCTGATGCTCTACCCAGACATGCGGCAGACGGGCGCCGGGCCAGGTGGTCGGGTGGTAATACAGCTCCGGGTCGCGGGCATAGGTCGGTTCCGGTGTGCCATCGGGGACCACCGCCGCTGACCCGGTGTAGCGCTGGCCAAGTTCGACGCCATGGGTGTTGAACTCGTAATTCTTGCGCTCAATCGTGGCATAAAGCTTCTTGCGGCGCGCCTTGCCTTCGGGTGTTGATTTTCACCCAGACCGGAGCCGGTTTTTTCACCGAGAAGTGAGCCACCTCTGATTATGGATTTTGGTTCATGCTGGGGTCAAGGGCGTGTTTGTCTCCTTCTTTTTGCGGGCTGCAACGGCTGAGCTTGCCTTGAAGCGAAAGCTGTCGTTTCCGGTTTCAAGGATGTGACAGCGGTGAGTAAGGCGGTCGAGTAAGGCGGTGGTCATCTTTGCATCACCGAAGACCATAGCCCATTCGCTGAAGCTCAGGTTGGTGGTGATCACGACGCTAGTGCGCTCGTAGAGCTTGCTCAGCATATGAAACAGCAGTGCCCCGCCTG
>Ga0315905_10007241_pt1 | contig 11253 bp, 3 predicted proteins | sample LakEriMetagenome_5_FD_203522 | JGI IMG/M metagenome (GOLD analysis project Ga0315905, IMG submission 203522) | Freshwater fungal communities from buoy surface, Lake Erie, Ohio, United States - Buoy 4 MA121 | ecosystem: Environmental > Aquatic > Freshwater > Lake | place: USA: Lake Erie, Ohio...
GTGTTCCACCAGGAGAGAGCCTGAACGGACTATCTTTCGTTTTGCTTACGGTCCTATTTTTAGCCTCGGTTTTGGAGAAGCGAACCCGATAAGAAAGTTAGTAATTAACGGGTGATAAATGTTACGTGCAGCTGATAGCCGTGTCCTGGTGCCGAATCAATCTCTTTACTTCCATTCAAGATTCCAACCCACGAATCAATAATTGCGGTTCCAACACCCGCCGATATCTCCTTAACTGAGATGCCTGGACCATCATCGGAGATGAAGATGTCCGTAACGCCTACAGAGTCAGTACTTACAGTTATTTGAACTCGATTAGCAGGTCCGTGCATCAGAGAATTGAGAATAGATTGCTCGATGATGCGGAAAATACCCAGTAACACTTCAGCATCTAATTCCTCAGTCGTATCATCAATTTTTACTGAAACTTCCATATTTGGCCGGTACTGCTCCGTCAGAACTTCGAGAGCCGAGTACAAACTTCCAGCATCAAGATTAGGAGTTAAAACTTGAATCAAATTCTTAAGATCAGTCGCGCGTGTATTCTCAAGACGGGTAATTGCTCGATCAAGTACTTCATCCACTTCAGCAGAGGACTTACCGGAAATCGATTTCAACTTCATTCCAACAACCATTAAATCTGATTGCACTCGATCGTGAAGGAACTGGGATGTATGGCGCCGTAATCTTTCGTCAGATTGGATCAGTTCTTTACGCTCTGCATCCAACTTAGCGACCAGATTAGTAGCGGCGGATAAGCGTTCAATAATTTTTCTTTCTGCTTGATGCATCAAAGCAAGAGTGATTAAAGCTAGGAGTAGCGTGACAATGAACATGTTGATATTCAAAGGAAGAGACACGATAGAAGCAACTTCAAGTTGATCTGAAAGAAAACTTATAATTGGTCGAAGCATGAGCAGATTCAAGTATTGTACGAAGGCAACCTCACATACATACAGAACAGTGCTTTTCTGGCTCCAAAATCGGTATTTGTTAAGAAGAAACCCACTACCCGCGAAAAAAAGTCCCGGGATTGATGACGCCAAGAGCACCAGTCCACCAGCCTTCCATCTCTCAGATCCAGCCGGAAGGTTACTAACTAGAGGGGCAAAACGAGAAATATAGATCGCGGAGAAGAAAAGAAACATTAAATACGGATTGTATGGATAGGGTCCAACGAGTTTTATAGATTTATGAAAAAAATCTTTCATTAAGACATTCTCATCAGTTCTCTATATCTCAGAATAGCTGCAGTTTTCAGATCATCACTGGGTTTTGAATCAGGTAACAAGACAGCATAGGAGCGCGATAATTCCTTACGCACGTATGAGTAACTAAGGTCCAACTGCTCGGCGATATCCTGGGCACTCTTTCCCTGGGCACTCAAAGTCATGATTGAACGTTGACGCGGAGATAGTTGAAAATAGATTGACGATTGGATTTCGCTATTTTCAACTTCTCCATCGGCGACTTCCTCCCAATTACCTTTACCTGAAGCGGTTAACTTAACTATGTTTACATAGTCTTCCAGTTCCATCTCTGCAGATTTATCGAAGAATGACCAACCGCTGCGCATACTCTTTGGAACGCGACTCACCATCTGTGAAACAGAGTATTGAGAGTAAATAACAATCCCGATGTACTCATTAATATTTCGAAGAGCAATTCCCAGCTCGATTCCATTCAACCCATTTTGATCGAGCGAAAAATCAATCAGAGCGACATCAGCTTTACGAACCAACGTTCTATTTAACACATCATCAGACTTTGCATAACTCCCTAGGAGTTCCAACTCTTTCGACTTACTGAGCATTTCGCCTAAAATTCTTCGCAGTGCGGAGTCATTCTCAACGTAAAGAACTCGAGTTGGTCTCATATCTGATTTTCTCACGATGGTAGTAAATCAGAGTGAGAACATGTCACATTTGTTCTCTTTTAATCGAACCTGTCACAGATGTCCCCTATTTAGGTGAAGATGGATTAGAACTCAAGTCTGCACAGTAGTTTTCCTAAAATGTTTAAATGATATCTAAATTTACAGCTCGTATTCTCTTGATGAGTTTGTTTGGAATCTTGCTACAAATTATCCCAACTTCCGCCCAAGCTGCCGCTCTAACGGACTACGGATTGAACTATAAGACTGGTTACTTCAATGTCTCTGGTGGTCTTGCACCAAACGGCGGTAATTTCCAAGTAGATACGTGGTTCAGGATTAACGAATGGGACACCACTAACGGCGAACACGCAATTATTATTGGCAATAGCGGCTCGGGCATGATTCTGAAAGTTACGGGTACAAATCAGATCTACTTTGGTCAAGCTTGGACGTCTTCAGCCTCTTTTACATGTTCGACAACTTGGGCACTTGAAACTTGGTATCAACTCACCGCTGTTCAGGATGCGAACGGACAGTTGGCTTGGATCAATGGTGCAAGTTGTGGGTCGAAGCAGAACAGGGCTAGCTATTCGGGCGCAAACCAATTAGGTGGTCAGTCGAGCCCACAGCGGCTAACTACGAATGCCGACATTTCAAGTTTTCGATTTATGCATACGCCCGCCATCTCCACAAATAGTTCAAGCATTACTTCTCCTTCGTACCCACTAAGTAACGTTGCGAACACAACCTTTCTATTCAACCCACAATCTGTTTCCAGCTCAATGACCGACACCATTGGGAACACTCTTACGAAGGCAGGCGCAGGAACCATAACGCGATCGCAAGTCCTTTTAGTCCAACAGAATCTACTTCTTGTATCTTCAAAGTCGAGCCTGAGGTATAACGAGACTGCAACATTGACAACATCCGGATACTCAGGAACCGGTGCAATCACATATAGCCCTTCAGCAAGTTGTACGGTCACCGGAAATGTTTTGAAAGCAACCGGTGCCTCAGGTAACTGCACAGTTTCGGCGACTATTGCGGCAGATAGTATCTACGCCGAAAAAACATCGTCTACTCTCACAATTCCATTAAGTAAAGGTGATCAACAGAGCACGATGTTTGCATCACAAGCAACTTCTTCGGCAACTTGGAATGGAAGCGCCTACACAGCGGTACCAACATTTTCAACAGGAGGCAGCCCAGGGACAGGAGCTGTCACTTACACAGTTGTAAACGGATCTGCATCAGGATGTACTTTGAGCAGTAACACTTTAAGTACAGCAACACTTACAGCAACTACGTCAGGAACCTGCACAATCACTGTTTCAAAAGCAGCATCGACAAACTATGACGCTGCCAGCGTTCAATTGACATTTACTTTCTCTAAAGCCAGCAGTTCAACAGGTTTGGCAATTTCCAGTTCTTCGGCAACTTATGGTGCTACCGTTTATGAAACAGCAACTGTCACACCTTCAAGCGCAACAGGGACAATTGCATTTTCAAGTAATGGAACTCCAATTACCGGTTGCACCTCAGTATCAATAAGCGCAGGTGTTGCAGTCTGTGCGATTTGGAAACCTCCAGTAGGAATCTACACTCCTATCACAGCGACATATTCAGGTAATACTTATTACACCGGCTCGTCCTCAGCTGACGTAGTTTCATTGACAGTGACTAAAGCACCACTTACTGTGACACCTGACAGCAAGAGTGTGACTGTTGGAGCATCTGTGCCAACGTATAGCTTTACTTATCAAGGTTTTGTAAATAGCGAGAACGCCTCGAGTTCATCATTTACAACAGGGCTTACGGCGCCCATTTGTACAAATGCAGACTATTCATCTGCCACGAGTGCTGCTGCTTCTCCACTAGTAATCTCATGCAGTGGTGGAACTGCCACGAACTATTCGTTCGACACTTCTGCGACTGCAAGCCTGACAATTTCAAAGGCGACGACTAGCCTTTCACTTGCGCTGGCTACTGCGACGCCAATATATGGCGTAATTGACACGATCACTGCGACAGCATCAGTACCTGGAACAGTCACTTTTAAGAGCGGTGGCACAAACATTGCAGGTTGCGAAAATGTGGCTACTTCGGGCTCATCGCCGATTACTGCTCAATGTGCATGGATACCTGCAGGTGTAGCGGCACAATCTTTAACTGCTGTTTTCACGCCAACCAATTCAACTGATTTTTCAGGCGTAACAGCCACTGCTTTGACTCCGACCTCAATTCGACAAGGGCTCACAGTCACCCCCAATTCAGGTCAATCGAAAGTTTATGGAAGTAACAACCCAACAATTACCTACTCAATTACTTCCGGCGCTCTGGTCGGTTCAGATGCTCTAACGGGTTCACTTAGCTATACGGGGAGCACGGTGGGTAGTTACACGATTGAGATAGGAACGCTAGGGAATCCGAATTACATAATCACATTATCTCAGGTGACATTTTCTATCACACAGGCAACTCAAACGGCCGTCAGCCTTTCCTCGCTCAACGCAGCTTATAACCCGAGTAGCAAGACCGTCTCACTTACGGGTTCTGGTGGAACAGGTACGGGTACTTTTCAGTATGCAGTAGATACATCAAATACGACACCAGGTTGTTCAGTCAGTGGTTCAACACTTACCTACACAACCGCCGGAACATGCGTTATTGCAGTTACTCGAACTTCAGATACTAATTATATTTCTCGAACCGATGTAGTTTCATTCTCGATCGGCCTTGCAAGCCAGACTATTACTTTTAATTCACTTTCTGCGAAGAATTACTCGGCTGACACCTTCACGGTAAGCGCTACATCTTCGGCTTCTCTGACTGTTGTCTTCACATCTGCCTCACAATCAGTGTGTACGACTGCAGGCACATCCGGCAGCACAATTACTCTCTTAGGTGTTGGAACATGTGTTATCAACGCTAACCAAATTGGTGACTCAAATGTCGCTCCTGCAAGTCAGGTATCCCAGAACTTTACGGTCAATCCTCGTGCAATCACTGTGACTGCAGATGCCAAGACAAAAGTCTTTGGAGCCGCTGACCCAACGTTCACTTACACAATCACCACAGGATCACTCGTTTTGGGTGATGTAATCACCGGAACACTCACTAGAGCCGCAGGAACCAATGTCGGTGACTATCAAATTCAACAGGGAACTTTGACTACTGCTAATAATCCCAAGTATGCGATTACATTTGTGGCAGCAGATCTGACGATCACACGTGCAACACCGGCGCTCGTTCTCACCTATCCAAATTCAAATGTTGCAATTTTGCGACCAGGCGCAGTCGACACACCAACAGTTACTACCAGCTCAAGTTCAGGCGCACTCACCTTTGCAACAAGTGCTGCAAGTTCGATATGTACTGTCGACACGACAACGGGCATAATCTCACTCTTTGGCGCAGGAAGTTGTCCCGTTGCTATGAGCACAGCGCTCACAACAAACTTTATTCAACGCACAGAGACAACCACTGTGACTGTTGCGCTCTTGAGTACATCCCTGGTGGGTATTGATCAGAGCGATCTGGTCAGCATGGGACAGCCATTTTTTGCTCACGCAAGCGTTGATCAGGCTTACTCATTTAGCAGCGGAAACAATGGAGCCTCTGTGGCAATTCCTGCAGGAGCACTTGATCCACTAGTTCCCATCTCGATTCACTTGCTCACCGATTCAGCCGACCAACGCACATTGATCGGTGGCACCGGCACATCAGTGCTTTCCGTTGTGGTCTCCTGGGTTGCACCAGATGGGTCAGTTCCAAATACCAATACTGGTAAAGCCATCTCAGTCACTCTTACAAATCCGGCCATTAAGAGCGGTGCGAAGGTGTACAGCATCATCGGAAACCAGAGCAGACTTCTTGGGACTGCCATAACTGATGGATCTGTGACAACGCTCATCACCGAAGATCCGGTCTTATTGGTTATTAACCCTGAGGTCGTTGCAGCCCCAGTTTTTGTGAGCACACCAACACCAGTTGATAACTCCGCAGCACTTGCTGCTGCCAAGGAACTTGCCGATAAAAAGGCAGCCGAAGAAGCCACAGCACTCAAGGCTGCCGCCGATGCTAAGGCAGCAGAAGAGGCAGCGTTGAAGGCTGCTCAAGAAAAAATGGCAGCAGATGCCAAGGTGTTAGCGGAGGCAAAGGCTGCAGCAGATGCTGCGGCGATTAAAGCAGCCCAAGATGCTGCAGATGCATCCGCAAAAGCTGCCGCAGCACTACAGGCTACAAAGGATGCTGAAATTGCTGCAGCCAAAGCTGCTCAAGCGATTAAGCCGGCCGTCACGCTCTATTCACTTTCAACATCGCTTAAGTTGAACGCCTACGACACTTCTTATCTAACGAAGTATGTGAAGTCGCTGAAAAACGGCGCATCCGTGACTTGCATCGGCTATAGCTATAGCAAGAACACGACGCTTCAGAAAGCAAATGCACTTGCAAAGAGTCAAGCAACTGCAGTCTGCGCGCTGATGAAGAAGACGAATAAGACCCTGAAAACTTCTGTGGTTGTCTATCCAGCAACAAAGGCTCCAAAGGCTGCGACAGGAGCTAAGTGGGTTGGAGTCAGTTACCGGATCGATGGTTTTAAGAAATGATGCGCATGAAAAAGTTTAAGTTTTTTACTCATTCTAAGGTCCTAGTCGGATCCCTCTTCGGAGCGATATGCCTGTCTCTTATAAGCCCAATGCCTGCCGCCAATGCAGCGACATTCAACTGTGGAACCTCAGGCACTTACACTGTTACAAACGGCGAAGCCAGCGGCGGTGCAAACTGCGTAGGTGACGTGACTTTTGATGCATCGGTTACATCTGTCGCTGCCTATGGCTTCGAAAGAGCACGCCTGGGTGCTGTCGTTTTCAGCAGTGGGCTGACATCAGTTGGTATTTATGCTTTCTACTTGAGCACCATGACTTCACTCACGCTGAACTCAAATTTTAGAACAATTGGTACGGCAGCTTTTGTTGGGAACGGAATAACGGGTTCGATCACGATACCGACGGGACTAGTAACAATTCCTGGATATGCATTCCAAGGGCAACCATTTAGCTCAATCACAATTCCGACCTCGGTTACAACTATTGGTGCTTACGCTTTCAGCGGTGCAATTCCAAGCTCTCTTACGATTCCAAGTTCTGTAACTTCTATCGGCGAAGGCGCATTCGCATCTGCAAATCCAGCTGATTTGAGACTGCCCTCCCCACGGCCCACCCTTGGTACAAACGCTTTTCAAAGTCTCATTGCTACGAAGGGCAGCGTTTGCTTTGATGGAAGCTCTAGTTTATCTCTCACCCTTCCAGCAATTGATGATGCCAATTCAACGAATAATTTCACCATATCGGCTTGGGTAAAGGTGCCAGCCACAATTCCAAGTGCGGGACCAATTATTGGAACAAATGGCTTAGCCTGGTATTCAGGAGCAAAGAGTGGCTATACATTTTTCGTTAACGGAACACCTGGCGGTGGAAATGGCCAATTCACTTTCAACGGTCTCGGCTCCACCGTCAATAGAGCTGGTTCGACGGTGCTGCCTATCGAGACTTGGTTTCACATGGCTTACGTCCGAAACAACGGACTTGGCACCTTGTATCACAATGGTGTCGCACAATCTGATGCGACTGGATTTGCAGATAATTATCATTACACGAATACTTCTTTTTTGATTGGTCGAGATACAAGTATCGGATACTTCAAAGGATGTATGACGAATCTTCTCGTGGCAAATTCAGCTCTTTACACGAGTAACTTTTCATCTAACCTCCCGTACCCCGCTTCAGACTCAATTCCTTCAAACGCTCAACTGTTGATGAATCCCAATTTTATCGATGCGATTGGTTCTTGGAATAAAGTTTCAGGGGGACCAACTCTGAGTAAGACGGGATCTATTTCACTATCAAATAATTTTCCAGTTCGCCCACTGCTCAGTGTTACGCCAACCTTTACAAAATCATCAGCAAACCTATTGCTGGGTGAAACAGAGACATTTACTGCAACAGTTGCGGCTGGCGCAACGGGAACCGTAGTCTTTAAGGACGGGGCCGCAAATACTTTATGCACAACGGGTTCGTTAGATGGATCGGGCATGGCTTCTTGTGCTTGGACACCAAGTTCGGTCGGCACCTATGTCGTAACTGCTTTTTACTCGGGAGATGGTGGCTATTCTCCAACTACCTCCGCCACACAATCTGTTTCCGTAACATCGGTAATTTCGTACAACACGAATAATGGAGTAGGTACTGCTCCATCTCAGTCTGTTTATTCAGGCTCTGCAATCACCTTGCCGACTGGAACAGGGTTGAGTAAATCTGGCTACACATTCGGTGGCTGGTCTCTGACTGAGACTGGAACAGCAGTCACCTCGCCTTATTCTCCGTCAGCATCAAGGACGCTTTATGCTGTCTGGACAGCTAACCAATACACAATTACTTACAACGCAAATGGTGGAAGTGGTTCGCAGACGGCTGGTTCCTACACAACTGGCGCTGCTGCGACCACACTTCCTGCGACTTCAACTTTCTCGCGCACCGGTTACTCATTTGGGGGGTGGGCTACATCGACAGGCTCAACAACTCCAGTAGCAAGCTACTCCACATCTGCGACCGCAACTTTCTACGCGATTTGGACACGTGGAACTTACAACGTTAGGTTCTTAGCAAATGGTGGCGTTGGTTCCATGGAGACACAGACCAGTTCTGCCACTGCCAATCTCACTGCTAATGCCTTTACATTTACTGATCGCACATTTACTGGCTGGAATACATCAGCCGACGGAACGGGGATTGCTTACAGTAATTCACAGAGCTATCCATTTTTAGCCAACCTCACACTCTATGCCCGTTGGGGAAACCTCATTTCATTTAGTAGCCAAGGTGCAACTAGTGGATCTCCTTCGTTTACAAGTCAAAGTTGGACCAGCGGTGCAATAAATCTTGCAACAAGTGGCACGATGGTCAAAACTGGTTACACATTCGGCGGGTGGACCAATGGCACTACGACTTATGCGGGTGGAGCTTCCTATACGCCAACTACAGGAATCACTCTAAATCCGGTGTGGAATGCTGTCACCTACACAATTTCTTACAACTCAAACCTAGCCACAGGTGGAACAGTGCCCTCAAACCAGAGCTGGACAACTGGTTCAACCGCTCTTACTCTTTCCGGGAATACCGGAATGCTTGTCAAGAGTGGTTACACATTTGGTGGTTGGGCAACAACTGCTAGTTCGACAACGCCAGTCACGAGTTATTCAACGAGTGCGAACCGAATTTTTTATGCAATTTGGAGTCCTATTAATTACACCATTACCTATGCGCTAGCCGGGGGAACAAGCACGCTTCCCACCCAAGCAAATCAAAGAATTAGTAATTCATTTACTCTGGCTGGTACTCCAACTCGAGCAGGCTATAACTTTGCAGGCTGGTCTGATTCAAGGACAGCATATGGCGCTCTTGCTACCTACACGATCACTGCGAGTACTCCATCTGCCGTCACACTTACAGCACAGTGGCTTCCTGTCTATACAGTCAGTTACATCCTCAATGGGTCAACTGACTCGGTTACCGCGCCAACACTCTATGACAGCGGAACTGTGATTTCACTTGCAGCTGCGCCCACCTTAACGGGCCACACCTTTGCTGGTTGGGTTGATAGCAGTAATAATCTACGTGCAGCATCATCGAGCTTTACAGTTGTTGCGAATTCAACACTTCAAGCTCGATGGACAGCAATTTCATACTCTGTGACATATAACTTAGGTGGAGCAAGTGGAACGCTGCCTTTACAGAGCTCGCTAACAATCAATCAGAACTTCCAGGTTGCACCCACGCCAATCCGCGCGGGTTATATCTTTACCGGGTGGAGTGAGAGCTCAACGGTTTATGCAGCTGGATCCACATATGTCATTGCTAGCAGCAACGTGTTATTAACGGCGCAGTGGGCGGCGATTGCATATGCGGTCACATTTGATTTAGGTGGCGGTGTTGGAACACTTCCCACTCAGGGTGATGGCTTCATTGGCTCCACCTTCGCACTTCCTTCAGCTGGTTCAAACCCAACTTGGATTGCTCACACCTTTACCGGTTGGTCTGATGGGTCTGCGCTCTATGCTGCAGGGTCCACATATACATTCTCAGCTGCTGATGTAACGCTAACTGCGCAATTCTCACTCAATGGTTACACGCAGATTAACTATTCATTGGGAAGCTTTGGCTTAGGAGCGCTCCCTACACAGAGCTCCAAACTTGAAGGCAACACCATCATTGTTGCAAGCGGTGCTGGTATTACCAGAGCCAACTACGCTTTTGCTGGGTGGAGTGATGGAACGGCTACGTACCAACCTGGCGATGTCTACCTCGTGGGTCCAGAAGCAGCGCCAGTCACATTTGTTCCGAGCTGGACATCTGGTTATAACGTTTCTTACTCCACCGGAAGTGGCTTTGGAATAGCACCCGTTGACCCTGTCGGTCGAATCACTGGCTCAACATTTACCGTGGCATCGGCTGCAACTGTTTCTCGCCAAGGCTTTACCTTCACCGGATGGTCTGATGGATCCGCAATCGTTGCACCTGGTGCGACCTATACAGTTGCAAGTAGCAACATCACCTTGACTGCCCAATGGGTTCAGAATTCTTTGGCCGGAATTCCAAATAACGCCCTGACCCCACTTGCAAGCTTCTCCATTGTTAATGGTGTTGGTCCAATCGGCGGCTTTAATTTCGGATCAAGTTCTGTCTCTTATGAAATTCCGGTCAATGCACTCAGTGCAGGAACAGTTATCTCCATCTATGGCCTCACAGATTTCTCATCACTGGCTGGTGTTGTGCCATCTGGCAAGACAGTTATTTCCTCAACTGTTATCTCATGGCTTGGCACTGATGGCACTGTCCAAGACACCAACTCGCCAATCAAGATGACAATTACCGATAGTCAGATCGTTCCAGGGTCGGTTGTCTATGCAGTCACCGGTGGCGAATTAACCCTGCTTGGTACTGCAACATCGAATGGTTCGATCACTACAACAATTGTGAGCGACCCAGTCATCCTCATTGCTAATCCGGTTGTAGTAAATACACCTGCTCCTTCATCAGGTGGAGGGTACGTTGCACCTGTTGTCGTTGATAACTCTGCAGCACTTGCTGCTGCCAAGGAGCTTACAGATAAGAAGGCAGCCGAAGAAGCCACAGCACTCAAGGCTGCCGCCGATGCTAAGGCAGCAGAAGAAGCCACAGCACTCAAGGCAGCTCAAGAGAAGATGGCAGCAGATGCAAAGGCGCTGGCTGACGCAAAGGCAGCAGCAGATGCCGCAGCGATCAAAGCTGCTCAAGATGCTGCAGATGCTTCTGCCAAAGCAGCTGCAGCACTACAGG
>Ga0315905_10007242_pt1 | contig 11253 bp, 8 predicted proteins | sample LakEriMetagenome_5_FD_203522 | JGI IMG/M metagenome (GOLD analysis project Ga0315905, IMG submission 203522) | Freshwater fungal communities from buoy surface, Lake Erie, Ohio, United States - Buoy 4 MA121 | ecosystem: Environmental > Aquatic > Freshwater > Lake | place: USA: Lake Erie, Ohio...
ACCAGCGCCAATCTTCTTCTGGATACTGTATTTACCCAGTGAAGTGAGGTCGTCGCGGTTGGCCGACGGTTTCGGAGATGGGGAGTCGTTCGGCATTCGCGGAATCGGAGCAACCAGCCGGAGCGAAACGATCGATGGTGACCAGGAAGGGTAACACCCAATCATAAGGTCTGGATCGGAAGCTGGTCAAAGTGTCCACCGGAATTGACGGTGATTCTCCGACTCTATTTCCGGGCTGCTTTCGGCACGAGTCGCCGGAGTGACTCATCCACTTGAGCGAATGTCGGAGTCACTCCCGGACGCGGGACGACGACAAACCGTAGACCGTCCGGCCATTCACTCTGACGCAGCCGGAACGCCTCGCGGATGTAGCGTTTCAGCAGATGCCGCTTGACCGAGTTACCACACCGTTTGCCGACACTGGTCCCCAGACGGGCCGGACCGGCGTCGTCTCGGAGGGCGAATACCAGGAGTACACCATCGCCTGCGGATTTCTTGGCAGCGAACACCGCCTCGTACTCGACCGGTGTATGCAGTCGCTGTGACGGTCGATAACGCAAGCGAGAAGGATGGTCCATTACTGATTCGCTCCGTTCTCAGGGACGACTGGAACAATACCTGGGAGCCAGACTCGAAATGTCGATCCAGCTCCGAGCTGGCTTTCCAAGGTGAGTTCACCCTGCATGACATCGACGAGATGTTTGACGATCGCCAGCCCGAGGCCCGTCCCCCCCACGCTTCGAGAACGGGCTCGATCCACTCGATAGAACCTCTCAAAGATGCGGGTCTGATGTTCGCGGGCGATTCCCACCCCCGTGTCCTGGACTTCGAACAGGACTCGCGGGCCATCCTTGCGGACCGTCAAACGCACGTGTCCGCCAGCTGGGGTGTAGACGATCGCATTGCTGATCAGGTTGTTGAGAATCGTTCTCAGACCATCCGCATCGGCAACAACCTGCAGTGGTCCATCTGCGATCGACTCGTGGAGTTCAACCAGCCTCGTCTGGGCAATCGTCTGATGATCCTGACAGGCCAACTGGGCGATGGTTCGCGCATCGCACGGCTCGATTCTGAACGCTTCCGTCTGCGACTCAATTCTGGCCAGTCGCAGGAGATCCTGGATCAACTCGGACAGCCGTTCCGATTGTTCGGCAATTCGCTCGACGAACATGCGAGAGCTGTCCTCGTCTTCGAGTCCCCCATTCAGCAGTGTATCGGCATAGGCCTGAATCGAAGTCAATGGAGTCTTGAGTTCGTGAGAGACGTTCGAGACAAAGTCCCGGCGCATCGACTCCAGACGTCGCAATTCGGTCACATCGTAGGCCACCGCCAGACACCCGATGGCATTCTGCAACGAAAGGGTCACTGCGGAAACCTCCAGCACGCGTTTCTGACGTGGCAGCTCGACCGCTTCTCGCAGGGACTCTCCGCTGGCCAGGGCTCGTTGAATAATGGACTGCAATTGACTGGATCGGACACTCTGCCAGGCCAACTGACCGATTCCGCGGGCTCTGGGAACATCAAAGAGCGCCCGGGCTGCAGAGTTGATGTACAGCAGGTTTTCCGAGGCATCGATGACCAGCACGGCCTCCTGCATCGTTTCCAACACGCCTTCGAACAGACTGGTATTCTCTTCCAAGCTCCTCGCCAGTTCACGGAGCGATGTGATTGTCGATCGCGCCCGGCCGCTGGTCGCATACAGCTGTTCCTCGGCAGCCAATAGACCAGTCTGGCCCAATGTTTTCCCTGACTCCGCGTCGACATCCTTCAGAACGGACTGCAGGTCTCGATCGGTCTTGCGAAGCCGCGACTCAACGCGCCGAAGGTGCGAGACCAACTGAACGATACTGAAAGTGGCGGTGCCGATTGCGACGACAGCTGCAATCACGACCGACCACAGCGACTGACCAACCTGAACAATGATGAGTGCCAGCAGGGCTGGAATCAGTACCAGCGCAGTGGTGCGGGTGATCAAACCCCAATCGGTGGCGTCCCGCGAGACGGGTGCAACGGGTGGACTCGGTGACAACATCGACGGTCAGACAGACTTCAGAAGATGGACTTTCCAGGGATAGGGTATTCGGTTCCATGAAGAAAATGCGAATGGCTCTCGGATTGTTCTTGAAAGTCGCTTTCAAGTTTCTCGTACAGATTCTTTTACCACTCAGGCAAGACAAGCACCCGCGATCATCGTATCGTGTTGCAAAGCGTTGTGATCTCCAACCCGCAGGTTCACATGGTCGACCGGAATTACCCTCGTGATTACCTCGTCCGTTATGGAGCTGTGCCCGAAGTGGCGCGATGCCAGCTCGGACCGGGGGCAACCGCGCCATCACGCGGGGACCGGGTCGTCGTTGAAACTCATCGCGGGCCCCAGCTGGGTGAAGTGCTGGGGGACGTCCGTTCTGAAGCAGCTCACCCGACAGCCTTCTCGATTCTGCGCGTCGCCGAATCGACTGACCTGGAGACCGCAGCTCGGACTCGGCAAGCTGCGGCGGATGAGTTCGACGTCTGGGTCGCGCGCGTGACCGAGTGGCAGATCGATCTGCAGCTGATTGATCTGGAGCGAACACTCGATGGCTCGAAGCTGATTCTTTATGTGCTGAACGAGCGTGGACCGGAGTGTACGAAGCTGGCGATTCAGGCAGCAGCCAGCGGTTTTGGGATTATCGAAGTCCAACCGGTTGGTCCTGAGGGGCTGGTCAGCCAACCCGGCTCGGGAGGCGGTTGTGGTTCCGGCGGCGGTTGCGGCTGTTCGCACTGACGGTCAAGGGGCAGCTCGAGGTTCGGTCTCGGGAGCCTGCCAGTCGCCCCAGTTCTCGAGATAGTGCTTGAGCCCCGGCTGATTCTCGGCCCGCTGCTCGATCCAGGCCTTGGCCTCGTCGACGAGTCGCTGTTCTTCTTCGAGGGAAATCCGGCCCAGCATCACGCGGCTGCGCAGGAACACAAAGTAGGTATCCAGCACATCACAGCGGCAGTAGTCGACGATCTCCTGGATTTTTCCCGAATCGAAGTAGTCCTGCACCTGAGAGCCATCGATCCCGGACTTGCCGGGTTTCCCGATCAGATTGGCGAGAAGGTTCAGCCCCCCGCTCGGTCGAAAGGCTCCGTAGTTGGAAAACAGGTCGTACAGGTCAAGATGCGAGTTGACGTTGTACCGGTTTCGCGACTGCTCGTACGACATGGCTCCGATGTTGAACCACTCCGGCAGCGACAATCCATAACGATAAGCGGCGTACTCCAGCACCGGCAGGTCGTAACCCCGTCCGTTGAAAGTCACCAGCACCGGCTTCGAGTAATGCTTCCAGCCCTGCCAGAACCCGCGGACGATGTGATACGGGCGGAAATTCGGCTCATCGATCGCCACCAGATCCAGTAGCCGGAAATCGGGCCCGACCTTGGCCACCACCAGACAGGCAGGCAACATGAATGTTGCGGGCAGGATGTCCTTGCCGTTCTGCTCCAGCAGCTCGGCGCGGTACTTGGCCGTGGCCGCGTGCGGATCGAGGCCCTGCCCCGGAAAACGAATCTTCGACACCAGAGCTCCGTCCGCAACGGTCTCGATGTCGAAGATCAGATACGACACATTCTGCGGGGTGGACATGGGCCACCTCCCCACAAATGGCGGAAGGCTCGTTATCCGAACTTAGCGTCGGGCAAACGAGCCTTCTTTGTGACGTTCACACTCGACGCAGTTGCGAGCGTAGGGGATGTACTTCAGGCGAACCTTCGGGATCCAGCACTTGGAGGGGGGACGTCCATCTTCCTTACAGCTTTGGCACACCCCGTAAGAGCCTTCATCGATGCGGGTGAGAGCGGCCCGAATTTCATCGAGCACGTCCTGCTCGTTCTCCATCATTCGCAAACTAAACTCTTGTTCGTAAGTCTCGGTCCCCAGCTCTGCCATATGTGTCGGACTTTTTGAATCACCGTTCCCTTCGTCGAGTGCTCCGTGAGAGAGATGATCGACATCTCCCTGAATTCGTGATTGAAGCAACATCAACTGAGACCGGAAAAGTTCCAGATCGCTTGGCTTGAGCATGAGGGGCTCGATTCCGTAGAGGTTGGACTCAAGAGAAGAATTGAATTATCTCGCGAATGAGAACGATTTTCAAGCAGGCCATGACACGACTGGATTCCTCGACATCCAGTCACATTTAGCGACGCAAGTCCCTTCCTGGATGTCGGTTGCAAATCGCTCGATGGTTGCCGTCAACGTCAGGGATTGTTTGAAATCGCCGTAGGAACGTAGACGGTTTCTGTGAAAACCCGGACACCGCTCAGCGACGGTGTCCGATTTCGAGAAGCGCCAACTGATCAAATACCGCAAGGAGAAGGAGAAGTCTCTGAAGGAGTAATTCTCACCCCCGGGCGGCAGGAGTTTCCGCAGACTGGTCCGATGTCTCGGTCACCATCAACTGCAGTGATTTCCAGTCGATGGTGACCTCTCCACCGGAGGCCTCGTGCTGCTTGCTCCAGTTCATCAGTAGATCAAAGCACGCGTGATCGATGTAGGCGAGTGCCTCCAGATTGATGTGCAGGTTCGTTCCGCGAGGGATCGCCTCGATCACTTTGGCCAGTTGCGGCAGACGGACAAACGTCGCTGCGCCGACAATGGTGAGGACCATCGATCCATTGGGAAGCTGTTCTGTGCGAGTCTCCAGATTCGAAAACTTATACAACAACTTGGCGATCGCCAGTCCAAAACCAACGATGACCCCCGAGAGCAGGTCTTTACAGACGATGACACTCACGGTGGCAAGATAGATTCCGAGCTCACCCCAGCCGAAGCCCTTCAGTGTCTTCATGGTCTTGAAATCGATCAGCTTGAAACCCGTGTAGACCAGTACCGCCGCCAGGCATGCCGTCGGAATCATTCTCAGTAGCCAGGACAATCCGACGACGAACACCAGCAGCCAGACGCCGTGCAGAATCGCAGAGATCCGGGTCTTGCCACCCGCCTGAATATTGGCTGTGCTGCGAACAATGACGCCCGTCATTGGCAGGGCTCCCAGGAGTCCGCACAAAAAGTTCCCGATCCCCTGTGCAATCAGCTCCTTGTCATACTGCGTCCGAGGTCCGCTCTGCATCTGGTCCACAGCTGTGCAGCACAGCAAGGTTTCGGCACTCGCCACGACCGCCATCAGCACCGCCACGGAAAATAATTCTCCCCAAGGAGCCGTTTCCAGCATCGACCAGTTCGGGAACCGAATCTCGTCCGCCATCGATGCGGGCACATCCACGTACAGCACCGGCATCACAAGCGCGATAGCCAGCCCCGTTCCGACAATCACAGCCACCAGTGCCGGCGGGATCAGTTGCAGCTTCTTGGGTGCGAACTCTTTCCAGAGAACCATCGACAGTATTGTCACGACACCGACCAAGGCCGCCAGAAAGTTGTTCTTCACACCGCCCAGCAGCGCATCGACCGACTGGTTCGTCGAAGTCAGAATCTCGGCAATCCGGGCGGGGTCACCGCTCTTCAGAATTTGCTCCGACTCGCGGGTGGAAGAAACCGCCGTGTCAACGAGAGTTCGCAGTCTCGTCGCTCTCCCGGAATCACTTTTGTAGGCCAGGGACAGCGACTCGGAGTTCGCCATCAGCTTCTCGCGGATTGCTGACTGTTCTTGAACAAAGGCCGTCAGTTCATCCGCCGTGGGCTGGCCGGTCTTGAACCGGTCAAGCACTTTGAGTCGCAGAACCTGCTGTTGACGCTGGAGCTTTCTCACGGCGGCAATCTGCTCTTTTTGATCGCCTCGCTCCGAGCTGCCGGGAAACGCAGCCACTCCCAGACTTTGATAGACCGTCTGCGGGATGGCCAGCAGATTCTTGATCCCGCTGCTCTCCGGCTGGCGGTCAAACATCACATGGAACTGGCTGGCAAGAATCAGGACACCAATCCCAGCCAGCATTCCGCGAACGACGGCGGGGGACACGGCACGGAACCAGGTTCCGACTCGGATCAGCCCCGCGAGCACCTGCAAAACGCCGGACAGCAGGACGATCACACCCAGGAAATCCAGTCCATATTTCTGCACGGCCTGATAGACGATCACCGTCAGTCCGGCTGCGGGCCCGCTGACCTGCAGCGGGCAACCGGCGAGCGCGCCGACCACTATGCCGCCGATGATCCCGGTCACGAGTCCAGCGCTGACCGGTACTCCCGAAGCAATGGCGATCCCCATACACAGAGGCAGCGCCACAAGAAACACAACCACGGACGCTAACAGATCCTGCGACACAAGGGCTGTGCCGGGACGTGAGGCAGAATTGTCTGGAGAGGAGGTCATGTGAAACCCTTCGGGTGACCGTTGCCTGGGTGGCGGGGACGGTTCAGTGGGTGGCTTGGGTCGGCTGCTGGGCTCGTTCCTGTTGTTCGAACAGGTGCTCCGCAGCCAGGAATCGTGAGGCGATCGCGGGTTGCGGAATCAGTCCGCCTCCCAGAATGACGACGGACATGATCAGGATGGCGATCCGTTCGACGGGCTGACTTCCAATCGACACGGACGTATCGCGTTTGACTCCAGTGAAGATGTGAAGAAACGCCTGAAAGACCGCGATCCCGTTGAGAGCAGTCGCCAGCAGAATAATCAGGCCAATGATCGGATAGACGTGAACCGCCGCGTCGATCAGCAGTTCCGAGGCGAAGAACCCGAACGTTCCCGGAAAACCCACCGTAGCCAGACCCGTGAACAGAAAGAAGATCGCCAGATCCGGCATGTGATCATACAGCCCGTGAAAACGATCGAGCGTCACCTGCCCCAAGCGAGCTTCGACAGCGCGGAGAACGAGGCTGAAGCCCGTCAGCGAGATCCCCGCGGCCAGCCACATGGAGAGGGCTCCCGCCAGCCCCTGCGGTGTGCTGAGTTCCAGTCCGACCAAAACCAGCGAGGAGTGGCTGAGAAACAGGTAGCAGAAGAAGCGACGGGCCTCGCGCTGAACGAGCGTCATAGCCGACGCGTAAAGAGCCGTCACCATCGAGGCAATCGCGATCAGTCGCAGCGCCCCCGCCGGGGCATACGGAAAGACAAAGTGCATGGCTGCGTAGACACCGACCATCGGCGTGCAGTACAGGAGCGCGGTCCCAAAGGTCGCGTTCTCGAACAGATCTGTCATCCAGCAATGCAACGGAGCGATTCCGCAACGGATCAGTACAGCTGCTGTGAGCAGACCAGTCGACAGGTACGTCGATCCTTGCCAGTTTAAGAGTCCCCACCCCAGGCACAGGAGTGTCAGAAACAAACCCATGTGCAGCGTGAAGATTCGTGTTGAGCGACCTCGGGCACGCAGTTCGATCCAGGGCGGCACACAGCCCAGAGCCAGCAGCCCGACCAGCAGCCAGGACTCCCGCGAGCTGAGAGTGGCCATCAACAACGACAACGAAAACATCGTGCCGGAATACGAGAAGCGCCGCGACTTGGCTTTGACGGTCGCGATCAACGTGACCAGGTAAGTCAACGTGGCCAGGCTGAGCAGCGGCGCGCTGAGTTCATCGATCACGAGCATCTGATCGCCCAGCCATTTGTGAGCGAAGTACCAGTGGTCATGCGCAGCTGTCTGATGCAGCGATAGAAAATCCTGCCAGGCACAAAGGGTGGCCAGCAGCGTCAGTCCCGTGATCACCAGACTGATCATTCGACCTCGATCGAGTCGATCGCGCAGGCACAACAGGCCGCCCACCAGGGGGAGCAGAATGGCGATTTCCAGCCAGGGGAAGTGCATCTCAAGCATGGTCGCCTCCCTGGTCCGGTGCCGCAGACGGGGTCCGCGGCTGACGTCCCTCCAGGAATCCGGTCCACCGTCGTTCCCAGCGGTCAAACTGTCGAAACGCTGCCAGGAAGGGAGCGATCACCCAGCGATCCAGGAGCGGATCGAGGTATCCGCGTGCGTACGCAAACCGGTAGAGCATCAGTCTCCACGGGGATGTCGCTGAGTTCGAGTCGTTTTCCACCGAGCGACTGCCTCCGACTGCGTTCTCCAGCCGCTGGTAGTCCAACAAAAGCGACGGCGCCCGGACCAGCTGCAGTGTTCGCAGACACGCATGGCCCAGCAGATGCACGAGTGCCACGTATCGCAGTCCACATCCGACTTCGGCGACGATGAGTCCGACTTGAGTCAGTGATGCGAAGGACAGTGAGCTCTTGATATCGGTCTGTACACTGCCTGCGAGAGCGGCATAACTCGCCGTCAACAGCCCCAGAACAACCACGAGCGCCGAGAGCGCCCAGGAGAGCTCCAGGATCGGGCTGATCCGCAGCAGCAGGTAAACTCCGAGGTGAACAGACAGGGCACCATAGAAGATCGCGCTCGACGGAGTGGGCCCCTCCATCGCCCGCGGTAACCAGCCCGAGAAAGGAATCAACGCGGACTTCCCCGCAGCTGCCACCAGCAGCAGGGAGCCGACAAAGAGAGCCTGCAGCGGCGTCATGGATGCTTGACCAATCGGCCAGTCACCTGACCCCATGAGCCCGGCGAAGTCGCCTTCCCCGGTCAGGCGATGCAGCGTGATGGCGGCCACCAGAAACGCGGCATCCGCAAAGCGATACACCCCCCAGACCCGGAGGGAGTTTCGCACGGGGCCCATGCGCTCCTGATAAAACGCGACCAGCAGCGCCGAAGACAGGCCGACCAATTCCCAGCCAGCGAACAGCGTCTCAATGCTGCCCGCGAGTGCCGAGACGATCATTCCGAGGAGAAATATCGAGAAGAGAACAAAGAACCGGCGATAGCCGGGCTCGCGATGCATGTACGACCGGGCGAACGCTCCAATCGTTGAACACAGCAAGAATGACAGCAGTACAAAGGGAACGGACAACCGGTCGAACACGAACTTCACTTCAAAGTGAAAGTGTGTATGTCTCAGTGGGTCGGACTCACTTGCATGTTCTGCGTGTTCGCCATGAGGGATGCCGGTCGTTGAGTGATGCGCTGTGGCCGGTGACTCGGGATGAGCGACCGCATCGCTCAATTCCACCCAGGTCCAGGGCACCATGGTGACGGTGCGCTCCCCATGAATGAGCATCGCCCCCAGGATCACACACGACGCTGCCAGACCGATCGACACCAGTGTCTGCGTGATGCGGCTGATCAGACTCTCGCTAAGCGAACGCGAAGAGAGAGACGCCAGCGCCAGGACAGCGAACAGCAGAGTCGGACAGAGTACGACAACCGTTCCGAGGAACTGGTAGAGCGATTGCATGGTCATTTCAGCCCTGCTCTTTCTCATGGGAGAACACAGGCTGATTGCTCATAAGTCCGTTCTCAATCACGGCGAATTCCAGATGATCCCGACGACCGCGAAACCAGTCGTAGGAAGACTTGGCAGTGCTCAATGGAGTTCCATGCGATTGGTAGGGCAGGAACCTTCCCCCGGCATACATGGACACCTGGGCGGAATCAGGATCGAGCAGGGCCAATTGAGCCCAGCCATTGGCGAGAATCCGCCGGACGACCGGGTTTCGATCCATAATCTTGAGGAGTCGCTCAGCGCGGGTTTCCATCACAAACAGCAATCGCATCGGCTCATGGATGTCGACGCCTTGCCAGGGAAGACCACAACGCAGATCGCTCGCAGCCCCATCCATCACGCCCAATAGCGAAGTAATGTTGTGCGGAAGTTTGGTGCCAGCTCCCCAGCCCGAGGGGTCAATCGCTGACAATGTGTACTGCAGATTGATCCCCGAGCAGACCGGGACCACAGCTCCGAGGATGCGACCGAGGATCGTTCCGTCATCGTCATCCTGAGTCGGGTCATACGACATCTGGAATGATCTGCGATCCAGGAACAGTCCTCGAATTCGAGACCGACGTCCCACGAAACACAGAGCGTTGGTGCAGTTCCCGTACTCGGGGCGGGTTTGGGCCAGATCTTCGGTCCGCTCCTCGACAGCCCGGTGAGCCTGCTGGGGCGTGCAGTCCAGTGGAACCGAATAGAATCGGCGACAACGCTCCCGGGCATTGTGCGCACAGGTCTGTTCCAGAATTCCGCGGGCCTCACGAAACTGCTCCAGTCGAGTCGAGGGGAGCATATCGAGATCGAAGTAAGTGAGCGTGTCGTCACCGGTATTGTGCAGTCCGCCAATGAACGCGGTTTCCGTCGGGATCAGAATCCCGCGTTCCGCCAGGATCTTCCGAACTCGATGATCGTTGAGGATCATCGCCAGCGCCCGGGCGTTGGGCCCCCCAGCGTTTCCGGTGCAGGCGCCACAGTCGTAGACCGATTTGTGCGGATTGTTCAAACAAAAGGAACCATGCCCGAAGATAAACACCAGCGGGGCAAAGCTAGAGGTGAGACCGGTGTCCCGCAGGGCCCGCTCGCCCATCGCTACCATTTCATCCAGCAGGAGCCCGATCCCGGCGCCTTCCGGACCCGCCTTGGCATCGGTTCGTTCGAGCCGCAGTCGCGTACTTGGGGGCGGTTGGAGATAGCTGTTGGCGGTTCGACGCAATCGAGCGGACATTCGCGGAAAGAGAATCCGCATGACGAGGGGCACGCTGGCCAGAACGCCGACTCCCGCCGACAGAATGGCTCCCGCCGTCAGGTCCCGTGTGCCGCGATGGACACGGCTGGAGAATGTCCCCAATGCCTTGCGAATCTGAGCCCGTCGCCGGTGCTGCTCTTCCGCGGTCAACGCTACCTCTTCCGTGATCCAGTGCTGAGGCCTGACCACGATCGGACAAAGCGCGGTGTACTGGGCCTCGCCCGCTCCACGGTAGTAGATGGGAACATTGAAGAAGCCGGCGTTGCCAAACGTCTCGGCGCGGGGCTCGATCTCTTCCAGATGCCTCCGAAATGACTCTTCCCGGGCATCGATACAGAACATCGCCTGAAACTTGGGCTGCTCAACTCGAATCGCTCGCCGAGTGGCCATCGCATCAATGGCGTCCATGGCCCGGATGCGATAGTGCCGCTCAAAAGCCATGTGGAACAGCCGTCGCCGCTCGTCACTCGGGAAAGCGGCGATCTCCTGGATCAGTTCAATCCATTCGGTGTCCGAGAATCTCGCCAGTCGCGACGTCTCCCAATTCAGCAGTTGAGCCAATTGGAGCAGCTTGAACGCCCACTGTTCAGGGCGCCGAATGTTGGGCATTTGATCTGCGCCGCCCCGGAGTTCAGTCAGAGTTGGCGGCGGGTCACATCCCTGCTGGATGATGCGACTGAGCGCGGCTCGCTCCAGCAACAGCTGCAGGGCCAAATACTCCACCAGCGTCCCCGGTGGAACTGGGTTCGGGACGCGATCGGACCGCACTTCC
>Ga0315905_10007245_pt1 | contig 11250 bp, 14 predicted proteins | sample LakEriMetagenome_5_FD_203522 | JGI IMG/M metagenome (GOLD analysis project Ga0315905, IMG submission 203522) | Freshwater fungal communities from buoy surface, Lake Erie, Ohio, United States - Buoy 4 MA121 | ecosystem: Environmental > Aquatic > Freshwater > Lake | place: USA: Lake Erie, Ohio...
GTAGAACTCTTGGCCTGCAATTTCATCCAGAGGTTGATCCAGAAGTACTAGAAGCATGGCTAAGCCGGCAAAGTGGTTGTGTTGAGATCACTGGTGAAGGAATCGATCTTGAAGCACTTCGTAAACAAACTAAAGAGCTTGAAGCATCATCTAATAAGAGAGCAGCAGATTTAGTAGATACCTTCTTACGCAGAGTAGCAACAGCTGAGGTGGTAAAGGAGCAAGTAAGCATTAGATCAAAACTTGCTGAGCAAGTAAGCAAATAATGATTGGTGAGATTTCCTCCTTCTCAAATGCTTTAGCAAATGCCTTCACCAACACACTTGGTGGCAAATCAACCCAGCAATCTTCCTGGCGCAACACATTACGGGGCTCCACCACAATCGCACTCGCTCTAATCTGTGTTGTAATCGCATTTGATCTAAGTTCACTAACACTACGTGTTGTATTAATTGGCCTAGCAGCAGGCTTTACCGGCGGTCTTGGTCTTCCTATGATCTATCAAGCATTCTCAGTATCTTCAGTCTCATTTGTGGGACCAGTTGTGGCATTGGTGCAATCTTTTAACTTAATCCTCTTTGCTGTCCTTGTTAAAAATGAAGAGCTATCAATTTTATTTCCAATTGCAGCAGCCCTAGGCGCAGCCGGTCTTTATCTTTGCTCAAGGCAAGGTGTAAGTGCCCAGAAGGCCACACTTAATGCATTCTTTCTCACAGCCTCCGCTGCCACATTCTTTTCTGGCTTCTCATTTATTCTGACTTTAATTGAAACCGATGAAATCCTGCCCGCTCTCTTTGGCGCAAGAATTGGAGTACTACTAGTTTCAGTTATCTTCTCCCCAAAGAGTGATAAGAAGTTATTTACTAAACCAGTTGGTTGGCGCAAGTACGCACTCCTTTCTGGCACATGTGAGATCATCGCAAATCTCTTGTTTATGATTGCAATCAACAACTTAGAGTTAAGTAAGGTGGGCATCTTTATGGCATCAGCTCCTGCCCTATCTGTCCTAATTGCAATAAAGCTGCTCCACCAAAAACCCTCTCTAGTTAACTGGGCAGGAATTGCTGCAACGAGCGCGGCGCTGGCGTTGATTGCGGTTGGGTGAACGTAAAAATATAGTTTTACTTAACCTACGTTTTGATATTCCTTGTGTGGCAAATATAAATTTTTCTGGAAATTCAAGAAAAGATCTCGTACTTTAGCCACTTCGCCATTTCCTAAAACTTTAACTGCACTAAAAACATCCGCATATTTGATCTCAAGAAGTGTTTCTAATTTACTTTCTTCAAGCTCTCCAACACCTGATTCAATATATTGAGACACCAAGAAATCTATAAACTCCATTTGCTTAGCTTCAATACCTGCTTCCATAATGGAACGAGAAACTGTTGCTCGTGCTTTCCTAGTAATCGGTTTAAGTGCATATTTTACAAATTCAAGCACATCAAAAAGATCACTGTTTTGAGCATCGATTAGTTCTTGAATTGAAACTAGTTCACTGGTGGGAAACCCTGCGTCTTCCAACTGCTTTAGAAGCTTTGCTCTCGTTGAAGGAACTGACCACTTATCAAAATCTATTGCTTCTGAAAAGGCTTCAGCTTCTTCGCTGCTTCTAGCCTGAACAACTATTTGTAGAGTGCTTGTAACTACTGCCGTAACTCTGTATCTCATCTCTTCTTCATTCATCCCTGGAGTCTGCTCCTATCCACTGACAGTTACTAGGTCTATACTTTGAACAGGTCAAGAACTAAGCGTTAAGCCCTTTAGCTTGCTTAGTACCAACCGCGCCCTCCGTGCACGGTGGTTCTAGAGGAAGACCTGCTGATGATGAAAGACACCATCAGATGAGCAGGAGGTTAAGCAATGGGATCAATAATCCTTACCGGAATATCACATGGAAAACTTCAATTCTCACTTACCTATCCAGAGGTTGATGGCGTAATTATCTGTATGGCGCATTGCAAGTGTGGCTATGAGGTTGAGATCTTCAACTTTAGAAGTTATGGCGGTACTAAAGATCTACAAATGAAGTGGGAGAAACATATTGGAACTTGGAAGGGGTGGGTTTAAGAGTTAAATGGTGTATTAAAATAAAACGCTCTCGCTCATAATTACTGTCTGATTTTCAGACACGTAATCAATGTATTACTCATCGGAAGCTTAAGATTAGTTCACTAGCGAAATCACACTTTGAGATCTAATCTACAAAGAACCAATCATATTTTATAGCGAAATGCTCACTGGCAACTTGAATTCTTGAAATAAGAATTGTATTTTTTTAAATTTTTTGTTATAAATCTTAATTGGTAATCTTCTTGGTTTGCATTTACCGTTAGAGAGATTGAGCTAACTGAGTTAATTTTCTTGACAAATAAAGTAGGATTATTAAAAATGAGGACTCTATAAGCTGTCTTTGATCCATCTGGCCACCACTCTGAGTTTGACACATTCCATGACATTGGTTTGGAATTTCCAAATTTTATATTTACTCGCTTAACTGGCGCTAAAGGTTGAGCCAGCCATTGTCGGTCTTTATCGTTCCATAATTGATAATTAATTCCGACTCTCTTTTCACCTGTATCGCATTCAATATATAATCCAAAAAAACCTAAATCTAGGAGGTCTTGAGCTCTTTGTGTACCATCATCAGGAAAAAAGACTTCAAATGGTCCAAAGGCTGGATTAAAATGGGTTCTAACTCCGGCAAATTCATTGTTCTCTTCGAGTAGATCCCAGGAGTATGCGTTTTGCATTGGACCGATTACTAAAGTTGTAACCAATATAACTCTGAAAAAGTTTTTAAAAAAAGAATGGTAATTGATAGAAATCATTTTATTCATCTGTACTTTTTTTATCCTTAGTTGGCCCAGATATGCCAGCGATGGCAAATTCGAAGCTAATTAAAAAAAGCATAATGCTAGACCAATCCCCTTATTTCCTACTTACTTGTGAGCATAACTCCAATAGTTCCACCAACAAAACCGCACCAAATAAAACTTTTTATCCCCAAGATCCACTCTGCTTCAGTACCAAAGATCAGCGAACCAAATGCCCAGCCAAGAGCCAAACAAAACATGCGAACACCAAGAATCTGACTGTTACTCATTATTGACCGCCTCCTTTGGATGGCTATGGCTCTGGGCTTACATTAGTTGGAGCAGACAAAAAAGTCTTGAATTTACTTCCGGGAATAGTAATTATTGCAAGCCCGTGTAAGCAGCAAAGCTATCGGTGTTGCTGAAAGTAGAAATAAGAACATAAATTGCCACAGAGTCATTGAAGAAATATCTACCTTGTCCAGCACATCAGTTGCAGCCATTTCATCAAAAGTTTCATCTTCAAAAGCAACTTCAGATTCAGCAGGAGATCCAACATTGGGCAATTTAATCAACGAATTTGTGGTTACCAGTAAAAGTAATTTCGCCCCCATTATTGAAATTACAGTGATTCTTGCTAATTGTCTTGGTCCAGTAGCGAGATAGATGGCAACAAATGTCAGTAAACCAATAATTGTCCAAAAAAGACCAGTCTGCCAATTTTGTTCAATGTCGGTAAGTTTGAGGTATTGGAAATCATAATAAAACTGTGAGATAGATAGCAGCGTTGTAATACCTTGCAAGAAAACCATTAGTGCGGAAAGTCCTGCCAAAGCTAAGCCGAAAATTGCTGCGTTCGGCAAGTGATCAAAAAGCGTTGACGCACTAAAATTTCTTTTTATTTTCATGCCTTTTTACCTGCACTTGAATCCTCATCATCAATATCAAGTTTTGTTTCTATCAGCCCATGCCCTTCTGCAGGCACAGCTTCAGATTGAGCCAATAAATTTGCGCCTCTATATTCGGCACAGATTTCCCTGTACTCAGCCTCTAACTGCCGCATTGCCGAAATTAAAGCTTCTTTTTGAATTCTTATTTTCTCTGGTGTCATCTCGCTTCGACCTGGAATCATTCTTGCCTTAGTAAGTTTTTTAATTTTCCGAGTAGCACGCATAACTTTGCGCCTTGCCCGATCTAATTGGACCTCGATCTCAGCATGATTGAAGTAAGACAAAGATGCTGCGCTTAAAACAAATGTCATTTGAACTACAAAAAATAACAGGGTTCCAAACACAGTATTTGAGAGGCCAAATGAAAATGGAACACCTTGGACTGAATCACTTCGAACTGCCGATAAAAGTAATATTACGATGCCAACAAAAAAGGCTAAAACTGCAATTCCCCATATTTGCCATCTAGGTTGAGGGTTTATACGATCTGCCTGCATCTTAAGTGTTAATCCAATAATGTGGGCACAAATAATACTTAGAAAAGAAAAACTTGCAGTAATTAGAAGGCCCTTTATGCCTGCATCATTTAATATCTTTTCAACAGCTGGTTTTGTTACAAGGAACTCCCCAATTGCCAGCATAAAAATTGCCGCCCAATACAACGGTAATGAAACTACACGGGTTCGAGCAGCTTTACCGACTGGATTTTCATTAGCCAAGCCATGTTTTTCAATCATTAATTTTTTAATTAGTTCCTCATAATTGGAGCGTTCGGCTTCCAGTTGAGTTACCTCATATGCTTGTGCAGCTTTATTCGCTTTATCCTCATCTGTGAGAGTTACAGATTGCCCTTGGTAGATACGCAGTTGAGTTCGCAACTCTTCAATCTTTTTTGAAGATTGTGCATGTATTTTATCTAAATATGGAACAGGCTTATCACCCCAAAGCTCATGAGGATGATTTGATTTGCCGTGAAATTTTCCTTTACGGCCGGCTCGTCGCACTGCACGTGCATGGCTTGAGAATAAATTTTTCATTTGTTCCTCTCCTAATTAATAACTTTATTTACAGGCTTGGTCTAATGAGGCTCGCTGCGCACTAGATTTCACTCCAGCTGCAGACCAAAAACCACCCCAATAACTATCTAACTTTGATGTTAACTCTCGAGGAAAACCTTGACTCGCTCCTTGACCAATTACTTCTACTCGTAAATTTACCTTTGTACTAAATTTAATTGAGGCTTCTTCAGCAACCTGTCGTCCTAGAGCTTCTGCCCCTGAGTTGCTAGCGCTCTTTTTAAGTACATTTGAAGTGTTCCATGCACTAGTCGCTGACATACCTGGATATGCATTGAGCATGTCGCTCGCAATTGCAATACAAAGTTTTGGAACAGATTTTGGTGTTGAAGTTCTTGCTAAATCTGCGGCCACGGCAACAGTTCGCTTTACTGCCCCAACAACATCAGAGCATGCTGCGTTCTTAGCACATGAATTAGTCTTAAATAACTCATCGGCGCTCTTAATTCCCGTCAGCAACTTAGTTATGATTTTACAAGTCTCTTTAGATGCATCACTCCGTAATGCTGCTGGAACGTTTTTCATAAAGTTACCTTTGCTGAACTCTGAATTTGCCCGCTTCTGACAATCAGCGGTCGACGGAGCTGTTATTTCATCTTGCAGTGCGTATTCAGCAACCAGCACCGTATAAGTTCCAGTTGGTCCAAAGAAATCTGTAGTTATTGCTTTTAGTCGAGCAGCGGTGGGATTGCCGCCTCCAATCTTGGTGATGATTAGTCCCCAAATTTTTTCAGCATCTTTCACGGATAACACTTCCACTATCTGGGCTGCCTGTGAATTATCATTTATAACTGAAACGCTTAAATCAGTTGGCTTAACTGGAGTTACGATTCCAGGCTTCTTAGGGAAGCCAAGCGCAACATCCACCTTTTCTAGCAATGAAGCGCGAAGTAGCGTCCATAATTTTTGACTATCTGCAGAGTCTGATACATCAAGAAAATAAATCACTCGCTCCGAGGAGGTAAATATTGAATTTGCCTGAGCATGCGGCATTATCGTAAACGTCAAAAACAAGATCGAGGCAAGTGCCAGCACTCTATTTTTCATTTTCAAAAATTCGAAACCTTTCATTGCCGAGGGAAGAACGGTAGTGGCAATTGAGGAGTACCACAAGACCCCTGGGAATTTGACTAATTCCAAAATATTCAATTTTTCTCGTGTGAATTCCTCATTTATTAAGACAATTCCATATTTTTCTCAATTCTGATGGTACTTTATTACCCCAAATGACAGGAGATGTTATGTCAACCGACTTCACGTCAAGTACTTCATCTAACCAATCTAGAAGCAATACATTATCAATTCTTGCCATAATTTTTGGTTCCATTTCATTTATATTTTTTCCAATCCTCTTTGGGCCCACTGCAATTATTTTGGCAGTTATCGCAAAAACTAAAAAAGAGAAACTAGCAAATATTGGATTAACTGTGGGAATTCTTGGCACCATTTTTGGATTTATTTTAGGAGCAATTGTTTGGTCCATGTTCTAAGAAGCTAATATCCTAAAAATACTTAATTTAGATGGAAAAGATGTTATATAAAAAAATTTCTATACTTACGGTAATGTTTATTGTTACCAGTTTGTTGATTGCACCCCACCAAGCATCGGCGTACATACAAAACAAACCCATATTTTATATGTGGGCTAAGCCCGGGTGCTATTCAGCGACGTTGAAATCAAGTCCAACTATTCCACTCTATTCTATAAGAAAAATCTATCCGGTATCTTGTTTCTCACCTCATCATTTTGAAGTATTTTATGCTGGTCAATTAATAGGTTCCAATGGAAAGTTTGCGGCTGGAACGCAAGAGATTGTTAAAGCTTGTTTAAAAAAGTCAACAGATTTTCAGTTCTACAAAAGGATTTCCAACTCATATAATTGGAGTAAAGACGAAGAGGGTTTTATTGGAAATTGGCAGGCAGACAATGGGGCAGAATCTCAAAGGTTTCCAAACAGAACTATATGTTTTACGAGCATCTCAACAAAATCTTGGTTGTATATTAAGGAGATAAATTTTCCTTTGATAGTGGGGTATGAGAAATATGATAATTAACTCTAGATTACTTTTCAAATGGAAAATCGCTTTATCTCTTGGTCTCGTATTTTTTATAATTACACCAATAATTATCTCTGCTTTAATTCAACCGACTACAGATCCCTTGCTCGAAACAGATTCGATAAAATCAGATTACAAATATGATATTTCAATTTCTAAAATTAATATTAAGGATAACAGTGCAATAGCTACGATTACGCCGAGATTTCAGGGAAATTTTGGAGAATCGACTAGTAACGGAAGTTTAACTTTTAAAGATGTTGAATTATTGGTTGATTCATATCAAGGGAGCGGAAAGTTTTCTGCACAAGTAGGGCAGATAATTGGTCGACAAGAGTTTAAAATTCTTCTTAAAGGCAATTCGTGGCGCTATCCATTTGATAATTATCGGGCCGATATTGGTTTGTTCGATTCAAAATTTGAAAATACAGCCCTTTCGTTAACTGAAGTTAAAGAATATTTGCCTGGTTTTAGAGCAAACTCAAATACGATTCCAAACTATCGAGAAGATTTATATCCATCAGATTCAACCAAGAGTGACAAAATAATTAGTGATCTCAATAAAGGCATTGTACAAATTGAATGGAGAGTTATGCGACTGCCTGGCGATATTTACGCCGCAATTCTATTGGCAGTTCTTATGCTTATTTCCGCGGGGGCTAGTGCTTCCGTAACTCGGGCTGTGTGGAGCGGGAAACGCCCACCCTCAATAAATGCATTAGCCTGGCTTGCCGCATTTCTTTTTGCCATGTTTCAAATCAGAGCAAGCCTGCCCGGAACACCACCAAGTGGAACATTATTTGATTTAATAATTTTTTATCCGATCTTAATAGTGCTTCTCACCGAGATGGCCGCTGTGGTGTATCTATGGATTAAACGCGATGATTGGGATTTGAAAAATGTTCCAAAAAATTAGGTTTAAAACTAATCATAGTAAATTAATATTTTCTATTGCAACTGCACTTTTTGTCTTGCTTGCTATTTTTGCAAGAGGAGGATCAACATCGGCAGATGAATACTCTCTCACAAATTTAAGTTGCGATCCTGGACAATGGGACAGCAGTGTTTACTACTCTGACGATATAGATGGTTGTCCAGATCTGATTGAATTTTACTTATTGCCCTCATATATAGATGAAGAGTCCTCGGAACTAATAAATAGAGTCATAACAGGTCCCTCTGGACTATATGGCTGGGCAGATAGAAATTCAGGATTGACCAAACGGGCATTTACCGTAGATCTAGATAGCGTGGATACCGTACGAGTACTTAATAGTCCGGGTAATGCCACAGCTGGAATTAATTCTAGATCGAAAATGTCTACACAGAATTCTTTATTTTATTATCCTTTCGATTTTTACAGTGGTGAATTGACCTTACAAGCAACTGATTTTCAAACCAAATCTGTAATACCGAGCACTATTTCGGTTGGAAAACAATCTTTGTCAGGGTGGATCTTAAAATTTAAACAGAGTGGCGAACCAGAGGTTGAATCTAAATCTAAAATTATTTACGCGGATGGTTTGGCAAAAATTTCCTGGGAGCTAAAGCGTGCTAATGTTATTTTTATCGCAATTATTTTATTGATATTTCTAATGATAATCGCCCTTATTTCTGGTTTTACTATCACAAGGTCTATTTCGAACGGAGATAGACCCCCCTCTATGAACTTATTACTTTGGCTAGCAACAATTCTTTTTGCAATTATTCAAGTGCGTGGAAACTTCCCCGGTAATCCACCTCTAGGGATTTTGATTGATTACATAATTGTTTTCCCTGTTTTGAGCCTTTTACTATTACTAGGTATTGCGAATACTTTTTTCTGGTTAGTCAGAACAGATTGGGATGTTGAGAATGAAAAAATCAATTAAATTATCTGTTACTTTTTTTGTCTCAATATTTCTGACTAGTTGCTCATCCGGAGATGACATGTTATCTCTTGATAAGCGCCAAGGGCAATCGGAGTTAATTCAATCGAAGCTAAGAGAGTATGCAATGCAAAGCTGGGAATCAAATCTACCTTTATACAATTCAAACGATAATTTACCTCTTGAGTCACCACCTACTGATCAAATCGAAGCGGCTAATAATGATCCATCAACGGTTGCATGGCGTGAAAAAATTGGAGAGGATTGGAAAAATCTCCAAGGAGAGAAAGATCTTAATTTTATGTGCCAACTTTGGTTTGAGGGTTGGCTGGGAATAGGAGACACATTTGCAGATCTGTTTAAAGAACATCGGGCGAGGACCGAGGCCATGGGAATAAAAATTGAAACAATTGAAAATATTAGAATGGCAGAAGATAATCGTAAAATAATAAATTTTCCGAAACCAGGAATACAATATAGTATATTTACTTGTGAAGCCACGACAATTTTTAGGATGGCAAGATCTGGTTTAACAAAACCTGCTCGTTCAACTGTTTCATTTACTTATCGGCTCGAAAACAATGAAGTGAAATCTAGATTCTCTGTGGGAGTTGGACTAAGTACTGATGCAATAAATGGAGCACCTTAATAAAACTGAAATAAAATAATTTAGTGCATGAGCGAACTATTTTATCTAACGTCTAAGCGTTTGCCCTTCCAAAATGTTACTGTAATAACAGAAGAATTTTCATCAACAACCTTGTCTATCATGGCGTCGCAACGAATCCAATTTTGTCCGGCATTTTGTTGCTCAGGATTTGGTATGTACCAAGCCCAATAATTAAAAAATTTAGAAGGACTCTTCCATGGTTGACAGACCTTCGTGGCTTTTGCCAAGTCATAGCTTGATGCCAAGTCAGTAGATTTTAATTTTACAACTCTATAAGTTTCAGCAGAGTGGATTTTTAGGCAATTGACTGGGCTGATATCAGAATACTCAACTTCAATTTGCTCTTTCGTTAAGTTATAGCAGTTGCCAACTTTCGGAGCAGCTTTTGGAGCAGCTTTAGCTATTGGAGCTAGCAAGGCAGCGATAAGTAGGGCTAATAAAGTTATCATGGAAGTTTTTTTAATGATTTTTTTCATGTTAAAAACCTACCCTATTAAATTCTCGAAACAATGGAATTCCAGCTCAAGCTGGTAGCTTTTCGATCGGCTGTGCCAAGAAAGTTGAAGGTTAGAGTGCATGTTCCATTAGATAACGTTGAAACGATACTTCTGGAATAGATCCCTCTCGACTGATCAGATGGAGCGGTACTGATAACAGTGCAAACTGTTGGAGTAGCTGAGGTAACAGCCAATGCATGCCCCAAACTTCTTAAACCACCCATTTTTGAAATATCCACAAAGGAAACCGCGGCATCTACTGTATGGGTACCTCTACCAACCATTGATGTTGATCTACTGATCGTAATTTTCATGCCGGCCTTAATCCAGTTAAAGGATCTTTGAACTGAGATGGCTGGCGCAAAACGATTATCACCTGGTTGTGATGCTTCAACAATGCAGTTCGCAACATCTAATCCGGATAATGGGTAGGCCGCTTGTACTGCAATTCCTTCGGTAGGCGCCAAAATTTGGCAAATTTTTGGAGTCAAAGATTTATATGTAATAGGCAAGCCTGAGGTTGTTGTCGCCTTTAAGTATAAACCAGGGCCGTACTCACGATCTGCAATTGGTGCAAAGGTGATTGTTTGAGCTGTATTGCTGCCAACTGGAATCTCATTCACACCAGATACTTGTGAACTCCAAATTAGAGATGAGCCTAATAGGTGACTATCTCCAGGGAAGGTGAAATTAATGACGCAGCTTCCATTTTTAATTGCTCTAAGAGTGGCTCTAGTTCCATCTTGAGTGTAGGTATAAAACAAATCATTTACTGAACAAATATCTGGAGAGGTGGTGGTGACTTCAAGAGGCGTTGTGCTAGCAACCATTCCATAGATGTAAACACCATTAGTAGTTATAGATGAAGGTTGTTTTAAGGTAATTTTTGAAGCACCTTTTGAGTAAGTAAAGCTTCGACTCACTGACTGTGCAGCATTGTAAACATCATTTCCTGGCTGTGATGCGGTAATTGTGCAAGTACTAACATCTGGTTGGAAATTTTGCACTCGATACTGCACAGAAAATATTCCTTTACCTAAGTCCAAAATCTGACAGACTGTTGGCGTTGAAGTTGCATAACTGACTTGGAGTTTTGAGCTAGCGATGGCTTGTAGCGATGTAGCTGCTCCCCCTAAAGTCCTATTTGGAAGTGTTGGAAATGTTATTGCTTGTGACAACTTTGTTCCAGGAGTTGGAGTTGGAGTTGGAGTTGGAGTTGGAGTTGGAGTTGGAGTTGGAGTTGGAGTTGGAGTTGGAGTTGGAGTTGGAGTTGGAGTTGGAGTTGGAGTTGGAGTTGGAGTTGGAGTTGGAGTTG
>Ga0315905_10007247_pt1 | contig 11247 bp, 14 predicted proteins | sample LakEriMetagenome_5_FD_203522 | JGI IMG/M metagenome (GOLD analysis project Ga0315905, IMG submission 203522) | Freshwater fungal communities from buoy surface, Lake Erie, Ohio, United States - Buoy 4 MA121 | ecosystem: Environmental > Aquatic > Freshwater > Lake | place: USA: Lake Erie, Ohio...
GACTTGCTGCGGAAGTCGCGGCAGAGATGGGGCGTGCTGCGCAGGCGCAGCAGCGCCTGCATGCTGAGTTGGACGCGGCGCACTCGATGCGAGATGAGCTGCAGAGGCAGGCGGCGGAGCTGAGGGAGGAGCTCAAGGAAAAGAGCGAGGCCCTCGCCAGCGCCAACGCCCAGGTACAGGACAAGATTTCCGAGGTGGCAGCACTAGCAGGCAGTCTGCAGGAGCAGCAGATGCTCAAGGACCGCGCTGACAGCGAGAGCAAGAGCGCACTGGAGGCGCTGGCCAAGGAGTGCGCGGTAGCGGCGGCGGCGAGCAAGGCTCTGGAAAGCGATAAGAAGGAGCTCATGTGGAAGACGCAGGCGCAGGAGGATAAGGTTGCTGATCTCAAGACGCTGCTCGCCGGCCTGCAGCTGCAGCTTGAGGAGAGGCGCAAAGATTTGGATAAGTGTGAGGGCGAGAAACAGGAGGCAAGGCTGGAGGCAGCGCGTCTGAAGGCGGAGCGTGACTTGCAGGAGGGTAAGCTGGAGGAGACGAGGGCCAAGCTCGATGCCAAGGAAGAGCAGATCAAGGACGCCATGAAAACTGTGCAGCAGGTGCAGAACATGAGCCTTGAGCGTTCCAAGGAGGTGGCCAAAGAGCGAGAGTCGCAGGAGAGAGAGCGCGAGGCGCTCACCCGCGACATGCTCCAGGGCAAGGATGATCTAGTGCAGGCACACAGGGAGTTGGATTCACTTAAGAAGAGTTTGGCTGATTTGGAAGCCAAGGGCTGCTCGGCCGACGACGCTCTGGGCAAGAGCAAGGTGGAGGTGGAGTAAAGTCATTTTATTATGGATATGTATATATCATGCTATATATGTATATTAACAATAGTGTGTGTGTGTATGTGTGTGTGTTAGGTGGAGGTGGAGTCGCTGCAGGCCGAGGTTGCGGAGCTCAGCTCGAAACTGGACAAGGTCGTCAAGGAGAAGAGTGCGGCCACGGAGCGCCTGGCGGTGGTAGAGGCAGAGTACCGGACCTACAAGAAAGTGTGCAACACACCAACGAAACTTGCAGACCAGCTGAGCAAGCTCGTCTCCCTAGAGGCTGATCGGTGTGTGTAACAGTTTAGCTAACTAAACTAAACAATAGAACAGCTGGGCAAGCTCGTGTCCCTAGAGGCTGATCGGTGTGTGCATATATATATACATATGCATAGAGAGAGAGAGAGAGAGAGAGACGTACACGTATGCATATGCATACACACACACACACACACACACACTTCCAGGGCCTCACTTCAGAGCATGCTATATGTATATGCCCACACACACACACATACACACACACAGGGCCTCGGTACAGAGCAGGCTATTTGAGGCAGAAGAGGATGCAGACCACAACAAGGCGCTCGTTGTGCAGCTCAAGGGCGAGATCAAGGAGCTGAAGCAGAAGCTGGTGCGCGCTGACAACACGCGGCGCAAGCTGCACAACGAGTTGCAGGAGCTCAAGGGGAACATCCGCGTCTTTGCGCGCGTGCGTCCCAGCGACGAGCGATGTGTACTGGGCATTGACGAGGAGATCGGCAGCGTCACCGTGCCCTACAACGGAAACCACAGCGAGTTCAAGTTTGACCGCGCCTTCAACCCTCGCTCGACGCAGGTCTCTCTCTCTCCCTCCCTCCCTCCCGCTCTCCCTCTCTCACACACAATCTGACCGCGCCTTCAACCCTCGCTCGACGCAGGAGGAGGTGTTTTGCGAGGTGTCGCAGTTCGTGCAGAGCGCTCTCGACGGTTACAATGTCTCGCTGTTCGCGTATGGGCAGACCGGGAGCGGCAAGACCCACACTATGTTCGGCTCCGGTACTCTCTCTCACACACACACACACACACACCACTCACACACACACACATGCATGTGTATATGTACCCTAAATCCCAAACCCTAACCCCAAAACCGGGAGCGGCAAGACCCACACTGTTTTCGGCCCCGGCATATATATATTATATCTGTATGAAAGCGAGCGAGCGAGCGAGAGAGAATGTATGCATGTATGTATATGTATGCAGGGAGCAACACGGGGATCATTCCCCGTTCCATCCTCCAGATCATACATACCTATACACACATTCTCTCTCTCTCTCTCTCTCTCTCTCTCTCAGGGAGCAACACGGGGATCATTCCGCGCTCCATCCTCCAGATACTGGAAGCAGTGGAGGAGCAGAAGGAAAACAACTGGGAGTACGCGCTAGAGGCCTCTTTCCTCGAAATCTACCAGGTTTTCCCCCTCAGACTAAGCCTTCAAACCCTAATTCTCAAACTAAACCCTGAACCCAAACAATTGGGAGTACGCGCTAAAGGCCTCATATATATATATACGTATGTATAGGAGCAAATCTTCGACCTCTTGACCCCTGAGGCGGAGCGCGAGGGCAAAAAGTACAGCATAGTACAGGGCGAGAACGGGCGCCACGACGTCACCGACCTCGAGTGGCGCACGGTCCGCACGCTGCAGGACGTGGAAGAGATGCTCGATAGCGCCCAGAGAAACAAGGCAGACGTTCTCAAAAGTCTTTTTTTTTAAAAAAAAGAGATATGAAACAAAAACCTCATTGGACGTGGAGGAGATGCGCGACAGAGAAACACGGCAGACATTTTCAAAAGTCTTGAGATATATGAACCAAACAAAAAACGTCATTGCACTGGTACGGGCGCCGCGACGTCACGGGTCTCGAATGTGAGAGAGAGAGAGAGAGTACTGGCGCACGGTGCGCAAAGCCCAGAGGAGGAAGAGGAGGAGGATGCATTGGTACAGAGTAACAGCAAGGCAAAGACGTTTTCAACACACATAAAAACTGAAATGTTGTTGTCAGAAAGGCTTTATAGGGTAGGTATACCAGGGCACTGACGTTTGATTTTTGTATTTTTATTATTTTTATGGGTTTATTTACTTGTATTTACTTATATTATTCAAGTATGCCAGGGCAGTGCCCTGACGTATGAGTGCTCCTGCGAGCTCAACTATTATCTCATGAGTTCTGGAAAGTCGGTATACATGGACTTTGTACATGAACCCTAGTACTAGCGTCAGTACCCTAGTACTAGGGTACAAGTACTTGCGCCCTAATACTAGGGCACAAGTACTTGTACCCTAGTAATGTGCTGCCAGACATGCTCACTGACAATGTGCTGCCAGATGTTACTGACGTTTTGAGCACGTCTGGCAGCACGTTGCTCGTACAGACATGAACGAGCGATCCTCACGCAGCCACACAGTCTTCAGTCTCCGCATCTCCGGCGCCCGCTCCGCCCCCGGCGGCCAAGTCCAGACCCTGCACGGGACCCTGCACCTCGTCGACCTGGCGGGGTCGGAGCGGCTGGCAAAGTCCAACGCCACCGGCGAGCGCCTCAAGGAGACGCAGGCCCACATTCTCAAGTACTCTTTCTACTGACTTTACGTAGGAAATATTCTAGGGCGCTGACTTTGGAGAATTTGTGGCAGGCCATCAACAAGTCGCTCTCAGCAATAACAGACGTGTTTGTGGCCATCAGCAAGCACCAGGCGCACGTGCCGTATCGCAACTCCAAGCTCACCTTTTTGCTTCAGCCCTGCCTGTCGGGAGACGGCAAGGCGCTCATGATTGCCAACTGCTCGCCCGTTGAATCGTCTGCGCATGAGACCCTGTGCACCCTGCGCTTTGCGTCCATGGTGTCAAGCTGCGAGCTGGGCAAAGCCACCAAGCACATTTCGAGCGACAGCACCAGCGCCCCGAACAACTCGCTCGCGTCTCATGTATCCGCTTCCCGCCTCCTCACCGAAGAATCTCTCCAGTCGCTCCCAGACGATGACTCCTCCCTCGACACATCCATCTCCTCCATCAGCACCAACGCCTCTACGGCCACAGCGCGCAGCGCAGCACCCTTCCGCCGCCCCGCCTCAGCAAGAGCCGAGCCATGCGACCCTGTGCGCCCAGGCACGCGCCGCGCGGCAGTTGGCACACATTCTAAATGTGTACTCAGTATACAAAATTTTATATGGTATATGTGCTAGGGCACTGACAATCCAGAATTTTTTTACGCGCCGCACGGCAGCTGGCAACAGCACGGTCCGCTCCTCTTCCGCTTCCTCAAGCACCTCGGCAAGAAGCTCATCTCGCGTCACGCACGCCGCCTCCTCGTCCAAGCCTGCTGGCGGTGGTCGGTAAGTACAACGACCCTGTCGGTTAACACCGCCTCTGGGCGCTCGGGGCTCTGCATGTGACAGCGAGTACTGGGGGGGAGAGAGAGAGAGAGAGAGAAGTTTATTGACAATCAAATAGATGACTGAAAGTCGGTGAGTACAACGCCTCTGGGAGAGAGAGAGAGAGAGAGAGAGAGAGAAGTTTATTGACAATCAAATCGATGACTGAAAGTCGGTAAGTACAACGCCTCTTCAGGGTGACACCACCGCTGGGCACTCGTGGCCCAGGATTGGCGGCGAGTACTATACCCCCACTCTCCGTTCGGCCTTGTGGGAGGAGGAAAGGAAGAGGGAGAGGAGGAAACACGGAAACAAGTTTAGGAAGCATCGCGCGCGGAGATCTACTGTACAAATGCCGGGGCCGCCTCTCCGAGGACGGGCCCACCCACTAACCCACCCTCCCACACACACACATAGCACCACTGTAACCACTAACATAACACATCGAAATATACGTAGGAGCAACCCTAAACCTGCATGCGTATCGCCCGTCTCATGCGAGCGCTTTTTTTCGTTGATTACACTTGCAAGATGCACCAGAACAGAGTGCTCCTGTTTTGCCCCTCCCCCCTCCCCGTGCTCTCCCTCTCCCTCTCCCTCACACTACGGGGAGATGAACTGATAAATAGATCTCGTCACGCACCGTTGATCTCTCGCATTTTCTGGAGGCCCAGGGCGCAAAGTTTGAGGTGCTAGACGCTGTGTTCTTTTTCGTACCAACAAAGAACACATTCTGCTTTGTGCGTACCTTTCCGGACCTGTCGGCCAAGCGGTGACCACAGCACACCTTCTCTAACACCTTCTACCCCGCGCCCATGAGAGCCGATCTTCTGCTCCCTCTGGACACTGGACGCCCAACTGTCGGTTTTTCAATACATTAAAGAAGCTCTTTTTTTCTAATGCAAGTCCGCACAGCGTGTTACACAGTGGACACCCAGCTGTTCATCTCCCCCCCCCCCAAAATGCTTTAGCCTAAATGCAGCCTTGGCCCGGGCATGAGCAAGCGCAGAACCACCCCTCCTTGTCGTAACAACTCCACCACTCACACTCGGGGAAGTCCAGCAGAGCGTTGAATTTGTTCTCATCAGGCTCTGCACCCTCTTCTTCTCCCAGTTCCTTACACTTGTCCTCCCCGCAGGCCTTTGTGTGGCCCAGGATGAAGACGTCGGGCTTGGGCTCTCCCGCGTCGTCCAAGGCCTCCTGGCACTTGCACTCCGTGCACACCGGCGGGAAGCCCGCCAGGGGTTTGCATGTGGCGCATTTGCACGCAAGCTTCGAGGACTGTGATGCTGGGACCACGTTGAAGGCCGGCTTCTGCATCGCCGCCAGGGCCTGCGGCTTAAACTGGTGGAGAGATAGATGGAGGGAGGGAGGGAAAGAGTGAATGAGGGAGGGAGAGAGGGAGGGAGGAAGGGAGGGAGGAAAGGAGGGACGGAGGGGGGGGGCGTGCGCTCGCGAGAGAGCGAGGAGAGAGAGAGAGGAGGGGGGGCACACACCATCTTCTGCAGGTTGCCCGACTGATCCGTGACTTTGGAGGGGAAGATGATGGGCACGCCCTGCGCCTTGAGCGCAAGGATCTGCTTCTTCGGGGACATGGCTGCCGCCGCGACCTCTGCCTGCTCGCTCCATCGCCGCACGTACGACGCCGCCCTCGGCCCAAGCTGCGTCTGGCGCTCAGGCAGCTCCTCCGCCGCGAGCTGCTGCTCGGGATACTGCCCGGGGAAGCCCAGCAGCTCCGTCTGCGCCGCGGGTCTCCCAATTCCACCCGCCATCAGCAGCACGCACGCTGCGGCGACACCGCACAGCGCGGCGACCGCTGCTCCGGACCATCTTCCCATGGTTATGTGGCCTTTCGTTTTGTATGGGACTGAATTTTTGATTAATAATATGTAAAGAATCGTACGGCTGTACGACCTTACAAGAGAATTGGTTTTGTTTTGAACACACACTTGGCACAACAGGTAAACGGGACGGTGATCTTGGCCGACTAAGTCACTGTATCCCTTCCACCTCGTCGAGATGCAATCGAAAATTGGATCGACCTGTGGTGTTGGCATGCAACTGAAACCAAAACAAAGTCGCAGTCGAATAGGATTCGTATTTGTCGAACGACTAACGCAAGGAGGACCGGCTGAAAAGAGCAGGGTGATTTGCTTAGGGGATCAGCTGCAACAAGTCAATGGTCGTGACGTGCGGTCGGACATGACTCTGGAAACAGTTGCGGATCTGGTTCGCGGTCCTGCCGGGAGCGCAGTGGAGCTGCAGTTTCTTGAGCAGCCGAAGCGCTCAGAGCGCGGCGAATACCGGGTGCGGCTGGTGAGGGCGGGTAATAAGGATGGCAGAGACACTGGCAGGGAGCGCCTGCTGGAGGGAATGCAGGGGATTAAGGTTATGGTCAAGGAGGTCCAGAACCTCCGTGCTCCTGAGCACGCCCCGGAGCTATACGTGTTTGTGCACATCGACAACTGCGAGGCACGAACTGGCTCTGCGAAGAACGACGCCGCAGCGAACAACGTGGTGTGGAACCAAAAAATGGCTTTCCCCTCCTGCAGTGTGCGGAGTCTGATCAACGTCAAGGTCTTTTCTGAGTCTAATCCGCCGGGTCTTGTGGCGTCCAAGTCGATACCAGTGGATGCTCTTCCGTGGGATTTTCAGGGGCATGTGCCGGGTTTGTGGGTAGACCTGGAAATATGCAAATCCAAAATTGCAAACAACGGCAATGGCGTCGCCCCTCGATTGGAAGCGCCGCGGATGCACTTGCAAGCGTGGATTCTTTTGAAGCCCAACGCTGAACTCGCCCACCAGCTGCCATCGACGCCGTCTCCTAACGCGTCACCGACGGGAATTCTTAAGGATGCCTCGCCCAAGGCCCCGCACGCACGCGCGATGCCATCAAATCTCAAATCAGCGGCAGGATCAAATCCCGTGCCAGCGGCAGGAACGTGCAACGTGGTGGGTTGTTCTCGATGGACATGGAATGGAAAGATCAACGAACAGTGTTGCCGCACCTGCAATTCATCAAACGGCGCATGCCATGGTCCAGAGTGCGAAAAGAGGGCTGCTGCTTGCCATCAGCATTCAGACCAAACAGCGCCCGTAAACGATTTTATGCATGATGCGCGAGCTCCGGTTGGTGTTGGCATGCAACTGAAACCAAAACAAAGTCGCAGTCGAATAGGATTCGTATTTGTCGAACGACTAACGCAAGGAGGACCTGCTGAAAAGAGCAGGGTGATTTGCTTAGGGGATCAGCTGCAACAAGTCAATGGTCGTGACGTGCGGTCGGACATGACTCTGGAAACAGTTGCGGATCTGGTTCGCGGTCCTGCCGGGAGCGCAGTGGAGCTGCAGTTTCTTGAGCAGCCGAAGCGCTCAGAGCGCGGCGAATACCGGGTGCGGCTGGTGAGGGCGGGTAATAAGGATGGCAGAGACACTGGCAGGGAGCGCCTGCTGGAGGGAATGCAGGGGATTAAGGTTATGGTCAAGGAGGTCCAGAACCTCCGTGCTCCTGAGCACGCCCCGGAGCTATACGTGTTTGTGCACATCGACAACTGCGAGGCACGAACTGGCTCTGCGAAGAACGACGCCGCAGCGAACAACGTGGTGTGGAACCAAAAAATGGCTTTCCCCTCCTGCAGTGTGCGGAGTCTGATCAACGTCAAGGTCTTTTCTGAGTCTAATCCGCCGGGTCTTGTGGCGTCCAAGTCGATACCAGTGGATGCTCTTCCGTGGGATTTTCAGGGGCATGTGCCGGGTTTGTGGGTAGACCTGGAAATATGCAAATCCAAAATTGCAAACAACGGCAATGGCGTCGCCCCTCGATTGGAAGCGCCGCGGATGCACTTGCAAGCGTGGATTCTTTTGAAGCCCAACGCTGAACTCGCCCACCAGCTGCCATCGACGCCGTCTCCTAACGCGTCACCGACGGGAATTCTTAAGGATGCCTCGCCCAAGGCCCCGCACGCACGCGCGATGCCATCAAATCTCAAATCAGCGGCAGGATCAAATGCCGGAGTTTTGGTTGTACCAGAGGATCTATCAGAGCTTTCGTTATATCAAAGTCTTCTGCCCAATGGCAGCCTGGCAAATGAAGTCCTTGCGGCACCCAAGTGCTGGGCGCCTATGCCAGATCCGATGAAAGTGTTTACTGTCGAAGTACCTGACGGGCCTGAGAGGGCGGAGGCCATGCGCCTCTTTCGCCTCACAGCGCCGGCGGGCGTGCACGTAGAAAGCGTATGCTATGTGCAAAACCTGGCCTTGTGGTATTCTTTTGCGGTCAAGAGGAAGACCATGTTGATGCGTTTGAAGGGCGTTCCAGATGCCGCGGCGCGCTACGAGAGGCGCCTGTTCCATGGGTGTCCAGCGGAAATGGTGTCAAAGATTGTGGAGCAAGGATTTAACCGATCGTTCACGGGCGCAACAAGTGGGCGAGCATCTTTCGGCAAGGGTGTGTACTTTGCCAGGGACGCACGAAAGTCGATGCTGCCAGAATACTCGCCGCCTGATGCCAACGGTGTACAGCACGTGTTTCTTGTGCGTGCTGTCGTCGGAGAGCTCTGCAAAGGCGAGAAAGATGCCCTCACTCCTGCTATCCGCCGCGAAAACCAGCTATATGACTCAACTGTCGACGACGTTGATAACCCGTCCATCTTTGTCACCTATAACGACTCTCAAGTGTATCCCGATATTCTCATCAAGTTCATAACACCCACACGCATCACACAGAGACGGCTGTGACAAGTTTTGGTTCTCCAGATTAAATGAGGTCCCGACAGCGAGGAAGACTCGATTACCGATGGCTACGAGAACTTATTACATGCTCAATCTCATTAAACCTGAAACTGAAAAAACAGAAATGGGTGCGGGGTTGGTTTGCGTAGGAGAAGATCTTCTCTTCTTCCTCCTCGTTTCATCTCACCTAGGCATCAAAGATTAACGTCATCAGTGATCAGCTAGCACCGTCTCTCAAAAGATGGTTAGTTAGTGGTAGTTAACTAAACTAATCCAGGATTAACGTCCTTGTCAGTGATGAGCTAGCACCGTCTCTCAAAAGAACCTCTCCTCCTCATCTCTTTCCCCCTCCTCCTCCACTTTCCTTTCCTCCTCCTTCCTCCCTTCCCCTCCTCCTCCTCCTCCTCTCTCTCTTTCTCCCTTCTCCCCTTCCTACACCGCCGCCGCGACGTCGTCGCTGCCTCCTCTTCCTCCTCCTCCGCTTCATTCATGAATAGAGCTGTGTTCCTGCGACGTTGCGCGAAGCAACGCGCTCCTGTTTAGTTTAGTGTCCCTTGGATGAGTAATTTAGTTTAGTGTCCTTACCTGCGACGTTTCGCGAAGCAACTCGCTACTGTTTTTATGATTTAGGGTTTAGGGTTTAGGGTTAGGGCTTAGGGCATGGGGGTTGGGGTTTAGGGTTTAGCATGCAACTCGCTCCTGCTTAGGGTTTAGGGTTTAGGGTTTAGAGTTTAGTGTTTAGGCTTGGGGTTTAGGGTGCAACTCGCTCAGGGTTTAGGATTTAGACTTTAGGAGCGAGTTTCTCGGAGGGAAGGGTCTAGGCTTTTTAGGGTTTAGATGAACGGTTTAGGTTAGTCTGGTTTTAGTTTTACCTGCACGATATTGAATGCCTGCTTCTCGGAGGGCAGTGCATATCTTAGAGTTTAAATGTACGGTTTAAGTTAGTCTGGGTTTAGGTTTACCTGCGCGATATCGAATGCCTGCTTCTCGGAGGGAAGTGCAAATCTACAGATCGGGCAGCTGTGTGTATGTGGGAAGGGGGTTAGGGGGGGGCGGAGAGGTATGTGCATTGTTTTGGGGGGCGGGTTAGGGTTTAGGGTTTAGGGGTTGCAAACCACGTTTGCGTCAAACGGATTTTTTCTCTTGAAAAATCGGAACACACGTGTTCTGTTAGTGTGAAAAAAAAAATGCTCGCACGCAGTGAATGTGACTAGGATTAAATTATGAGGCTGAACACCTATTGTAGCGTGCACGCGCGCAAATAAAAAAAAATGCGCGCGCAAAAAAAAAACATGAGGCAGAACACCTATTGTGGCGTGCGCGCGCGTAAACTCGCACGCACGCACACACACTCAAACACACAGAGTGACAAGGATTAAATGATGAGTCAGCACTTGTTTTGTGGCCCACAAACACACACACGCACACGCGCGCGCGCGCGCGCACACACACACACACACACACACCTGTTGTGGCGTTCGAGCCACTCTATTAGACAATCATAGTGGAAGGGATGTCCACAAGGCATCATCTTCGCCTTGCCGCCCGCCACGAACTCCTCCTGTTGTTCCCATAGTCCAATTCCCATAATGGGGTTATAGGTTTCAGTTAAGTTCAGTTTCGTTTTTAGCATGCGTGCGTGCGTGCGTGCGTGCGTGCGTGCGTGCGTGCGTGCGTGTACGCGCAAATACACACACACAAAATCACACACGGGCTAGGCAGACGCAGCACACAAGCACACACACACACACACACACACCTGACAGACGCAGCACACAACATCTTTTTCTGTGATGGTCTTCACCGGCAAATTAAATCGCGCCTCCCTGCTTGCGGGCGGGGGACCTATTGTTTTGTTTGTTTATTTTCATTTTTTATTGCCCATCATGCCCCATCGCCGCACGATATTCACCGCGTAGGCCGCGGGAGGACTTATTTTTTTATTTTTTTATTTTTATTCATTATTGCCCATGGCTATCATCATGCCCCATCGCCGCACGATATTTACCGCGTAGGCCGCGGGAGGACCTATTTTTTTATTTTTTTATTTTTGTTCATTATTGCCCATGGCTATCATCATGACCCCCATCGCGCCTCCCTGCTTGTGGGGGGGGGGACCTGTATCGTAGCACACAAAGTAATTTAATCAATAAAAGAAGAAAGAAAGGAGCGGAGCTGGATGAGCGAGAGGAGCTCTTCTTCGCCCACATCACCCACATCTTTTTTTTTAAAAAAAACCCTCTACATCATCCACGTACTAAAAGAAAGAACCTCCATGGGACGAAGTATTCGCGGCGTGC
>Ga0315905_10007248_pt1 | contig 11247 bp, 6 predicted proteins | sample LakEriMetagenome_5_FD_203522 | JGI IMG/M metagenome (GOLD analysis project Ga0315905, IMG submission 203522) | Freshwater fungal communities from buoy surface, Lake Erie, Ohio, United States - Buoy 4 MA121 | ecosystem: Environmental > Aquatic > Freshwater > Lake | place: USA: Lake Erie, Ohio...
ATATCAGATTTTTTCCTGCGCCGGAGTTCCAATAGGAAGAGAGATGATCGCCTCCGACTTTCGAAGTGCCCAATATATATCAGATGAAGTTCTCTTAAATGATGGAAATTTTGTCGTCTGTTGGAGTGATTTTGGAGTCGATGGATCAGGCTCCGGCGTTTTCTTCCAGATTTTCTCTAATGATGGCGGCAAACTTGCTAAGGGAGTGGCCAACACCTCGACAGTTGGAACACAATATGGAGGCGATTTAACCGCTCTTGACAACGGATCTTTCGTAATCACGTGGTATGAATTTCCATCGCTTAATAAGCAAGACTATTTTGCAGGTGATTTCAAAACAAATGTCAAAGCGCAGGTTTTTTCAAACACAGGCGTCAAGATCGGTTCAGAAATAAACGTGAATTCCACTACCAGCGATGATCAATATGGGCAAAATATTGTTGCTCTTCAAAATGGTTGCTTTGTTATTGTGTGGCAAGATCATAGTGCAGCGCCTACTAAGACTTGGTCTTCATGGATTCCAGAAAGCAATTTTAATTGGTCGGTCCGAGCTCAAGTCTTTTCATCTGATGGTACTAAAGTTGGATCAGAAATCCTCGTCAATAGAGCCACAGACGAAAATCAATTTGGTCAATCAATCGTTGCGCTGAAAAATGGTGGCTTTGTGATAGCATGGCAAGGCTATTGCGATGAGCAAACTGGGACTACTGGTGATGGGAGCGGTTGGGCTGTCAAAGCGCAAGTATTTTCCGCAGATGGCAAAAAAATTGGGTCTGAAATCATAGCCAACACAGCCACTGAAAGCTATCAGTTCGCTCAAAGCCTAGAAGCACTAGAAAACGGAGGCTTCTTCATTTCCTGGCAGGACTTAAGCAAAGGAAACGGAGGCGCCGTTGGAGATACAAGTGGTTGGGCGGTGAAAGCTCAAACTTTTACCGAAGACGGGAAGAAGGCGGGATCAGAAATTTTAGTAAATACCAGCATGGAGGGCGATCAGTTTAGTCGCACTTTCACGCTTTTCAATAAATACTGGTTTTCAGAGTCTCTTTTAAATCTTCGGAAAGACGAAACTTATTTGCTTGATGGGGTTACTCAAAAAAGTGTTCAGCGCATTGCTGATGCCTTAGGCAATACAGATGACATGGCTAGCTACTTAAATCCGAGCTTTAGCTATTCGATTTCTGGATCGTTGTATGCTGATAATTTGAAGGGTTCCTCTAAGAACGACTTTGTTGATGGGTATGGTGACTTTGACACGTTCAGCCTCACTGGATCCATAGGTGACTATGTCATCTCCCAGAATGGCAAACTTATAAGTTCAAAAGATTTGATCAATGAACGTGATGGGCTCGACGTCTTTTTGAATGTTGAACGCTTACAGTTTAAAGACATGAATGTCGTTTTTGATGTCATTTCCTCAAATGGGCCAGCAGCCTACCGACTCTATGGCGGTGCGTTTGACAGAACCCCAGATGAAGCGGGCTTCCGTTACTGGGCGCAAACGCTGGATGCTGGCGTGTCCTTAAATAAAGTGGCTGGCGCTTTCATTGGGAGCCAGGAATTCATCGCCCGCTATGGCAATAATCTCTCAAATGCAGCGTTTGTAGACGCTCTTTATCAAAACGTACTCCATAGACCTGGCGAAGCGGCTGGCGTCGCTTATTGGAACGACGTTCTCAACAAGAACTTGGGTGAAAGAGCAGATCTTCTCGTGAGCTTCACCCAGCTGCCGGAGTACGTCGGCATCAGCATGAAGAACATAGATAACGGTTATTGGGTAGTGTGATGATGGGTAAATCCATAAGCGTCAGCCTCGAAGCTCACTCAAATGGATAATCTTTACCACGGACAGTCACCATCTTAGCTCGGCTAGATCTTGTTATTTGAGCTGCAAGTTCTGACGAAACTGTCTGGCCATAGAATTTTTCTAACATCTCAATCGAAGTACCCATCTGCTTTGCGAGCAAGAATGGAGAAGTGTCATTTGATAGTCTCATAGTGGCGTAGAAGTGGCGGAGTGAATAAAGAGTTCTATTTCCACCATTTCGTTCAAGAGGTACGCCGGCATACTTCAGAAGAGCAATAAAAGCATTCTTCATCGTTTGGATTGCGGTTCCATCCCTGTGACAGAAAACAAGACCATCTAATGACGGCTTACCATCGATCTCTTTGCGTCTGAGATCGTAGAGGCGCTTCACGTAGAGCTCTGTCTCTGACATGAATACTACTTCTCTAATACCTGTTTTGCCGTCTACTTCGGCAACCAATCTGTTACCTTCCGGAGAGGCTACAGTCCTAAGATCTCCCCATTTCAGGTTTCGTGCCTCACCGACTCTTAGTCCGGTGTTTGCGAGGATAAGGATATATTGTTGGAGTACAAAACGTTGACGCCAGGTAGCTTTTGATTGGCCCTCATCAACCCAATAACGAGCTCTAGTGTAGATGGCAGTCCATTCATCGGGGGTAAAAGTGGGGCGTCTTTCAAGAGCAGCTTTTGGTGGCTCTGTGTCTGGCATAGACGAAATGTAGCCACGAGATAAAGCGTACTTGAACACTGGAAGAATACTCGTACGTTCTCGCTTCAGAGTGCCGTTAGATGGCTGCTTTCGGTTGTAGTTATTCTTTCTCCAAGCCCAATATTCAGAGAACTCCACTGGACCGATTGTGTTGATCTTCTTGGCTCCAAAGAATGGAAGAGCATAGGTCTCGATACGGCCTATCGTGCTATTCCATGATCCGCCACGGCGGGTATGTCCCATAGTAGTGACGTATTTTTTCCACTCTTCGAAAACCTGTTTGAAGCTCTTGCTTTGAACTGTGCCACCAGCCTTCACATGCAAATAGGTGTCTTCATACAGGTTGAGAGCAAATCGCTCGGCCTCTCTCAGATCGGCCGTTTTACTGCTGACGACTTTATAGCCAGAAGCATTTGGGACCCTGATACGGACCTGCCATTTGGGGTCCTTTAGGCCCCCCCGCTTGTAAAGGATAACCCGGCCATCACCCCTGACGTCTCGAAGGTCCTGGTATTTGGACATGCCAGAGTTTCCGGGCTGCTAAGTGACTTCTCAAATTCTAACCCGAGATTTGTCGACGTGACACAGATTTGTCTACGATTTGCCAATAGCTAAATTTGGGCAAATGAGCTCTCTAGCATTTTTGCTGAGCGCTTAAATATATGAAATTATTTGATTTCTTGGCGCGCCCGACACGATTCGAACGTGTGACCTTTGCCTTCGGAGGGCAACGCTCTATCCAGCTGAGCTACGGGCGCGGGGTCGGCGAGAGCCGACTACGACGTGTTCTAGCCTATCGCCCCGCCCCTCGCAAACGCCCGCTCACTTGATCGGCGGGCGCGGCAAGCGGCTTTCGCCCGCCTCCAGCACGAAGGTGAAGTCCAGTCGATGCCAGGGGCCGATGACGTCCGCATCCGGCGCGGGGCCGTCCTGGCGAGCGAAATTCCCCACCAGCGCCCGGGTGACGCCGAACTGCGGATCGTTCTCGAGCAGCGGATCCTCACTGTCGTAGACTTGAGAGATCAGCGTCTTGAAGCCGGGCTTCACCACCATCACGTGCAGATGGGCGGGGCGGAAATGCTGCCGGCCCTGCGCGCGCAGAAGATCCCCCACCACGCCCGCCACCGGCAAGGGATAGCCGGCGGGCTTCACCGAGCGAAACCAGAAACGGCCATCCTGCGTGGTGGTGAACATGCCGCGCAGATTCATCTCCGCCTGTTCGGGATCCTGCTGTTCGTAGAGCCCCACCGGCGAGGAATGCCAGATGTCCACGTCGGCGCCGGCGACGGGCGCGCCCGCGCGGTCCACCACTTTACCGTGGACGTAGAGCGCGGGGCCGGGTGTCGGCGAGCGCAGCAGCGTGCCGCCGTTCTCGACCCGCGGCGCGCCCATGCGCCAGAAGGGGCCGAGAAGATTCTGCACCGTCTCGGTCGCGCCATTGTCGCCATTGTTGAGCAGGCAGACGAGGGGCGAGACGCCAAGCGAGCCCGCCATGACGGAGGCCTCGTTATGCGTGTCGTTCGACAATTGGCCGATGCGGTTGACGAGGGCGAGCGCCATCTGGAACTCCGCCTCGGTCAGCTTCACGTCGCGCACGAATTGATGCAGATGCGCGACCAGCGCCGTCATGATTTCGCGCAGGCGCGGATCGGGCGTGCGCTGCATCGTCGCCAACGCGACTTCGGTGAGATGTTTGTGGTTTTCGATGATCATGACGGCCTCCCGCAGAAGATGTAGCCCATCAACGCGGCGCCGCCAACGAAAACGGCGGGCCCGCAGGCCCGCCGCGCGTCCCGTCAACGAGACGGGACGAAGATTTTATCTGCTCGATCTTACTTGGCGGCGGCGGCCGCCGCCTTGAGCACGGGCGTCCAGCGGGCCACTTCGCTCTCCACGAGCTTCTGCAGCGCCTGCGGCGTGCGGTCAGCGCCCTGAGGCATGACGGCGCCAAGGTCGTCCATCCGCTTCTTGACGTTGGCGTCGTCGAGCGACTTCACCAGAGCGTCAGACAGTTTGGCGACCACGTCGGCCGGCGTGCCTTTGGGAGCGAAGATGGCGTTCCAGGCGCTCACTTCATACTCGGGCAGGCCCGCTTCCTTCGTCGTCGGCACGTTCGGCAGCGCGGGCGAACGCGTCGGCGTGGCGATGGCGAAAGCTTTGATCGTGCCGGCCTGAACCTGGCTCACGACGTTGACGATCTGGTCGGTCATGTAATCGACCTGCCCGGAAATCATGTCGTTCAGCGCGGGGCCTGTGCCCGTGTAGGGAATGAAGGTGGGCTTGGTGCCCATCAGCGAATTGAGCAGGATGCCGGTGGAGTGCGACACCGACCCGACGCCCGCATGGGCGTGGTTGGACTTGTCGCCCTGCTTCTTCGCCCAGTCGATGAACTCCTTCAGATTATTCGACGGATGGTTCTTCTGGGCGACGATGACGATGGGCGTGCCGGCGGCGAGGCCAATCGGCGAGAAGTCCTTCGTCGGATCGTATTTCAGATTGGGATAGAGCGCCGGCGCGGCGCCATGGGTGCCCATGTGACCCATCATGATCATGTAGCCGTCAGGCGCGGCGCCCGCCGCGCGCGTGATGCCGGTGGTTCCGCCGGCGCCGGCCACGTTCTCGATCACGATCGTCTGACCGAGCGTCTTCGACATGGGTTCTGCGACGACGCGCGCCACGATGTCGGTGGGGCCGCCAGCCGCGAAAGGCACGATCATGGTGATGGGCTTCGCCGGATAAGTCTGCGCGAACGCGGGCCCGGCCGTGACGGCGAATGCGGCGGCGAGAAGCAACTTCTTCATCATCGTCTCCGTGTGATGCGATCGGCAGGCTTACGCGCCTCCCTCAAACCGATCGCGAGCGACCGTCCAGCATGCGGCCGGACTGCGTCTCGGGAGGGAGAATAGCGCCCAAATCCAAAAAGACAAACGGCGCAGCTGCAGTTTCAACAAGCGCAAGGGCGGAAAGTCGCGCGGCTCTTCGCGCGCCTAGTAAAAAGCCGGCGGGGAACACCCGCCGGCTTCTTGGAAGGCCATGGCCGAAGCGGCCAGGCCGCGCGACCAGAAGATCACTCCTGGAAGGCGGCCTCGCGCTTCTTGTTGATCGACGGCAGGAGCGCGACGATCAGCATCAATACGGCGACGCCCAGCAGGACGCCCGATACCGGGCGTTCAATGAAGGTCATGAAGTTGCCGCGCGACAGGATAAGCGCCTGACGCAGTTTCTCCTCCATCAGCTTGCCGAGCACGAAGCCCAGAAGCATCGGCGCGGGCTCGTATCCGAGCTTGATGAGGATGTAGCCCGCCAGAGCGAAGAAGGCGGTGAAATACACGTCCTCAGCCGAATTGTTGATCGAGTAGATGCCGATGCAGCAGAAGATGAGGATCGCCAGGAACATCAGGCGATACGGCACTTTCAGCAGCTTCACCCACATGCCGACGAGCGGCAGGTTGATGATGACGAGCATCGCGTTGCCGATCCACATCGAGGCGATCATGCCCCAGAACAGGTCAGGATTTTTCGTCATGACCTGCGGGCCGGGAATGATGCCGTGAATCGTCATCGCGCCGACCATCAGCGCCATCACCGCGTTGGGCGGAATGCCCAGGGTGAGCAGCGGAATGAAGGCCGTCTGCGCGCCTGCGTTATTGGCCGATTCCGGTCCCGCCACGCCTTCGATCGCGCCCTTGCCGAAGCGGCTCGGATCCTTGGCGAGTTTCTTCTCCACCGTGTAGGAGGCGAAGGGCCCGAGCACCGCGCCGTTGCCAGGCAGAATGCCGAGCAGGCCGCCGATGAACGTGCCGCGCAGAACGGGGGGCACGCATTGCTTCAAATCGTCCATAGAGGGCAGCAGGCGACCGATCTTGCCGCGCACCACGTCGCGCGCTTCCGGGTTCTCCAGATTGCGGATGATCTCCGCGAAGCCGAAAATGCCCATGGCCAGCGGCGCGAAGTCGATACCGTCGGAGAGCTGCTGGATGCCCAGCGTCATGCGCTCCTGGCCGGTCTCAAGGTCAGTGCCCACCGTGGCGAGCATGAGCCCGAGGAACACCATCAGAAGCGCCTTGAAGATCGATCCGCGCGCCAGAACCGTCGAGAAGACGAGGCCCATCACCATCAGCGAGAAATATTCGGCGGGGCCGAACAATTGCGCGAGACGGGTGAGCGGCTGGCCGAGGGCCGCGATGAAGATCGTCGCCACGCAGCCCGCGAAGAAGGAGCCGATGGCGGCGACGCCGAGGGCGACGCCGGCGCGGCCCTGCTTGGCCATCTGGTGGCCGTCGAGCGTGGTGACGACTGACGTCGCCTCGCCGGGAATGTTGACGAGAATGGCCGTCGTCGATCCGCCGTATTGCGCGCCGTAATAGATGCCCGCGAGCATGATGAGCGCGCCCGTGGGATCAAGGCCGAAGGTGATCGGCAGCAGCATGGCGATGGTCGCCACGGGGCCGACGCCCGGCAGAACGCCGACAAGCGTGCCGATCATGCAGCCAATGAAACACAGGAAGATGTTTTGCAGCGTGAACGCGACGCCAAAACCCTGCGCGAGGTTCGAGAAAAGATCCACGATGCGCTCCTTACATGAACGCGATGACCGGGATCGGCAGACCCAGCCCGAATTTGAAAAGAGCGATGCAGAACGCCGTCATGCACACGGCGAAAATCACCGCCTCGACAGGGCGCACCTCCTCAGTGGCGAAGGAGGCGAAGATCATCGACAGCGGACCGGCGACGATCAGGCCCATGGAGCGGATCGTCAGGCCGAACAGGACGATGCCGCCCAGCACGAAGAACAGGCCGCGCACGTGGGGCATGGTCAGGACGTTGCCGCCCTTCACCAGCGCAACCACCGCGAGCAGGAAGCCGCCTGCGCCCATCATCGCCGCGATGGAGGTCGGCAGCATGCCCGGGCCCATGGCGCGCAACGTTCCCAGCGGAAGGTTCCAGGCCTTCCATATGAAGAACGCCGATACGAGCACCAGAAAGAGCCCGGCGGCGAAATCCTCCGGCACGCGCGCGCCGGAGCGCGCCTGCGGAGCAGCTTCAGATTGGTCGTTCATGAGTCTTGCGTCCCTTGCCTTCGCTTCGACCTTTCCGGTCTGTGTCTTTTCTTTGACGATTGCCACGGATGGGGCCGACGCGCCAGCAGAAATGCGCCGGCGCGTCGCGTTTTCCTCGCAGGCCGAAGCCTGCGTCGCTCAGCGGAGATTCCGCGCGAAGAACTCCAGTGTGCGCGATCGGGCCAAGTCCGCGGACTCCTTATGGAAGCTCGCGCGCTCGTCGCAATTGAAGCCATGTCCGGCCGGATAGATGAAGATCGGGACGCCAGCCTGCGCGGCCTTGATCTTCTCGACGTCGGCCATGGAAATGCTGTGGTCCGTCTCGCCGAAATGCAGCATGAGCGGGATCTGGGGCTTCTTGTCGGCCATGGCGGCGATGCCGCCGCCGTAATAGCCCAACGCCGCGGCCACGCCCGGCACGGCGTTGACCGCGCTGGCGAAAGCCAGCGTGCCGCCCCAGCAATAGCCGACCACGCCCACCTTGCCCGCCGCCTTCACGGCCTCCACGGCCGCCTCGATGTCGAGCAGCGTCTTGGGAAGCTCCGTCTGGCCGCGGATCGCCACGCCCCGCTTGGGATCGTCGCCCGTATATCCAAGCTCGACGCCGGGTTCGACGCGATCGAACAGCGACGGGGCGATCGCCAGATAGCCCTCGCGCGCATAAAGATCCGCCACATTGCGGATATGCTGATTGGCGCCGAAAATCTCCTGCAAGACGACGACGGCCCCCTGCGGCGCGCCTGCGGGGCGCGCGACATAGGCCGCGATCTTCTGCCCGTCCTTACAGGTCAGGGTGATTTTCTCTCCCATGCGTTTGTCTTCCCTCGTCAAGCCAGGCCCGCCTCCCGGGCCTCCGCCGCCCAGGCATAAAAGATCATCCCGCTACGGTAGGCGAGTCCCTTTTTCTGCGCCGCCCGCCCCTTCAACCGCCCGGCGAGACCCAGGGTCTTAATGTAGAGTCCAAGCTGGAATTCGCCTAGGGGGATCTTCGAGGGTTCCCACAGTAGCGCCGGCCGAAGGCGGGCGCGACGGCGATGGCCAAGGGCGGCCCGGCGCACTAAGGTCCGCGCGAACCAATCTCGGACGCGACCGCCATGACCCCCGTTCATCGCCCTGTGCAAAAGGGCGACCACGTCTTCCTCGTCGACGCCTCCAATTTCGTCTTCCGCGCCTTCTTCCAGTCCATGCGGCAGGACCCGAAATACAATTACCGGTCCGACAAGCTGCCGACCGGCGCGCTACGCCTGTTCTGCACGAAACTGTTCCAGTTCATCGAGAAGGGCACGGCCGGCGTGACGCCCACCCATCTCGGCATCATCTTCGACAAGTCCGAGAACTCCTTCCGCAAGGAGCTCTATCCGCTCTACAAGGCCAACCGCAGCGAGCCGCCCAAAGACCTTGTGCCGCAGTTTCCGCTGATGCGCGAGGCGGTGCGCGCCTTCGGCCTGATCCCGATCGAACAGGATCGCTATGAGGCCGACGACCTCATCGCCACCTATGCGCGACAGGCGCGCGAACGCGGCGCCGACGTGCTCATCATCTCCGCCGACAAAGACCTGATGCAGCTCATCGAGCCCGGCGTCGCCATGTTCGATCCGGCCTCGGGAACGCAAGGCTCGGCCGGCGCGCGCGAGGAACGGCGCATCTCTGAAGCCGAGGTGATCGACTATTTCGGCGTGCCGCCCGACAAGGTGGTGGACGTGCAGTCGCTCGCCGGCGATTCCACCGACAACGTGCCCGGCGCGCCCGGAATCGGCGTGAAGACGGCCGCGCAGCTCATCCAGGAATATGGCGATCTCGATACGCTGCTGGCGCGCGCGCATGAGATCAAACAGCCCAAGCGGCGCGAGACGCTGACCAATCCGCAGATCGTCGAACAGGTGCGCGTGTCGCGCGAGCTGGTGCGGCTCGTGCGCGACGTTGAGCTCGCCTGCCCGCTCGACGATCTCGGCCTCTCGCCGCCCGACGGGCGCACGCTCGTGGCCTTCATGAAGGCGCTGGAGTTCACCACGATCACGCGGCGCGCCGGCGAAACCTTCGGCGTCGACGCCAATGAGATCGACCCCGATCCCGCCCTCGTCGGTCCGGGCGCCTGGCGCGGACGCAATGGCGAGGCGAAGGGGCCTGCCCCGCAAGCAGGGGAGGAGGCCGCTGCGCGGACGGACAGCGCCAGCGACGGGCGGGCTCAAGGCGGGCAAGTTCAAGGCGGGCAAGTTCAAGACGGGCTTGCACAAGACGGGCTTGCACAAAACGGGCTTGGCGGCCCGCAATCGCTGGCGGCCGAACGCGCGCGCCGCGCGAAGGCCGAGAAGATCGACCGCGCCGCCTATGAGATCGTGCGCGACGCGGCCGCGCTCGACCGATGGATCGCGCAGGCCTATGAGGCGGGCCTCGTGTGCGTGGACACGGAAACCTCCTCGCTCGACGCCTTCGAAGCCGATCTGATCGGCGTGTCGCTGGCGACCGCGCCCGGGCGGGCCTGCTACATTCCCATCGGCCATGTGAAAGAAGGCGCGAGCGGCGACCTGTTTGGCGACAGCGGCCTCGCCGAGGGCCAGTTGCCGCACGCGCTCGTGGTGTCGAAGCTCAAGCCGCTTCTGGAGGACCGCAGCGTCCTGAAAATCGCGCAGAACATGAAGTACGATCTCGAAGTGCTGCGCGAGGCGGGCGTGGAGGTTGCGCCCGTGGACGACACGATGCTCATGTCCTACGTGCTTGACGCGGGCCGCAACGGGCATGGCATGGACGAATTGTCCGAACGCCATCTCGGCCATGCGCCGATCCAGTTCGGCGAGGTGGCCGGCACGGGCAAGAGCTTCATCGGCTTCGCGCGGGTGGCGATCGACAAGGCCGCCGAATATTCCGCCGAGGACGCGGACGTGACGCTGCGCCTGTGGCGCACGCTGAAACCGCGCCTTGCCGCCGAAGGCGTGGCGCATGTGTACGAGACGCTGGAGCGCCCGCTGATCGACGTGCTGGCGCGCATGGAGCGCCGCGGCGTCGCCATCGACCGGCAGATCCTCTCGCGCCTGTCGGGCGAATTCGCGCAGGGCATGGCGCGGCTAGAGGCGGAGATCCAGGAGATCGTCGGCGAGCCGTTCAATCCCGGCTCGCCCAAACAGCTCGGCGACATTTTGTTCGGCAAGATGGGCCTGCCCGGCGGCAAGAAGACCGCCACGGGCGCATGGTCCACCACCGCGAGCGTGCTGGAGGAGCTCGCCGAACAGGGACATGAACTGCCCGCGCGCATTCTCGAATGGCGCTCGCTGCAGAAACTCAAGTCCACTTACGCCGACGCGCTGCCGGGCTTCGTGAACCCGCGCACGCAGCGCGTGCACACCAGTTTCTCCCTCGCGGCCACAACGACGGGCCGGCTCTCCTCGTCCGAGCCGAACCTGCAGAACATCCCCGTGCGCAACGAGGCGGGGCGCAAGATCCGCACCGCCTTCGTCGCGACGCAGGGGCGCCAGCTTCTCTCGGCGGATTATTCGCAGATCGAACTGCGCCTGCTCGCCCATATCGCCGACATTCCGCAATTGAAGAAGGCCTTCGCCGACGGACTCGACATTCACGCCATGACGGCGTCTGAAATGTTCGGCGTGCCCGTGAAGGACATGCCGGGTGAAATCCGCCGCCGCGCCAAGGCGATCAACTTCGGCATCATCTACGGC
>Ga0315905_10007250_pt1 | contig 11247 bp, 8 predicted proteins | sample LakEriMetagenome_5_FD_203522 | JGI IMG/M metagenome (GOLD analysis project Ga0315905, IMG submission 203522) | Freshwater fungal communities from buoy surface, Lake Erie, Ohio, United States - Buoy 4 MA121 | ecosystem: Environmental > Aquatic > Freshwater > Lake | place: USA: Lake Erie, Ohio...
AATGGAATGGTAGAATAGGTCATGAGCAGTTTGAGAATTCCGCAAATGAAACCTTACTTTGACGCTGCTGAAGTAGTTGCAATGACCAATTATTTGGAATCGGGCGGATTTCTCACCGAGTTTACAGAAACTGCAGCTCTGGAAAAAGAAATAGCGGATTTCATCCAGGCTAAGCACGTAATCATGGTAAACAATGGAACTCTTTCACTGTTTATGATGCTAAAAATTTTAAAAATTGGTCCCGGAGATGAGGTGATCGTCCCAAATTACACAATGATTGCAACTCCTAATGCTGTAAGTGCAGTAGGGGCAGAGCCGGTTTTTGTTGATGTCGAACCTTCAACTCTTTGCATGGACCTCAACTTAGTTAAAGCCGCAGTTTCAGTGAAGACAAAGGCAGTCCTTTACGTCTCGCCAAACGGGAGATCTCCCTCATATCCAATTGAAGATCTAGTCAATTTTTGTGAGACTTCAAATCTCATACTTCTTGAAGATGCCGCTCAGGGCCTTGGAAGTCAATTTCCTAATGGGGTTCATTTAGGAACTGTGGGATTGATGGGCAGCTTCTCGTTCTCGGTGCCAAAGATTATCACCATGGGCCAAGGAGGATGCATAGTTACAAACAACGACGAACTGGCGAATCAGATTCGTGCGTATAAAGATTTTGGTCGCACTGAAGGTGGAATCGATATACACGGAACTATCGGCCTGAACTTTAAACTCACTGATATTCAAGCTGTTATTGGCCGAGTCCAAATGTCCAAATTGCCTTCAAGAATTGCAAGAAAAAAAGAGATCTGGCAGAAGTACTGTGAGTTATTGGGAGATCATAGAAGTATTAAGCTATTTCATCACGATCTGAGATTGGTATCTCCTTGGTTCATTGATTGCTTGGTTGATGATCGCGAAAATTTGATTGCCTACCTTCGAGACAATGGCATAGGCACAAGAAAGATGTATCCCCCGATCAATGCACAAGATGCTTATCGGAAGCCAGGGTCGCACCCTGTTTCAGAACTTATTGGAGTCAGAGGACTCTGGCTACCATCTTTTGTACAAATCACTGATGCCGAAATTGAATTAGTTGCAAAACTAATACTGGATTTTTATACAAATTGAGCAGATCAAAAACACAAAGTTTCATTTCAATTTGCATTTCCGGAAGTAGGCAAATTCCTTTTCAAATTTCAAGCGAAGTCTACCGATTCTCTCCTTTATTAAAAGATCTGATGCGTCATGGTTATGTGTTGAGTAATGCACCCGAATCAGATTGGTTGATTTGCATAAACCACAATGAAGTCATCTACCAAGATTTTATCTTTGCTGGGGGATCAGCAGATCGTGCAATTCTCCTGCGGGATGAGCCTATGAGCATTTTTCCTTCACAGTTTGAAAGTCGTGTGGAAAAACTATATTCGCTAGTACTGACGCCAGGTATGACTAGAGAACTTTCAGGAATGGATACATTTATTCCTTGGCCGTACGAATCGAATGCTAATCCTAATGTTCCAAAAAAAACAGACGTAGATATCTTGCAGCAAGTACTTTCGAAGAGTTTCCCTATATCTCAGGAGGTGTGGAATTCACGAGAGAATGAAATCGTACTTATTTCATCAAATAAAGTGAGTCCAAAGAAGTCACTTTTTCACGAGTTTCGAAGATTAGTAGCGCATAACGCTCAAACATATAACATACTGGTTTACGGAGAACTGTGGGACGCAAACCTAAAACGTAAAGTTGTCCACCGTCTTGCCGTGTTATTGTTTGCAATTCGAAACAGAAGTAGCGTCTCAATTCGAAGTGTATATGGGAATTTGCATTGGAAATATAAAACGTATGGTGCTGTTGATAATAAGTTTGACGTGCTTGTAAGATGCAAGATCTCTATCGTATTGGAGAATTCAGATACGACTATCAGTGAGAAGCTTTTTGATTCAATTCTTGCAGGATGCGTGCCAATATATATTGGGCCGAAACTTTCATCTGTTGAACTCCCAGATAACATCGCATTAGAATGTGAACCTAAAATCGATTCTCTATTTCTTTTGCTCGATAGTTTATCTTCGGAACAGCTGGAGCATGTCAGACTAAAAGGGCAAGACTTCATTCAAAGCGACTGTTTTAAGCATGTATGGTCTTCTGCGGCAGTAAATTCATCCCTGTCCAATTTGATTCGAGACCACCTGGAAAGATTAGAGGACCAAGATTAAGGGCAATATTTACTAAACATTTTTAGAGTTTAGAGAATCAATTATTCGCTATAAAGTCATTTTAGATTTAGCGACTTTATTTGCTTTGCTAATGTAGCATTTAAGCTTGGCGTAGAAGGAATCTCTCCCAAGAGTCTACAACCTTGGCGAGCGATCGCCCTTCAATTAATTGTTTAGAGATTTCTCTAGGAATCAAGAGTTTATTTAAATCTATTCGATATATATCGATTACTGATTTATACTCTTGAACGCTGGAGCAATAGTTGAGTTTGGGGAAATCAAACCGGCGGAAATCTGGAATATCCGCTAGAAGGAATGGGACCTCATTCATTAGCGCTTCAATCACCACGAGTCCATCTCCTTCAAAAGCCGACGGAATTATCAACAGATCCCCTTCTTGAATTCTTGTCCAAGGGTCTCGGATCTGTCCAGCAAACTCTGCAATTATCCCATCCATGCGACTTGAAACTTTTAAGCTTTCACTCATGCTGCCTTCGCCAATCAGAAGAATTGGTATGTTCGTCTCTTTGGAAACTTCGAGAATAATCTCTGGCCTTTTTTCATTGCTAAGTCTCCCAACAAAAACCAGTCTTTCTAACTCATTTGTCTTGTAAGACCTCGGGCGTTTTTTTCTTTCGAGTACAGGATTCAGCAGAATTCTTTCTGGGGTTTCAGATTTTGGCCAAATTGTTAAGTGGGAAGAGACGGCAACCCAAGATGTTTTTCTATGAGATAAAATTTTCCTAATTAGCCGTCCAAGAACTTTGCGCCCTGCCCATGGTTTAGATGTATGTTGAAGGACTACAAATTTTACTCTTCTAAAAAGAGTGGCGGCAAGTAATTCTGGAAGTTCACAGTTTAGGATAATGACATCAGGTTTCCAAGTTTTTACGAGTCTATTGAAATGTATGATCGCTAGAGCAGTCTCAAAGAATCCACCCTGCTTTTTTCTTTGGAGGGGGATGATTTCACAAGACGGAATTACTTGATCACGAGGACCTTGATTTATCGGAACTATTGCAACATTCCACCCACGTGCAAATAGTCCATTACAGACCATATTCATGGACCGTTCTGCGCCTCCACCAGTTAATGAGTTGGTTACAAACATTACTCGTTTCATGAGCAAATCCTAACCAATGGATATAGAAAAATTTGCAAATTGTCCATATCCCGCCACTTGGTTCATTTAAGAACCTTGGAATTTAATATATAACCTATAATAAAAGGAGTGTGTTGCAGCTGGTCTAGGGTTGGAAAGCGAATCTAAATGAAGTTATTCAGTGTGGAAAAAAACACAGTCATTAGGTGTTTGAGTATTCTTTCCATTTCAGATCAAAGAAAGTTATTGGCCGCAACATTCCTTCAAATTCTCTTGAGTTTATTAGATTTGCTAGGAATAGTGGCAATTGGATTACTAGGCGCGCTTTCGGCAACGGGTTTGCAATCCCAGGAACCTGGAAACCGTGCCGCTTCCGCTTTAAGGATTTTGCACTTATCTCATTTTTCTTTCCAAACACAAGTGTTAATACTAGGTGTTAGTGCTGTTGTATTGCTTATCACTAGAACTGTCTTTTCAATAATTTTTACAAGAAGAATTCTATTCTTCTTGAGCAGACGTGGAGCAAAAATATCTGCAAGCTTGATTTCGCGTCTTCTTTCGCAATCATTAGTTATGATCCATAGTCGCACAACACAAGAAACCTTGTATGCTGTTACGAAAGGTGTTGAGCTTGTGGTTCTTCAAGTGCTTGCCACTGTTGTGGTCTTGGTATCAGATTTATCACTTCTATTGGTTCTGGCAGTGGGTCTTTTCATGGTAGATCCAACCACTGCAATAAGTACATTTTTGATTTTTTCATTGATTGGTTTTTTGTTGTATCGCTTTATGCACGTTCGTGCAGGTTTATTGGGAGTCAAGAGTTCACAGCTGAATATTAGAAGTAATGAAAAAATAGTTGAAGTCTTTGCTTCTTACCGTGAGTCTGTTGTTCGCAATCGCAGAGACTACTACGCACGAGAAATTGGTAAACTGCGCTTCGATCTTGCTAATACTTCAGCAGAAATAAATTTCTTGCCGTATGTGAGTAAGTATGTAATTGAAACTGCCGTAGTTTTTGGAGGCTTGCTTATTGGCCTCACACAGTTTTTTCTACATGATACGACACGTGCGATCGCTACATTAGCTGTTTTTCTTGCAGCAGGTTCACGCATAGCTCCGGCAGTGCTGCGGATGCAGCAAGGATCAATGCAGATTCGAAACTCTCTAGGTCAGGCGAAGCCAACTCTAGATCTTCTTGAGACTCTGACTGACACGCCGACTTTCGAAAATGTTGATGACTCTCTTGATTTGATTCACAAAGGTTTTTATTCCGAGGTTTTGGTGAAAGGAGTTTCACTAACATATCCCTCCAAACTGACACCAGCAATTAATGACATTGATCTTAAAATTTCTCCCGGTACTTCGGTGGCCTTCGTAGGCACTTCAGGTGCAGGTAAAACTACTATGATCGACGTGCTACTCGGAGTTCTAGCGCCAGATAAAGGAGCTGTTCTTGTATCTGGATTACCACCATTGCAAACCGTCGCAAAGTGGCCAGGTGCAATCGCATATGTTCCTCAAGATATTGTGATTGTGGCAGGAACTATCCGAGAAAATGTAGCTCTTGGATATCCATCGGAGTTAGCAACTGACGAACTAGTGCTCAGCGCCCTAAAGTTAGCACATCTAGATGACTTTCTAAAGAGCTTACCTGATGGGATAGACACACCGGTAGGCGAGCGTGGAGCAAAAATTAGTGGGGGACAAAGACAGAGGCTTGGAATTGCGCGAGCCATGTTTACGCGCCCACATCTTTTGGTTTTGGATGAAGCCACCAGTGCATTAGATGGTGAGACCGAGGCTAGCATTTCTGATGCAATCCATGCGCTGAGAGGATCTACAACTGTCGTCATGATTGCCCATAGATTGTCCACTGTTAGAAATGCCGACCTGGTGGTTTACTTCTCGGAAGGTAAGGTCATCGCATCTGGAACATTTGATGAGGTGAGGAATACAGTCCCCGATTTTGATCGTCAGGCAAAGTTGATGGGTCTTTAATCTAACCAAGGCAGGAACATTCAAGTAAGATTATCTGTATGCGAATTTTGGTAACTGGTGGTGCAGGTTTCATAGGCTCACATTTAAGTGAACGCTTATTAAATGACGATCATGAGGTTACCGTACTTGACAATCTCTCTACCGGGCGTGCATCAAATCTTTCAAATTTCTCTAAATCGGAAAAATTCAGGTTTGTGGAGGGGTCAGTGCTTGATTTAGACATACTAAACTCACTGATTTCGAAAACGGACTATGTCTTTCACCTAGCTGCTGCCGTGGGCGTATTCAATATAGTTAGCTATCCATTAGCTAGCCTTTTAACCAATATCCGTGGCACAGAGAATGTCTTGGAATTTGCACACCTAAATAATGTGCCAGTTTTTTTAACAAGCAGTAGTGAGGTTTATGGAAAAAACGTTTCTGACTCCTTAAAGGAAACCGATGATCGAATTCTTGGAAGTCCGGTAACTTTGCGATGGTCCTATAGTGAAGCTAAAGCTATCGATGAGTCATTGGCGTATGCGTATTTTATTGAGAAGCAATTAGAGACAAGAATCGTAAGGTTTTTTAACACTGTAGGACCTCGCCAACTTGGTGCCTATGGAATGGTTGTTCCTCGGTTTGTAAAAGCCGCGTTGAATAACGAGCCAGTTACGATTTATGGAACCGGAAAACAAACTCGCTGCTTTGCGCATGTATTGGATGCCGTTGATGCAGTTGTTGCCGTTGCTTTTGCTAAGAGTACGATAGGTAAGGTCATCAATATTGGAAATGATTTTGAAATTTCAATTAACGATTTAGCTCGAAAAATTATTGATCAAACCAAATCAACCAGCAATATATCTTACGTCCCATACTCAGAAGCATATGGTGACGGTTTTGAAGATATGGAGCGTCGGGTTCCAAATATTCATTTGATCAAAGATCTAGTCGGTTGGCGGCCAAAACGTGATTTATCGACCATGATTGCAGATATTTCAAGTGAAATGCAGAAAACACTTTAAATCGAAATAACACCAAATTTTCCTGTAATTGAATTTGTACAGTCAAGAATCTGAACTCCCTTTGCTACTAATCGCGAAAAATCCAGCCCAGGTTGATTTGTAGCCAAGATCGCAACATCACAATCCCAATCTAAATCAACCGGATTTGTTCCTTCCCAAATTTGCACCAATGGATCATGCCAAGCAACATTAGCGCCTAGATTTTGTAGGCAACTACGAAGTTCTGTAACTGGAGTTTCACGGACATCGCTAACTCCAGGTTTGTATGCGACTCCAAGGATTAAGACCCTTGGATTTAAAATGCTTCCGGCGACCATACTCAATGCGCGTTGAGCAACATACTTTGGCATCTCATGGTTGATTCGATCAGCAGACTCTACAAAGGCGGCTTGACCCCCGTTTTGACGCGCCCACCAAGTTAAATACAAAGGATCGACTGGAATGCAGTGTCCCCCAACGCCAACGCCTGGCGTGAATGGCATGAAACCATAAGGCTTTGAAGCGGCCGCATTTATAACTTCATGAACATTGATACCACTCGCCGAACAAATCTGAGTAAACTCATTAATCAAGGCAATATTCACCAAGCGAAACGTATTTTCTAGAAGTTTGGCAGCCTCTGCGACTTCGGGAATAGAAACCGCAACAACAGCGTCACAAATAGAGTTGTAAAAAGCGAGTGCCCTATTTTGAGATTCTTGATCTATGCCGCCAACAAGACGCGGAGTGTTCTTTTGATTCCAAATGGCATCGCCGGGATTGACTCTTTCTGGAGCAGACGCAAAATAAACATCCTCCGTGCCGACAGGTTTGCGTTCATTGACAATTGGAATGATGATCTCGCGCAGTGTTCCGGGATAAGAGGTGGACTCACTGACAACCAGCGTTTTGTCAGAAATATATGGTGCAATTCCCGTTGCGGCGCTCCTCAATAATGAAAGGTCGGGCTCCCGCTTATCATCTAATGGAGTAGGTACACATATAGTCACAACTGAAGCTTTGGTAACTTCGGAAAAGTCAGTTGTTGCCCTGTAAAGACCATTCGAAATGGCGGTTTGCAGTTGCTGTCTCGAGACGTCCTCTACAGGGCTTGTGCCCCCATTGATTTGATCAACTTTGGCCGCGAAATTGTCGACCCCAATTACGGTCCAGCCAGCATCGACGGCAGCCATAGCCAAAGGAAGGCCAACATAACCTTGGCCAATAATTGCCAGAACTTTAGATTGTGGGGCGCTCACGGGTGAAATCCTAACCTCTCACGCCCAATTGATTGCCAACTAACGAATTGGACTTTATGCCCGTCTAATGAGAATTTAGGGGAGGATAGGGGTGTGAGCACTGAGGATTCAAGCCCGATTCGAGTAATGCGAGTTATTGCCCGCATGAATGTGGGTGGACCAGCCGTACAAGTCTCTGGGTTAATGCGGGGTTTACACGCTACCGAATTTGATCACCGACTGTACACAGGCTTTTGTGCTGATGATGAAGCTGACTATTTAGACACCGTTGCTATTGATGTAAGCGCATTACGCATCGATGGATTCGGCCGAAGGGTCAGTCTTGGTGGCGATTTCAAAGCATTTTTCTCCTTAGTCAGAGAAATTAGAAGTTTCAAGCCTCACGTTATTCACACCCACACCGCTAAAGCTGGCTTTTTGGGGCGTATTGCTTCAATAGTTTCTTTTCATCCTTCAATCCGTGTTCATACATTTCACGGGCATTTACTCAACGGATACTTTGGCACATTCAAAAGATTCCTGGTAGTTCTAGCGGAAAAGATTTTAGCGATGTTTTCTCACCAGCTCCTTGCCGTTGGTGACAAGGTGAGACAAGATTTGTTGAAAGCAGGGGTCGGCAAGTTAGACAAATTCTCACTAATGCCACCAGGATTACAGATAACTGATTTGCCAAATAAATCAGTTACGCGAGTTTCCTATGGACTATTCGCAGAAAAACTTAAGTGTGCATATATCGGTCGTGTAACGAGAATCAAGCGGCCTGATAGATTCTTAGATGTTGTCGCTGAGATTGAAAGTCGTGGATTGGATATTGAATTCTTCATAGCTGGCGACGGTGATTTATTGGAAATCTGCAAAACAAGAATTACAGCCAACAACTTGCCTGTAAAAGTCTTAGGCTGGCAGAGCAATATCGAAAAGGTATTGTCAGCTGCTGACATAGTTGTTCTTACTAGTGACAATGAAGGAACACCATTAAGTTTGATTCAGGCTGGAATGGCAGGGTTACCGGTTGTGTCAACTAGAGTTGGTTCAGTACCCGAGGTGGTTTTAGATGGTGTAACTGGAATCATCACTGGATTAGAAGTTCAAGAAATTGCTGATGCCTTGGAAAAACTTTCGAAAAGTGCTGAATTGCGAGCTGGAATGGGAGTCGCTGCGCAAGAATTCACGCTATCAAACTTCGGTGTTGATCGATTAGTCCACGATCACGAACAGCTCTACAAGAAACTACTTGCTAATCGAGCCAAGTCCTAGCCCATAGTTCTAGCATTAACATCGGCCAAATCAAGTTATCTTTATCTTGGCCAGACATATGAGTAACCAAGACCTTTTTAACTTGAATCTGATCTAGCCATCCCCGTTGTCTAGCCGTTGTGTCCGTTAACGTGTCGATTACTAATTCCCTCATTTCGGTTCGCAACCACTCGGCTCTGGGAATACCAAAGCCCATCTTCGGGCGATCAATCAGGTTTGCGGGAACTAATGAACGTGCTACATCCTTAAGAATGTGTTTGGTTTCAAAACCTTTGATCTTGTACTTACGGGGTAGTGAAACACCCCATTCGATTACATTAACATCTAACAGTGGCGACCTGAGTTCCAGGCTATTTGCCATAGTTGCAATATCAACTTTTACAAGTAAGTCTCCTGGCAAGTATGAACCGAAATCGGATCGAATCATTCGATCGAATGAAGAAATTTTTCCATCTTGAAACTGACTTAGTCTTGTTGTTTCTGCAGCGTTTGTTTGGAAGTTTGGGTGAAGCAGAGAAAACAATTCAGAAGGTTGGGCTAACGATAGAATTGAGCTGTACCTAACGGCAAGTGATGCCTTTGGTGAAAGTTGTGAGCCAACGCGATTTATCTTGCGAGCATTACCAAGAGATTGCTGTCCAGCGATTTTCAATCCGGAGCGGGCTACTCCCAACAACGGGTTCAGTTTTTGTATTATAGGCGCTGCTAAGTAACGATCATAGCCACCAAAGACTTCATCGCCACCGTCTCCACCTAGGGCAACGATTAGATTTTCACGGGCGAATTTGGCGAGTAAATATGTTGGCACAATAGAAGAATCAGCAAATGGTTGATCAAGAATATGTGAGATTTTTTCAACAATTAGTGCGGGATCTGGGTTGAGAATTTCTTCGTGATGATTAGTCCCGAGGTAATTGGCAACTTGCTTTGCATGATGGGCTTCGTTGAATTGTGGGCTGTGAAAACCAATTGAGTAAGTCTGTACTTTTTCGCTCATCAGCTTTGCCATATAGGCGGTAACTACAGTTGAGTCATAGCCCCCACTCAAGAACGATCCGAGAGGGCGTTCTGAGATTAAGCGACGTGAGACAGCTTCTTCAATCAGTTTCTTGGTAACTTCCAAGGCTTCTTCGTAGGAGATTTGAACTTTTGAATCGAAATCCGGCTCCCAGTACTTTTTAGTAATAGTTTTTCCATCATGCCAGGTAAGAACTGATCCTGGTGCCACTTGATTTACCTCATTGAATGCTGAATGTGGGGCATTAACGTAGCCGTATTGCATGACCTCGGCCACCATGTCATTTCGTAACGTGCGATCTGGACGTGCCAACATCAACGCACGTACTTCGGATGCGAAGAATAGGGTCCCATCATTTAATTGAGAGATCCACAATGGCTTCTTTCCCATTCGATCACGGATTAAGTGAAGTGATTTATCGCGCGAATCATGAATTGCTATCGCAAACATTCCATTGAGTTTATTGATGAAGTCCAAACCAAATTCAAGGTACAGATTTATAACAACTTCAGATTCACTTGAATCACGGCAATGCACACCACGTAGCTCTAACTCAGAGCGAAGCTCACGATAATTATAGATTTCACCATTCCAAACAATATGAATCTTTCTGGAAGTATCAGAAGCAGGTTGTTTTCCTGCAGCAATTTCAACAATTGATAAACGGCACATACCTAAGCTAATTCCTTCATTTAAATAGGTGCCTTTATCGTCTGGGCCGCGATGTTCGATCGATTTGAGTTGAGCGTCGAGGAGTTGCTTGCTCGGAGCACTAGAGCCGATTCCACCCGAAATTCCACACATAAAGAAGGCTACTAATCGGTGGTCGCAGGACCGTTTGCGACGCTTTGGCCAAAGTCTTGCAGCCATTGAATCGTCTCGGTTAATGCGGTCTCAAACTCTTTTGGCTGGACTTTAGGGAAGAGACGATTCAATAATTCTGGTGCATTTTGAGATTCCTTTACATCGCCCAAACGCTCCGCCACATAGTTAACCTGCAAATCTGGAAAGTGCCTTCTCAACATTTCTATAGTGTCGCTAAGGAAGATTCGATTTCCGTAAGCCAAGTTCATAGCACCGTCAGTTAAAACTCTTTCATTCATAGCTGTTATCGCGATATCCAAGACGGTGTCAACGTAGGTAAAGTCACGAGAGGCACTGCCATCACCATAGACATCGATGGATTTTCCTTGCATGGCAAGCCAGATCCACTTTGGGAGAACTGCTGCATATTCATGGTCGGGGCGTTGGCGTGGACCGAAAACATTAAAAAATCTCAAAAGGGTTGTTGACACTTTATATGCCGATGCATACGCCTGAACATATCCTTCGGCGGCAAGTTTGCTAGCTGCATATGGCGTCATGGGGCCGAGCCACATTGACTCATCTTTTGGAAGCTGCATATTGCGACCATATACAG
>Ga0315905_10007251_pt1 | contig 11246 bp, 9 predicted proteins | sample LakEriMetagenome_5_FD_203522 | JGI IMG/M metagenome (GOLD analysis project Ga0315905, IMG submission 203522) | Freshwater fungal communities from buoy surface, Lake Erie, Ohio, United States - Buoy 4 MA121 | ecosystem: Environmental > Aquatic > Freshwater > Lake | place: USA: Lake Erie, Ohio...
TATAAATTAAATTATACATTAAATTATTTATTACATTGATTATACATTAAATTATTTATTACATTAAATTATACATTAAATTATTTATTATATTGATTATACATTAAATCATACATTAAATTATTTATTACATTGATTATACATTAAATTATACATTAAATTATTTATTATAATGATTATAAATTAAATTATTTATTATAAATTAAATCATTTATAAATTAAATCATAAATTAAATTATTTATTAGATTGATTATAAATAAGATTATGAATTATAAATAGAATTAGAAACATAAAATATAAAAAAGTTATATTGTAATAAAGTATATTATAATGAATAATAAATATCCAGAATTTAAAGTTGATGGAAGAATATTTCCATTATGGATTTTACATAATTTTAAAAAATATAAATTAGAACCTATATTATCAACTAATTTAGATGATTGTAATATTAAAAAAAAAGATGAAAATGAAAATGATAAAAAACAAATATATGAATTAAGAAAATATCAAGCATTTATTGGATCTTATTTAGATTATAGATCACCATATAAAGATATATTATTATATCAAGGTTTAGGTTCAGGTAAAACAGCAACAGCTTTAAATATATATAATATGTTATATAATTATAATTCAGAATGGAATGTATTTATATTAATAAAGGCAGCATTAAGAGATGATCCATGGTTATCGGATATTAAAAAATTCATAATGGATAAATATGATGATAAAGAAATGAGATTTAAAAATATAATATTTATTCATTATGATTCACCAGTAGCAGATAAAGATTTTATTGATAAAGTAAAAGGAGCAGATATAACAAAAAAAAATTTATATATAATTGACGAAGTACATAGTTTTATAACAAATGTATTTACAAATATAGTTGAAAAAAAAGGAAAAAGAGCATTAACTATATATGATTATATACAAAAAGAAAAAGAAACTAATAATAATACAAGAGTTATATTAATTTCAGGAACACCAATTGTTAATGATCCATATGAATTGGTATTAATATTTAATTTATTGAGACCAGGAATATTTCCAACTAATGAAACAGAATTTAGAGAATTATATATAAAATCAGGTAAAACATCATTTTTAAATCCAGATACTAAAAATATGTTTCAAAGAAGAATAATAGGTTTAGTATCATATTATAAACCACCTGAAGGAAATACAATGGCAGAACAAAGATTAATGATAAAAAAAATAGAAATGTCAGAATATCAAAAAGAAATTTATAATCATTTTGAAGCAATTGAAAAAGCATTAGAAAAGAAAAAAAATAATTCAAAAATATCATCATCAGCATGGAAATCTAAAAATTCAACAACAGTATATAAATCATATACACGTCAATCATGTAATTTTATATTTCCATTTATAAATAAAAAAATTAATGGAGAAAATAGACCTAGACCATCAAAATTAAATTTAGATGATGATAATTCTGATAAATTATATGGAGAACATTTAGAGAAATTATTAAAAAAAATGGAAACAAAAAAAGATATGACAAAATTTAAACAAACAATATTTATATATAATAATTTAATAAATGAATATATAATGTCATTTGATAATTATTTAATGGAAATAAAAAATAATGATATTATAAATAAACATACATTAGAAAATGATATTGAATTATTTAAAACTCAATATAATATGAAATTTAAAAAATTTTGGAAAGAACATAATAATAAATCTAAATTATTAATTAGTTTATATAATTCATCATGTAAAATGATTGCTAGTTTATTTTATATGATGAAATCAAAAGGTCCTATTATGTTTTTTTCAAATTATGTTAAAATGGAAGGTTTAGAATTATTTAAAATATATTTAAAATATTTTGGTTATACTAACTATAATGATGGTACAAAAGGTAAAGATGGTTTTAGATATACAGAATTTCATGGAGATATTGATAAAGATCAAAGAAAAATTAATAGAGTTTTGTTTAATAAAGATGATAATAAATATGGAGATATTATTAAACTTATTTTATTTTCACCAGCAGGTTCGGTTGGTATTAGTTTAATGAATGTTAGACAAATTCATATTTTAGATCCATATTGGAATGAGGTTAGAATTACTCAAGTTATAGGTAGAGGTATAAGACAATGTTCTCATAAATTATTACCATTAAATGAAAGAAAAATAGATATTTATAGATATTTATCAATAATGAAAGATACTGAAAAATTAACAACAGATGAAAAAATATATAATAAAGCAAAAGATAAACAAAATTTAATTGATAGTTTTTTAAATGTATTAAAAGAAATATCAATTGATTGTAATTTATTTAAAGAACATAATATGTCAAAAGATAAATATAAATGTTTTCAATTTAATGAAACAAGTTATTTTGATAAACAAATTGGTCCATCATATAAAGATGATGAATATTATGATAAAAAAATTAATGATGGTTTAAATAATATTGGTTCTAAATTAAAAAAAATTAAAGTTATTAAAATTAATGCAGTTAAAAAATTAAATGATAAAAATTATTCAGAACCTAATATATATTGGTATAATAATGTTTCAGGAGTAATTTATGATTATGAATTAGATTATCCAATAGGTAAAATATATATTAAAGATGGTGTTCCAAATAAATTAAATAAAGATACATATATAATTGATGAATTAATAAATATTCCAGAAATGAATATTATATAAATTAATTATTATTTATGATTTTTATAAAAAAGTATTAATTATTTATTTATCATTTTATTATTTATGATAAATAAATATAAAAAAGTATTAATTATTATTATAGATTAATCAAATGATTTTTCTTTTTTATAGAGTTGCATAGAATTAGACCATATAGATTTATTAGAAAATAAATTATCCATTATTTCAGAAACATAATAAGGATTTTCTTGTTCTTCTTTAAAATCTCTATTAACATAAACATATTTAATTACAGGTTTAGGACAATAATTTATGATAGTATATTTTTTCATAATATTAATAATAATTAAAATCATACCAATAATAATTAAAAAACTAATAATTTTTTTCATTTTATAATATATTATAATTAATTAATTAAATTAATAATCTAAATTAATTTAAAAATAATAATTTAAATAAAGACAATTATTAATATAATAATAAATAAATGTAATTAAATAAAATAAAATACCTCCCCATAAAATATCAATAAATAATAATTTAATATCCCATTTATCAAAAATACCATAATTAGTAGTATCATATACACCATAAATAACTAAACCTAAAATAAAAGCATCAAAAGGTTTTTTATTTTCTTTAATTATAAAATAATATAATCCAAATGTTAAAAATAAATAACAGAATAAAATACTTATATATTTGATATTTATATAAGAATTTTGAATATTATAAATCATTTCATTAGATTTATTTTGAATTATTGAAAGATAAATAAAATCAATAATTATCAACAATAAAAAAAGTAATAACATATTATATTATAATGAGAAAGATTAAAAATAATTTTGAAAATCCAATTGATAATATATTAATTGATATAGCAGAATATTTATGTCATTATTTTAATAAATTTAATATAACACCTAATGATTTAACAACAATAAGTTTGATAACAGGTATATTATCAGTATTTTATTTATTTAATGATTTATATATAGTATCAATTATTTATTTATTTATTAGTTATTTTTTTGATATTATGGATGGTAATTATGCTAGAAAATATAAAATGGAAACAGATTTTGGTGATATGTATGATCATATTAAAGATATTATAATTAATATATTAATTATAGGATTAATGATTTATAAAACATATAAAATAGATTTAAAATTAATGAAAAAATATATATTAATTATAATAATAATTTATTTTTTAATGAATTTTCATTTAGGTTGTCAAGAACAATTATATGATAATAAACAAAATAATAATTTCTTACATTTTAATAGAGTTTTATGTTGGGATAAAAAATATATAAATTTTTCTAAATTTTTTGGTTGTGGAACATATTATTTAATTATTATTATTTTAATTTATAATTTAAAAAATTATTTATAATTGAATATTTATATGAGAAAAATAAAAGCAAAATATGAAAATGATATTGATAATTTTTTTATTGAAATTTCAGAAATTTTATCACCTTATTTTAAAAAATTAAATATGACAGCTAATGATATTACAACTTTAAGTTTAATATTTGGTTTAATTTCAATTTATTATTTATATATTGATTCATATAATTATTCAGCATTATTTTATTTAATTAGTCATTTATTTGATGTTATGGATGGTTATTATGCAAGAAAATATAAAATAACATCAAAATTTGGAGATTTATATGACCATTTCAAAGATATAATTGTTGGTATTTTATTATATAGTTTATTAATTTATAAAATTTATTATCATAATAGTGATTATTTAATTTATTATTTAATTATAATAATTGTTTCATTCATTAATATGAATATTTATTTAGGTTGTCAAGAAAATATTTCTAATAAAAATAAAAAAATTAATAATCATGATGAAAATTTTTTAGATTTCCATAAATATTTATGTAAAGATAATCCTAAACAAAAAATTCAATTTTTTAAATATTTTGGTTGTGGATCATTTATTTTAATTATATCTTTATTAATAATTTCAATTCAATTTATATGTCATAAAAATTAATCTAAATAAATTAATTAATATAATTAATTTATTTAAAATTGTAAATATATAATCATTTACTACTGAGTTCTTTTTCTAATAATTCCATTTCTTTCATTAATTTATTTAATTTATCTTCTTTTTCTTGAATAACTTTTTTGGCATTATCTAATTCTTCATCATCAATTTTTGTATGTTGAATATTATTTTCTTTTTTCTTCTTATTTTCTTCAACTGCTTTATTCATTAAATCTTTTTTTCTCATTTCATAATTTTCTTTTGCCAAATGTTGTTCTTCCATATAATTCTTCATTAAATTATTTAATTCTTTATTAGCATAAACACCATCTTTTGCTAATTCTGGATTATCACAAAAAGCTAACCATTTACCTACTTCACCCACATATACATTAAAATTTGGATCAAAATTTCTAATTTTATTAGCTCTATTATTTGCTTCTTCTAATGTTGAATAAACACCTCTCACTTTAACACCCATAACATCTTTATTTTTATTATCATTTTTAATATTATCAGTTTTAATATTATCATGAGTTAAAAAAGATAAACAAACAAATAATTGTTCATTAATAACAGGATCTTCATCTAAATAATCTTTTTCCATTTTTTATATTATAATTATAATTTAAATTATAATTATAATATTTATATTATTTATTATATTATTTATTATTATATTAATAAAAAATTAGAATTATATATTTTCAATATTTTTTAATATTTTATTTAGAATTATTTTTTTATTTAATTTAATTAATTTCATCTTTAAAATTAGAATTAAATTTTTTAAAATTTTTATATTTCATATATTCATCAAATATTGAATAATAATTATTCATACTTTATTATTTAAAATCTTTAAAATTATTTTCATCATTAATTAAATCAAGAGACAAATCATTTTCTTTTAATTTATCTAATAATTATTTTAAATCATCTTAACCATAAACTGTATATAAACATACAAAAATATATATTAATTCTTATTATAATTTTTTATCAAAATCTTATTTAATTAATAATTATATAATTTATTAAAATTATTCATTAATAAATTATATATCATTAAATATTTATATTTTTGAATTATTTTAATCAACATTTTATTCTAATTATGTTTATAAAGTTCTTTCATAATAATTTATTTAAACATCCTTTTTATCTAAAATTAAAAATGACCTTATTATAAAAAATAATAATTATAAATTATTTTAATCTTATAATTTTGATTATTAATTATTTATATTTTCATCATCATTTTTTATTTCATCTATACAAATTAATTATTCTATACCAATACTATAATAATAATTTATTAAATCATTTTATCGTATATAATTAATTATTTAATGATCATAATTTTTAATTTTTTAATATAATGATGCTTATTAACCACCTTATAATCTTAAAAATTATTACATTCTATTTTATTCATCAGAATTTTCTAATATTTATAAACATATTTAATATGTATCAAAATTTTTTTTTTCTAATAAATTCATATTTCTATATAAAATATTCTTTTTATTTTTAGTTTTATTTAATAATTCTAATTATTCATCTGATAAATTAAGAAATATCTTTTCTTATTAATTATTCTTTCTAATATTTATATGTATATATTCATATTTCTTATTTTTTGAATTATATATTTATTTACATTCATAAAAATATTAAAATATCTTTAATCTATGTTATCCATCTATACATTCATAATAATATGTTTTATCATCATTCAATATTTCTTAATCTGTTCTTTTATATAATATAATATTTGGTGTTACAAAATTTCTATATATTGAATCAATAAATTATTATACTCTTTAAAATGACCATACAAAATTTCTTTAATAAGGTGGATTTAATTATACTTATCCTTCTTTAATATAAGTATTGTATATTGTTTTTATATCTTATTACATATTTTTAAATAATGGTCTTAATGGATATTCATCTTAATTAAAACATTATTCTTATTCTATTTATTCCATTTAATTAATTAATTATAATAATATTATTATAATTAATTAATTATTATAATTTTATATTAATTATTATAATAATATTATCATAATTAATTTTTACAAATAGGACAATTGTTATTATAATTTTTTAACCAATTAATAATACATTCATAACAATAAATATGATTTCCTATACAATTTAATATAACAATTTTAGTATTATTATTAAAATTGTTATAACAAATATTACATTCAGTATATTTATTTCTTAATTCTATTTCTAATTCATCATAATTTTTTATATTTAATTCTTCTTCATTAATTAATAAATTATTCTGATTATCTATATTATCAATAATAATATTTTCATTAGTTATTATATCATTTCTATAATGATAATATATTGATATTTTTAATGAATTATATATATAATTTAAATATTCTTGATTATTATCAAAATTAATATGATAATAAGCTCTTATTGAATGATAAATTCTTCTTAATTCCCAATTTAAATCTCTTAAATTATTTAATATATAATTATGTTTATTAAAAAAATCAAAAAAAGGTTCTTGATATAAATTATCAATTATATTATAATCATTATCTAAATCAATTATTTCTAATGAATTAGTTTCATTTAAAAAATTAGGTATTGGTATATTAAATATTAAATTTATGTTCATAATAATATTTATATTATAAATATAATAATATATGTTTTAAATAATATTATATATTATTTATATATGATTATATAAATTAATTAAATAGATTATTTTGAGAAAATAATATATATAATTTAAAAATTGATTATAAAATAATAATAATAATGATAATCATTTACATATAGGACATTTTTATTTATTTATTGTTTAATACCATTCAATAATACAATTATAACAATAAATATGTTATCCATGACATTTTGATAATACTATTTATTAATTTAATTAGAATTATATAAAACATATTTTACATTCATCATATTTTTATTGATTATCATATTTAAATATATTTAATTCATTAATATTAAATATAAATTATTATTAATTTAATTATTATTATGAATATCTTTACATATAATCTATTTTTGATTTTAATTATAATTTAATATATTAAATCATTTAATCTTAATCAGGAAAATTAATTTAATAATAACCTATAATTGAATGATATATTCTTTATTTATCCCAACCTATATTATTTAATTTATCATATATTATTAAATGTTAATCTTCTTTATTTTTTGATAATTTATATAATAAATCTATTTTATATTAATCATCATTACTAATTAAATCTTTTGAATTATTTTAATTAAAATAATTATTTTATTCCATTAATATATATTCTTATATATTAATAATAATATAAATCTATATTAAATAATTATCAATTTTTTATCATATAAATGAATTAATTATCATATAAATGAAATCATTATTATATAAATGAAATCATTAAATATTATATAAATTATATAAATTATATAATATTTTTTATAAAATTTTATAATCAAATTTATTAGATATATTATTTATGAACTATAAGCTAAACCTCCCATACCAGATAATACTCTAAATACATTATAATTAGTAGCATAAATACATAAACTATTATCTAAACCAACAACTTGTTGATTGAAATCTAAAGATAAAGTAGCATTATCAATTCTTGAGAAATTACAAGTTCCACTTGGTTGATGTTCTTCAGGATTTAAAGCAAAACTATACATATTTAAACCATCTGTTGGTGTATTTGTATGATGTTGATAAGGTTGAACATAATTGAAATATGAACCATCTCTTTTTGATAATCGGTCATGACCATTTAAACTTAAAGATACCATATTAACAGGATTAACAGATCTATCTAAATTCAAACCATAATTATCCCATTGAATAACTCTAACATCATTTAAAGCAGAACCAGCATTAGTTTCAGCTGTTGGTCTATCATTAAATCCATTTAATAATTCATCAACAGGTTTAGACATTTGTTCAACAGTTAATAATTCACCTAAAAATGAAATATCATCAACATCAGGTTCTCCAGTCAAACATACAGGAACCATTGTGTTATTAATTAAATTTTTTAATGCTAATGGAAGATTATCATTTAATTTTGGTTTATTACTTTCTACATCTAATTTACCTGATGGTAAATATAGAGCACAAGCTAATACTAATCTTTTTGATGCTTCTTCTCTAGATTTTTCAAAATTATGAGGATTATAAGCTAAGAAATATTTACCAGATGTATATTTACTTAATCTTAAAGTCCAATATAAAGCTTTACAAGGATGATTATATAATAATTTAGTTCTATATGATGAACCAGTAACAGACTCAGCTCCAGAGAATTGTAATTGTTCAATTAAATATTCATGTTGAGCTTGAGCAAATCTTTTTCTTTCTTCAGAATCAAGATATACATAATCAACAAATAATGATGCATTACCCATACTTAAATTAGATAAATTAGCATTTGATGTTCTAATAACACATTCTTCAAGATCTCTAAATTTAATATTAACTTTAGTTTCATGATATTGTAAAGCAATTAAAGGAATTGCCAAACCATCATGTCTATTACAGAAAAATTTCAATGGAACATATAAAACAGAAGGTCCATGAGTTTTAGATAAATTAGTCATTTCAGGAGTATTACCAATTAATTTATCATAACCTCTATCTTGAGCGAAATTTCTAGCTAATTCATACCATACATTTAACCAATCACCATATTGTTTATCAATTCTTGTTCCACCAATTTCTAATTCAACTTCTTTAACAAGAGCATGACCTAATTTACTAACCCAACCCCATTTACCAGTAGTAGCAGTAAATGAATCAAAAGATACTCTAAGATACATTTTAGTAACTAAATCACCACTTCTAGCAATAGTACATGTTACAGATTTTCCGAAATTAGCATTTCCTGTGAAAGTTTGTTCAATTGATTCTAAAGCAAAATTAGTATGTCTTCTATATACAATTTTAAAGAAAGTAATTTGAGGATTACTTGTTAAATAAGCGTCTTGAGCTCCGTATGCTACTAATTGCATTAATCCACCACCCATTATTAATTATTAATATATTATTAACATAGAAAAAAAATTTTATAAAATTAATTTATTAATTAAATCTAAATGAATTTATTAATTAATTATTTTTATATTTAAAATATATAAAAAATTATTTAAAGTAATAATTTATTATATATAATATCATATTATGTCAGCATTTAGGATAAAGAATACAAAATATAATTCATATAAACAAAATAATAAAATAAAAAGTACAATAGATATAAAACATAAAGAAAAATTATTAGACATTGAAAAAAAAGAGATAAACTATATTAAATTAAATGAAAAATTAAATAAATATAATAATGAAATTGAAAATATTGATAATTTAGAAATACAAACTATAGATGATATTAATAAAAGAGTTATATTAAAAGAAAAAATCAATGATATTAAATATAAATTAAATATATTAAATTATGAAAATGATGAAATAGATTATTTTTATGATAATATTGAATTATTAAATGAATATTATTCAGAAGAAAAAGATATTCAAAAAAATAATGATATTAAAAATTTAAATGATTTATTCAAAATAAAAAAAGATAATAGTAATATTAAAGAAAATTTATATGATATTTATATGAAAAGAGTTTATAAACAATATGATAAAAAAAAAAATAATAATATTATAAAAATATGTGATAAATGTAAAATTGAAAAAACTATTCATATTAATGAAGGATTAATTATATGTAAGAGTTGTGGATATAGTGAAAATGCTATGTTAGAAATTGAAAAAAGTTGTGTTAAAGATAGAAATATTGATAATAAACCATCAATGTATAAAAGAATTAATCATTTATCAGAATTATTAAATCAATTTCAAGCAAAAGAATTAACAGAAATTGATGAAAATATTTATGAACAAATTAAAGAAGAGTTAAGACGTCAAAGAAAAATTGATTATACTAAATTAGATTATAATATAATGAGAAATATATTGAAAAAATTAAGATTGAATAAATATTATGAACATATATATCATATTATTAATAAATTAAATGGATTACCACCACCAACATTATCTAAAAAATTAGAAGCAATGATTAAACAAAAATTTATTGAAATTCAATTACCTTATTTATTATTTAAAAAATCAAATCGTAAAAATTTTACAACATATAATACTATGATTAATAAAATTTTACAATTATTAAATGAAAATGATTTAAGAAAACATTTTCCTATATTAAAAAATAGAGATAAAATTAATGAATTTGATATGATTTGGTATAATATTTGTCAATATAATGGTTATAAATATATACCAACAATATAAAATTATTAATCTAATAAATATATACCAATATTATAAATAAATTAATAATAAATTAATTAATAATAATTATAATTAATAAATTAATATAATGATTTATAATAATAATAATAAATTAATTAATAATAATTATAATAATAATAATAAATAAATTAATAATAATAATTAATAAATTAATATAATGATTAATATAATGATTAATAAATAATTTA
>Ga0315905_10007252_pt1 | contig 11245 bp, 8 predicted proteins | sample LakEriMetagenome_5_FD_203522 | JGI IMG/M metagenome (GOLD analysis project Ga0315905, IMG submission 203522) | Freshwater fungal communities from buoy surface, Lake Erie, Ohio, United States - Buoy 4 MA121 | ecosystem: Environmental > Aquatic > Freshwater > Lake | place: USA: Lake Erie, Ohio...
TAGAAAGATGGCGACGATCGTCACGTGTTTCACCAGTTGTTGCATCATAAACAATCTTGTTACGGAACTTGTTCATGATATCATTAACGTATTGTTCTGCTTTCAATTTTGGTAAATTACCAACATCAATATAGAAAATTCTTCGTTCAGGTGCACGGCTAATACGATAGATGACCAAAGAATCTTCAATCATCTTTAATTGATTTACTGGTTTGATTGCCTTATGTAGATAAGACATTGCCATACCAGTATTAGAGTCTACGTAACCTGAAGGACAGTAGACCACTGAATCTATTCCAAGTTTAACACCATGCGTTGTTTGCTCAGTGATACCCTTGTCGTTGTAAAGATAGTATTCTTCTACTTCTTGTACAACTTCAACACCTTGTGGTGTTCTTGCTTTTTTAACATTTTTAATACGACGAATCTTACGAGGATCAATATAACGTAATTCTACGATACCATCTTTAACTCTTGACTCATCAATAAGAATTTGATAATATAATCTTCCATCTACATACCAGCTACGAAAGATTTCATGCGCTCTTTCGTTAAACTTAAGAATGCGTAGAACATTATTAAATTCTTCTCTTATCTTAGTTTTGATACTAGAAGAAACTTTAACATCATCTAAAATAATTTCGACAGAAGTACGTTCTTCGTCTGCAACAATTGCTTCATTGATAATATCTTCAACGGCATTATCACAATCACTATATTGAGCAACTTCACGATAACGACGGATTAGGTCGTTTTCGTTTTTAATGACACCTTCAAGATCCATGACCATACCGTAGTAGCCACCAGCATTTACACCAGTGTTTACTACGGTTGCGCCTGTCTCTTGTGCGGAAGGAGGCACTACGCTAGGTAGTGTCTCATTCTCTTTGCGTTTTATCTCAAACCCAAATATCTGCATAATGTAAAAACCTCAGTTAATTATTAAAGTGGGAAACTACCAACTGGAGTATCAATAGAAACATTGACACCAAAGCCAGCAGCTGCACCAGTAGCAGATGTAAAGAAGTTGTATTGGAACTCTACATCAAACTGTTCAATCGCATTTTGTTGTTCGTAATCTAAGCCAACTGCAGAAATAGTAGTTGGGAAAGCATCAACGAATTTGTAACTCTTGATAATTGCACCATTACGATCTAATTGGTGCACGTTTAAGTCAACTTGATAATCAGTAGGATTAACACGACCATTAGTAGTGTTATAGTTCTGAATACCAGATTGCCATTGCTCTAATGCATTACGGATACCAAAAGTAGTATCGTTGTAAATTGTCACAGTCCATGGTTGGAAAGTTCTTTCACCAGCAAAGTTAACTGGACGACCACGATACAATACTGGTAGAGTTTCGATAGTGGAAGCAGGTAGTTGAGCAGCTTTACACAAAAACTGTGCACGCTGTCCTGCAACTACACCCAATGTAACATAAGATGGGAATGAAAGTTCAACACGGAATTGATTAGGGCGAGCACCGCCACCAATCATCTGCGCTTTGAAATCAGCAATATTTGCCATTTAATTCTCCTTGTTCTTTTCTTTATTTATCTTGAATTACGCACCGATTTCTGAGAAGTTAATCGCAGAACGAGCAGCAACGAAATTGAGAGTGATAAAGTTGATAGAACGATTTGGCTTAACGAAGATATCAGCAACGAATTCGTTACGATCGATAACTTCACCTGTGTTGTTAGACTCATCGCACTTAACAACAAAATCAGTAATACCACGACGACCTTGTACGTCACGTAGGAATGGTTCAACTAAGTTCTTGAACTGTGCACGAGTAAATCCATCGTTGAATTCGAACAACTGGAATTTAGCAGCAGTTGCAATCGCTTTTTCCATAACGATGAATAGACGACGCACATTGATACGATCAAACGCACTTGGCTTAGCCAATAGAGTCTTGTCACCAAACAGAACAGTACCTTCACCTGGAAAGGTAACAACTGGATTAACACCCTTTTTGTAAAGAGTATCACGAAGTGTTTTGTTTGGATTGAATGCCAACTTAACCACGTTCTTGATTTGACCACGATTTAGACCACCTGGAGAGAACCATGGATCATTTGTGTAGTCAGTACGAGCACATAGACCAGCCACATCACCATTCAATGGGATGTAACGATATTTGTCATTGTAGCGATCGTATTGATATTTGTAACCAGAATCCATAACAGCGTATGAAGTGCTTGGTAATGCATCACGGTAAGTAGTGATAGCAGTAGAAGCAGTTGAGTCGCTACCGATGATAACATCACCAGAAGTTGTATCTTGTGGAGATACAAAGGCAACGCAATCTAAACGAACTTCTGCCACGTTATTGATAACATAAGTTGCAGTTGCAGCAGATGCTTTACCCAACATAATTAGGCTAATATCAAATAACTCAGCGTTTGCAAATAATGCAAAAGCGTTTTGCTTGTCAGAATCAGTTGGAGCAAAATCGTCAGCACCACCAATTAGTGATGATGTAACTGCAGCAGACATTGATTTGAAGAATGGAGAGTCTGTATATGTCAATCCTGTTGGAGTACCAGCAGTAGTAACAAGAGCAGCACCACCTAAAGTAGTTAAAGTAAATGCAGTTACAGCTGGTGCAGTACCAGTAACAGCAGAAACTTTATAAACTGTACCAGATGTGTAACCAGTAATAGTTCCTGTTCCACCCAATGTACCAGTGATAATAACTTTATCACCAACAGCTAAAGAAGCTGACGTGCAAGTAAAACCACCAGATGTGCTAGCAATAACTGCACCAACTACTGTAGTATTACTAACAGAAGCAAAACTTGTACCCCAAACACTACCTGTAGCTGCAACAGTAGTAGTTGCATCCATCCAGTAGATATACTGTGAACGAGAATTGATTACGTCTTTGTAGTAGTTATTTGTACCATCAGATTTCTTAGCATCTGATGCTTTGGAAACAAATGAAAACTTTTCTAGAACTGTACCAACAGTACCAGTTAAAAGACCATCTTCGTCAATAACGATAATGTGCAATTCGTCATTAGCAATAGTAAAGTTGTTTAATCTAGCGTAGTCAGAAGTTCCAGGAGCAGCATCAAAGTTGTCTCTGTATGTCCAAGTGCTAAATGTATCAGCGTCAGCCATGGAAACTAACAAAGAGTTTCCTAGTGTACCTGGATATTTTGAAGCCCATTCGCCAACAGTACCTTGACCAGAAGCGTATGACGACAAATATGTCTCGTTGTTTTTGATTTTAACGGCAGTCCCAGAAGAAACTGCGTTCTTAAGATTAGTAGCGTCTGCACGAACTAATAATAAGTTATTTGTATATGATAGGAAGTTTGCTGCTGTAAAGAAAGAATCTGCGTTACTATCAGTAGGTTTTCCGAAGCGACGAACTAATTCGTTCTCAGAGCTAACTGTAGTTGGTTCCATTACTGGACCCCAGCCAAACGCACCTGCAAATGCACCAATAGAAGTGGCAACGGCTGGAACGATTGATGTGAAATCTTTTTCTACGACTGCAACGCCTGGAGATAATTGAAACGGCATTGTAATTCTCCTTGTTAATAAGTTTACCTAGACAAAATTCATGTCTACCTTTTATTTAGTTTTTACACGATTTCTAGAAGTTTAGTGGAGCCTTTTCTGGCTTCCCATCTTCGTAAAACCCAAAAGGTGTTAATTCATCTTCGATCGCTTGCATCTGCTTAGCGTACATGATATTTCGTAGATTAACATTATTTAGGTCTTTGAAATAAGAGTTAGTAGTGAGCCATCCAAATAGAACTAATGGCATTACTAAATCATCGTGATAACCTTCGTCAGCTTCATAAGATCCTTTTTTCTCGATAAAGGTCGAGATTTCAGAAATTGTATCAGCGTCATTTATAATAAGTTTGTTTTCTTCAACGAGTGCCTTAAAATTATGACACCCAATTCTTTTGATCTTTTTATCGGTATTGACACCCAACTGTGTTTTACCACCACCAAAACCACCAGAGACTGTTTGCCCCATAGCGTGTCTTGTAACCATCAATATATTTTCGTATTCCATTTCAGAATATAGGATGTGGGCAACCTGTTCTGAGATGTTAATTTCCAATAATACCCATGCTTGGTTATACTCTTTTCCAACTTTGTAAATTACGTTTGGATAGAGCAACGGACTGATTTCATTATTACGATACTTTGCAACGATTCTATACGGAACCTCTGTAATATCAATAACTTGGAATGCTGAATAATCCCCACCAACACCTTTTGCTATGTCGCAAACCATACAATAAGTATGACCTGCTTGCGGATTTACATATACATCCAACCCATCTTTCTGGTGGACGATAGTATCTGGACTCATTCTAGAAATTGCATCTGCACGAACTAGAGTAAGAGAAGAACCTAAGAAGTTACAAAGAACTTCTTGCGTAAATTTAAGTTCACCGAGCTGGGCTTTTTGTTCTGCAGCCCATGCTTCATCACGACCTGGAATCTCCCAGTATGGTATGAATAGATTAACGAATCCATTTCTACCTTTTTCAGCATCTGTCCAAAACTTCCAGAAATGGTTGTAACCCAACGGAGTAGATGACAATAGAATCTTAGTAGTTTGACCAGCTGAAATAGTTGGATAAACTGAAGTAAAGAATTCTTCTGCCACGTTGTTTGGAATAATCGCTGCTTCGTCAACATACAACATGTTTACGGATTTACCACGAATACCAGACTTACCTGTTGCAGCAGTGAATACCTTTGAACCATTCTCTAGTTCAATGTCACCTTTGTTCCAAGTAGTAACACCTTGTTGCATCCACTTTGGTAGCAACTCATACATTGTTTGATAACGATCTAAAACCTCACGTGCAGCAGTTGCTTTGTTTGCAAGGATAGCCACAGTCTTGTTGGCTTGGAAAATCGTATACCAAAGAATGTAAGCTGCAGAGGTAGTCGTCTTACCTTGCTGACGACCTTCCATAAGAATCACACGACGATTATTATGTATAATATTTAATTTGTTCTTTTGGCAATCATACAATTTAAACAACTGAAGACCATGATCCAGCGTAACAATGTAGCAGTAGGTCTCGATAAAGTATATCGGATCTGCTGCACACTTCATGTACTCTTTTACATTATCAGGTGTAAAATCAACAGTAACTCCAGCTGCTTTTAAGTTAGAGTTTGAATTATAAATTTCAGCCATAATTAAAATCCGTCTAACCAATTCTCCGTATCAACAGTTGCAGTAGTGACATCACCTTCTGCAGTATAAATTCTATTTGGATTACTGAAGTCTTCGTTTTGTCCAACATTGGCATTGACAGTGTCAATAACACCTTGTCCTCCTATTGGTCCAAATAGATTAATCTTCATTTGGAAGTTAAGACTATGTGTAACGAATCTACGAGTTTGAAAATCACCATCGTAATCATCTTGAACTGATACGCTATTTAAAACAATAGGCACATCAATCTTAACATTCATATCTGGAACTACATTAATTGTTAGTGTATACTCAGGTGTGAATGTTGGAAGAATTTGCTCGATAATTTGTAAACCATCTTCTTGTGTTTTTGTAAGAATGTAAAGTGACAAGTCCAAGTTATATGGAACAGGAGTATACATTGTAGAAACAGAACCTGTTGCATCACCACATTTTATTTGTTGCATACGATTTACTTTACGTGAAGGATCGTAGTTGTAACCAATAATCTCAAAAGACATTCTTGGAAGAGTAGTATAAACATGATTTTCCAAAGATGGATCTTGTTCTAAACGAACAACCCATTTTTCCTTTGGAGCATAAGCAAGAGGAACTTGTAATCTTTGGATAACAGTACCAGTTACAGAATCACCTTGACGACGATCGATATAGATGTCACTGAATAGTGAACCAAATCCCACAATACACTTGCGAATTATTCCGTGGTAATATACATTATTATTTAACATTATGGATTATTTGTATTATCAATTTCACCGAATGGATTTGTTACGCTGAACAATACATCTTGTGATTGGGTTTTAAATTTATTATTATCACCAAAAGAGTTTGGCGAGTCTATATTAATATCGATAGAAGAAGTTGCTGTAGCACCAGCACCAGCACCACCAGTAATAGAAACTACTGGAGCAGTTTGATATCCAGATCCTGGATTGGTTACATTAATACTAACAATTTTATTGGCATTAGCACCAGTTCCACGAACAGCAGTTGCAGTAGCACCAATACCAGTTGAACTAGTAAAAGATACTGTTGGAACAGAAGTATATCCAGAACCAGTTGCAGTCATTGTAATCTTAGTAACCTCTCCAGCTGGCGATCTAGTAGTATTAGTTGTGAATGTTTTGAGTGTTTCAAACGCATCAATCTCTGCGATGCCAGTATCAATATTCTCAGATGCATACTGAAACAATTCAACTTGTAATTTAAATACATATAATTTACCAAGTTGATAAAAAGGATCTTGATGTTTTACAAATTTAATCTCAAACAAACCTTTGGTCAATGGAAAGTAAATTAAATCACCTTCGCATGGACGATTAGGAAGAATAGTTTGACCATAACGACCAACTAGCTGATCCCATCTACGACGAGCAACTACCAATGTAGCTGACTGTTCCATCATTAAGCCAAACTTCTGAATAAATGCACCCTGACCATCAAGAGAATCTACATTCTCAAAGTACATCTCAATTGGGAATGAAGATGTAAACTTTGATAAACGATCTTCACCAAGAATCTCATCTTTAGAAACTAATGTTCTTGGAATGTACATGAACTCATTACCGTAAATCTTAAGAGATTCGATAATGAGATCTTCAATTAGGTACTGCTCATTCTTTGTACCATGAGTAAAATAAACATTAGTAGGCATCTATTATCCCATGAAGAAATCTAGAGGTGCTGATTTATTTTGCAGTTCGTCTTCGAGTTCTTTAATTTCTGTGGTTGCCTCATCGTACAATTTATCACCATCCAGAGTCACACCACCTGGAAGCTGAATGCCAGAGAATTTCTTAAGATTAGTAGCCCATTGTTTTTTAATAAGAGCAGTTACGTAATGCTTTAACCAGATTTCGTTATAAACTTTAGACCATGTTGTTGGATCCATTGCACGATAACTTTGAACGATAATATAATCGCCAAGAATAAAATCTGTTTGCCAGTTAGCGTCTAGGTATAAACGATTTGACATACGATTGAAACGGAATCCTTGATGTCCATTTAACTCAAAATCCAATAGAGCCAAATGACTCATTACAGTTTTGTAATAGATTAAAGAAGTTGATGTTAAATCATACAAGTCGTTTAGTCGTAATTGATATTGTAAGTCAAAAATATTCTTTGAAGAAGATGCTTGACCAATAGATAAAATCTTTGTAACACCCCAAACATAGTCTGGAATTTCAACATAACGATTATCGTATTCACGTAATGTTATTGAAGATAGTGTCGCATTATGTCCTGCAGAACCAGTAATGGCTTCACCAGCAGTAAATGTACCAGTAACATTTTTAACTAGTAATAGAGTTCCAGAAGAAGTTCTTGAAGACTCTTGACAAACTTCAGCAGTTGCTCCAGATGTTGCTCCAGTAATTCTTTCGGCAAGAACAAATGTGGCTGCAACAGATGCAGATAATATAATTTCTGATGCACGAATTTGTTGTTTTAGATAAATCTGTTCAATACCGTCGTAGTGATATAGTCTCCAGTAATCTAATGCTTCGTCAATACGATCTTCGACTTGGTCATCATCTACGTTGATTTCAAGCACAGGTGCGCCCAGTGCTCTTAAAGCATATTGTTTTAATCCGTCTCTTGTGCTGACTGCCATATAATTATCCTAGTGCGATTGACATTGCAACTGCTTTTGCGAGTGCTTCACGAACAGCAAATTCAGTAGTGGCAATTTGAGTTGTAGAAGTAGAAACTGCTGCAGTTGGAGCAGTTGGAGTTCCAGTTAAAGCAGGACTTGCACTAAGAACAACAGAACCTGTACCAGTCGATGTGGTTGCGCCAGTACCACCGCTCGCTACTGGAACAGTATCACCCGAAACATATTCAGCCAAACCTACAACATTACTACCGCTGTAGGTGGCTTTTACTGGAATTTTATCTGCCATTGTTTATTATGCCGTTAATTTTAATGTCGTTACCGATGTGCCATCTGACTTAGCAAATGGTAAGTATACTGTATCTAGGCTAGTAGCTAATGCACTCGCCTCAGTAAATAATGGAATATTTGATGCATTCCCATCATATTTAGTAAACGGAAAAGACTTGTTTGTTGTGAAAGTGATCGTGTCAGTTGAAGGACTGGTGATAATACCAATAACTCCAGCTGTATCAAGTGTTAATGTATCAGTGGCAGAGTCCGCAAGAACGCTTGATTGTCCTGATACTGCAATAGTTGTGAAAGAGTTGCCACTACCACCAGCACCAGCAGCTGGTGTAATCCATTCTACACCAGTTCCAGTAGAAGCCAAAACCTGTCCATATGTTCCTACCCCACCACCAGCAGTAATAGTACCAGTAACTATTGGACTAGTTAAAGATTTATTGGTTAGAGTTTGTGTACCAGTTAATGTTGCAACAGTAGAATCAATCGCAATAGTCCCACTAGATGTAATCGTTCCACCAGTTAAACCAGTACCAGCTGTAATAGAAGTTACGGTTCCTCCACCACCACCAGAAACTGTTGCCCATTGAACACCAGTTGCAGTTGATTGAAGAACTTGTCCATTTGTTCCTACCCCACCACCAGCTGTAAGAGTACCAATTAAAACTGCAGATGAAAGAGTTTTGTTTGTTAGTGTATCTGTTGTTGCTCTGCCAACTAATGTATCTGTAGATGTAGGAAGAGTTAATGTTCCAGTATTAACAATACTGGAAATAATTGGTGTAGTTAATGTTTTGTTTGTTAGTGTATCTGTTGTTGCTCTGCCAACTAATGTATCTGTAGATGTAGGAAGAGTTAATGTTCCAGTATTAACAATACTGGAAATAATTGGTGTAGTTAATGTTTTGTTTGTTAGGGTTTGAGTGCCAGTTAAAGTGGTGACAGTAGAATCAATTGCAATAGTGACTGCAGAAGATCCGTTGTAAGATGTTCCAGAAAGACCAGTACCAATTGTTAGTGCATTAGTAGCAGTGGCTGTAACCGTAACAGTTCCACCTAAACTTACTGCACTACCATTGATTGTGATAGAACTATTGGCTAAGTTTGCATTGGTGATACCAGCAGTGCCTGAAAGGTTACTGTTAGTTAGTCCACTAATAGTATTTGAACCTGCAGCTATTGTTTTATTGGTAAGAGTCTGAGTTCCAGTATCTGAAACTAAAACAGCATTAGCGTTACCAATAGTAGAGCCACCAGGAAGTGTTAATGTATTAGTGGCTGAAGCAGAGTGGGGTTGAGACGCAATTTTTTGACCATGTGTATTAACAGGACAATTTAATTGAATTTGACCAACTGTTGAACCATCACCTTGAATCTCTAATATATTGGTGAATGGTTTTAATACTATATTACCAGAAGAAGAAGTTGTTGTTCCACCCAGAACAGGTGATGTAAGAGTTTTATTGGTTAGAGTTGCTGTGGCAGTAGCTGATGGATATAAATCAATCGCATTGGCTGATGTTTTGTAATACAGTTTTCCATCAGCATAGTTTAATGCTAATTCACCGTAATCTAAATCTCCTACAACTGGAACTCTCGCTCCAACAGAGGACTTCTTAAGAAGAACCTTATTCGCCATTCTCTAACCTTAAAAAAGGAAACAGGAGAGTAAGAACTCCCCTTACAAAATTATTTAATACGTGCCACCATCGATGTTGAAACCATCAAGAGTTGAAGTTGCTGCACCAGCACCAGTAATGTTAGTGCCGATAAACATTGCTTTAGCAACAGATAAACCACCAGATAATACAACTGCAGCAGTACCAAGAGCAGTGGCATCAGTGGCAGAAGTAAGTGTTACTGCGCCAGAAGCTGCAAGAGTTGTACCACTGAAACTAGAAGAAGTAATTGTCTTATTGCTTAATGATTCAGTGCCAGCTAGTGTAGCAAGAGTACCAGTAGTTGGTAGAGTTACAGAAGTATTTGCAGTAGTTGTTAAGCCAAGTGTATGAGCACCAGTGTGAGTAAAACTACCACCAAGAGTGATTGTTTTAGCACCATTATTAACACCAGTACCACCATAAGTAGCACCAATTACTGTGCCTTGCCAAGTACCAGTACCGATAGTACCAAGAGTAGTGATACTTGATTGACCAACATAAGTTGAAGCGATATCAATAGAATCAGTTGCAACACTAATGCGGTTTGCAGTACCAACTGCATTAATAGTATTACCAGTTTTAGTAAGACCATCACCAGCAGTAATTTGTCCAGCACCAGAGAACTGACTAAATGTAATCGCTGTACTACCAATAGTAATTGCACCAGTATTAGCAACTACGTAACCATTATCAGCTTGTGTAGTACCATCTTCAACGAAAAAGAATGTTCCTGGAGAAACTTCAATATCTGGAGTATTATCAAAGTCAGTAGCACGAGTCCATGCACCAGAAGCAACAACGTAAATACCGTTTTGTGAACCAGTGGTTTGATCTTTAACAAGAACACGATCACCAACAGAAAGAGCAACTCCGTCAATAGTTTGCGTATTGCTTAGAGTAATGTTTGCAGTAGTTGCAGCACGAACAGATGCTTTAACATCAAGACCATTTGATAAGGAGTCAACGTATGCTTTAGTAGTAAGGTCACTAGACTGAGTAGGAGTTGCAGCATTACCAACACGCTTACCACCAACATCAACAATACCAGTACCAGTTGGAACTAAGTTTACGTTATTGTTACCAGCTGCAGCAGTAAAGGTTAGTGCAGCAGTACCAGTGATAGAACCATTCGTAGTTCCTGTACCACCACTACCAACAGCGATAGTTGTGCCATTCCAAGTACCAGAAGTGATAGTGCCAACACTGGTTAAACTAGAAGCAGTAACACCAGAATTTAAAGTATTACCAGTTAGTGTACCAGCTGCAGCAGTAACAGTAATATCAGTAGATCCGTTGAACGAAACTCCGTTAATATTACGAGCAGTTGCTAAGGTAGTGGCAGTCGATGCATTACCAGTTAAAGCACCAACAAAGGTAGTAGATGTAACAGATGCTAAACCAGCAAAAGTAGTTACTGTGGCACCAAGAGAAACTGATGTAGAACCAATAGTAACAGAACTATTAGTAAGTGAT
>Ga0315905_10007253_pt1 | contig 11245 bp, 10 predicted proteins | sample LakEriMetagenome_5_FD_203522 | JGI IMG/M metagenome (GOLD analysis project Ga0315905, IMG submission 203522) | Freshwater fungal communities from buoy surface, Lake Erie, Ohio, United States - Buoy 4 MA121 | ecosystem: Environmental > Aquatic > Freshwater > Lake | place: USA: Lake Erie, Ohio...
CTCATAATCAAGATAGTGTAATTAGTCGTTTAAGTTATTTATATAATCAGGAAATAATAGCTGTACATCGTTTAGATCAAGATACTTCTGGGATTTTATTAATAGCTAAAGATTTAGTTACTTATTCCCAATTAAGTCAACAATTTGAACAAAGAAAAATTCATAAAGTTTATGAGGCTATAATTACAGGTTCTCTAACTATTCATGAAGGGGAAATTAATTTACCTTTATGGGGAAATCCAGATCATCGTCCCTATCAACAAGTGGATTTAGAACGGGGTAAGCCTAGTTTAACGCGCTTTCGCGTAATCGGCAGAGAAGGAAAATATACTAGAATAGAATTTATACCTCTGACTGGACGTACCCATCAATTACGGGTTCATGCTGCTGATAAGAGAGGACTGGGAATGAGAATTTTAGGGGATAAACTCTATGGTTGTCTCAAGAGTGTCAGTAGATTATATTTACACGCAAGGGAGTTGAGTTTTTACCATCCCCATTTAGAAAAAATATTACATTTACAGGTAAAAACACCGTTTTAATGATTACATCTAATTTGTAAAGATATATTGACAAAGATTACAAAACTGTCATATTATTCTTTATATCTAAACAATACTCGACCTCTTTCAAGAAGTCGGGAATCTCTTATGGCTAATTTTGTGAATTATGATGAATTATAAACTGGTGTTTAAACCTAAAAATCAAGGCTTAATTGCTTTAATAGTTGCGGCCACTGCGATAACAGGAGGAATTGCTATTTATGGGATTTCTAACTTTGGAAAAGTGGAAAAATCTTCTGTAATTGAAGCAAAACCAATTGTCCCAATTTCCCCAATGGTGACTGCTTTAGGAAGATTAGAACCAGAAACGGAAATAATTAAATTATCTGCACCTTTAGCATTAGATGGCGATCGCATTTCTGAACTATTAGTTAAAGAAGGTGATAATGTAAAAAGAGGGCAAGTAATTGCCGTTTTACAATCTCGTGATCTGTTAAAAAAAGCCCTGATTCAAAGACAGAAACAGGTGAAAGTTGCCCAAGCTAAATTACAGCAAATTAAGGCTGGTGCTAAGTCAGGAGAAATTGCCGCACAGCAAGCAATTATTGAGAGAATTAAAGCCCAATATACAGGAGATAAACAAGCCCAAGCAGAAAATATTGCTCGGATATCAGCCCAATGGGAAGGTGATAGAATTGCCCAAACAGCAACTATTAATAAACTAACAGCAGAATTAAACAATGCCCAAGCAGAATATCAACGCTATCAACAGTTATTTTCTGAGGGTGTAATTTCTAGTTCTGTAATTGATAGTAAACGTTTAAATGTGGAAACCGCAAAACAAATATTAAATGAATCCCAAGCGGTTCTCAAACGGATTAATACCACCGCAAATAAACAACTAGCAGAAGCTAAAATTGCCCTAAATCGTATTAATAATACTAGCAATAAAGAAATTAGTGAAGCCAAGGCTAAACTTAATAGTGTTGCCGAAATTCGTCCCGTTGATATAGAATTAGCCAGAACAGAAGTTGAAAGTGCGATCGCTGATTTGCAACGTGCAGAAACCGAAATACAAGGAGCTTATATTCGCGCCCCCATGACGGGACAAATTATTAAAATTCATGCCCGTGTTGGTGAAAAAATTGATAATCCAGGGGTGGCTGACTTTGCCCAAACTAATACAATGATGGCTGTAGCAGAAGTTTATCAAACCGATATTAGTAAGATCAAATTAGGACAAACAGCCATAATTACCAGTCAAGGATTTACAGGGGAATTAAAAGGTGTAGTTCAACAAATTGGGTTACAAGTCAAGCGCCAAAATGTCTTTGGTGATCAACCAGGAGAAAACTTAGATGGTCGAATTATTGAAGTCAAAATTCGCCTAAATCCTGAAGATAGTAAACGAGTTTCTGGCTTAACTAACTTACAAGTCCAAACAGCAATTAAATTGTAAATTACATTGTAAATTCTTCCCACTAAAGGTGCAAAAAATCAAACTAATGATTAATAAAATATTTCGGAAAACGCCCCTAGCTTGGCGACAATTAATGAAAGAAAAAACGCGGTTAGTAATTGCAGTATCAGGAATTGCCTTTGCTGATATACTGATATTTATTCAAATGGGTTTTGAAAGTGCATTATTTGATTCTGCTATCAAACCTCATCGCAATTTACAAGCCGATTTAGTCTTAACTAATCCCCAATTTCAAACTCTATTTTCAGTTAAAAGTTTTTCTAGAGAAAGACTTTATCAAGCATTAAGTTATGAAGGTGTGAAATCAGTTAGTTCTATTTACATTGGTATAGGACAATGGCGTAATCCTGAGACAAGAATGGATCGATCTATTTTAGTTTGGGGTGTAGATCCAGCTACACCTGGTTTAAAATTTCCTGAAGTCCAAGCTAATAAAGATAATCTCAAACAATTAAATCAGGTTTTGTTTGATGAAGCCAGTCGTCCAGAATATGGAGAAATTGGCAAAATTTTTCGAGCAACGGGGAAATTTAATACTGAATTAAACGGAAAAAATCTCAATGTTAAAGGTTTATTTCAAAATGGTGCTTCCTTTGCTTCTGATGGTAATGTTGTCGCTAGTGATTCCACTTTTTTACAATTATTTCCTACTCGCAAACCTGATCAAATTGAAGTTGGTTTAATTACTCTCAAACCCGGCGCTGATCTTGAAAAAATCAAAGCTGAATTGAGAATAAGATTAAATCCAGATCCTCAAAATCCTTTTGTGGAAGTTGGAACTCCAGAAACATTTGCTCAAAAGGAAAAGGATTATTGGGCTAATGGTACAGGTATTGGTTTTATTTTTGGTTTGGGTGTGATTGTCGGTTTCATTGTTGGTATTGTCATTGTTTATCAAATCCTTTATTCTGATGTTTCTGATCACTTACCAGAATACGCAACTCTCAAGGCCATGGGGTACACTGATAATTATCTCTTGCGAGTTTTATTACAAGAGGCATTGTTATTAGCTGCATTAGGTTATTTACCTGCATTGTTCTTATCTTTTGGGATATATCAATTAACTTTTACTGCGACTCTTTTACCCATAGCTATGAAATTAGATCGGGCAATTAATGTTTTTATCTTAACAGTAATTATGTGTACTATTTCCGGCGCAATTGCTATGCAAAAACTCCGTTCTGCTGATCCTGCTGACATTTTTTAATTCTCAATCAATAAAACTCTTTTTTATATCTCACCCCAAGGTAAGGAATTATGCCATTGAAAGTTACAACTATTGCTCCTGAAGTTATTTCTAGTTCAGAAACAGTGATTTCTGTTAGTAATCTTAATCATTCTTTTGGTAAAGGTGCGCTACAAAAACAAGTATTATTTGATATTAATTTACAGATTAATGCGGGGGAAATTGTGATTATGACAGGTCCCTCTGGTTCGGGCAAAACTACCCTATTATCATTAATGGGGGGTTTACGTTCTGCCCAAAGTGGCAGTTTACAAATATTAGGACAGGAAATGTCTGGTGCAAGTAAGGGACAATTAACTAAATTACGTCGTCAAATTGGTTATATTTTTCAAGCCCATAATTTAATGAGTTTTTTAACAGCAAAAGAAAATGTGAGGATGTCTTTGGAGTTGCACGAAAATTACTTCAAAGGTGATATTAATGCCAAAGCTATAGCGATGTTAGAACACGTTGGTTTAGGGGAACATATTAATTACTATCCAGAGAATTTATCCGGTGGACAAAAACAACGGGTAGCTATAGCCCGCGCTTTAGTTAGTCACCCAAAAATAGTATTAGCAGACGAACCTACCGCTTCATTAGATAAACAATCAGGCCGCGATGTGGTAGAATTAATGCAACTATTAGCCAAAGAACAAAATTGTACTATTTTGCTTGTCACCCATGATAACCGCATTCTCGATATAGCTGATCGGATTATTTACATGGAAGATGGACAATTGAAAAGTGATGGTGTAGATATTCGCGTCAAAGTCAATTAAAATTAATCTCTACCAAAAAACTCCCAGCCATTAACCCAGGAATACAGATTCAATTGTAAAATAAATCACTGATAATAAAACAATACTTACTGATTCTTGTTTCTTGACCACGATCTGTTAATCTAATGTGGAAGATTAGCAAAATGGTCAATGGAAATTAGTAATTTATTCCAAGCTGGTGGTATAGTCATGTGGCCACTGCTGTTTTTTTCGGTGTTAGGAGTGGCGCTAATTATCGAACGCATTACCTTTTGGGTTAAAATCAGCAACCGTCAAAACCGTATTGTCCAAGTCGTTCTCAAAGTTTATCGTCAAGGTAATATGGTTGATGCTTTAAATATATTACATAGAAATGCTGATTTACCTATAGCCCGGATTTTTTTAGCGGCCTTAGAACTGGAAGAACCCAACCCAGAAGAATTTCGTTTAGCTTTAGAAAGTGAAGCACAGGCAGAAATTCCCCTATTAAAAAGGTTTCAGAACATTTTCGATACAATTATTGGTTTAGCCCCCTTGTTAGGGCTGCTAGGTACAGTATTGGGATTAATTACCTCCTTCGCATCATTGAATATTGGTGATGTCGGGGGGACAAAAACCGCCGGTGTCACCTCTGGAATTAGTGAAGCCTTAGTATCTACAGCATCAGGATTAGTGGTAGCTATTATTACCCTATTTTTTGCTAATAGCTTTCGGGGAATGTATTTACGCCAAATTGCTTGGATTCAAGAATATGGTGGACAACTAGAATTACTATATCGTCGTCGTTATGAAAGAGGAGATAAATGATCATGCGTCTACCAGATGAACCTGATATACCAGCCCAAATTAATATTGTACCGATGATTGATGTCATTTTTGCGATTTTGACATTTTTCATTATGTCAACTTTATTTCTAAATCGTTCCGAAGGATTACCAGTTAATTTACCCAAAGCTGGCACTGCCAAAACCCAATCATCAGCCACACCAATTACTGTTACAATAGACTCAGCAGGGGATCTAAGTTTAAACCGCCAGCCTGTCACCCTGGATACTTTACCAACCAGGGTACAACAATTAAAAGGAAAAAATACAGAAGTAGTTGTAATTATTAACGCTGATCAAAGTGCCACTCATGGTCAAGTTGTGCTAATTATGGATAAAGTGCGTCAGGTACAAGGGGCAAAATTAGCGATCGCTACTCAAAAACCCTAACCATTGAGTTCTTAATTACTAGAGGTATTCTACCTAACCTGTGATTTTTGCTTTTGATTTGTGAAATCTAAAAAATAACCGCCACTTTTAAGGGGGATAAACTATGACTATTTGGGTAAATGAGCAAATTGATCCTTCTGGGATGATTCATGCCTGTATTGCCTGTTGTAACGAGTCTCAGGCACTTGATTGTCATCAGTCATTTAAGAATAATTTAACCGCAGTACAAACAGCAGCAGGCTGGATTGCCAAATTACGGACAGTGAAATCTTGGGATGATGTGCCAGTTAATGCCTTAAAACTTGATTAATCTGGATAAATCGCCTCTGGTTTGAAAATTGTGAATTGATGGTTCTTCATCTGCGTTTATCTGCGTTTATCTGCGTTTAATCATTAAACATCTCCTCATAAACTCAATACTTTTCGATTAACCCTAAAACTCTTTTTTTTGATCAATCACTCTAAAGAACTGGTTTGAGTCTTTGCTGATAAGATTGTCGGGACAATTCATAACCCAAGACCATTAAAAATGCACAAACTCCAAAAAAGGGGCTTGTGCATTTAAAATTATAGAACGGGCGAGGAGGGATTCGAACCCCCGACACCGTGGTCCGTAGCCACGTGCTCTAGTCCACTGAGCTACACACCCTTGACTCACAACCTTGACTTACAAAATTTATAATAACACACACTTTCCCAATTATGCAAGATCATTTTTCAAATTCTTTTTCGTTAACCCATTTGGATGCTCAAGGAGAGGCTCAAATGGTTGATATATCAGGTAAAACAGCCACTATTCGTCAAGCGGTGGCCACTGGTAAGGTGCGGATGTTACCTGAGACTTTCGCTGCTATTCAAGCCGGAAACACCCCTAAAGGTGATGTTTTAGCAACGGCTAGGTTGGCGGGAATCATGGCCGCCAAACAAACAGCTAATTTAATTCCTCTCTGTCACCCCTTACCTTTACAGAAAATTACCGTTGAGATTATCCCTGATGCCCAACTACCTGGTTATCAAATTGATGCTACTGTAAAAACTAAAGCGGAAACTGGCGTGGAAATGGAAGCTTTAACAGCGGTGTCTATTGCTGCTTTAACTTTGTACGACATGGCTAAAGCGTTAGAAAAGACGATTCAAATTGAAGCGATTCATTTAGTTAGTAAAACAGGTGGAAAGTCTGGTGACTGGGGATAGTTGACATTTTTTGTACTAGTAGATAGCTAAAATGATCAATTCCGATTAAATAAATTTACTCAAAAACTACGGTTCTATTTCCATAAACTAAAACGCGATTTTGTAAATGCAATCTTACCGCCCTAGCTAAGACAATTCTTTCTAAATCTTTCCCTTTTCTAATTAAATCATTCACCTCATCTCGATGACTTACTCGCACCACATCCTGTTCTATAATTGGTCCTGCATCCAATTCAGGTGTAGCATAATGCGCTGTTGCACCAATAATTTTTACACCTCTTTCAAAAGCTCGATGATAGGGATTAGCACCAACAAAAGCGGGTAAAAATGAATGATGAATATTAATAATTTGCGGGAATTTTGCAATGAAATCTGCACTAACTATTTGCATATATTTGGCTAAAACCACTAAATCAATTTTGTATTGATGCAGTAATTCTAGTTGTTTAATTTCCTGTTCTTGTTTATTGTCATTAGTAATGGGTAAGCAATGGTAATCAATACCGAATTGTTCAACTATCGGTTGTAAATCGGGATGATTACTCATAATTAATGGAATCTCTGCATGAAATTCTTTAGCACGATGTCTCCAAATTAAATCAAGTAAACAATGATCTTGACGACTTACCCAAATCGCAATGCGAGGAAGAGTATCAGAAAAGTGTAATTCCCATTTTGCATTTAAAGGTTGAGCGATAGCATTAAAAGCAGGAGCAATTAGATCTTTAGGTAAATTGAATCCTTTTAATTGCCATTCTATACGATTGAGAAATAATCCTGCTTCAAAATCTGTATGTTGATCTGCATGAGTAATATTGCCACCATTAGCATAAATGAAATTGGCAAATTTTGCGACTAATCCCCGTTGATCTGGACAAGAAATTAATAAGATTGCTGTTTGTTTTGTCATTGAGGGTTTGGTTTAGGAACGATAGGTAATGGTTTTACGTTAGTCTTTTCTTGTATTTGTTTCCATTCTGATATGTCTCGATTGACTGCATTAAAAAAATCCTGAGAAACTAATAATAAGTTGAGATTTTGATTAGCATCAGCTTGAGCATATAAGAAGCGATTATTAAACTCAGCTTTACCTAAAATCAATTGATGACTTTGTTGATTTTTGAGTTTAATATCAATAGTTGCTACAGGTTTATCTAAACCAAATTCTGATAATTCAGTGGGTAAAACTGATACTGTTCTTTCAATTTTACCATCAACTAACAAATCCATTAAGTAAGAAACAATTGCATCATTTGCTGGTGCTGATATGGGAGATTTAATTTCCCATTCAGGTTTTTCAGTTGTCTTGCTTTTTTCTAGTTTTAAAGTTGTATTTTTAGTTTTAATTGTTAAAGATTGGACATCATTAGCAGTAAAGGAGAAAATTTTCTGTTTTTCGGCTTTTATTTCTGTTGATTGAGTTTTTCCTTTAATTTCATAGAAATATACAAAAATCCCCAAACCCAGAGCTAAAAGTATTAAAATCCAAGTCGTTTTTGGTAATTTCATATTGATAATCAATTAATAAAATCATTTAGTTAATGAGAAATTAAAACCGCTTTTCGCCATTTTTGCACTGAGTTAATTATATAGATATGATGGCTATATTTTAACATTTCTACTGTGATAATTTTTTCGCTAATTTTACATTTTTCAAGTAGATTAGCGCGAAAAGTCCCTGCTAATAAACCGCACTTTACTGGGGGTGTCAGCAATTCTCCATTCCAGTCTACCACAATATTACCAATACAGGTTTCTGTTATTTCACCTCTTTCATTCCACAATAAAACATCATCACAATCAGGAAAAGGGGCTTTTGCTATTTCATAAACTTGGCGATTTGTTGTTTTATGATACAAAAATATATTAGTGGAGTCAATCGGTGTGCAACACATACCTAGTTTGACAAATTCCTGATTATTTACAGCCAATAAAGGTATTGTTTGATATACAATTTCACCTTGAGAATCTAATAATAACCGTAGTTTATAATCTTGATTTGCAAATGATTGTGTTAATTGATCAAGTTGAGTTTTGACATTATTTATATTAACTTTAAACCCAAAGTAATTTGCTGAATCTTGTAAACGTTGTAAATGATAATTCAATAAAAAATAACCATTTTGGGGCTGCCACAAAATTGTTTCTAAAAGTGAGAAATCTGGTTGATTTAATGTGAGAACTTGGGCTTTAATCTGACATTCTTGATATTCATCACTACTCACAGAATCCCAGACAATTCCTCCTCCAACTCCATACTCTGCTTGCTTATTTTCTTTATCAATTAATACAGTCCGAATAGCAACATTAAATTGGGCTTGACGTTGGGGACTAATAAAACCAATACAGCCAGTATAAATACGGCGCGGTGTATTTTCCAATTCCTGAATAATTTCCATTGTCCGGGCTTTAGGTGCGCCGGTAATAGAAGCGCAGGGAAATAACGCCCCCATAATTTCACTTATGGAAGCTGTAGTTTTAGCTGTAACGGTAGATGTCATTTGCCAAACTGTGGGGTATTTCTCGACATTAAATAAACTGGGAACTTTGACTGTATTAATATTAGCTATTCGTCCTATATCATTGCGAATCATATCCACAATCATTACATTTTCCGCGCGATTTTTTTCAGAAAAATGTAGTTCTTTAGCAATAGCATGATCAGCGACTAATGTTAAACCTCTAGCTGCTGTTCCTTTCATGGGACACGAGGTTAAGTGATGATCATCAAGATGAAAAAAAAGTTCAGGGGAAGCGGAACAAATAGCAAAGTTATCAATATCAACATAAGCCCCATAATTGGCTTTTTGTGCTTCCACTAATTTCAGAAATAATTCCCAAGTATCACCACTAAAAGGTGCATTTAAACGTAATGTATAATTGACTTGATAAGTTTCCCCCAAGGAAATATATTTTTTAATTTTACTAATGGCTTGATGATATTCTTCTTCACTTACTGAAGGTGTCCAATTAAGTTTATATTTATCAGCTAAGGTAGGTTTTGGTAAATCAATAATTTCTGGTTTTTTATATAATCCAAACCAGAGTAATGGAAATGAACAAGGAGAATGGGTTTTTAGTATTGAATCAAAAGCTGTTGAAGCTTCATAACTAATAAAACCCGCCCCATATATTTGATGTTTGGTAATCAAATCATTCACGAGTTGCAATTTAGGAACAACTTGATCAATACTATTAGTTTGGATGATTTCATCAGGATTTTGAAAGCAAAGCCAATGTTTTAGTTTAGCATTATGAATTACTAATTTATTTTTCATCTACGTTTCCACCAAATAATAAAACCTGTTAGCAAACCCAGTAAAGGTAATAAAATTACAGCAGATATTGTTAACAAGTTAGCTTCCAGATTTGATATAATAATCCGGCGATTTTTTGGTTCTTTAGGACGAATTGACAGAAGTTTTTCATCCTGTTGACTTAACCAACTAACCGTATTTAAAAAGACATCTCCATTTAACTGTTGTTCAAATAAACTATCAGTGGCAAAATTTGAGTTTCCAAATACTACTAACCGTGATTCTTTAGCAGTAGTTGGGGAAGTTGTGGTAGTTGGAATTGGATTTGGAATTGTAGTTGGGGAATTTTGGGCAGTGGGAATTGGATTTGGAATTGCAGTTGGGGAATTTTGGGCAGTGGGAATTGGATTTGGAATTGCAGTTGGGGAATTTAATAACTTTCTGGTTAATGCTACTCCTAAAGTTAAAGGTCCTTTTAAGTCTTTATCTTCATTAAACTCTAGTTTTTCACTTTTTTGATCACTTTCTGCCCAACTATTAGGATAGGGTTTAGTTTTTAATAAAACCATAGACTCAACACCAGAGACAGGATCAATTTCCAGCGGACGAGTTAATGGATATACAGAAATATTATTGGCAAAATCTTGAGTAATAGGATGCTGTCCATATTCTGTCACCAAAATAGTAGCCGGTCCTAGTTGCAAACTTTCTCCAGAATTATCAATGACCAAGCGATTATCTAAACGCACACCCCACTCTTTCAGAAGAGTATCTATTTTCGGGTTGGTGTTGGGATCAATCATCAATAATAAGTTACCACCACGATTAAGATAATTTTGTAACGTTGTAACTTCTCCCGTCAATAATTCTTTTTGGGGCCCGGCTACAATTACAACATCAGCATCATTAGGAACTTGAGGACGTTCTGCTAAATTCAAAGTTGATATAGTAAAGTTTTTATCAATTAAGCCCTGTATTGCTTTAGAAATTGCCCCTTTACTACCGGAAAGTGGGTGTTCACTATGTCCTTGAAGAAAGTAAACTTTAGCCGTTTTAGGATTAATCATTTGTTGTAAACGATTAGTTAATTTTATTTCTGATAGTCGTTCATCCTCACTAATTCTTTGTACTAATTGCCGTTTTGTTTGAAATTCTAGATAAACTTCGCCATAATCTTTAACACCAAATCTGTCTACTAGTCCTGGTTTTAATTCAGGATCAACATACTCAAATTTAAACTTGTTACTTTGACGATGATAGTTATCTAATAATTCCTGATCTTGGGAATTTTTTTCTTTAGTAAATAACCAAACTTTCATTGTTTCGGGTAAATTACTGACTAATTCCCTGGATTGAGGTGATAAAGTAAATAATTGAGTATCTGTTAAGTCTAGACGCAGGTGGTAACGAATACCTAAAAAGTTAATTAATCCTAATATAACTAATACGGACAAAGTTGCGATTAAGGCATTAGTAGTAGATTGGGTAGAACGCTTTTGCCACCATTTACTTTGTTGGGTTTGTACTACTACCCACAAGGCACAAATAACTGCACCTGTTATTATTAATGATAAGGGGATTATTCTTGAATTTACTGATGTTAAACGAATG
>Ga0315905_10007254_pt1 | contig 11241 bp, 13 predicted proteins | sample LakEriMetagenome_5_FD_203522 | JGI IMG/M metagenome (GOLD analysis project Ga0315905, IMG submission 203522) | Freshwater fungal communities from buoy surface, Lake Erie, Ohio, United States - Buoy 4 MA121 | ecosystem: Environmental > Aquatic > Freshwater > Lake | place: USA: Lake Erie, Ohio...
CACGGTCCCTTTATTGCCATTCGGATACGGGACCAACGGGACCAACGGCCCTAATTTTAAGGGAGCAAATAAGGTCTAGCCTTTCTAGAACCGTTTATCCTGGGCCGTTTATCCGAGATTACTTGGTCGACATCTAAGGAGCAGAGGTTTCGAAATTCTTAGCAAAGTGTCGTTGGAGGCCGACAGTGGGTAGACGGCATAAGAGGCAGGCGCACTGGGTGGGTGAGGTGCGCGCGCCCTAAGATTCAGTAAAGAATGTGTATGTCTTGGGTTGCTAAGACTCTCCTTGATACAGGAGAACGCTCTGTGCATTCGGCTACGTACGCAGCCAGCGTTTACGTACTGTCGATCCCTGGATAAGCATCCGCTACAAAGTACAAAGCAACTCACACAGGATCTGGGAAGAGTTGGTGATGCGCCGCCTGCTTTGGCTGTGTAGCGTTTCTGAAGAGGTATTTGGCTGTGTAGCGTTTCTGACGCGTGATACCTCTTCAGAACCGCTACACAGCAGGAAGAGGACGAATAAACTCGTTTATTTGTATTTATTTGTAATGGCACTTGCAGGCCATTAGTGTCTCGTCACCGTGCATCGGGCCTTGGTCCTTGAATGGAGGGCTATTGCGTGGTGGCGCACGTGCGCCTCATGTGCGGCACGCGAGGAGGATGCGTTGATGCGTCATCATGTCACGAACCTTTGCGAGCTCCTGCTAACAATGTTAAGCTTCCCAACGCTACCGTTTGCTGCGCACAACATGCACGGGCACGCTCTATACAGAAGTTGCGCCTCGGACATTCTAATGAATGTTCCCTTTGGGTTGGAGCGCTGTTGGTAATAAACAATCTCGGTCCTTCGAACCCAGAAATTGCGTGCAGGACGGGCATGCACCATACAGAGAGAACACATTCTGCAGGACGCAACTTGCACAGACACGCACACAGACACACGGAGCATGCACGGACTACATGCGGAGAGAGGCTGAAAGAGGCGGCTAGAGCCTGACAAGCGCTTGGCAAGAGCGAAGCCAGCGAGGCGCTTGACAAGAACGAAGCCAGCTAGCCCCACAGAGCTAAGCATGCAGCATGCAGCATGCGCACCAGCACCGGCCGCGCACATTCTACCAGGCCGGCAGCAGCACGACGAGAAAAGAACTTGTGCGATGAGAGGAAAGCAACGGAAATACCTGCGTTTTGCGGCGCACTGCCTGCACCAAATCTTCTTCTTCCTCCTGTTCAACCGCCCGAAATCCCTCACAAGACACACGGGCATGTGTCTGTCGTTGCTCGCTAGCCCCGGTACCGATATTGCCGGTATTCAGGGCCCAGCAGAGCAGGACAAAGTGAGGAGGAGGCATGCGGAGGCATGCAAGGGAGGCGGAGGAGCCATGCGCATTTGGAGTCTTACGGCAAGTGATCGGGTGATGTTGTCGTTCTCCTTCCTGCAGACCCACATACCCACACGAGCACACCCGGAGGGCCGATGACTGTCAACATTCCTCGCTCTCCTCTCCTTCTCCAGACTCACCCATACACACACACACGCACACACGCACACACACACGCACACTCACACACTCACACACACCTACCCACTCACCCACACAACCCAGAACACCTGAGCCGTTGGAGGGCCTGTGCCTGTGACGCAAGACGCTCAAGCAACGGATTGAGGGTTTCGTCGGCCATCTCGAGGAGCAGCTTGTCATCAAGGCTAGCCTGTGTTGCAACCAACTTCAGTTGCAACCAACTTCAGCGAGCTCTCCATACAACTTGAGCGAGCTCCCCATACAACTTGAGCGAGAGCGACTGTGGTGTAGCTGGTTGGCAACCAACTTGAGCGGAGTCGGTTGGCAACCAACTTGAGGTAGTTGGTAGTTGGTGTGTGTCATATGAGGAGGAGGATACATGTGTGTCATATGAGGAGGAGGATACATGTGTGTGCGTAGTTGGTAGTTGGTTAACTAGTTGGTTCGCAACCAACTTCAGCGAGCTCCCCATACAGCTTCAGCGAGCACCCCATAGCATTATCGTGGAGGAGAGTATCCAATCCGCCGAGTCGGCAGGCCCGTCGTGGATCATGTTGCGGGTCCTCATCCCGCACCTCGGCAGTGCACAGGGAAGACCAGCGCACGCGGGCAAGGATGGGGGCCCGGCTTCTCCTTTCAAGTGGCGTGCCCAGCACCGCCGCCAAGGGGGGAAAAAACTCACAAATGACATTACAAAGGACATTAGCGAGCTCCCCGTTGCATGATCCACAGCAACTGCAGTTGCTGAAGGAAGAAGAAGCTCACAAAAGACATACATCACAGAAGACAAAAGACATACATCACAGAAGACATACACCGCCCATGGATGCAGTAGGGCTACTATAATAGTGTCCCGGGCGTAGATAGGATAGGTATGATGCAAAGCACCCGCGTTTTTGTATGGACACCACACAGCACCTGCGGTGTCATCGAATGCGCTCATTATGAGCATTACACCACCAACTTACGCAAAAGAGACCTAATAGAGCGTCAAAAGAGACCTAATAAAGCGTCAAAAGAGACCTCATATAGTGTCAATTTCTCCACATGCGCTCATGGTGCGCATCGCACAGCTCACACCTCTCCACACATACCTCCAGCACAGCCGACGGAGAATGCCGAGCGGCAGCTGCAACGGACAAAGTCCTCCTGCCGGAGGAGGCAGCAGCAGAGGCAGCCGCTGGAGCCGTGGCAGACGCGGTATTACCAGAGGTGGCTCGGGAGGGCGAGGTCTGGTTGCCATTGGTCACGCCAGCAGGAGCTAATAATATGTATGTATGTATGTATGTATGTATGTATGTATATTGATATTATAAATATTTTTTTACTTTATTTTTCTGCCGGACAGTGAGCTCAACACAAAGTGCCGGAAATGGCGTGGCACCCCTGAAAGGTCACAATGCATGCAACGTGCTTGGAGAATTCTTGTGGACATGCGCAGCGCAGCGCAGCGATCACCTGCGGAAGAGCCCTTGGCGCGCGCGAGCAGCATGGATTTGAGCGCCTGCTCGCGCAGCTTACGTTGTATTTCTTCGCCGCTCTCAACGCCTGCCCTGCCCTGCCCCTCACCTCCTGGTCGCACGCTTCCACCACCATCTGCTGCGGTCACATCACCTGCGCCAGCTTGTTTCTCCTCACCATCATCTCGCCAGCCAGACCACGCACCCGCACCCGCTCCACCTTGACAGCCGCTTTCGGCTCTCCCCGCATCGCCCTCTCTCAACGCGACCCCGTCTGTGGAACCACCCTTGGACGGAGCATTTGGCGCTGCGGCACCGAGACGAAAAGCAATGGCTGGGCGCGTCGCTGGCAGCTTACTGCCGCTCCCGTTCTCGCCATCCCCGTCCCTGGCATCCCTGGCGCAGTCCCCAGTTCTTTCACCGTTTGCTGCAGGCCCATTCTGCGCACCCTCCCTTTGTGTGTAGGCTGCATGTTCCACCCAGGCCCTACTCCCGGGCAGGGCTGGGGGCGGAATATGCGGTAAGGGAGGGACCGCTGGCAAAGCGCCTCCCAACCCGCTACTGCGCACCCTGGTGGGCTCTCTCGCGTGCTGCTTCGCGTCTCTCTCGCGTGCTGCTTCGCGTCTGCTAGGAGTCTGCGCCAAGCTGCCGTTTGCTGGGCCATGATGTTCGCCAGCCTCCTCGGGCGCAGCCTCGCCGTGTACCGCTGTCACCACTCCACCACTGGCCGCTGCGTCTCCTCCTCTCTTGTCTTGTTCTTTCGGGTTGTTTTCAGAAGCACGCGCATTGCCTTCTCTACTACCATCATCCTGCGACACCAGGCACACACACAACCACAGACACACGATGAGAGGGCTGACGTCAGTCCCCTATGTACATGGATCTTGGAGAGAAAGTCACAGCCTGCTCACGCCGGCAGCGCTGGCACACAACTGCTTCCTTGGATGGTTTGCCGTTGCTTCCTTGGATGGTCTTCAAGCAGCGCGGCAGCGCCGCGCGCTGCGAGCACGATGAGGCAAATGACGAGTCACGTACCTCGAGTACCCGTCGTTTGGATCCAAGCACCTCCCCACTGCCCCTGTCCTTCTCTCTTCCTCCATTCCGTCCCAAATTTCGGTCTGGAGCACGCACACTTGGTTCTCTCCGTTCTGGACGTTGAGGACTCCTGCTCCTTCCCCTCTCTCTAGGACTCCTGCTCCTCCCCCTCTCTCTAGGACTCCTGCTCCTCCCCCTCTCTCTGTCCCACACCCTCCCGGGATAACCCCTCGCCCTTTCATAACTCCTCTCGCGGCTCCTCCCTCGGCTCCTCCCCCGGCTCCTCTCTCGGCTCCTCCCCCGGCTCCTCTCGCGGTCTCCGCCCTGCCGATGTCGCAGCAGAGGCGACACGGATCGCGCCCGCCCGCCCCTGACGTTACCCTGAGGACGCGCATCTCCCTGCACTCCTCTGCGACCAGGGCTCGCACCTCTTCCTCTGTCCCTGTCCATGTCCCTGTCCCTGCTCCTTTCACGGTCTCGGTCTCGGTCTCGATCTCGACGATCTAGATCGCTAGACCTCAGGCTGCTTCTAGCTGGCGATTTTATCCGTCTCTCTTGAGGACGCTTATGAGCAGCTGCTCTCTTCTCGGCGCCGCCGTCGTTTTCAAAGTAGTCCTTTTCCAACATTCTCTCTCTCTCTGTCATTGCTCATCGTCGCTATGCCTGCCTGCGCCCCTGCGGGGTCCGTATGCTGGGCCACTGCAGGGCTCGCAAGATTGCTCTCCGCTCTTTCGCCATGCTGGTGAGTGCGTGAGTGAGAGAGTCAGTAAGTGAGAGGGAGAGAGATAGAGAGACAGGCAGACAGACAGAGAGAGACTCTGAGAGCGAACGAGAGAGACAAAAAGAGAAATGCGAGAGAGAGAGCAAGAGAGAAAAGCAAGGGAGGAGAGAGAGGGAGGGAGGGAGGGGGGGAGGGAGGGAGGGAGGGAGGGAGAGAGAGAGAGAGAGAGAGAGAGAGAGCGAGAGAGAAGGGTGTGCTTGTGTGTGTTACCTGAAACTGAGCCTGGAGCTGGATCAGCCGATCCCAGCCGGATTGCTGGGCCACGGTGTCCGTAGGCATGCGTGAAAACGCCGAGGCGCCTTTGGCGGCTGCCAGGGCGTTGAGCTCCGCCCGCCGGGCCTCGTACTGTTTCTGGTCGACTGTTGACCACACGTCCGCACGGCAGCCGGTCAGCCCTCACATTCCCGCGCGGCTGGCGCACATAGACACACGCTGCCTCGCCCCGTCGCACACAAGAAGCGCGTGTCACGCGCGCACGGACCCAGAGCGTGTTGCTGCGTTGTGTTGGTCGTCTCGGATCTGGGCTCGCTGGCGTCGAGGGCTGTTGCACTGGACCCGCCATTGCGCGAGGCGTGCTGCTGCGCAGCGCTGACGTTGCTGAACTTTTGTCCATCGGGCGAAATGTACACAAATGCCCTGTGCCGCAGCAAACAACAAGTCAGCAGAGAGGCGGTAAGGCGGTCCTCGCCCACGCGCAGCGCCGGCTCAAGCATGCTTCCTCAGATGGTCTGCAAGCAAAGAAAGAGGATTGCGCGCCGTCAAAGGTGACGGTGTTCTTTCTTGAACGCCGTCACGGATCAGGAAAGAGCGCCGTGACGGAGCTCACTTTCAAACTCGTGGCTGGTTGCAGACCATCCCAGGAAGCATGCTCGTGCCGGCGCTGCCGGCGTGGGAGAACCCAGCGCAACGGGGCGAGAAGCGACGGGCAACTAACCCCGCATGGTCCTTGGAACGCTTCTCCCAACCAAGCCCCAGCTGCTCGATGGTCTTGGCGTCCAGCGTCGCGCCGCGCGTCGCGTCCATCTTCTCTTGGCTCTCAATCTCCATGTCCGCCTCGCCGCCCGTCTCGGCCTCCCCACCCGCGGCTACCAAAGGCTGCGGGGGCGGGCAAGAGGTGTACGGCGGAGGCGGGTACGGCGGCGGAGGCGGGTACGGCTGAGAATAGTAAGAGGAGTGGAACCACGACGATGGCGGTGGAGGAGGAAAGAAGGATACGTGCGCATGGGGAGAGAAGGAGGGCGGCGGCGGGTTTGCAGGCGGGGCCGCCGCAAAGTAGCCAGCACGTAGGGGGGGGAAGGTGTGCAGCAGCGGCGGCTCCCTGCCCCAGCCTGGCACATGCGCCATCAATGCGGTAGTAGTAAAATCGAGCTCTGTAGTAAACTAGTTTTTATGGCCGAGCAGGCCCGAGCTCGACGGGTCTCCTCACCGTCGCCCTCGCTCGGGAGCTCCATGGACGGGGCGCTTTACCGCTCCTACGACAACTATCTCGGAGACCAGGGCGTCCGCCAGCCTCGTGAACGAAGCAGGAGCCCACAGCCAGGTTGCTTAGAGCCGTCCCGTGTGCAAGCGTGCGTCATCTGTGCGTGTCGGCGTGAGATTTACCGATCTACCTGAACAGGTGGGAGATCAGACGGGCCACCCCTCATAATGCCGATGCCGATGCACTCGCGCCCAATGTCTCCCACTGAGATGCATCTAATGCCGATGCCGATGCACCCGCGCCCAATGTCTCCCACTGAGATGCATCCTATGAACTACGATCTGCCCATGAACTACGATTTGACCATGAACTACGGTCCGACCCACCTTCACCGGAATCACGCGTTGCCAACGCATTAGCGTCAAGGACAAGTGTGATCAATTCCCTTCTGGCTACATTCCGACAGTCAACTTCTTCGCGCACGCTGACTGCACCATGCATGTGAGCAGGCCCTGTCGTCGTGCCGGGCCCCCGCTCACCTTTTGGGTCGCCTCCGCCAATGCCGCTATTTGGAGGCGTGCCGATGGATCTGGGCTTAGTGCACCAGATTCCTTTTTCTCACCCTCGACCAGCGCCTGCCGCAGCCGCCAACGCGGAGATCCGCGGGGTAGGGATCAAGTTCGGAGAGCGTCTGGACCCGTCAGGGGGGATCAAAGTGTTTGTCAAAAGACTGGTGAACGACAGCCCAGCTCACCGATGTGGCCTCATCTCGCCGGGCGACGTTCTTGTACTCCTCGACGGAGAAGATGTGTACGGCTGGGGGCTTGCTTGGCTGCGCAACAAGATCCCGGGTCCTGCAGGCACCTGGGTCCGTTTGGGATTCCGGGGCGCTGGTGGTGGTTTGTTTGAAGTTCCGCTCTGTCGCACAGCCTATGGAAGTGCGTGCACAACATATTCGTGTTGGAAAAGTGGGAAAAGTCCTTCGCAACCTGTCGTCCCCAAACTGACACGCAAGGATGGCTTGCACCTCGCAGCGGAAGATGCGGTGTACAGGAAGCCACAGGAACAGCAGAAGCAGCGGCCTCCCGGCCAAAGCCCACAGGTCTAAGCATCCTCAATCATTTTCAAAATCCCGTTTATGACTCTATACTCCTCTTTTCTCCTTGGGTGCGACCATTCGAAGCCCCTCGTCCCTCACTTTCGCCCTCCCTCAATCCCGTACGACCATGCACAACAGCTCATCCGGAGGTCAACGCCCATGCAGCAGCCTTCAGCAGCACCAATCATGCCTCAACAGCTGCCCGTTCCACAGCCTGAGGCCTTTCAACGGGCGAATGTGAGTGACACGGACTTTCTGGAATTAGACGATCGCATGCACCATGGACGTCACTGAATCTCTCAAGTGATCGCACGCTTCCTTGGTGTGTTCGGCAGGGTTTGATGCCAATGAGAGGGACGGGGGAAGCTCCGCCAGCGATGCAGCAAAATCACGACCAGTGGAAGGGCTTCATACAGTTTTCCGAGCAGGTACTGTCTCCCTCTCTATCTATCTCTCGATCACGAGGAGAATACCGTGTGGGGCGCCAATGATAGGGTCGTGATACCTCCTCCTCACCTATGGTATGCGCCTTTCTTTTTGCGCTTTGATTATGAGAATAGGACAAATGTTTCCATTCGCGGATGCGTGTGTTCACGACATGATCTTCACGCGAAACCCCCCCGCGTCTCCATCCTGATTCAAAAGGCCTTGCAATTTTTTTTTTGAAACATGCAGCAACAAGTATTGGCGGCGCCGCCTCCGCCATTTCAGGCGCAAATGCCGGTGAGTGAATTTGAAAAGAAGCTTCTGAAGCTCGCTGACATTCTCCTGACCACCCTTTACCAAGCCCACCATTGCAACACCAGATGGTATCGATTTACTAATCGACAGACACAAGCGCCTGAGACCAAATGTGCCATACTGATAGAATAAACAAAACTAAATCGCACACAGCAAGGTGGGCCGATGTTACAGCTAAAGGTGGCGCAGCGAGGAAAAGCGCAACTGATGCTGTCAGACATCACACCTCCAAATCCTCCAGCACTCCAAGCCCCTGCACCATTCAAGCAGCAGCAACCAATGCAAATGCCGCTGTGGGCACCACAACACGTGCCCCACATGCCAATCAATTCCAGGACCGGGCAGCAACTTCCGGCAGCATGGCAGATGCAGACGCCGCCAAATATGCAGAGCTTCAGCACTCCGAAGCCAAGTGGTGTTGTGGGCCAGGACGCTATTATTAGCACCAGGTTCTGAATCATGCAGAGGCCGATGAGCTCGCTGATGTACACGACAGTGCAAAAAAATGAATCGTACGCGTGCGCAAACACACTCACTCACTTAGTCAAAGCAGCTACATACGCAAGGATACATGCGGACTCTGCAAAACAGGTGCGCGAGAACAAATCTAATCACAATGTATGTGCATTAATTGACATTCATGCGTGCAGCGATTTCGAGAGACTGGGCTATCGAATGGACCAAGGTCAAGCTGTTGCCAATCGAAACCCCTACCCTTCACCGCCTACAGCTGGGCCCTACCCTGGCGCACCATCTTCAGCTGGACCTTACATGCCCCCCGCAGATGTTCGCATGTATCAGCCCAGCACAAATACAAACTACGGTGAGAAATGTTATTCAGGCATCAAAGATTTCGTGTGAAATGGAGAGAGAGTTTGTGTATGCGTGTGCGTGGGTGGGGTGCGTGGGAGAGAGCGAGAGGGAAAGAGGGAATACAAACTACGGTGAGAAATGTTATTCAGGCATCAAAGATTTCGTGTGAAATGGAGAGAGAGTTTGTGTATGAGTGTGCGTGGGTGGGGTGCGTGGGAGAGAGCGAGAGGGAAAGAGGGAGAGTGGGGGGGGGGGAAGAAGGGAGGGAGGGAGGGAGAGAGATTTTGTGGAGATGCTGTGTGTGTGTGTGTGTTTGTGTGTGTGTGTGTGTGTGTGTGTGTGTGTGTGTGTGTGTGTGTGTGTGTGTGTGGTGTGGTGTGTGTGTGTGTTTGTGTGTGTGTGTGTGCGCGCGCGCTTGTTGGCATTCGTGTACCGCATTGTCTTTCAGGCATAAAATCGTTGCTGTTTATTAGCGCCGATGTTAGTTTCTTGCTTGCCTGACACACTATGGGACTTGTCAACTTACATTGCTGCTCAGCGTCAGGACCACCAATTGACCAAACGATTATGGCTGCAAATAGCCGTCCCCAGTGGACGTTAGACGACGAAGAACTCCAAGGTACACAGGTCTAATCTGTTCCGAAGGCACACCAGAGCTCCGCCACGCCTAAAGCCAACATGAACTTTTTCGAGGATGCAAGCTGAGCGTGAGGTAGAAGCAAAGATCAGGCAGATTGTGAGTGGGTGTTGCGGCGCACGCTTCGTTGCCAGCATTCAGAGTGTCGAATGATCTGGGCCCTTGGATAGCCTTCATCTGCTAACATGTTGAAACAAGCATTGTTTTGACTAACAGGCCTCGATAAATGCACGTCTGTTGTACATGTAATATTAAAGGCATGGAAGCGAGCTAGCTATCTGACAAGTGCGAGTCTTCATCAATGAGCAAAAACAATTTGCTTATTTTCACAGATGCTATGGGCTCAGATATTGCTGCCAAACAAAACGATTTGATTTCACTTGTTTCACTTTAATAATCATTATTTTTACTGCAAATCTATCTTTTCAGCGCCGTCCGTCATACACGTCATGAATACCCCTCAAGGAAAAAAAATGCCTCATTGCGGAGCTTCGCGGAGGGCACATGCCGTGTGGCTAGCCAGCACCCTGCCTCCTCGTGGAGCAGCATCCAGTCCGCAGAGGCAAAGCAACCCCCGCCACCCCAGCACCAGCCTCTCTCCTTGCGCGCGCCCTCTCAACAGCGGAGGGGGTTCAAGAAGCGAGGATTGCGCCGCCAAGCACGAAGTGAGATTGCAGATTTGAATGCAGGTTGTCGTTTGGACCAGGTGTTGAAAGCATTTTCCAAGATGCTTTTCCTAGAAAGCCCTTCCTCTGGGCCCATTGGCCCTAATAATGGTCCCAATAAAACTTTGGTCATCGCCTTGGTCACCTCTGCCTGTAGGAGTTCCGGCATAACGTCTGATGCTACCTTCATGAGACTTCGTTTTGCTAATCGTTCAAAACGTCGTAGAATAGGGTTGACAAGATCATCCCGATGTTGTTGCCACAAATTCCAGTTGCGGAGAGTTATGCGCTGCACATATTTGGCGCTGACACGCTCATACCCAAGATGTACTTTGATGCGATTATTCTTGTGTGCCTCGAACCATGAATGCCAAGCACCATAAACTTTACTTTCGAGACATGCATTGGCATAATTTTGCGCGCTGACCATTCTCCGAACAGAGACACGTTGAGCTTCAAGTCCGAGCACAAATTTTCCAAATAGACTCGTGCATCTCGATTTGAGGTTGGTCCTCGTCATTCGCTGCAACCTGCCGTTAATTCTGAACATTTCCAAGATGTTGTACTTTATCTGGGAAAAGCGGCGGGAACTGAACGTCTCTCGCCTCCTCCCCAGAATCTGGGCCCAATGGCGATAATCTAGATAAGCTGACCACTGATTCCAAACCCATCCCAGTTTTCGAGTTCTCCAGCATGCTAAAGCCTTCAGTGCCTTGGTCCACATCTGTCTCTCCTCCACAACGCTGTCTCGCCAGCGCTCGAAGCCCTCCACCAGCGCCCGGTTCATCAGCCGCTGCACCACCTTCAGTGCCTTGGCCTTCATCCTCCTCGCCCCTTCAGCCTGGTTCCGCCAGCGCTCGAAGCCCTCCACCAGCGCCCGGATCATCAGCCGCTGCACCACCTTCAGTGCCTTGCCCTTCAACCTCCTCGCCCCTTGAGCTTGTTCCCGCCAGCGCTCGAAGCCCTCCACCAGCGCCCGGTTCTTCCACCTCTGAACCACCTTCACTAAATTGGCCTTCATCTGCCTCTCCTCAGCGGCCTTGGCCCGCCAGCGCTCGAAGCCCTCC
>Ga0315905_10007255_pt1 | contig 11239 bp, 10 predicted proteins | sample LakEriMetagenome_5_FD_203522 | JGI IMG/M metagenome (GOLD analysis project Ga0315905, IMG submission 203522) | Freshwater fungal communities from buoy surface, Lake Erie, Ohio, United States - Buoy 4 MA121 | ecosystem: Environmental > Aquatic > Freshwater > Lake | place: USA: Lake Erie, Ohio...
TTTCACCTTTGCCGGAAAAATCCCACTCAACGAATTCATAATTGGATTTGGCGCTGAAAAAACGCCACGACACCACACCACTAGAATCGATGAAGTGTTCAACAAAGTTATTCGGCTCTGTAACTGCATTACTTTCAAAGGTTGGGCGAGGTAAATCGTTCAGGCCTTCAAAGCTACGACCTTGCAGTAACTCGGTCAGGCTTCGTTCCAGCGCGACTTCAAAACTAGGATGCGCACCGAAAGACGCAAAGACACCGCCTGTGCGCGGATTCATTAACGTAACGCACATCACAGGATAATTCCCACCTAGTGACGCATCCTTCACCAACACCGGAAATCCCTGCGCTTCTAAACCTTGAATACCCGCTACGATGCCTGGGAATTTCGCCAGTACATTTAGCGGCACATCAGGCAAAGCGATTTCACCTTCTATGATTTCACGCTTGACTGCACGCTCAAAAATTTCGGACAGACATTGCACCTGCGCTTCAGCTAAGGTATTACCGGCACTCATACCATTGCTGGCGTATAGGTTTTCAATCAGGTTCGATGGAAAATAAACCGTCTCGCCATCGGATTGCCGCACATACGGCAGCGAACAGATACCGCGCTCACGATTGCCAGAGTTAGTGTCGATGAGATGTGAACCGCGTAACTCGCCTTCAGGATTGTAAATATCAAGGCAGTACTCATCGAGAATGTCCGAAGGAAGTGAATCATCGGAATCAATCTTGAACCATCGCTCATTCGGGTAATGCACAAAGTCAGAATTGGCGATATCTTCGCCCCAATAAGCGCCCGCGTAAAAATGGTTATTACTGAGTCGCTCAATATATTCACCTAGGGCTGATGCTAATGCGCTTTCTTTAGTCGCACCTTTTCCATTGGTAAAACACATGGGTGAATGCGCATCACGTATATGCAAAGACCAAACATTCGGAATGATGTTGCGCCATGAAGCGATTTCAATCTTAATACCCAAGTTTGCCAATAGCCCCGACATATTGGCGATGGTTTGCTCTAACGGTAAATCTTTACCCGCGATGAATGTGCTGACGTCTGAGGAGGGTGTTAACGTGAGTAAGGACTGCGCATCAGCATCAAGGTTATCAACTTCCTCAATCACAAACTCAGGCCCCTCTTGCACTACTTTTTTAACGGTGCATCGCTCAATCGAGCGCAAAATACCTCGACGATCTACTTCCGGAATATCCGGTGGCAATTCAACCTGAATTTTGAAAATTTGCTGATAACGGTTTTCAGGGTCAACAATATTATTTTGCGACAGACGAATATTTTCTGTCGAAATATTCCGGGTCTCGCAGTACAACTTCACAAAGTACGCAGCGCACAACGCTGACGAGACGAGAAAATAATCGAAAGGACTCGGCGCTGACCCATCGCCCTTATAGCGTATCGGCTGATCGGAGATGACCGTGAAATCATCGAACTTCGCTTCGAGGCGCAGCTTATCGAGAAAGTTGACTTTAATTTCCATGAGAGACTTTAAAAATGACGCCAGAACAGTGGCGATTGCAAAGATTCGCCACAACACAGTCACACATCATATCAAGCGTCGAAAAAACTACGTCTTTAGTCATCAAGCCGCCGTCTCAAAACATTTGAATGATGGCGGTATATTTTCATCACCATTAGCAATTTCTGGGGCAATTAGGTTAGATTGACAAGCAAAGGCCAAGCCCTAATTATGGCTAGTCTGAGCAGATATAGGGAGGGTTTCATGCATGCTTGGCAACTAAAAGAAGCGAAAAGCCGATTCAGCGAATTAGTTGAGTTAACACTGAAAGAAGGCCCGCAATTGGTCACTCGGCATGGCGAAGAGGCCGTTGTAATCTTATCAGCCAAGGACTACCGTCGATTAAACGGACAAACGCCCACGTTGATGGACTGCTTATTGAACGCTCCCCTCGGGGAAGCACTTGAGATAGAACGTCCGAAAGACGGAATTCGGCATCTCGTACTTTGAAATATCTGCTCGAAAGCTGCGTGCCTATGAAGACCACCATAAAAAATAGAGTCGCAATAGTGGGTGCCGGAATTGCAGGCCTCAGTTGCGCAACACATCTTCAAGCATTGGGATTTGAGGTGGACGTCTTTGAAAAAAGTCGTGGCCCCAGCGGGCGGATGAGTACAAAACACGGCGAGGGATGGGCGGCAGACCATGGTGCCCAGTATTTCACAGCGCGTGATCCCCTTTTCAAACACGAGCTCGACTCTTGGATAGAGAACGGCATTGTCGACCGCTGGAATCCTAACATCGGCGTATTTGAAGATGGACGATGGAGAGAGTCGAGCTCCAATGAGTCACGCTATGTTGCTATACCCGGCATGAATATGATCGGAAAATATTTAGCCCGCTCTCTTACGCTTCACCTTAATCAAACGATTGATCAGTTACTACCTACAAATGATCAATGGCAGCTTAGTAGTAAAGAGTCAGGCCTTTTGAACTCTGTATTTGATTTTTTAGTTTTAGCACTACCGGCACCGCAGGCTGCCGCGCTTACGAAGGTGTTGCCAACTGAAATCCAAGCAATCTGCAATTCAGTACACATGGATGGATGTTGGACTGTGATGGCCCGCTTTTCTGCAAGACCAACCTTTCCCTTCGATGCTGCTTTTGTGAACGGCGAAACGATTAGTTGGATATGCCGAAACCTATCAAAACCCTTTCGCGATGGTCAAGAATCTTGGACTATTCATGCAAGTGCTAAATGGAGCCAAGAAAATATTGAACTAGCGCCACAAGAGGCATCTGCTCAGCTATTGGAGTGCGCTAAGAAGTTAGGCTTGGATTGCAGCGAGGCAGAAATCTTAATACACCGCTGGCGCTATGCCAGCGGATTTGTTAATCCAAGCCCTGAGTTTATTTTGACTCCCAAATTTAACCTGGGTGTTTGTGGTGATTGGCTTAATGGTGGCAGAGTTGAGGGAGCATGGCTTAGCGGTCATAAGCTCGCGATTCAGATTGAAAAGATGTAGCGTTAAAAAATTACGGCCCCAAATCAACCTACGTGAAAAATAAACTAGACAATGACAACTTCTGCCAGTATCGAGCTAAGAGATCTTGAGTTATCAACTGACATTGGAACCTATGGCCCCGGGGATATCATTCCCAAACATCATCTACTCGACCTAACGCTGTGGATTGACTCAAGGCTTGTTTTAATTTCGAACGATCAAATGGAGAGCGTTTTTGATTACGATCCCTTGGTTGTTGAAATCGATAGCTTAGCGCGTGATGGACATTACGAAACACAAGAAAGACTCATGACGCGCATAGTTGAAGCATGCGCGAAATATAGAGAAATTGAGTCGCTTGAAATCGGACTTAAAAAATTACCAGTTCGCTCAGAAACTGGATCTCTAGGCGTGCGACTGTCGGTTGATTCAGCAATGTTACATAGAATTAGAACTTCTGATGCGTCAGCGTAAATATGCCCTGATTGAGCTTATGATTTCATCATATAGCTGTTGTATCTTTTGAATAAAAATCATTTTTTAGTATGAAGACAAATTATCAAAATCGAGTAATGGATTTATCTTTCATAGGTCGATGCTAGGCCACTTTCTTGGTCTACACCTTATGGTTCGTGAATCGCAATGGCAGCTATAAATTGCGGGCGGATAGCGTCCAGCGAACAGGGCCATGAACAACTCAGCTTGAAAACTTGAGTACAGCAACACCTAGAATGATCAGCGTAACGCCGAGTATGCGCATCAGAGACAGCGCATCTCCGAAAAATACGACGCCGACTATGAAGGTACCAGCTCCACCGATACCGGTCCAAATTGCGTAAGCCGTTCCAATGGGTATGTTTTGCTGAGCGAGCCACAGGAAGTACCCGCTCAATGCCATGAAACTCAATGCGATTGCAATGCCAAGCCAGCGAGTTTCAGAGGCCTGCGAAATTTTTATACCGACTGGCCAGCCTATCTCGAATAGACCGGCCAGAAATAAATAGGCCCAACTCATACGCTGATTTCCATTATTAATTGAAAAATCATTCCCACTCTATCGTCGCGGGTGGTTTTCCACTGATGTCATACACTACTCGATTAATGCCACGCACTTCATTGATGATGCGGTTGGATACACGACCTAATAAGTCATGCGGCAGATGAGCCCAATGTGCAGTCATAAAATCTTGTGTTTGCACAGCACGCAATGCAACGACATATTCATAGGTGCGGCCATCACCCATCACACCCACTGATTTCACTGGCAGAAAAACTGCAAAAGCCTGACTCGTGGCTTCATACCAATTTTTGTGAAAATGCCCAACTGGCTCGCCGCTAGCTAATTCTTGTGGCAAAGGTATGGCTGTGTTGCGTAGCTCTTCAATAAAAATTGCATCGGCACGACGCAGTAAATCGGCAAACTCTTTTTTAACTTCTCCCAGTATGCGCACTCCCAAACCCGGCCCTGGAAATGGATGGCGATACACCATGTCATGCGGAAGGCCGAGTGCTAAACCTAGCTTACGCACTTCATCTTTAAACAAATCACGCAATGGCTCGAGTAATTTTAAATTTAAAGTTTCTGGCAAACCGCCCACGTTGTGATGGCTCTTAATCGTGTGCGCGCCCTTTTTACCTTTGCCGGCGCTCTCGATCACATCGGGATAGATAGTGCCTTGCGCCAGCCACTTAGCGTTTTTACGTTTGCCTGCTTCTACCTGAAAGACTTCAACAAATTCACGGCCAATAATTTTTCGTTTTGCTTCGGGATCAGATACGCCTGCGAGGTGACCCATGAATTGTTCAGTCGCATCAACATGAATGACTTTAACACCTAAATTTTTTGCAAACATATCCATCACCATCTGACCTTCATTCAGACGTAACAAACCATGATCAACAAATACACAGGTGAGTTGATCACCAATAGCGCGATGGATTAATGCCGCCGCAACGCTACTATCAACGCCACCCGATAAACCCAGAATGACTTCATCGCTGCCAACTTGCTTGCGTATGGACTCAATCGCTTCGCTCACATAATCCGGCATGTTCCAGTCAGATTTGCAGCCACAAATTTCATGCACAAAGCGTCCGAGAATCGCTGCGCCTTGTACGGTGTGCGTTACTTCAGGATGAAACTGCACGGCGTACATGTGACGCGCTTCGTCTGCCATACCCGCAATCGGGCAACTGTCGGTCGATGCCATCAATTTAAAACCGGGTGGCAGGTCGATGACTTTGTCGCCATGACTCATCCATACTTTGAGCATGCCGTGGCCTTCAGGCGTCACAAAATCATTAATGTCTTTTAACAAAGCGGTATGACCACGCGCTCTGACTTCGGCGTAACCAAATTCACGCACCGCACCGTTTTCAACTTTACCGCCTAACTGCGCAGCCATGGTTTGCATGCCGTAACAAATACCGAGCACAGGCACACCCAATTCAAACACGGCTTGTGGGGCACGAGGCGTATCGCCTTCTGTTACCGATGAGGGACCACCTGAAAGAATAATGCCCGCTGCACCTGAGTTGCGAATGAACTCATCACTCACATCGTAAGGATGAACTTCAGAAAACACGCCCGAATCACGGACACGACGTGCAATCAGCTGCGTGACTTGCGAGCCAAAATCGAGGATAAGTATCTTGGAATGCATAAGGTAAGTAATAGTGTGAATTCAGTTCTGAAAAAAATTCAGGCGGCATTGCTGCCGCCTGAGATTCGCTATCGTCACATCAATCAGCGCGATAATTCGGCGCTTCTTTGGTAATCTGTACGTCATGCACATGTGATTCGCGCATACCTGCAGAAGTGATTTCTACAAACTGTGCTTTGTCGCGCAATTCATCAATGGTGGCGCAACCGCAGTAACCCATGGAAGAACGAACACCACCTACGAGTTGATACAAAATCGCTAGCACGCTGCCTTTGTAGGGCACGCGACCTTCAATACCTTCCGGTACCAGCTTATCGGCGTTATTAGAAGCATCTTGAAAATAACGATCAGCAGAACCATCCGTCATTGCCCCCAAACTACCCATGCCGCGATACGATTTGTAGCTGCGACCCTGATACAAAATCACTTCGCCGGGTGCTTCTTCGGTACCAGCAAACATACTGCCCATCATTACGGATGAAGCTCCTGCTGCGAGCGCTTTGGAAATATCCCCTGAAAAACGTATGCCGCCATCAGCAATGCATGGAATGCCTGTACTTTCAAGTGCTTTAGCAACATTCGATATCGCAGTGATTTGTGGCACGCCCACACCTGCAACGATACGTGTGGTGCAAATTGATCCAGGGCCAATACCCACTTTAACTGCATCAGCACCATGATCCATCAGTGCCTTAGCCGCATCAGCAGTAGCGATATTGCCGCCGATGACTTCAACATGTGCAAAACGACGCTTCACCCATTTGACTCGATCGAGCACGCCTTGTGAATGCCCGTGCGCGGTATCCACAACGATGACATCAACACCTGCAGCAACCAATAATTCAACCCGCTCATCGTTGTCGGGGCCAACACCGACGGCTGCACCGACGCGTAACTTACCTTGATCATCTTTCGAGGCATTCGGATGCTCGGTAGATTTGCGAATATCTTTGACAGTAATTAAGCCGCGCAATTCAAATGCATCATTCACTACTAAAACACGCTCTAAGCGGTGCTTGTTCATTAAGCGTTTGGCTTCTGCGGTATCCGCGCCTTCTTTAACAAAAACAAGTTTTTCGCGCGGTGTCATTTTGACGCGCACTTCCGCGTCCAGCTCTTCTTCAAAGCGCAAATCGCGGTTGGTAATAATGCCCACCACTGTTTTACCTTCAACCACCGGAAAACCGCTAATACCATGTTGCTGCGATAACGCCATCACATCACGCACGCGCATGGTGGGAGGAATCGTAATCGGATCACGCACGACACCGGCTTCGAAGCGCTTAACCTTAGAGACTTCACGCGCTTGTTCTTTAGCGGTGAGATTTTTATGAATGATGCCGATACCACCCTCTTGCGCCATAGCGATTGCTAGTCGGGCTTCGGTGACGGTATCCATCGCAGCTGAGACCAGCGGTATGGACAGCGAAATGTTTCGCGTTAGGCGAGTGTGTAGGGAGGTGTCTTTGGGCAGGATGGCCGAGTAGGCCGGCACGAGCAGCACATCATCGAAGGTGAGTGCTTTCTGGAGGAGACGCATGGTAATTCCCGTAGGCGCAAAACCGAATTATACAGAAATCACCCACTCATTCCGGATGCGGGCCGAGTGAAGATACCTGGCGAGATGGCCGACCTACGCTGGTTTTATGCAGGGGCCAGGCCAGATTGGTCGGCCTAGGAACTTACTTTTTGCTGGAACGTGTCTTGTGCTGGGCGCGGCGGCGGCGCGATTCCATAGGATCCGCCTGCAAGGGTCGATAGATCTCGATGCGATCACCATCGCGGGCTACGGTATCCAAGGGTTTGAGTTTGCCGTAAATGCCAACCTTATTCTGGGTCAGGTCAATCTCGGGAAACTGCGCCATCACACCACTTTTACCAATAACCTCTTCTAGCGTACAACCGGCCTCAATATCGAGATCGATCACTACCGCCTTGTCTGGCAGTGCATAACAAAGCTGGATATGTGCGGAAGCGCGCTTATCCATACAGGGACTCGGCACGTTGACGAAAGGATTCCACAAAACTGTCCGTAATTTTTGCAAAAACAGGACCGATGATTTTTTCCAGTAGCTTGCTTGAAAATTCGTAATGAAGATCAAACTCGACTTTGCAGGCATCGGGCCTGAGCGCCCTAAAATGCCACTGACCATCGAGATGGCTAAAGGGCCCTTCTACCAGCTTCATCTGCATAGACGTCGGTGGAGTGTTAGTGTTTTCAGTCGTAAAACTCTGCTTGATACCGTGGTAGTCGATGGTGATGGCAGCTACCAATCGGTCTGGTCCACGCTCGCGCACGTCTACCTGGCCACACCATGGCAAAAAGGAGGGATAATCCTCCACCTTGTCTACCAACGCGAACATTTGCTCTGCGCTGTAGCCAAGCAGTATCGATTTGTGAACAACCGCCATAGTTTCAACTGTTAGAATCCCACCTCCCGATTCTAACCCGAACACCCCGCCTGCCTTGCCCATAGCTTAAGCAGACTACAAACACCTCCATGAGCATCGTCGACAACAAAAAAGCGTTTCATGACTACTTCATCGAAGAACGCTTCGAGGCTGGCATGTCGCTCGAGGGTTGGGAGGTTAAGTCGATACGTGCTGGCCGTGCTCAGATTAAAGAAGCCTATGTAACCATTCGCAGGGGCGAAGTCTTTTTGTTTGGCGCCCATATAAGCCCCTTACCTACGGCCTCGACCCACATCAATCCGGATCCGGTTCGCACCCGCAAGCTTTTGCTGAACGCGGAAGAAATCAAAAAATTAATTGGTAAGGTCGAGCGGGCTGGATACACGCTGATGCCACTCAACCTGCACTACCAGCGTGGCCGCATCAAATGCGAGATTGGGCTGGCCAAAGGTAAAAAACAGCACGACAAGCGCGATACTGAGCGTTCGCGTGACGCAGACCGCGAAATCGCCAAGGCCTTGAAGCAGAACCGGCGCTAAGCCGCATTGGCCGAGGCCAGTAGGCCACTACTTGCACATGCTAGCGCCGTCAGTGACTTCTGACTAAACGAACGCCTAAAAAACAAAAGCCCCCGCGCTCTTCAGCGTGAGGGCTTAAACCACTACAACTACCTGTTGTTGCTTGTTATTCAAAAACTAGAAGCCGGAGTGTAACGGAAAATTGCCGCAAGTCAACAACCAGCAAAGGGTTATTTTGTGACTCCATAGTCACCGATCTTTGCTTGCACCACCATCAGCCCCCTTCTCTAGCTGCACGCCCCCGTTTTAGCTCTGGTACACCGTTAGCGCATTGCATCCTGCCTTACCCTCTGTCCCTTGTAGTGTGCCAATAGCGCACTGCTCTCACACCGCAACATACTGAGCTCTCGCCTCACTCCATCCATAATTTTGGGGATGCCGGCCCAATGCTGTAACAAAGCCAAGGAGTGAAAATGCTCACAACTAGCATAAACATCAAGCTAGACTCTGACAAGGGAGGCCAATGGTATGCGAGGGAGAATAAAACCCAAAAAGGTGTAACAGTCACTTTTTTTCAACGTGATGGCAAACAAACATTTCTGCAAAAATTTAAGGATTTAATAAACGTAGCGCGCTCGGGCACTGAGCTTGCCAGTAAATACAGCAAAGAGTTAGGCTTGCCTAAAGATGCATTTTCAAATCCAAAAAATGAATACACAAAAGAGTCGATTTCAAATAATCAGCTAAACCAGATATTTGGTTCAACTTATCGAAGACTGGAAGAAAAAATATCTTTCTATACAACTGACTTATTAGTTAGTCATTTCGATAGAGCTCAAAATAAGCAAGTCGATATTATGGTCAATAAATCCAAGATAATTGGGGTTGTTAGCGAAGAAAAAAATTACGAAATTCAAAAAGAAGTAAAAATACATAATTTGAAAACAAACCTGTATCGGATTAACCAAGCCGATACTGATTTCACATCACACCTTAGCCTCGCGTTTGACATCCGTGATAAACCCAATTTTTCAGCTAATAAAGATGAAATGGAAGCCGCGAAAAAGGCTTTAATTGATATCAAAAAAGTCCCATTAAGACTTGGTGACTATCAAACAGAAATCCAACAAAAAAAAGAATTCGACTTAACGATTAATGACCTACTTAAACCCCTGGAAGTTAAATTTTTCTTAAACGCTATTCACAATCATAAGCTTCCCCAATCCCAAATCGACTTACCCACTCGCGCTATAGAAGTGGCCGTAGATATTCGAGAAATTAGTCCTAATAGAGTCAAAGCCGAAGAGGCCATAGAAGCTTATCAAGATCTAGTGAAGTTTAAAACGGAATCCGAGGGACAACCTTGGTTCAAAGAAATTAGCAGCAGACTTGATAGCCTTATTAGTATTTCTCTAAGAAAAGTCACTATTAATAGTTTATTTGAAACTATGAAAAATTTGAATATTGAACGTACTGAAAGAAATTCGATTTTAGACTCAATATATAGAGCTATAAGTATTCGTGAAAACCTACCTAATCGATTATCAATTGAAAGTAAACAAAGTGATTATGAAAAACTGAATAACTTTAAAAATACATACAGTGGACAAGCAGGGTTCAATGTAATTAGCGAACAAGTTGATGAACTGATTAATGTACTTGAAAATAACCTGCTCAGCCTAAACCAAACAGCCCAAACGTAATTCAGCCCCTCGTAATGCTTGACTACGAGGGGCTGTAACTTTAACGAAGCTGAAGATTAGGATTTACTAGCTAAGTTTTTCCAGGTCTCGACTACAGAATCAGGGTTCAATGAAATTGAGCTAATGCCCTCTTTCATCAACCACTGGGCAAAGTCGGGATGGTCAGATGGGCCCTGACCGCAAATTCCCACGTACTTACCTTTAGCAAGACACGTCTTAATGGCACGCGAGAGCAGCACTTTGACAGCTGGATCGCGCTCATCAAAATCAGCCGCTAGCAGCTCTAAGCCTGAATCTCTATCCAGACCTAAAGTGAGCTGGGTTAAGTCATTCGAGCCGATTGAGAATCCATCAAAGAACTCGAGAAACTCTTCAGCCAACAATGCATTCGAAGGGATCTCGCACATCATGATGAGACGCAAACCATTCTCGCCGCGCTTGAGTCCATATTTTGCTAACAGACCCACAACCTTCTCTGCCTGACCCAAAGTGCGCACAAAGGGCACCATGATTTCTACGTTGGTTAAACCCATGTCATCGCGCACGCGTTTCATGGCGATGCATTCCATCTCAAAGGCTTCAGCGAAATCAGCCGACAAATAACGTGCAGCGCCTCGGAAACCCAACATAGGATTTTCTTCGTCCGGCTCATAGCGCGAGCCGCCTATGAGTTTTTTATACTCATTCGATTTGAAATCCGAGAGACGAACAATCACGGTACGTGGCCAAAACGCTGCGGCGATGGTGGCCACACCTTCAGCTAATTTATCAACGTAAAAGGCTTTGGGTGATGCATGGCCGCGCGCAACGGATTCGACCGCTTTCTTTAAATCCGGATCGATGTTGGGATAGTCCAAAATCGCTTTAGGATGCACGCCGATGTTGTTGTTGATGATGAATTCGAGTCGAGCCAGACCAACACCGTCGTTGGGAATCGACTGAAAATCAAAGGCGAGCTGAG
>Ga0315905_10007257_pt1 | contig 11239 bp, 11 predicted proteins | sample LakEriMetagenome_5_FD_203522 | JGI IMG/M metagenome (GOLD analysis project Ga0315905, IMG submission 203522) | Freshwater fungal communities from buoy surface, Lake Erie, Ohio, United States - Buoy 4 MA121 | ecosystem: Environmental > Aquatic > Freshwater > Lake | place: USA: Lake Erie, Ohio...
GTGCTCACGCTCTTGCGGGACGCCTGCGTCTGTGCCTGCCTCTCTCTCTCTGTGCCTGCCTCTCTCTCTCTGTCGCTCCCTCCCTCCCTCCCTCCCTCCCTCCCTCCCTCCCCTCCCTCCCTCTCTCCCTGTTTGCAGGCAGAAAGGTACGCAGTAGCACAGCGCTGGTCGGTATCAGCCGTTATTACCGGTATGTGTGTGTGTGTATGTCCGCTCCAATCCCTGCACCATACACACACGATAGATGCACGAGACACACACGAGAGATGCACAAGACACGCGACACACGAGAGATACACAACACACGTGGCGCAACATACATACGCACACGTGACACACCATAGGTGCACAACACCGCACAACACCGCACAACACCGCACAACACCTCACAACACCCCACGTCCTTTCCACGCACACATGCACGCGCGCACACACATGACAGGAGCATCACAGCAGCAGCGGGCGGGGGGCAAGCATACGGTCTTCTACGCGTTGAAAGTCATGATATCTTTGCATTCAAGCGCTTTCGTTACGCCTTCCCCCGCTGTCCACCGAAGCCTCTCCAGGGAAACAGGCAGAGAAAGAGGAGGAGGAGGAGGAGGAGGAGGAGGTGAACCCCCGGCTCAACTAAGTTATATTATCAACCGGCGCTTCAGTCGCTTCGTGGTCCTGCACGGGTATTGTTATGACGTGTGTCTGTGTGTGTGTCTGTGTCTGTGTCTGTGTCTGCATCTGTGCCTGCGTCGGCGTTTGACGTGGACGGATGCGCATGTGTACACACACAGCGAGCGATAACTAACGCCTTCTGGAGGGTGTTGACTAACACCCTCCATAGTATTGGGCATGGCGTAACACCCTCTAAAGCGTCTGCCACGGCTAACACCCTCCCTTAACACCCTCCCTTACGCTCTTTTCCTCCCACCCTACGCGCGTTCTCTCTCTAATCGTCTCTCGCTCTCTGTCCCCTTCTCTATCCCGGTGCCTCTTTCCTTCTGTTTCTTGTCTCTCCCCCTCCCTAAACCCTCAACCCTAAACCCTAAACCCTAAACCCTAACCCCTAACCCCTAACCCCTAACCCCTAAACGCGCTTTCTCTCTCAGGCAATTGGTGGACGAACTGCCAAGAAGTGTGCTCCCGCCACTACCTCAAGCACATACGTGGAACTTCATCGGCGCGCAATCGTCGGAGCTCGTAGGCGATCGCGTGTTGCTCCTCCAGACCTACCTTGAGTTCTCTCCTTCCCTCCACCCCGCGCGCCCCCTGCCCCTCCTTTCTATCTCGAGATCCCTTCTATCTCGAGATCCCTTCTGTCTCGATCCCCATCCCGCACGTTGATCCCTCGAAAGTGTTGGTGCTTTCGACGTTGGTCCTCTCTCTGTTTCTGCCTGCACCCCTCCTCTCTCTCTTTCTCTCCGCCTCTGCCTCACGCACACTTGCTCTCGCCCCTCGCTCTCTTTGTGACGTGACAACGTTGACGCAACCGTTACATGACTGACCCGCCTCGTCGCATGCCTCGTCACATGCCGCTCTTCTCCCCTCGGCAGCTTGAGCAAGCTCTGTCCATCTTTGCTTCGCGCTGCCCGAATCCAACATAGGAATTGAAGATGCACTTCCCCGCTGTCTCTCACACAATGCACACACAATGCACACACACACACACACACACACAGCTCGTTGCTGGAGCGAGAGGACACCAAGCGCGCTGAGGCGCTGTTCGACTTCCTCGAGCTTAATTCTTGCTTCCAGCTCCTCATACGCCTTACCTCTGAGGCGTAGCGCACGTGCGTAGCGCACGTGTAAAGTGTAAAGGCGTAGCGCACGTGTAAAGAAATTTGAATTGACTACCTTGAATTGACTACCTCTGAGGCGTAGCGCACGTGTAAAGAAATTCAATGTGTATTGAGCGCTTGTTGGGCCATTAAACTAATTTTTCTATTCTCCCTCCCGCTTGCTGCCGCAAAGACGATGCTTGCAGTTGTCGCACACGTGTGTCTAGACACTTTGAGGGTTGGAGTTAGTATGCAGAATGCCATACTTGTGTCACGAACTGATCCCTACATGTGTCACGAGGGTTGGAGTTAGTGTGCAGCATGCCATACTACCGTTTGGTCCATCTCTTGCTTTCAGAAAGTTGCGAAAGAGGCAGGCAACCGTGGAACGTACATGAGGCTGAAACCCATTCACCCCCTTCTTTGTCCTCCGCCCGGGTCTTCCCCTGTATCTGTGTGTGTTGAGTGTTTGTTTTCAAGGACACCGAGCCGAGCCCCTCACAGGAATCCTCCGGCGTGCGCCAAAAGGGCGACCTACTCGGACCCCCCCCCCTCAGTCCCCGATCCAGAATCCATCGCTGCCCAGGCGGGCTATAGCTTATCTGATATCTGTAGATCGAGAATAAGGGCATACTGAAATATACACAAGCGTGAGTAGTATAATCTGGACTCTTTATGATGAAATTTTTCCCATGTAATCACATCATAAATATATAAAAAAAAATCTTTTTCCGGCGAAGCAAAAGACTGCGCAGTTTTTCCCCCTTTTTTTTTACTTCATGAGAGAGCTAAACCTATACTCTCCCCTTAATAATATTTAAATGCTTTTGACGGAGGGATTTGAGGAGGGATATTGTGGAGGTATGGGCGGAGGTTAAAACCTTAAAGCCGGGGGCTTTATAAAACCTTCGGTTTTAAGGTTTTATAGAAGCCTTAAGGCTCTAGCGCAGAGAGAGAGGGTAAAACCAAAGGTTTTATAAAGCCTCTGGCTTTAAAGGAGGGGTGGGCAGAGAGAGAGGGTAAGGGGAGAGTATAGGTTTAGCTCTCTTATGAAGCCAAAAAAAAGGGGGGGGAAATTGCGCTGTCTTTTGCTTCGCCGGAAAAAGAATTTTTTTTATATTTATGATGTGATTACATGGGAAATTTTTCATGAAGAGTCCAGATTATACTACTAGCGTGCAGTAATGACCATATGAGAGTGTGTAGTAATGACCATATGAGAGATTACCAGCTTACCACAAGGAATGGCACGCGAGATCACCAAGGGAGGGCAGCCAACATGCCCACGACGACTTGCGCCGAGGCTGTGCGTGCAGCATCGTCTCTGGCGCTGAAAGCGGTTACAGCGGTGTTAACAGGGCAGCAAACAGGGCAGCAAACAGAACGCAGGAGGACACCCTCATTTTCATTTTCGAGGAGGCGATGTTCGAGCTTTTATTTTTTATTTGTGACTTTGCACTCTGTTTTATCAGCGCTGCGTCACTTGGGGGCTATCGCTATGAGTGACGCGGAGGGGAGTATCGCTATGAGTATGGCTATCAGTAACCCAAGTGACTGTCGCTATCAGTGACGCGCAAAGAAGAACGAGACACAGGACAAGGCCGCGAGAGCCAAGATCCGCGAGGGTTCCAGGTACGCAGATGCTGAGCAGACAACGCCGTTGCCACACCTCGGCATTTTCACTGTTGCACATTTCGTGCTGTCGGCGAAGGCGTTTGCTCGAATGAGAGCGTTATCGTCCTTACAGTCGGTGCGATCGTACGCAACAGTCCACGGCGAGGAATCAGCATACTTGGCTGCGTTGAAGCCGTTGGAGCCGAGGTACCCGATGTCTTCGCACATGACACCCATCTTGTTGAGGTTCTGGGTGGAAAAGGCCTTTATCACTACCTCCCAATCAGGTCGCTTGTCGGAGCTGATGCTCACAGCGTCTCTGACTAGCTGCGCGCTCGCAGCATCTGCCTCGTTGAGCGACGGGAGGATGGGAACGCAGTAAGCCCACGCCTCTGCCTTGATCTTTGCCAAATACTCTGAGTCCGTGATTTTCTCGGAACTTGATGCATGTGCGTAGTACAGGCAGCCTTGAATAAGCGGCACCTTCCACTGCGCACGAACGCACTTGGCAATGCTCGCAATGGCCTCGTCGTTCCCTGGTGTTTGCAGGTACCGCTGCATCGCGTTGAATTGATACAGCAGCTCCATGGTGACACGGGACCTACCTTCTGTGCCGGTCTCGTACCCCTGCGTACCAAACTTGGGGCCCTGCTTCTCCGCAGCGATGTAGGTGCTTACTCCTGTTTTCGCTCCTCCTGTCTCAAGGCTTCCTGCGTAAAAGGCCCACGCTTCGTCGAGGTAGTAAGGCGCGCCTTTCGCGACGTCGTACTTTCCTTCCTTATATTTTGCGATCGCAGTTTCCATTTCGTGCAGAGCGTATTGCCAGACCACAGAAAACTGGATCCCTTTTTCGATAACCTGAGAGCGCGCATCCGCCGTCTTCGCCAACGAGCCTGTCTTGTAGTTCCCGAACTGAGCATCGTCTTTTGCATCGAGAGCGGCGGTCACCATTGCGTCTCCGTAGTCATATCTGCCCCAATAGGCATTTCCCAGCTGCGCCAAGGGCTCCGCCTGGATGGCTCCTGCTTTGCTGAATGATGTCGAAAACGACTTGAGATTGCGCACACTGCCGTCAGACTTCTTCGAGTTCTTTCCACCTTCGTAGATCTGCTTGGCCGTCGCCCACTCCGACTGGCCGACCGCCTTCTTGATTTCTTGGATATCCAGATCGATCATGCTATGCGATTCCACGTCGGACACCTGGTGGGGTGACAGACATAAATCAGACTCTGACGAAATGTTTGGGATGACATGTACACATCAGCCTCCCACAAAAAGCAGTTGCAGCGGGTGGCAGACCGGATGATATCCTGCTATGCCCCCGGGCTTGCTCACAGCTACTGTAGCAGTTGTAGCGCCAGCGCCCTCCTCGCAGCGCGATGGGACGACCAACACGGCGAGGGCAAACGCAACGAGCGCTGCATTCTGCCTCATGAGTCCGGGATCCCCGCTGCTCAGCGGCCGCTGCGCACACTGCACCGCTGTGAGAACTTGAGAATCAAGGTGACGAGGTTTGGACCCAATGGTCCTGCGTCCTCACCCGCTACTCCTTTACGTTTACGCAGGAGAGGCTGGTTTTTCACGTACCTTGACGAAGTCCCCAAAAGTTGCGATATTAATCTTAAGGACAATCTTTTTTCAAGGGAACACTGAGCATGCACACCATGTGAGGAGTGGAATTGAGAATCCTGTCCCCCGAAAGTGGAATGCCGAATTTCGGAATGCCGAATCTCGATTCAGTCAACTTCTGTACCACTAGGGTTTGACCGTGGTACAGAAGTTGACTGAATCGAGATTCGGCATTCCGAAATTAGGCATTCCAATCTGATCGTAGGTCCATTTCTTTCACACTGGGGTGCGGAGGAGGAAGTATAAACTCGGTCAAACGAAGCAATCCTGAGATTCGGAGTCTCATGTCTGGCATTGTCTGCGGGGATAGGCTGTACTGTACGTACCCTAAACGAAGCCGTTAAGTTGGACGATGCCGCAGCTGGAAGTGACGTGCCACCACCATTGTCCGTTGATGTTAAATGCGAGACTCTGCGCGGCGAAGCGAGGCTGTGTTTGGGCCAATGCCACCGACGTCCTACCGGCATCGTGCGCCATCGACGCGCTTCAAGGGTTCACTGGCAAAGCATGGATAGGTACGTTGTGTGCCTATCAGCCGCTCCAAGCACATGCTCCCGCGCAGGTACGAAAGGGACGAGACGCTGACGGTGGTTCCTGTTGCTTGCAGGTATGGTGCTGGCTGTGATAGGAAACATCATCATTAACATAGGGATGAACTCGATGAAACACGCCCATAACATCAACTCCGATCCCGAGACGGGGAAGCCCATAAAGCACTTCTCGCGCATCCCGTGGTGGTGGGCTGGAATGCTGGGCATTGTCGGCGGGGAGGTGGGAAATTTGATTGCCTACGGGTACGCGCCCGCATCAATCGTGACACCGATCGGGTCTATAGGCGTGGTGACCAACGTCATCCTCACCACATTTGTCCTCAAAGAGCGGTTGACTTTGAGAATCCTGGTGGGCGTGGGGTTAGTGATTGCCGGCATCGCGATGACAGTTATTTTCGCTCCACTGTCGATGATCTTTGTGGGGTCCTCGAACCTGTAGACGGACGTGCTCTTCAGACCACGCTTTGCCATTTATCTCGCGTGGATGGCCGTGATGCTCCTCATTCTGTACCCGCTCAGCAGAAAGTACGGGGAGAAGACGGTTATCTACCTTATCTGGTTATCTACCTGGCCATGTGTGCGGTCTTCGGCTCTTTCTCAATCGTGTGCGCGAAAACCTTCAGCACAATGATAAAAAACGCCATTGAATACGGAGTGGAGACGGAGCTCCTCTCACCTTGGCCCTACGCAGTTCTGGTGATGATGGTCGTCACTTGCGTCCTCGCCATGCGCTATGTCAACACGGCAATGATGGTGTTCGGCAACTCGCAGGTGGTGCCGGTGTACTTCGCGCTCTTCACGGTGGCAGGGGTGGGTGCAGCTGCGTTTGTATATCACGAGTTCCAGTGCCTTGAAACCACAGGGCAAGCCATTGCCTTCTTTTCAGGCATCCTCATCGCAGTCGCGGGTGTATTCATGGTGTCAATGGGGGGGGGCAACTCAACACAGGTGGTGCCCGAAGATGCTACCTCCCAAGCCAAAGTCGAGGAGTGCGATGTGGAGAAGGGTGAGTGCGAGGCGACGACGCGCGACTTACCGTATAACGGCTCCAATTGCAGCAGCAAGTCGGATGGCCGGCCGGGGCCCTCCACTTCCGGGGACTGGGACCTATATCCAGCCAGTCCCCTTGGCCCAGATATCGAAACCCAAAGGGACTTCTGCATTTCAGTCAACTCACCATCAGCACTGACAATTAACCTCTCAAGTACCACCGCGGGGTTGGTCACGTACAACGCGAGCACGGCCGCCAAGAGCACAGGGGCTAAGTCATTGACCGACACCCGGTCTCCGCAGAGACAGAAGAGGGAGAAGCAGATTAAGGACGGCAGATGTGGCCTGACCCAACTCAGACCCCTGCCGCCAAGCGGAAGGCCTCCCGCTTCGGGGGGTGCGCTGCCGTTGATCGTTAATATCCCGTCTCCGCTCCCGCCTTGAGTGCCTCAACTGATCAACGTGTCTGCGCCGTCAGAGTGCCTTTTCACTTGACAAAATCTGCCAATCACACGCACACTGCTCGGAGAGAGAAGGGATGGGCAGCCCCAATTGCTGGCTGATCCTCCACACCTCCGAGGCAGCATCATGCACTCGCGCTTGCTCACGCAGACCATCCCATGCATATCAAGGACGGTAACAGGTGAGCCAGGGCACTCCCTCCTACAAGACTCTATGCCAGACGACCAAGAGCTCGATTGCGTGCTTCCAAGCGAAAAATGCTCAACTGGACCCCACTCGCGTGGCTCAATTCACTAATCCACCACACGGGCTTTTCAACATCAGAGGCCTTCAACAAGGAGAAAGTGATTCAGGACTGGACAGCGTGGAACTGCCAGCAATTGGGGCTGCCCATCCCGCATCTGCAAACGTTCAGACACGACGCATGCACATGCAAACGCTTTGCTATAGACGAATTCGGGGATCACCTTCACTGCTGCACGCAACACGCGGGCGCCACGACGGGAGCGCACGAGCACATACTCACCGCCGTGCTGCGGCTATTCACCATGGCGGGATACAAAACCGACCGCAAGCACGTGCCTCACAGCCGTGGACTCAAGAAGGAGGACAAAGTGGTTAAGGATTTGAGGCTGGCAGGCATTCTTCGGATTCTTCGGGACCTCATCATCGACGTGTCCTTGCGTCACGAGTTCCCTGGCTCATGCGTCGACCCCATGCGCAACGGGGAAGCATCACACGCTGACGCCAACGGCGCGCTCGATGCCGCAGTCAAAGCGAAGCTTGACAACTACCAACACGACTAAAACGAGCGCAACTTCTTCTTCCTTCCCGCCGTCATGACGACCTCCGGGAGAATCAGCGGCGATTTCCTCCGTCTGCTATACATACTGTCCAACCGCCAAGCAGACAACTACTTCACACACTTGGGCCTCCTCGACCCCTCCACCAAGGCTTTCAAACAGCGCCGAGGCACGTACTTCTACTACAACCGCGCTGCCATCGGGCTCGCCTGCGCCCAGGCCACCGCCATGAGGATCGACATCGCCCCACACAAACGCCCACTCAAAAAAAACCCTCACCACGTCCCCGACCCTCACCTCTTCCACATCCCTCCACACGCCCTCCTCCACGACTAGCAACACCAGACTAGTAGACGATAAGTCATACTATAGATGGGGAAATAGCCAGTGCCCCCCTTTTGTCTTGAGCATTTAGGATTTGGCCATCTGCCGTTCTGCGAATAAAATCCATTTATCATCATCATCAATTTATGGGTGGGTGTTCTTCCCTCATGGGGTGACGACGTGTGGCGGGTGCTCCTGGGCGAGGGCCTCCTGGTAACCTCGCTCAGCTTCAGCGAGCTGACCTGGCTCGGCAGGCTCAACCGCAGCTGTAGGCGCCTGCACAACGCCGCGTGGCGCGCGACCTTGCATGCCCACAGCAAGACCTGCGGCAGTGCGGAGCTCTGCTGCGGCTCGCGGTCACGAGGGGGAAGGCGGAGCACGTGAGGTGTGAGGGAGCTCGTGGATCAGCAGGGCGACCCGTCCGTGCTCCTGCAAGCCCTCAACGACGAGCCGTCGTACCTGCTGCACCCGTACCCGTCCTGTTCCTCGCCGTTGAAAACGAGGAGGGGCAAGTTGTGGTGAAAGCGCTCCTGGAGGTGGGCGGGTGCGATCTCGCAATTATGACCAGGAACGATGGAGTCAGCTGCCTCTACATGAGTGCGGAGAATGGGCATCCGGATGTGGTGCAAGTGGACGATGGAGTCAGCTGCCTCTTGATCAGTGCGGCGAACGGGCATCTGGAAAACATAGGGCCTCAAACTTGAAAACGCACAGTTGTGTATAAAAATAAGGGGGACCATCGCGATTGATCAGGCGTACCCTGCTTGTACTTGCTCTTGTGGGCTATCCAACCTCAGGCCGCCGATTCACGCGCTGATTGGCCATGTTGTTTGCTTGACTGCTTGCGATATCATCACACTGGTCAGAACGCCGAGGGAACTCCTAAGCAACACATAGGATTGCACCGAAAACACACAATGTGACGCACAAATCCCATTTTATTAATGTCAAAAGGCACAGCTGACGCTGAGGCTGAGCCCTACCTTTGAGGGAAACTTTGCTGCAGGTAGTCGGGCTGTTGAGCGAAGCCAGACTGCATAGGATACATTGGCATCAGCTGCATCTCTTGCGGGAAGCCTAACCCTCCAGACCCAGGGTAGAGGGTAGGACTCTGCGAGGTGGGCATCTGACTGCCCTGCTCAATGATGATCGGATCAAACCCCTTATCTGCAGCATGAGAGTTGGTCCCGCTGCTTGCCGACGAGGTCTCCTCCACTTGTCCCAACGCGAACGGGTTGCCACTCTTCTCCATGCCAAATCTTGAGAAGAGAGTCCCCTGCAGTCCAAATTGCATGACAAAAAGTCACTTTAGGGTGCTGCCGTAGTCACTAGAGGAGAGAGCGCGTAGTTCCCAAGAATCTCTCTTTCTTTCTCTCTCTCTCTCTGTCTCTCTCTTTCTCTCTGACCTCCCCCCCCCCCTCTCTGTCTGTCTCTGTCTTGTCTTCTCTCTCTCTCGCTCGCTCTCTCTCTCCCTCCCTCTCTGTCTGTCGCAGTCTTGATGCACACGACCTGCTTGTAGCGCCACATCATGATGTTCGACACAATCATCCAGTACAGGCAGTACACCACACACATGGAAAAGGTTGGCGCGGCCCGGTACCCCAAAAGAGCCCGGAACACAAGGCCGACAGGGTTGGGCCGCAGGGTTCCGAACTTGTCATATCCTGTTTAGGGTTTAGGGTTTAGGGTGTAGGGTTTAGTCCTAGTCTCTAAACCCTTGGGGCGCAGGGTTCGAACTTGTCATATCCTGCGAGGCACCCCGTTATCAGTACCTCGAGGTACCAGTAGGTCCTACCATACCGGTGAATACACGCAATTATGGTTGGTGAAGCAATTGTTGCATACCCAAATTCCGCCCTTCGGGCCTCGGTGCATGTGTGTGTGTTTCTGTGTGTGGGTACCTTCATTCTCAGGCAGGAAGCACTTGGTATCCATCTCGTGCGTCCAAACGCGTCCATAGACTTGGTGCAAGCACCCAATGTTGTACAGAGGACGATAGTACACGGGGTGATTGATGGCTTGGAGCTGAGGGGCCCAAATCTGTTCGATCTCGATCGTGGCATAGGTCGCCAATCCGGCCGCGATGAAGAAGATAAAAAGAGTCGTGAGATTGAAAAACCACGTCGGATCGAGAAGCATCACTTTGCCCACGTAGAGCACGATTAAGCCAAAGACGATACCGCACGCGATTCCGGCAAGGCATCCAGCAACGAGACCAGCTTCCTTTGTCGTCCCCGTTAGTGGAAGCAGGAAAATCACTGTCTCCAACCCCTCGCGGAAGATGGCGGACCACGCGAGCACCACAATCATTTTCGGGGTCAATTCTGATTGCTGATCCTTGTCGATGGCCTGGTTCCTGATGTTCAAAGCGGCTCTGAAATCTGAGATCCAGTTCATGAACCCCGCCCAGCAGCCGAGTCGTGCTGGCGCGGAGGCCTCCGCCTGCTCACAACTCTTCTTGTCTTGCACGAGCTTGGACTCCCACTTCATAATGAGGTCCTTGAGGCGCAAAAACTTGAGTGAAATATGCGTGAGGACGCAGCAAGCCAACACAGCAAGCACGCCTTCAAAAGCCGCCTTCCCCGCCCCCGGCATGTTCTTTCGGATGGAATAGAAGACGATCAGACAGATCGCACCGGCGACCAGAAAAGACACACACCCCACGATGACGCCGAACCACACCCACGCCTTCATATGAGTCTGCCCCGACTTGTGGCAGGCGTTCAGGAGCACTGCAGCAATCACGCAGCCCTCAATGGACTCGCGCACGCCAATCACAAACGCGGGAATGCTAAATCTGTCATCGTTGTCCTTGACGATGATTGCACCAGCCTCCTCAGCCGATGCCAGCCCGCACAGCGCAAGGGCCGCAAGGAGGCGAATGAGGAGCCCTGCGCATCCTGCTCCAGTTAGAAGCAAGCAGCAGGCAGGCCGAAGCCGCCGAAGCATTCGCGCAAACGCAGGAGGCCCACATACGCACGAATCGCCAGCTGCGCCTAGCGGCGCAGCTTTGCATCAAGCGTGTCCTCATGCCTGGAGCTGCCATTCCAACAAGGATGCCAGCGTTGGATCTCACGCTCCGAGGTCTTACTCTTGA
>Ga0315905_10007258_pt1 | contig 11237 bp, 10 predicted proteins | sample LakEriMetagenome_5_FD_203522 | JGI IMG/M metagenome (GOLD analysis project Ga0315905, IMG submission 203522) | Freshwater fungal communities from buoy surface, Lake Erie, Ohio, United States - Buoy 4 MA121 | ecosystem: Environmental > Aquatic > Freshwater > Lake | place: USA: Lake Erie, Ohio...
TTATCGCTTGACTTTCGAATAGAAAATCAACCGAAAATTCCTCAGTAGCTCAGCTGGTTAGAGCACATGACTGTTAATCATGGGGTCCCTGGTTCGAGCCCAGGCTGAGGAGCAAAGGCCATCACATTTACTTGTTGATGGCCTTTTTTTTTAGTTAATCATAGGGTCTTTGGTTCGTCCCGCACGTGCGGGAGAGGAGCAAAGGCCATCACATTTACTTGTTGATGGCCTTTTTTTTTAGTTAATCATAGGGTCTTTGGTTCGTCCCGCACGTGCGGGAGAGGAGCAAAGGCCATCACATTTATTTGTTGATGGCCTTTTTTATTTTGGGAAATAATCATGGGGTCTTTGGCTCGTCCCGCACGTGCGGGAGAGGAGCTAAGGCCATCACATTTATTTGTTGATGGCCTTTTTTATTTTAAAAATTTTCACCATGTACTATATCTACTTTCTTTATTCGGAGGCGGCCGACAAGTATTATGTGGGCCATTCGCAAGATCCTTTCAAAAGGCTAGAACAGCACTTGTCCAATTCCGGGGATAAATACACGGGTAGCTATGTCGATTGGAAATTGAAGGCTGTGTTTGAGGTTTCACCTACACGAGGCGATGCCGACAAAATTGAGAAGTTTATAAAGCGACAAAAGAGCAGAAATCTACTTGAGAGAATGTTAGACTCGAAGTTTAGGGGGACCGGCGTTTTAGCTCAGCTGGTTAGAGTCCCGCATGTGAGGAGTTAACGATGGGGTCTTTGGTTCGTCCCGCCCGAGCGAGAGAGGAGCGGAAGAAAACCCTATTTATTTAGTGTTTGCAGGGTTTTTTGTTTTTCTACCCGTTCTTTCTTGGAGGTGTTTTCTGCACGGCAAAATGCTCTTTTCAGGGGCAACGTTATACAAAACGTTGTACGGTTTTTTGCGTGACTTAAAATGGGGTCATATGATTTTTCATTATGTTTGATGGAAATAATCAATCACCATTATGAGAATATTTAATAGATTGTTTTTTTCTGTCGCATTACTGGCAATGGTCTCTTGTAAAAAAGATGAAGAACCGAATTCCAATTCGAACAATAACAACAATAGCGGAAGTGGTGGCTTATCTGCATCGGCGCATAGTTGTGGCGAATCGAATGTACATAATGGTAGTGTCCCATATGGTACGTTGACCGATCAGGATGGTAATACCTATAAAACAGTTGTAATTGGTGATCAGAAATGGATGGCGGAGAATTTAAAAACATCGAAATATCGCAATGGAGATGCTATTTTAACAGGTTTATCGGTGGATGAGTGGTGGGAACCTTCAGGCGGTGCCTGGTGTTATTACGGCGATAATTCAGAATATTCATGTCCCTATGGAAAACTCTATAATTGGGGAGTAGTTGAAGATCCAAGAAATGTTTGCCCATCAGGTTGGCATGTACCAACAGAACAAGAATGGACCGATTTATTTGCTGAAGTTGGCGGAGAATCGATTGCTGGCACGGCACTCACAAGCAAAAGCGATGAATGGTTTAATGTTGATGGCATGACAAATAGTGCCGGTTTTTCAGCTTTACCCGGTGGTTATCGCGATGGCTCAGGGATGCTTGGTTTCATTTTAGAGGGGTTCAATGCGAGTTTTTGGACATCCACCTTTTCAGATCCATGGTATGCTGTTGCAGTAAATTTGGATGGAACAGCAGATGTTGATTTTAGAGAAACTTTTCCTGAAGACGGATGTTCCATTCGTTGCGTTGAAGATTAGTTAAGTCCCCCTTAGTTCTAGAGAACTCTTTAAATCCAAGAAGCGCTTTTTTATGGGATTTCTTGTTTTGCCCCCTGCATCACAATTTGATAGAGCTTGTCTTTATTGCGGAAATAGTAATTGACAAGTGCCATGTTGAGACCTGCTGCAATTGAGTCAGCGGTTTTTTGTTTTTCTACCCGTTCTTTCTTGGAGGTGTTTTCTGCTCGGTAAAATGCTCTTTTCAGGGGCAACGTTATACAAAATCTTGTATAGTTTTTTGCGCAGGGTGACCACAATAACACCTGGCCATAAGAGCCCATACTTATTGTCATATCAATAAAACCAATACTGTCAATGGTTACAGCATCCATTATGAACAATGGTATTGAAAAATGTATACATTCAACCTCAAATAGGTACACCATGAAGACCATCTATACATGTGTTTTTTTATTGTTTGCTGTTACAGCGATTGCACAAACACCCCAGAGTATGAGTTACCAGGCGGTGGTAAGAAATGCCTCTAATGCATTGGTGCAAGAGGGGGCTGTAGGGGTAAGAATTAGCATACTGCAAGGCACACCTGCAGGTATCATTGTGTATCAGGAAAATCACACATCTACAACTAACCTCAATGGACTTCTAACACTGGAAGTAGGAATGGGAGCTGCTGTTGTAGGATCTTTCCCTTCTATACCTTGGGAGAATGGTCCTTATTACATTCAATCGGAGGTTGACCCAACAGGTGGAACAAGCTATACCATAACAACTACAAGTCAATTGTTGGCAGTGCCTTATGCTTTGCACGCTAAGACATCTTCCGATGCAGCCAGAATCAAAACCCTTATCTATACCGGATTTTAACCCTTAACCTATGAGAACAATACAAACTCTAACCCTTACTGCTTGTTGCTTATTGATTAGCTTCTATTCCTACTCACAGAATCTGCAGTTTAACTCCGCGGTGTTTTATGAGTATGGGGGAGGAATGGCTGATGGAAATTCAATCGCAAATGTTGTGACTACAGGATCTATAGTGGTTTCAGCTAGCCAAGTGTTAAAGGTGACACAAGTTGGAGGGTCAATTGGAGCTTCTTCATTCACTCCGATGTGCTATAATTTAACTGGTGCAATGGTTCTAATTAATGATAAAGTGGTAGGGCATCTAACTCCAACGGGAATACTTTCTGAACTTTACCTGCCTTCTGGGACTTATTCAATAGGTTTTACTGATGCTTTATCTGGGACTGCTGCTGGTGTAACTTTTCCCGCATGCACAGGTGAAGTCAAAGGCTACATCTCCGGAATCCTCTATGACATAGTCCCATAAACTTATTGTTGGTCAAAGCGTAGTGCCTATAGGTACTTCTACCTCAACGACTGCAGCACCCACTCCGCCACATGTTGTTGCCGACTTTTGATAAGCTGTGCATAGTCCTCTTCTTTCATGTCGCCCATAATCTGCAGAATAGGTGCGGCCAAGGCGGGGAATATGGCTAACCCCAGTAAATTTATCAAGACGTGAGCAATGCCTATTGGTTTGAGTGTTCCGGCAGCTACCTCTTGTCGCAGTTGGCCCGCCATCACTGATTGATGCAGCATGTTGCGCATCTGCTTCGTGTAATTGATAACAGCGGAATTTCCTTTTCGAATAACACTAACGGAGTAAATAGGCAGGTGTGGGCTTTCCAACACCATGTCGCTGCATACATCCACGAGCTTTTGAACCTTTATCTCAAATGGAGTTCCTTGGTCGTTCACTATCTTTTCAATTCGTGCAATTATCCCGGCAAATTCCTCCACTAATATGATTTCAAAAAGCTTGTGTTTGGTCTTGAAGTAATACGGAATTAGCGTAGGATTGGCCCCGGCAAGATCTGCAATCTCTTGCGTGCGAGCACCGTCAAGGCCTTTCTTGAGAAAAATAATGCGCGCAGCTTGCTTGATGCGCGCCTGCGTGTTGTCGAGATTTTCGGTATTAACCATAGAGATATTTCGAGTGTTCGATATGCGTCTTACTCATCACGAAATATCGCATTCATTCAACCTTTTAATGCCTTTTACCCCAGTGATATGTAACAGGCGGATTCATGATATTGATGGGGCAAGAGGCAATGCAATCATCACCTGAGTATGTGAAAATAACCGGCAATACTTCCATAGAATTCCACATTGAGCACGTAATAATAGACCCCCTCCGGTAAGTCATCACCGGTCCAGTTATTCTTGTAATTGGAACGTTCAAAAACGACAGTACCCCAACGGTTGTAAACATATAGGTGATTATTGGGATAGTACTGTAATTTATCAAAGACCAGTGTTCCATTTTGAGCATCGCCATTGGGTGTAAATACGTTGGGCGCAGTTAGAGAAGACGTTGTTATTTCGAAGTCTCGACAAAGCGTATCGGGGCATCCACCGTTGCTGATAGCTTCCAAACAGATTGTATGCAAGCCCAGCTCTCCAATTGAATAACTGGTGGAGCTTCCATATTGTACTGCGTTGCCATCGAGTGTCCAAATCCACTCAGCAAGGTTTCCCGCAGTGATGGTGCTTTCATCTGCAAAGAAGGTGGGCACGTTCTGGAAGCCCGGTTCGGGAGCAATGCTGAAAGACGCAAGGGGAGAAGGCAATACTTCGACCAATAGATTCAGGGTATCGGAGGGGCAGTTGTTCCAATTTGTATTGATTTTATAAATGAGGCTGTCAATGGCGGAGTCCGTGTTACTGGCGAGGATGGAAATCGTACTTCCATTGCCCGAAGCTCCATTTCCGGTCCAGGTAAGTGAATATTCCGGGGCGCATGACTGAACGGATATTTCTTCCACGATATCACTGCATACTTGGACCGGCGATGGGTCGCTGATGCTGGGAGCTGCCTTAATGTTGAGCGTTTCTTCTTCCAATCCTGTGACCACATTACCGCATGCATCTGTTATGGTCGGAACGGGAACGTCCAGGGAAAAAGGCTCAGGACAAAACTCGGGACAGCCGGGCCATTGCAAGTTCAAATCCGTTATTGATCCGGATAAATCACAAGGAGAGGATTGAGCAACGATGGAATCAGCTGCTAGCCATGGGTGTGAAATCGTGTAAGGTGGCACACCATATTTTGTTCTGACTTTTCCTTCAAATGTGCACTGACTCGAGCAAATGGGGGTGCCAGACACGGTAAACTCTAGGCCATAGGTTTCGACTGTTCGGCCTTCTACAAATGCTGTGAATGGCCATAGCGTAGTAGTAGGGTTGTAAAAAATATAGGAGTAGTTACAATCACCCTCGGGAGTGTACCGTCCAAGATGCATCCGGAAGTAAAACGATTGTTCGCTGCAAGAGGGAGCGAAACAGCACAACAAGGGATCGCGAAAATCGAAAAGCTCGAGATAGGCTGTTCCTGCTTGCAATCCGTTGGGTGGGTCCACCTCGAATGTTTCGCTGCTATCGCAGTTTGTACTGAAGAACATAGAGCCGTCCATCATAATGGCGCCGGCTAAAGGCTCTGCCCAATAACTGGCGGTAACGAAGCATCCCGTAACGGTTACCTGAGCTGGAATAGTTACCAGAAGGCTGTCTGCGTTGTACTCGGGTATAAAACAAGAGAGCATTACGTTGTCTCCAAAAGCCGCAGTTGGGCCTACTACTATTGGGTCAATAGTGACAGGATAGGCGCGTTCTTCGTGTTGAAGCCAACTATTGGGAATGTGCACGGATAGTGTAATCCTGTTCTGTTTAATCACCCAGGTATAGCCGGCCACAATTCGATTAGAATTGCGCTCCCAGGTTTCATTACGATCAAAACAGAGCGCCGGCAAAATTGACGCGATATGATTTTTTTGTTCATCCAGAAAGTGAAGTGGCCCTGTCCAACGATTGTTTTCCCAGCGGCCTTCATGCGATATAGTTTCTACCGTTACGGGTGTTTGAAAGTCGATGCTTTCGGTGAATGTTGTGAGTTCGTCTGTATCGGTTGGTGTTTCAGTTAAAATGAAGCTGTACTTCAGGGCGTTTTCGAAGGCTATTATTTCTTTGGTGATGAATGGAAGTTGTGATGAAGCATGAAATGTTGTTGATTCAATTTGGGTGCAGTTAAAAGTCAAATCAATGTCATTCACGCTGCATTCCTTTCCCATGTGCATTTCGAAAGTTTGATTGAAGTCTGTAATAAACGATGCGTTTTGCATGACTCTTACAGGATGCGGTTGTTGCACAGACTGCCAGCCGCCATCGGCTGCAGTGCAATTGGGATCGATTCGTTGCCAGCCGTTGTTTTTTTGAAAGTGGATGGGTTTCTTGCTGTTCTCGATTATAATGCGACCATCGGCATGCTTCCAGAAAGCATGATGTGCATCTCGGTCGCCCTCGATTTCCTCCCATTCGTGACGAGCAGTAAAGAAGGAATGAGTGTCTGATTGCTGAGGTTTTTCCAATATGGAATGGGCAGGGAACTGAGCAAACGATGAAATAGAGCAGAGCAATGCAAGAAGACAAAGCAGTATTCGATACATGGCGTTACTAATTAAGGTTTAATCAAATGTACGTGTAAGGACTTTGCAATAAATGGGAGCTTGCAAGACGCAACTACGCCGCCTGCCTACAATCCCACAATCCTTTGTCACACACACCGTAAATTTACCGAAAAAAGAATTGAACACATGAGAACAAATCACGAAATAGACTTTCGCATTTTCGGAGAGGAAATGCAATGTGTAGAGATAGAGTTAGATCCGCAGGAAACGGTGGTGGCGGAGTCGGGAGCATTCATGTATATGGATGATGGAGTGCAGATGGAAACTGTTTTTGGGGACGGTAGTCAACAAGCAGGCACCGGGTTTTTCAGTAAAATAGTGGGTGCAGGCAAGCGCTTGCTCACCGGCGAGAGTTTGTTCATGACCACCTTCACCCATCGCGGAATGGGCAAAGCGAAAGTTGCTTTCGCATCTCCATATCCGGGAAAGATTATCGCGCTCGACTTACAGCAGTTGAATGGCAAGATTGTATGTCAAAAGGATTCCTTTTTATGTGCGGCAAAGGGCGTGTCTATCGGTATTGAGTTTCAGCGAAAATTGGGAACGGGTCTATTCGGGGGCGAAGGTTTTATCATGCAAAAAATAGAAGGTGATGGCATGGCTTTCTGTCATGCGGGCGGCCACATTATGAAGCGTGATTTGCAGCCGGGCGAGACGTTGAAGATTGATACAGGCTGCGTGGTGGCTTACACACAAACAATCGATTACGACATTCAATTTGTGGGAGGCATTAAGAATACACTGTTTGGCGGCGAGGGCTTTTTCTTCGCGACGCTTCGAGGCCCCGGAACTGTATGGTTACAAACGCTTCCGATATCGCGACTTGCTTCACGCATTTCTTCGTACGCAGGGCCGGGTGGCCGCAAGGAGGAAGGAGGTATACTAGGAGGTTTGGGTAATTTGCTCGATGGTGATGGAAGGTAAATAATGCTGAGTACTTCATCCATAGTTGAGTTCGTAGTGTCTGTAAAAACTGGCGCTCCCGTTTTCGATGCACGCAGTCCGAAGGAGTTTGGCGCAGGTCATATTCCGGGAGCATACAACCTTCCATTACTGAATGATGAAGAGCGCCATGAGATTGGAACAACATACAAGCAAACCGGACGCGATGCAGCGGTTAGACGAGGTTATGAGCTTGTTGGTCATAAGTTCGCAGCTTACATTGACGAGGCTAAGTCATACGCACCGCATGGTAAGGTATACATCTATTGCTGGCGTGGGGGAATTCGCAGTAATACCATGGCCTGGTTGCTTTCATCGGCGGGCATGGACGTTACATTGCTCGAGGGTGGATACAAGGAATTCAGGGGCTGGTGTTTGGCGCATTTTGAGCAGGTTTGGCCCTTACTTATTTTATCAGGCAAAACAGGCGCAGGCAAGACTGAGATTTTGCATGAGCTAACAATACTTGGAGAGTCAGTTCTTGACTTGGAGGCTTTCGCCAATCATCGCGGATCAGCATTCGGTTCATTGGGATTGCCTGAGCAACCGACGCAGGAGACGTTTGAAAACAAGATAGCATGGGCATTAAGCGAGATGGTATCAAGCAAACGAATCTGGGTTGAGAACGAGAGTCGCTTCATTGGAAGGTTGCGCATACCCGATGCGTTTTTCAACCAAACGAATAGCGCTTCGCTTGTTTCGATTGATCGAGATTTGAATGAACGTGCTGCCAGAATACTGAAAGAGTATGGGGGCTTTGATCATGCAATGCTTGCCGAAAAAACCAGGGGCATCACGAAGCGAATGGGTGGTGATCGTGTAAAGATCAGTATAGATGCTCTTGAAGCGGGCGACCTGATGGGTTGGGTTTTGCCCCTGCTTGACTATTATGACCGCAACTATGCACACTCCGTTCAGGAGCGAAAAGGTAAATGCGAGAGGATTTTGACGGTAAGTCAAGAAAGCGCCGCAGACATAGCTCGTGAATTATTGTTTTTAAAACCCAACTGAACTGAATATCATGAATGATTATAAACTCACGCAATACAGCCGGGGATCGGGTTGTGGTTGTAAGATATCTCCGGGCGCGCTGAAGGAGATATTGCAAACTCCGGAGGAGTTGCCGCAGCACCCACGCGTCTGGGTTGGAAGCGAAACACACGACGATGCTGCTGTTTATGAATGGAGCGGTGATGAAGGGTTGATTGCCACGACGGATTTTTTCATGCCGATGGTTGATGATGCTTACACCTTTGGAAAAATTGCTGCAGCAAATGCGTTGAGCGATGTGTATGCAATGGGAGGAAGTCCGCTGATGGCCCTTGCTATTTTGGGCTGGCCTCTCGATAAAATCCCGGCTTCGTTTGCCTCGCAAGTAATGGAAGGTGGCCGATACATGTGCCGAATGGCCGGTATACCGCTTGCCGGTGGTCATAGTATAGAAAGCACAGAACCCATTTTCGGATTGGCGGTAAACGGACGTGTGAGCAAATCGAATTTGTTGCGCAACAGTGGAGCGCAGGTTGGTGATTTGCTCTACTTAACGAAGCCAATTGGCGCCGGAATTGTCACTGCTGCAATGAAGCGAGGTCAGCTAAAAGAGAACGACCATCTCGACACGTGTGTGACCTACATGAGCACACTCAATAAAATAGGAGAAGACATCGCGTCGCACGTGAATGTGCACGCTATGACCGATGTAACCGGATTCGGCCTTGCGGGGCATTTGTTGGAAATGTGCGAGGCCAGCGGACTTGCAGCGCGAGTTGATTTTTCAGCAATACCGGTTTATCCTTTTTTGGATGCGTATGTAGCGGCGCATATCTATCCGGATATGACGATGAAGAATTATGCTCACTATGCATCGAAGATTGAACAGCTCTCGTTGCCGCAATTGTTGGTGATGTGTGATCCACAGACGAGTGGAGGATTGCTTATTGCTGTTCCGCCGCATGCTGCGGCTTCACTAGAGCAACGCATGCGCGATTTCGGATGTGGCGCATTTGTTCGGCCGGTAGGAGTAATGGTGGAGAGAGAAGAGAAGATTATCGTTTTGAATTAACCTTTAACTTCGGTTGAGTTTGAACGACAACATAAAAAAGCCCCGCATTGCAGGGCTTTTTTACGAGAGTGCACCCACTTGGGATCGAACCAAGGACCCACTGATTATGAGTCAGTTGCTCTAACCGTCTGAGCTATGGGTGCAAAATTTCGGGTGCGAATATACACAGGTATTAATGCGCTTCAAGCCAATTAATACCTGTATTCATATCTACAACCAGCGGAACACGCAGTTGCACTGCCCCGCTCATTTTTTCCGCGACCAGTGTTTTCAATTCTTCGACCTCTTCTCGGTGGGCATCGAAGACCAATTCATCGTGTACCTGCATAATCATGCGCGAACGCATGTTGCGCTTTTTGATTTCACGATCGAGATTGACCATGGCAACTTTGATGATGTCGGCTGCCGAGCCTTGAATCGGGGCGTTGATGGCATTACGTTCTGCAAATCCGCGCACCACTGCATTGGCCGAGTTGATGTCGGCCAAATACCTGCGTCGACCGAGTATAGTTTCGATGTAACCCTGCTTGCGTGCAAGTTCGATGGTTTCGTGCTGGTAGCTTTTCAAACTAGCGAATTGCTGGAAATATGAATCGATTATCGACTTCGCTTCACCGCGCGGAATGCCGAGGTTTTGAGCCAATCCGAAAGCGCCTTGTCCGTATATGATTCCGAAGTTGACGGCCTTGGCTTTGGAGCGCATGTCTTTGCTGACCTCACTCAGCGGCACACCAAATACTTTTGCTGCAGTAGCTTTGTGAATGTCTTCGCCCTGCATAAAGGCCTCGCACATGTTTTCATCGTTGCTCAGTGATGCAATGATGCGCAATTCCACTTGAGAATAGTCGGCAGAAAGCAATGTGTATTCTTCGCTCCGAGGAATGAAGGCCTTGCGAATCTCTTTCCCGCGAGGCGTGCGAATAGGAATGTTTTGCAGGTTGGGATTGTTTGAAGCCAATCGGCCGGTCGCCGCTACGGTTTGTCCGTAGGTGGTGTGCACTCTTCCGGTGTGTTTGTTGATGAGTTCCGGCAATGCATCCACATAGGTCGACTTCAGTTTGCGCAGTTCGCGGTAGTCGAGTATGCGAGCAATGATGGGATTATCGTGTTCGAACTTGGAAAGGGTAGCCTCATCGGTGCTGTACTGCCCGGTTTTCGTCTTCTTCACCTGATCGGTGATTTTCATTTTTTCAAACAAGATTACACCGAGCTGTTTTGGCGAGTCGACGTTGAATTTCTCGCCGGCCATAGAGCACACTTCTTCTTCTGCGGCAAGTATATCGGCTTGCAGTGTTTGGCTGTAATTTCGGAGGAAGAGCTCGTCCACCTTTACACCTTCCCACTCCATGTCGGCGAGCACTGTGATGAGCGGAGTTTCAACATCATCGAACACGCTTCTGATTTTTCCTGTCTGTAGTTCGGGTTCAAATCGCTCCTTCAATTGCAGGGTGATATCGGCGTCTTCTGCGGCATAGTCGGAGATTGCTTCCGGCGCTAAATCAGCCATCGAACCTTGCGATTTTCCTTTCTTACCGATGAGAGTCTCGATAGAGATTGGAGAATACTGCAGGTAATTTTCACTGAGTTCATCCATTCCATGTTTCCCATCGGGGTTCATGAGGTAGTGCGCAACCATGGTATCGAAAATGCGATTGCACACTTGGATGCCGTATTTGAGCAGCATCTTGTAGTCGTATTTGTAGTTCTGAGCCACAAGTTCTTTCGAAGCATCTTCGAAAATTGGCGCGAATCGATGCAGTAGTGCTTTGGCTTGATCTGCATCGGGCGGCACTGGCACATAGAATGCCTCATGCGGCTTCATGGAAAACGAGATGCCCACCAGCGAAGCGTTGATAGGGTCTAGTTCGGTTGTTTCCGTATCAAAGCAATAGACCGCAGCTTTTTTCAATTGCTCCACGAGAGCGTGAATGTCTTCGTCTTCTTTCACCAAGTGGTAGTGGTGCGGCACGTCCTGAATAG
>Ga0315905_10007259_pt1 | contig 11236 bp, 6 predicted proteins | sample LakEriMetagenome_5_FD_203522 | JGI IMG/M metagenome (GOLD analysis project Ga0315905, IMG submission 203522) | Freshwater fungal communities from buoy surface, Lake Erie, Ohio, United States - Buoy 4 MA121 | ecosystem: Environmental > Aquatic > Freshwater > Lake | place: USA: Lake Erie, Ohio...
CCGGTGCGCCAGCGAGTGAAAGCCGGGTGCTGCAGGTAAAGACTGCTCACACCTCCTCCTCAAAGGTCACTGCCAAGTCGCCCACCTGCACCCACCTCTGGAGCGTTGTATCGTACCGCCATCCGGCATTCGCCAGCTCGGTGCTACCCATGAAGCGTGAGTAAAGCATGGAGAGGCTTTGCTTTTGATCGTCGCTGCACAGCACGAGTGGATGCGCGCCATACCGGCCAAGGTGACGCATGGTTGCACGGAAAGCCTCACGCCAACGCTCAACATCACCTTGACTGTTCCCAGTAACGACACGACGCGGAGTGCCGGCGACGTAAGCTGTACGGGCGCCAGAAACAGCGGTTGTAAACTCAACATTCCCTGACTGTTCATCCCCGGTGTTCCAGTCAAGCGGAACGCTAAACGGCAAGGTCATGCCAGCGACAAGCGAACCGATACGCCAATAGCCCTCGGGCGGCGCACCCTGCACAGCATCGGATGGAATGGTGATGCGCAGGTAGCGAGGGAAGTCGTTGTCGGCGCGCCGTGTACCAGTGCCAGATGCGTCCGCAATAACCCGTACACCTTGCGGGTAGTCAGCGAAGGCCAGAAGGTGCCGATCCGCCCAGATGTCCAGGGTCACACCGCTGGTGATCCCATAGCTAAACAGACCCTGCGTCAATCCGGCAAAGTGGATTGTGTCGCCGTGGTTGGTGGCGATGCGAATGATGCTCGGGTTGGTGCTGAGCGCGTGCACCTGTGCCCGGCAGTAGTGCCCCGCCAGCTCTCCATCACGCCACTGCGCCGCCTGCGATGCGTTGACCCGCACGCTGTTGCTTGCAAGACCCTGGGATTGCAAGGTGGCGATGTACCGCAGACCGTCTACGTAGATGCGCGAGGGTGATGAAAGGGTGGCATCATCACCGTACTCCAGTGTGAAGTAGCGGCTGTTGGTTCCAACGACGGCAAAGCCACTGTGCCGGAAGCGAACGACATCGCCAGTGACGGAGGCTCGCTGTGCGTCAAGCAGCAGCTGTTGTTGAGCCGCCGTTGTGCTGCGCCACCCGCTCTCCGGGCTGGGCGTCACAAGCTGGTCGCCACCATACTGATACTGAACCGGGGCAACGAAAGTATCGCCATCAAAACCGCCGCCACCGCCCCACCGGATGCTGATACCCTGCGCCACGTGTTGCGGCTCGGCCGCAGCAAGCCATCCACGCAGATTGCTCGGATTGGTCAGGCCATATTGCCCCAGGCTGCTGACGCGCGACCACCATGCTTCGCGCCATTCATGTGTGAATGTAGCGGTTGCCTGGACAGCAAGGTGTCCCCACTCAACACGCTGAAACGCGGTAGGCAGGACTGCGCTTGTTAGCGTCAGCGGCCCGGTGGTGTTCCACACGTTGTCGCCGGCACGCGACCACGAAAGCTCGGCACGTGTGGTGCTGACCTGGGTTTGGATGGCAACACGGAAGTCATACCAGCTGCCGGTCGTGATCCCAGCGAGCGCGTTTTGCGGGCTGAGGAACAGAGTTGTGACAGCGTTGGGGTCGTAGATGCCGACGCGCCCATCGCTGGAAAGGTGGACGCCAACAGCAAAGGATAGACCCGCGCTTGACAGTGCCTGGATGCCAGCCCCCCAGCGGGGCGCCCGCATAGCCGCCCCAGTCACGGCAGACGGCTGCGTGCTGCTCGTTCCTGCCGTTGCGCGGGTTGTCCATCCCAGCACACCATCGTCGGCCATAAACTGCGTGACGGCCGCAGCCGCTTGCGAGACGCTGATGGAGAGGCGGCTGGGCGTTCCTACAGTGAACTGGGTTGCGTCCGCTACCCATGTGAGCAACGGCGTGCCAGCGGAGGATGCCCCCCAGGGAGTGAACGCGCTGGCACCGCTGTAGGCTGGTGGCCCGTATTGTGAACTCCAATAGTTAGTGAACATGCTGCCGAACTCGTCGGACAGCACGCCAGCTTCACGGTGCACGGGTCGTCGGCTGTAGCCCGACCAGTAAGCAAGTGTTCCTGCCTTCCAGTCTGCCGTGCCTGTTCCAGTTTCACGGTCGATGCCGCCCGCCAGGAAGCCCAGCCGATCGCCCAGCCATGCCAGCGTGCCGCCCTTGGGGCCGTAGCGCATGGACCCGGTGTGACCCAGGATATCGTCGCCCCACAGCACCCACTCTCCGACACGCGGCGCGGTGGCGCTCCATCCTGCCTGAATGCGATCTACAGGAATGAGGAAGCTGTAGTTGGCGAAACGGTTGTTCCCAGCCGCATCATCTGTATGAACAAGCAGGTAGACGTAGGCGCCGCCACGAGCCAGATACAGCGCCTTGCTGTTACCGACTGCACTAATCAAGCCAACGGTGAAGCCAGACGGCGCCCAGGCACCGCCACGGCTTGCGAACTCATACCGCCACGTGCCAGCAGCCAGCGCACGGACACGGAAAAAGGCCCCATCAAGGGTTCCAAGTCCAACGATGTCGTTCAGCTCGTTAGCGTTGAAGCTGTCGCCATTGGAAAGGTCGTCCAGCCCATCCGGCTCGGCCACCGCCGCGCCCCACGTGGCACCGCGATCACCGCTATAAACGCTGGCAATCCCCTGCGTCGCCGTGCTGCCAAGCCAAAGCTCCATTCTGAGCCAGTCGCCGCTCACGGCTGCACGCATGGCGAAGATCTGATGGGTGCGACCGTAGATGGCAGAAACGATGCCCGGCGTTGCCAGTGTCCACGTTGCGCCACCATCACGGCTGGTCAGCATGTCAACATCAGACATGCCGGGGGCGCCGGAAGGGTCGGGCACGTAGGTATAGAACCACCGCAAGCTGCCGTCAGGCAGCTCTACAATCGCAGAGTAGCCAGTGAAGGCAGGAACGCGCCCGATTGCAGGCGTGTATGTCGTGGTGGTGTAGTTAGCGGAGGGATCAGAAGTGGACAGGCTGCGGTAAGCAATGTCAAAGACGGACGTTCCGCTTCTCAACCGCACCGCGACAACACGATTGAACGCGGAGCTGTAGGCAAGCGCATAGTGTCCAGCGGCCGTTTTCGCCGTGTTCCACGGATGATGGACGCCCTGTTCATATCGCAGGTCGTGGGCGCCGCGCGTCTGTGACTGGTCGTCCGTTTGGTATCGCCAGCCCCACTCGGCACCCTCAAACAGACCGCCCGTAGACAACAGCTGTGCCACCATCCCGGTAGGCGAAGGTTGCGGTGTTGATGGCGTAGTATCCCAAGCTCCAGCCAAGAAAGGCAGCAGATCGCCCTCGTTGGTGGCGTCAGGGTAGGCGGTTCCAAGTCGCGGGCCTTGCTGACTGGTGGCAGTGGACAACACGTTGCTGCGCAGCGCCGCGTCCTGGGTCAGCAGAAATGAGCGAGGTTCCGCCCTGTCTGCCTGCAAATCAAGGTCGGCCCATACAACCTCTGCCGTTGCTCCAAACGCGGTGCCACTGGTGATGCCGAAGTGGACGACAGACGCAACAGCGCCAGAGGCAGGGGTAGCCATCAGGAAGCCCCGTACCGAAGGGTCAGGTTGTCAAGGTCAGCAGCGGCCCAGCCGGTGCCGCCGGGCTTATCGGTGCGCAAGAAGGTGCACAGCCCACCACTGGGAGACATTGCCGTTCCAGTGCCCGACGCAGTGCTTCCGCCCAAGGCCATCCCAGCAGTTCCAGTCGGCAGTGTTCCATCACCCGCAGCGGCCACGTTGACCTGTACCGCTTGCACAGCAGGTGAGGTCCAGGCAGCGTTGATGTTCGTGCGGTTTTGGAGGTTCACTTGGAAGGTGCTTGCGGTCGGTGTGGAAGTGTACGATGCGTCAGCGGCATCTTCCAGCGCCTGCCAGTTGCTCGGAGCACCAGTCGGCAACCACGCGCCGTTGATGTCGTCCGCGTTTGGCCGCAAGCCCTGGATCCATGTGGTGCTCGTCACTGGATCACTGCTACTGCCCCACACAACCGTATGATCATGGTAGGCGACCACTGTACCAGCGCCGCCGCCAGCCATCGGCGCGCCCCATCGCGCAACATCAACCCCACTGACTGTAGTGAGGGCCGTGCTGCGGCTCAGCACCTGCACGCCGTCCACCCACAGCGTCAAGGTGACGGTGCCGCCCACGATGGCCCAGCGAAGCGCAAGCCGGATCCATCGGGCAGTCGTCACTGCTGCGCTGGTAGTGCCCACAGTCACGCCATTGTGCTTGACCGTCAGCCGTGTGCTTACCCCCGTATCGGCGGCGTAGACACCAGCCATCTCCAGGCCACCAGTGTCATACACGGCGACCAGCGGAACGGTGGAAGCACCATTGAAGTTTTGTGCAGCGCGGAAAGTTGTGTTGATGCCACCCCCGCTGGGCACTGAAAACACAGGCGCAGTGCGAAGCCAGCTATCAGCCGTCAAGGACAGGCTGGTGTTGCCGCCGCCATACCCGCTCGGGTGCTGGTGGGTGACTGTGCGCTCGTTTGGATCAACGCCCCCGACTGACGACCAAGCGGTGTTTGTGTAGAAGGCAAGCGGTGCACGAACTTCCCAGCCCCAAGCCCAGATGATGGCCATGCTTCACTCCTGCCGCCGTTAGAACTTGCCACGGTCGAAGCCGACGTGCACGCCCGCCCGCAGTGTAGTGCGTCGAAGCTCACGCTGCAGCCTCGGTGCCTCTCCACGCTGGCCAGCCGTAAACAGCACCTCGTCCAAAGTGCGCCCGTTTGCCTGCACCACCACCTGCACCCGTTGGCCGCCCATGCCCCCACCACCACCGCCGGCAGCGCCTTGCATAGCCGTGGCGGCCTGTAGCATGGCACTGGCAAGGCCAGCCGCCGCAGGCACCTCCACCTCGCCGGGCAGGTAACCACGCGCGGCGGGCGCCAGCCCGTTGGCAAGCTGACCACGCATTGCATCGAGAGCCTGCTGGAGCAGATCTGCCGGACGCTGGGCGGCGATGATGTAGTCGCCGGGTGCAAACCGGGCAGCCATGCCCTCAGCGCCCGCCTTCACCGCTCCGGGCGTGTCCCCGAACGTGGCAGTTTCTGCCTTGCCAAGCGTGAAAATCTCGGCCAGCACGTCGCGGAAGAACTGCACCAGCTTCTGCAAGCCAAGGACGATGGCCTCACCGATGCCCCGTGCAAGGTAGCCGAGTGCCTGCCCGATGGCCAACAGCAGCCCGACCGTGACCTCATACAGAATGACAGGCAAAGCCTTGATAAAGGCAGGCACGAACTGCGTGATGAACGCAACGATGAAGGTGGGGATCAGGTTGATGACTGCAGTGACAATCTGCGGTAGCGCGCGTGCAATACCAAGGATGATCGCGGGGATCAGGCGCACGACGGCAACAATCAGGTCAGGCAGCATGATGATGATGGCCGCAATCAGGCGCGGCAGCATGGCGATGATGCCAACCACGATGTCAGTCGTAGCCATCAGCAGGTTTTCGATGATGGATGGCAGCTGGCGAACCAGCTCCAAGATCAACATCGTAGCCGCCTGCATCAAGCCAGCGACGATAGCCGGCAGCATATCAACCACCGCCAGCACCAACCGGGGCACCTCTGCAATCAGCATGGCCACGAGTTGAAGCGCGCCGGCTGTCAATGCCTGGATGATGCGTGGAAGCTCCAGCACGACGGCGCCAACGACACCGATCGCTGCATCAACAAGCGCCGGCACCAGCGCCTGCAACACCTGCATCAAGGCTTGCACCAGCTGCGGCAACGCGCGCGCCACGGCGCCGACAAGCACCGGAACCAAGTCCACCACGGCCAGCACGGCTCGTAACAGTGAAGGCAGGGCAGCTTGCAGGGACGCCACCAGCTGATCCACGATCAGCGGCAAGTCCTCAATCAGTGCCTGGACCAGCAGCACCACGCTATCGGCCAGGGCGCCGATGATGGCAGGAAGCTCAGCAATGATGGCAGACGCGAGCTGACCAGCCGCCTGCGCAAGTGTTGACGCAAGCATGGGAAGGGCGTCTGCGAACTGCTGCAGCAGCGACGGCAGCTGATTGGCCAGCGCCTCCAACGCTGCGGGCGCCGCCTCTACGAAAGTGGCCAGCAGCTCGCTTGCGCCATTCACAAGCTCGGTGACGTATGCTTCTGCACCAGCCACTGCAGTCATGGGCAGTGCGGCCAGCTTTTCCTCATACTCGTCAACCGAGATCTCACCAGCGGCCAGCTGCTCTTGCAGGGCTGCTACTTCCTCCATCCCCTTCTTGGCTTTCTCCATTGCGTCTGAAAGGCTGAAACTGAAGCCAGTCAGCTCCTCAAAGAGCGTCAACACGCCCATCGCGGCCTTGCCGATGCCGAGGCCGATTGCCCGCGCAACATCAACCGCAGCGGCCCGCACCTTCTCCATCACCTGCTTGGCCACATCACCGAATGTATCAACGCCTTCCTCCGCTTTTGCCAGCGCGTCGGCAATCGCGGCGTTGTAGTAGGCAATGACTGCCTCACGCTCTGCCAGCTGATCATCTGCCAGCCGTGAAAGCAGTTGGTCACGCTCCTTCTCCAGCTCATAGACCCGCCGGTAGTCACCCGCCGTCAGCATACGCACTTCCTCTGACAGTGCGCGCTTTTGGTTCAGCACTCGCTGGTCATACACAGCGTTGATCTCGGCAACCTGACGCCCGGTCGCGTTTGCGCTCTCTACCAGCGTGCGCAAACGCTCCAGCTCGATGCGCTGCAGCTCGTTCATCTGCGCTTCTGCATCAGAAAGCTGCAGCTGCTCAATGATCTGATTGATGCGTGTGTAGGTGTCCCGCACACGCTGTTGCGCCTCTGCCGCCTCCACTTCTTCGAGCTTTGTACGTGCCTGCATGAAGCGCAGCAGCACGTCAAGCCGTTCCGTTGCGCCACGCTCGTAAAGCGCCAGCTCTTGCTCAAACTCCAGTCGCAGCGCCTCGCGTCGGGTGTTGATGCGAGACTGAAGCTCAAACGCTTCCCGGTCTGCTTCATCCCTGCCAGCGGCTGCCAACGCCTCACGGAGCTGTTTCAGTACCGCTTCTTGTTCCTCCTGCTGCTGGCGCGCCGCGTCGGCACGCACGACGGCCACAATCCGGGCGCGTTCCAGCTCTGCCGCACGGATCTTGTCCGTCTGCTTGCCATAGGCCAACACCTCGGCATCAAACAGACGATTGAGTTCTTCCAGCTGCAAGCGAAGCTCAATCGCCGCCTGCTCGCTCGCCTTTGCGCGTCGTCTGGCGATGTCGTCCTCGGCCTTCTGAACCGCGCGCACCCGCGCCTCATAGGCGCGTCGCCATTCCTCCGACGCGTCTCGTGCCTGACGTGCGGATTGCTCGTCAACATCGCCCATCATGGCCGTCTTTTTGGCGGCCAGCTCTGCTGCAATCTCCTTCTTTGCCAGCGCCTGCGCCGCAAGCTCAGCACCCTGCGCAAGCCCTTCTACCTTCGCTTGCGCATCCTTGACCTGTTGGCCCAGGTCCTCCTGCCGCTTGCGCACTTCCTCAACCGTTGCGCCGAACGTCGAAAGAACGCCCTTGTAGGCGACAGTTTCGTTGCCACCGGCCTCCACAAAAGTGTCGTAGTCATTGATCGCAATATTGAGCTTGTCAAGCTGACGCTTGCTGTTGGCAAGTTCACGCTGCGCATCCATCTGCGTAGTCTTGAAGCTCGCCGCTGCAGCGTCTGCTTGTGATGTAGCGTCATACTGAAGCTGCAACGCGGTGGCGTGGTCCAGCACAACCTTTGTGCCATTGATGGTGGCAGTGAACAGCTGACCACTTGACAAGCCGGCTTGGATGGTTGCGCTGTCAAGACCCTGCAACCGCTGGATCTGTTGCTCCAGACTCACGTTTAGCGTGTTTTCTGTTTGCAGCAGCAGTTCCAGATTGCCCATGCGCAGGGCTTGCTGTGCAGCCAGCTCTGCTGCTGCCTGACGCTGCTTGTTTGCCCTTGCCTCCTGCTCTACAGCCAGCTTTTCCTCTGCTGCACGCAGGCGTTCCGTTGCCGCCTCAGCCTCTCTGCTCACTGTTGCGAAGTAGACCAGCCCCGCAATCAGGGTGCCGACCGCCGCAACCACAGCGTAGATGCCACCCGAAGCTGCGGTAAGAGACAGCATAAGAGTGCGAACACTGCCGCTAACCACGCCGATTGCGCTGGCGGCACTGCTCAACGATGCGACGAACACGCGCACACGATCTGCCGCCCACACAACGATCATCACCTTGGAGATCTGCAACAACACGGGCAGTAGTCGTGCCAGCGTCTCGGTAGCCCCACGCACGCTCTTGATGAAGTCAATGAAGGTCGTAGCAATCATGGCCCGGTTGTCGCGCAGGTACGCCACCGCACGGCCGACCATGTCCTCAAAGCTGCGGCCGATAGTGCCAGCCTCACGGTTGAACACCTGAGCGACGTAGGCGATTGTGTTCGCAACCTCGTCCAGCAGGTCCGCCATCGGACCTTTCATGGTGTCGAACAGCGACAACATCAGCTCTTGGAAGGCAGACAACGCGATGTCAAGGCGCCCCTGCACCGTGTTCGTCATTGAGCCGTACAGTGCTTCTGCCTCACCTGCGCCATTCTTCATGGCATCCAGCAGCGTGTAGTATTCAGTCGTTCCGTCTGCGAACTGACGCGCAATGTTGGCGATGTTTGCGCCGCTACGCAGACCGAACACCTCCAACATATCGGTTGTCGTCATGGCTGCCTTGCCGACAGTCTCCATGATCTCGGCAAAGCTGTGTAGCTCAGGGTTGATGTCCTCTGCCGTCAAACCATACTTTGCAAGCACCTTCTTTGCTTCATCTGTAGCGTTGGCGGCTGCCGACATCGACATACGGAAGTTGGTGCCGGCCATCGACCCTTCGAGGCCAAGGTTGCGGAACATGGCCAGCGCGGCGGTCGTTTCCTCCAACGCATAGCCAAAGCCTGCACCCACAGTGCCGCCGTACTTCATGGCCTCGCGCAAGCTGTCCACCTCAAACAGTGACTTGCGCAGAGCGATGCTGAACACGTCGGACACACGCCCGGCCTGGGTCGCGTCAAGCTGAAACTGAGACAGCGTGGCTGCCGTCAGGGCGGTTGCGGTCGCCATATCGGTGCCCGCGCCACCAGCGAACAGCATGGCGGGGCCGGTGGATGCCAGCACCTCATTGACGCTCATTCCGGCCTGGGCCAGAAACTTCATAGCGTCTGCGGCTTCCGTAGCTGTGAACTTGGTGGACGCTCCAAGCTCCCGCGCTCTGTCCGTCAGTCGCTCCAGATCATTGTCACTTGCGTTGGCGATCGCTCCTACGTTCGTAATCGCCTGCTCAAAGTCAATGCCGGTCTTGACAGTGGCAACGCCGAACGCTGCCATCGCCGCACCAGCAGCCGCCAGTGCGCCGGTTACAGCTTTATCAAGCGCGCCACCGAACATGAGACTGGTCTGCTGCAGCTGTTCCAGGGCCGCAGTCGCGGACTTGACGCCACCCTTGAAGTTGGTGTCATCAAGTCCAAGCTCAACAAGCAGCTTGCCGATGGTGCTTGCCATGCCCGCGCCCCTTGTTCATCGTATCGCGCGAGGGCGCAAGATGCGTGCCTACACGTCCTCTACCGGAAGCCCAAGGGCTGCCAGCTGTGATGCCAGATCACGCTTCTGCTTACCTGCACCCTCCTGCTTATTATCAACCCTTGCGGCGCGCGGCTTCGCTTGCTTCTTTACCTTGCCTCCAAGCGCCGAGCTGATGGCACCCATGACAAGGTTCGCTTGCTCTGCCTTGTAGGCTACGACGCACTGGCTGACAACCTGTAACTGCTGCCACGTTAGACCAAGAACGTCGTCAAGCGTCCAGCCGCTTGCGAACAACATGCCAAGTCCCTGCTGTAGCTGCTCAATCGTCAGCCCGGCACCTTCACGTTCATGCCGCTGGCGATCACCTGCACCCCCTGCCCCAGCCTCCGAACGAAACGCTCCGAGAAAGGGACGAGGGACACAGCCAGCTCCTCGATCGCCAGCGCGTCAAGCGGGTCACGGCCACCAAGCGCATCCGGGTAGGCTTCACTGAACGCCTTGCCCAGTAGATCGGCCACCTGTTCGTCGGTAGCCAGCTGCACCACTGCGTCCACCAGCCCGGCAGTGCCAGAACCACGCACGAGCGCCACAGCGCCGGACAGCTGCGGAAGCTCGGCCATCTGCTTGATGGTACGGAACACCTGCACCTGCCGACGTGCAGAGATTGCGCCGGGAAGCGTGATGTCCTGGCCATCCACGGTGCGGACGTGAAGCTGGTCAGGCGGCACAAGCTTGTCCAGCAGGGCCGACAGCTGCGCGTTGAAGTCGGAAGGCGAAAGAGTGTTGTCGGTGGTCGGGGCGTGGTTTTCGTTCTGGCTCATGTGCACCTCCTACGGCGTCGCCGCGACTGTATCACGGGTGCACACAGGCCGGAACGCAAGAGCGGCGCAGTGTGGCATGGTTTGCCACCCCTGCGCCGCTTGGAACGCACCACCAGATCAGATCAAAGCTGACGCTCCAGCTTGATCAGCTGAACACGCGGTCCCAGCGTGGCGCCGTTCCAGTCCGTGTTGGAGCGAAGCGCGGTGTAGGAATACTCGAACTGGTGCTCATCCTGGCCGAGCGGCAGGTTCAGCCCCATGTCCGAGCTGGCCTTCCACACGTACACGTTCATGGTGTTGCCGGTCACAGCCATGTAGTGCCGAATGTGCAACGCGCACTCGGTGACGATGGGATCACCACCAAAGCTGAACGTCTCCGCGCTGCCGGAAACGGTCGTGGTGCCTGCACCCATTGCGCGAGCAAAGTTGTCGAAGTTCCACTCGATGCCCGTGACCGTCACCTTCGCGCCCTGGGTCTGGCTGAAGTTGTAGACGGGGATCTTGGGGTTGCCCTGGGAGATGTACCGCTTTTCGCTGGTGATCTCGATGCTGACGCCATCCTCGGTGATGGAGCCGACATCGACGGTCGGGGTCGCTCCAGCGACGCCGAGGTACAGTACGGCAGGGCCGAAGCTGATGTCGTTGGTCGTGACTGTAGGAATGTTGAACGGCACGGGTGCCTCCCTTGCATTGTGTGCTTGATGCTTGGCACCGCTCGCGCCTTCCAGCGTCTACTGCGGGATAACCGCACGTTATCACAGACCAGCGCCCTGGGCTATGGCCTACGCGCATCCTCCAACCTGTTGCGCTGACCGCAGCGACGGCACGGCACTTCCACCACACCACCAGCGCCGGGCCGCACGTAGCAGATGAAGTCCTTGTAGCGCACGCGCAGCTCGTCCGACTTTTCATCGTAGATGCCAAGTCGTGCT
>Ga0315905_10007260_pt1 | contig 11235 bp, 5 predicted proteins | sample LakEriMetagenome_5_FD_203522 | JGI IMG/M metagenome (GOLD analysis project Ga0315905, IMG submission 203522) | Freshwater fungal communities from buoy surface, Lake Erie, Ohio, United States - Buoy 4 MA121 | ecosystem: Environmental > Aquatic > Freshwater > Lake | place: USA: Lake Erie, Ohio...
TCTGCCAGCATAAATTTTGTTTTGCCGGTGCCCGGAGGGCCAACCAACAGAAAATACTCTTTTGAATTGATGGCCTTTTTTAATATTCGGCGCTGTTCATTACCTAGGCTTGGATTGTTAAAAATTATATCATCCTGAATTGGTTCCAATGGCGGCCTTTCGGTAAGTAATAACTCCTTGCTTTCCTTACTGCTTTCGAGGAAATCGAAAAGTCCCTGAAACTGCACAGCAAAGCTTTTGTCCATCATATCGGGCTCTATAAACCATGAATTATATTGTAGGAAAATCGAACCATTGTACTGTCTCGAGTGCAGTTTGAAAACAACTTTTTCGGCATCGATTTCAGCAATTGAGCCCTTAAAAATCTGATGACGCAACACATTGTCATCCTCATTTTCTTTAGGATAAAGTACTGCAATGTCGCCTTGCCTGAAATTGGCCAGCGGATTGGTTTTTTCACTTCTTTTCAGAATAATGACCGGATGTTCCTCTGCGCTATGATTTTCTGAAATCTCCAGATAACCCAAAACCTCAAAATTCTGATCTTTCTGCGTGAAATCGTTCAGCCACATCGAGGCAAGTCCATTGCAGCTTTCATTACCTTCAATGCCGGTTTTGGCGAGCAGATGTTCTCTAGAGGTAAATGCCACAAAGGCTAGGAAATATCGGCGTTCCAATTCTGATGATTCCAAGAGCAGGCGCTCGAATTTTTGTATTGCAGCAGCAGTAAAAGTGGTAGCCTTGGGCAGTTTCATCATGTTGAGCTGATGCAAAACAGTCATTTGGTCGAGAGGACGCTCATCGAGGCTTGCCAGTTGTCTATCGATTGCGATAAGCTCATTTCTCAATTTGATGACTTCATCTTTCATGTAGCGCTCGGGTGGCGCAGGTCTGAGCTGATCGAAATCTACTTTCGAATACAGCACATACTCCATTACATCAATTTCGTTGTAAACCGAATTGACTAAAAGATCGTAGAGTGTGGTCTGTGCATAATGATTTGGATTCAGACCGAAGCGATTGGTTTTGTAGGGCGAACCACTTTTTAATTCAATAATCGCAGCTTTTCTATTGTTTTCGGGTCTGTGCCAAACGTCCAAGCGTCCCTGAATACCGTATTTATCGGAATAAAAAGAAGGCTCGAGATAACAGTCCGATGCGCTTATATTTATGTTCTTAAATTCTCTGAGAATGACATTTTTGATAGAAACAAAGTGCTTGGCCGACAATTCGTAAATTTCACGCATGTCATCGTCGCTGAAGTCGGCAAAAGCCAGGGGATTGGTGGGAAATACTTTTGGAAAGGTTTGTTTGAAATCAGCATTAGGATTGCTCAAAAGTTCATCCAAAAGGAAGTTGGCAATATTTCCGACCATGATTGCCCTGGTATTATCTCTGGCTTTGAACTTGCTGAGCAGGTAGAGCAAAGAAGAGGCTCCGAAATCCTGAAAACACTCTGCTATTGAGGTTACATCCATCAGATAATCGGGCTCTAAGACCATCACCTTGGGTATGTAAACGCCTTCGTCGTTCACCAAAACATCTACGAGATTCAGCGTAGCCTTTTTTCCAAACACATCTCTGATGAGTTCAGCTGTGCTGTTGAAATGCTCATTTACGGCAGTTTCATTGTATTTTACCCTGATAACTTCGGGGGTATCTGTACCAAATTCCTGACATAGCAAAAATTCCTGCTCTTCATCCATGTCAACCACTGCTACTTTAAGCGAGTCGATGCGTTCTTTAACCCTGATTCGGCTTTTTTCATTTTCTTGTCTTTCGTCTTGGGGTAATAGCTCCATAAGACTAGCAGGAACGGGTATTTGGCAAAAGGCAGATACCGTAAAGGCTACTGTTTTTAGTGCCCCCAGGTACTCTTTTTCTGTAACCGATATTTTCTTACTGCGCACCAGTTTCTGTTTTTTGCGCAGTGCATGAATCCGCCACTGTAATGCCTTACTGATGTCATATTTGTAACCAGAATAAGCTATTCGGGCAAACATGGTCGTGAAATGCAGATTTTCGGCCTCTGTGAAGGTAAAAATCAGTTTGTTCAACAAATGGCCCAATTCCATATACTTAGCCTCGGGTATAAAACCAACTGCTTCGTACACTTTTTGTAATTCAATATAAAACAAGCGGGCAATTTCGGGGCGATTCATGTTAATGGTCAATTGATTGGTTGATAAATTTCTAGTAGATTGTCAGATTGTCAGAAGTCAGATTATCAGATATAAATTTAATATTAAATTATATTTAATGTATTCTATAATCTAATCATATTATGTTCATTGTGCAAAAGTCTGAAAATCTGATATCTGATGTCTGATATCTGATTTTAATAATGCTTCCAACCCTGCGCAGTCAAATCATGAAATTTACCAGCCTTGGTCTGCAATTTGACACCATCCGAAGCTGGAATAATTTCGCCAATAATACTGATTTCGAGATTATACTTTATTTTATCAGCATCCTTCGGATTGATAGTGAACAGCAGTTCATAATCCTCCCCGCCATGCAGGGCGCATACAATCGGGTCTGTATTGAAATCGAGCGCTTTGTGGTAGGTGAGTTCCGATACCGGCACGTGCATTTCTTCGACAATAGCGCCTGTTTTTGATTGATTGCAAAGGTGCAGCACCTCAGACGAAAGTCCGTCAGAAATATCAATCATAGAGCTAGGCAGTATAGAGGCCTCTCCAAAAAATTCAATAATGTCTTTTCTTGCCTCGGGTTTTAAAAGACGACCAATGAGATAATCCTGCCCGTCAAATACAGGTTGCATCTTAGGATTGGCCAGGAAAACCTGCTTCTCGCGTTCCAATAATTGCAAACCCACATATGCAGCACCCAGATTCCCAGTCACACAAAGCAAATCACCCGGTTTTGCTCCGTTACGGTACACAATTTTAGAGGGTTCCTGTTCACCCACAGCAGTGATGCTTAAAGTCATTCCTTTTACAGAGGAAGTGGTATCACCTCCCACCAAATCTACACCGTAATGTTCGCAGGCAAGGCGCATGCCCTCATAAATTTCTTCAAGCGCCTCTACCGAGTATTTATTAGACATTGATATGGAAACCAAAATTTGCCTGGGAATGGCGTTCATGGCATAAATATCTGAAAGGTTCACCACTACTGCCTTGTAGCCCAGATGTTTAAGTGGCGTGTATATTAGGTCGAAATGAACGTTCTCCACCAGCATATCGGTCGATATAAGCGTTGCCTTTCCGCTGCCATATTGAATAACAGCCGCATCGTCTCCCACGCCCTTTAGGGAGGAGCTATTTTGTAGGCTGAATTTTTTGGTAAGATGGTTAATGAGCCCAAATTCGCCCAATTCGTTTAATTCGGTTCTTTTCATGTTATTTTATGGTTGATAATCAGTTCAGGAAAGGATTATGACGGCGTTCTCTGCCTATGGTAGTACTGTTTCCGTGACCGCAATACACAATTACATCGTCATCGAGTATCAATAATTTATTTTTTATATTTCTGATTAGGGTGTCATAGTCGCCGCCAGGTAAATCAGTTCTGCCGATAGAATCTTCGAAAATAACATCGCCTGCAATCAGTATTTTTTCGCTTTCGAAATAAAAACAGGCACCTGCAGGCGAATGGCCCGGCGCCGATATAACTTTCATTTCGCTATTGCCAATTTTGAAAATATCACCTTCTTTGAACAGAATTTCCGGGTCGGGCGATTGCTGAACATTCGGAATGGCATACATCTGTGCCACTTTTGGCAGAGCATCCAATACAGGCTGCTCACCGTCGGGAATAGCCAGTTTTAATTTCCAAGTATCGGCCACAAAACGGTTTCCAAAGACATGATCGACATGGCAATGTGTGTTTATTAGCAAAACTGGCTCAAGTCCTTTACTTTCAATAAATTTCTTAAGTTCATCGCGCTCTTTTTGACTATAACAACCGGGGTCTATCACGGCACATTTTTTGCTGTCATCGTAAACAACAAAGCTGTTTTCATAAAACATATTGAAAACAAAACACTCTACTTTCAACATAAGTTAAACATTTGTAAGTTGCCTGATATTAATCATTCAGGCTAATTTTGAAATAATTTTGGACAAATTTTATCAAAAAAGCGTTACTTTAGTTAGTTAATTGAACAAACAAAAGCGGCTCTTTGTATTTATAATGTATAAAAAGTTGTTTTTCAGTAATATAAATAATTTCGGCAATTTGACCCAATGACATAATATGCAAATAAACCGATTTTTCAGCATAGTTGCAACTTTAATCTTCATTGCAGCTACAACAAAAGCGCAGTTGGTCAGTTCCAATTTTGGGCAGAATAGAATACAGTACGAAAAGTATAAATGGCTGCGCTATGAATCGCCCAGTTTTGCCTTTTCATTCACGGAGGATAATGAAGATATGATGAAATATTTGGTTCCAACGGCAGAGACCGCTTACATGGAACTTAAATCTATTTTGGAATATCAGGTCAGACAAAAAATTGAAATCATTGTCTACACCGACTTCAGTGATTTTGCACAAAGCAACGTAGGCTTGGTTACGCCTGCTATAAATACCGGTGGCAGTACAAAATTGCTTGACAATAAAATTCTCCTTTATTTCGATGGCAATCACGCTAACTTGAAAAAATTAATTCGGGAAGGCATTGCCCGTTGTCTGGTAAACCGTATGCTTTTTGGCAATAATCTTCAGGAAGTTGTACAAAACTCGGTGTTATTAAATCTTCCAAACTGGTACACCGAGGGTCTCATAGCCTACTGCACCGAGGAATGGAATACCATAGCCGATGATGAGTTGAGGGAAGTTATTTTTTCGAAAAAGTATGCTAATTATTTGGAACTCGCCGCCCAGAATCCAATATTGGCCGGACGTTCACTTTTTCATTATATTGCCAGAAATCACGGAACTGCCTCAATATCAAACCTGCTTTATCTCACCCGTATCAACAGAAGTGTAGAAAGTGGATTTCTCTATGTCTTCGGCAGCAGTTTTTACACCATCGCCGGTACAAATTGGTATAATTATTTTACAAATCGCTACAACGAGGATAATAGAAACCGCTTTTTTCCAAATGCTGGCGAAATAGATGCCGTTCAGAAAAGAAGTGCATTGGTCAAAGAAATTGCGATCAGCCCCAATGGGAAATATCTGGCTCACAGCGAACATTATCAGGGAGAACATTGGCTTGTTTTGACAGATGTTGAAACGCAAAAATCAAAAAAAGTCTGGAAAAGTGGACTAAAAGATTTGACGGAAGATATTGATGATAACTACCCGCTCATAACCTGGAAAAAGAATAGTGCAGAATTGGTGCTTATTTTTGAAAAAGACGACAAGGTTTATGTTGCCAGCCTAAATGCTGAAAATCCCAGTTCAAAACTACAAAGCAAACAGATAAAGGGAGTTGAAAGGGTGTTGAGTGTTTCGGCACTAAGTGGGGAAGATCTAATTCTTACAGCTATGAAGGGCGGATATTCCGACCTCTACATTCTGAAAGGTACAGAGGCCAAAGCAATCAGTTCCGACAAATGGGATGATTTGAATGCTGTTGCCGTAAACTTTGGCAATGGCCCCGGCATTGTTTTCGCCTCTAACCGCCCGCAGGATAAGTTAAAAACCGATAAAAGCGATGCCTCACTCGATGCCAAAACCGATCTGTTTTATTACAGTCTTGCCGATAAGGAAGGTAAACTCGTTCGCTTGACCAATAATTCGCTAAGCAGCGAATTTTCAGTTCAATCATTGGGAATAAATGAAATAGCTTATTTGAGTGACGAAAACGGCATTTCAAACCGCTATATTCTTAAACTGGATACCTTAACAGAGACATTTCCGGTCGATAGCAATGAAGCAAAAGTTCTTGAATCGAGATCAGTAGTTGAAAGCAAAAAAGACAGTTTAGGACTGCAGGTAGTTTCTTTGAAAAAGGATATTTATGCTAATACAAATTACAGCAGAAACATTCACAGGCAGTCAATCGGCAGCTCAAAAGTTGCCGACCTGATGTATCGCGACGGGCAATACAGAATTTTTGTGCGCGACATAAAAAAAGAACGCAGTGCTGTACCCGATAAAACCAAGTACAGAAGTATCTTAGAAAGGGAAGCTGGTCTTTTGAGCAGTGTGCAGAAGCCTGCAACTGAGAAGAAAAAACAAAAATTCGAAAAAGTAGAGGTAGATTCTTCTTTGGCCAAAGAACTAGAGCTTGTTTACAAGGAAATTGCAGAATATAAAATAGATACAAGTGGCCCTGCGATTAAAAAATCGGATGATACTTCAAAGGTTGACATCGATAATTACACCTTCCAAACCGAGTTTAATGATGTAAAGGACCCAAAAGCAAAAGACCCGAACAAAACAAAGTCGGATACTATAATTAAACCTGTTATCCTGGAGGAAAATGAAAATGGCGAAATAGTACGAAAAGAACCCGCTGGTTTTGAAATTCCTGTGAAAAATGTGACAAAGGCAGTTGAGTACAATCCCGACCGTAAAATAAAGTACAGGAATATGTTTAAGGTGGATGATATTACATTTCAACTTGACAATACACCACTATTTTGGGGAATGGATTTATACTTGCAGGGTAGGTATCGTTTTCCGGCGCTGGGTCTGCTCATGAAAACCGGATTTACAGATATTTTTGAGGACTACCGCCTTGAAATGGGCATTCGTTTGCCGGTAAACCTGAATGGTTTGGAGTATTTTCTATCTTTTGAAGACCGTAAAAGTCGACTTGATAAGAAATTCTCGCTCTATCGCAGAGGACGTACCGATGAATATCTGGTGACCGATACACTTACAAATGAACCTTGGCGGGCCAAGGGTAGAAATATCAAACATATGGCAATGGCCGAACTGAGATACCCGCTTACAAAATTTGCCAGCGTGCAGGGTACAGTGAGTTTTCAGGCCGATAAGGTGGCAATTATATCTGAAAACCGCAACAGTCTCGAAGTGCCTGTTTTTAGTTTTTCACAGGCAGGTTTGCGTTTGGAATATATTTATGACAATACCATTCCATTGCGACTCAATGCCAGAAAAGGCACAAAAGCCCGATTCTTTGCCGATTATTTTCAGAATATTGAAACAGGTGCCGATTCGGTAAAATTCAAATTAAAAATTAGGAATCCTACCTTTGTATTGGGTTTCGATGCAAGGCATTATATCAGTCTCGATAATAAAACTGTGCTAGCTTTAAGAAGTACGGCCGCAGCCTCATTTGGCAGCATGAAAATGCTCTATTCTTTGGGTGGTATGGAAAACTGGATGTTCCCCCGATTCAATGAAACAATTCCGCTGCCCGATGCGGATAAATTTACCTATCAGATTTTGGCAGCACCGCTCAGAGGTTTTCAGAATAACATACGCAATGGCAGCAATTTTGCTTTAATCAATGCCGAGTTACGCATTCCTGTTACCGAATATCTGTCGAGAACGCCGCCAAGCAATGTCATGCTGCGCAATCTGCAGTTGGTAGCATTTTATGATGTTGGAACAGCATGGCAAGGCTTTAGCCCATTCTCTAAAGATAATCCGCTCAATACGACGACTGTCGACCCAGGTACCGGTGGCGCTGTTGTTTCGCCTGTTCGTGTAAGAGTTAATTATTTCCGTCGCCCTATTGTTCAGGGGCTGGGATTTGGTTTACGCACGGTTTTCTTGGGCTATTTCATCCGTATGGATTATGCCTGGGGTGTTGAAACCGGAGATTTACAAACACCAATGGTTTATCTATCATTAGGAATGGATTTCTAAGATGCAGATTTATTTCGAAAATCAGGGATTTGATCAACTCAGAAATCTGTTGCGACAAAAACAGTACAGCAGTTATTTTATATTGCTGGATGACAATACCGATTTGCACTGCCGACCAATATTGGAAGAGGTCCTTGAACTTCCTTTCAAAAAAATACTGATTTCCGCAGGCGAGCAGTTCAAAAACATTGAAACTTGTACAAAGATTTGGCAGTTTCTTCTTGACAATGCAGCCGATAGAAATGCGCTGCTCATCAACTTAGGTGGTGGTGTTATTGGCGACATGGGTGGTTTTTGTGCAGCAACTTATAAGCGTGGAATCGATTTTGTACAAATTCCAACTACCTTGTTGTCAATGGTAGATGCCTCTGTTGGTGGCAAATTGGGGATTGATTTCGGCCATGTAAAAAATTCGATAGGAGCCTTTCAAAATCCTATAGCGACTTGTATTTACGATGGTTTTTTAAAAACCCTGCCTTTCAGAGAGCTCCGCAGCGGCTTTGCCGAAATTATAAAACATGCCCTTATTTCCGATAAAAATTACTGGGAGGAAATCAAAAAAATTGACAAGCTAAGTGATGAAAATATAGACTGGCAGCGCATTATAAAAAAATCAACAGCGCTCAAGACCTCAATTGTGGAGAAAGATCCTCAGGAAAATGGCTTGCGTAAAATACTTAATTTTGGACATAGCATTGGACATGCCCTGGAAAGCCTCAGCCTCGAAACAGCGCATCCTTTACTGCATGGCGAGGCAGTAGCTATAGGTATGATTTGCGAAGCCTATTATTCAAATAAATTACTTTCACTCTCTGAGGCTGAATTGAAGGAAATTACTTATTTAATGACTAGTCAATATCCCTACCGTCCCTTAGACTTTTTTAATGTCGAAAAATTTGAGTCTCTGCTCATGAATGACAAAAAAAATAGGGGAGGAGTTAGTTTCAGCCTTTTAAATGGCATTGGCGATGCAGTATTTGATGCTCAGGTGCCGAGGGAGCTGATTTATGAGGGGCTTGAATTTTATAGTAAAATTTCGAAGGCGATAAACTAGATAGCTTAAAAGCGGCTTCCCGACTTAGGTCTTTATCCCTGAAGTTTGTTGGATGTGAAGCGTTTTTTATGGCCGTTTAATGACAGTGATTCAAAACTACGTCATGCTGTCGCAGTTTTGCCATGGGCAGTTGCGAAAATGTACCTGAAATGCTTTGTGAATATGCCGAAAAAACGATAAAAAATTATGCTAAAAAAGACAATATTTTTAGCATAATTATATTTGTTTTAATATATTGATAATGATTGTATTGTATAATTCATTTTACAGATTATGAGCATTTCATTTTACAGATTATGAACATTTCATTTTACAAATTATGAATCTTTTACCTGTCAAATTAATAACCCAGTGACGCGAGTGATATCACATTAACACCATCGGCTCGGGTATAACTAATACCAGTTCCGGTAATTATGTTCAGAGATTTTGCAGGGTTTACATATTTGTCGTCCAAATTAGCTGCAAATTTTAATAGGTTTTTTGCAGCATCATCAATCTGACCGATACCCAATTTTATCTCAAATGCGGACCATTCGCCATCGTATTTCTGAACAATCGCATCCACTTCAAGACCACTTGAATCATAATAGTGGTAAACCTTGGCATCGTTGGCCTGTGCATAAACCCTAAGGTTATGTACAGCAAGCGACTCGAATAAAAATCCGGTAAATTTAACATCATTCAAAAGCGATTCCTTGCTTATTCCAAGTGCGGCAACGGCCAAAGCAACATCCGAAAAATGTCGTTTTGGAGATTTTCGCAGCATAGCAGAGGAACGGATATGAGTATTCCAAACCGGTTGATTTTCAACAATCATCAGTCTTTCCAGAGTTTCCAGATAGTCATAGATAGTAGGGCGGGAGATCTCGGTCTTATCTCGGTCCTTGATATCTGCTTCCAAAGAAGTAACATCTACCATAGTGGCCGAATTTCTGGCAAGAGAACGCAACAGTTTTCTTACCTTATCCGGATTCCGCTTTACCTCAGAGACCCTGCTCATATCTACTTCGGCCAAGAGATCGATGTAGGCACGGTTGATTTCTGCCGACTGTCGAAGACTTTTGTTCATTAAAGAAGGAAAACCACCTTTGATAATTCTTTCTACAATCAGTTCCAAATCACTTGCCTCGTCGTAAATGTCGATTCTTTTGGATTCGAACAGGTCGCTCAGGCGAATTTTACCTGAGGAATAGCCCATTTCCTGCCAGCTCATGGTGCGCATATCCATAATGGTAAATCTTCCGGCACCGGAGTGCATTTTTATACTTTCCTCCGGATTGGCCGACCCAGTCAGAATAAACTGTGCACTTAGGTTTCGATCGTCCACCTCATGCCTTACATAGTTCCAAATTTTTGGATATTCCTGCCACTCGTCAATAAGCCTTGGAGTTTCACCCAATAACAACCTTTTGGGTGCAGTTTCCATGAACAAGGGTACCTGTTCATCCTGATCGAAGGCGACAACACTGTTGGCAACTTGTTTAGCAGATGCAGTTTTACCACAGGCTTTCATTCCTTGAATCAATAAGGCTCCCGAAGCATTGAGCTTTCGCTCAAGCTCCGCATCTGATATACGTGGGCTGTATGGCTGTTTTCTTTGCATGACAAAAGTATTTATTTACCGCAAAGATACAATTTCATTTTACAAATTATTAGCATTTCATTTTACAAATTATTAGCATTTCATTTTACATATTATGAGCATTTTATTTTACAAATTGTGAATGTTTCATTTTACAGATTGTAAGCATTTTATTTTACAAACTATGAACATTTTATTTTACAAATTATGAACATTTCATTTTACAAAAAGACACACTAATACTTACATAAAACCAATAAATTAAGTGTTTTACCTAATGAAATATTCGAAAATATACAGAGGTTTATGGAATTAAAGAACTATAAAAAAAGGAGTAGATTCTATTCTGAACCTACTCCTTTAAAGATCTAATTATTTCAAAATAATTATCCTAAATCTAACTTTGGTTTTAATGCCTCATGTGCATAAAAATCGTTGATGATGCGCACAACCTCCTTGGGATCATCGGTGATTGGCATTAGGTCGAGATCGGCAGCACTTATGTTTTGGAATTCGCCTAGCATCACATCTTTGATCCAGCTTTTTAGTCCAGTCCAAAATTCAGAGCCAACCAAAATAATTGGAATAGAGGTCATTTTATTGGTTTGCTTTAGTGTCAATACCTCAAAAAGTTCGTCCATAGTTCCAAAGCCACCGGGCAAAACTACCAGTGCCTGAGCATATTTAACAAACATCACCTTGCGAATAAAAAAGTACTTAAAGTTGAACACTTTGTCGAGGTCAATATAGGGATTATGTCCCTGTTCGAAGGGCAACTCAATATTGAGCCCGACAGAGGCTCCGCCAGCTTCAGAGGCTCCTTTGTTGGCAGCCTCCA
>Ga0315905_10007263_pt1 | contig 11234 bp, 7 predicted proteins | sample LakEriMetagenome_5_FD_203522 | JGI IMG/M metagenome (GOLD analysis project Ga0315905, IMG submission 203522) | Freshwater fungal communities from buoy surface, Lake Erie, Ohio, United States - Buoy 4 MA121 | ecosystem: Environmental > Aquatic > Freshwater > Lake | place: USA: Lake Erie, Ohio...
ACCTACATAAGCACCGCTCAAAACCATTGGTCCATTACCATCACCTTTTTCACCGTGACAGTGTTGACACATTGCCGTAAACAATTCTTTGCCATTTCCCATTAGTTTTTCTGCATTCATTGCATTCATTCCTAAAAGGTTTCTTTTATCTGCAATAGCCAACGTATACTCATCAGCAAGAGACACATCTACACCGTACAAACCGTGAGATTCTCTGAATGCTACATTTGGTTTTCTAAAGTATGGAAGCATTAATTTCACTTCTGAAGAATCCGTGCCGTAATATGGTATTGTATTTCTAGCCGGAATTCTAGCAGACAATTTTACTTTTTTCGATTCATCAATACGACCTCTAACTTCACCATAATCAACGTATGGTTCGATAGAAGGTGTGCGGTACATATCTGGTGCATATTCTAAACCTGGACTGTTTGGGTCCGATTTACAAGAATTAAGCATCAATAATGATAACGTTAACGCAGACGTACCTATGATTGCAAATACATTTCTTTTCATCTTACGTTCGTTTCTTAATTAATTTCCTTTTTATCTAATTCGAAGAATCCTGTTTCCTTCAACATTTCATCCAATTCCGCTTCAGAAATTCCATGATTTTCATTCAAACGGATTTCCATCACAAACTTATCGTCTGTTGTACGCGGATCCGGATTTTGTGCTGGCATACCAGGTAGTGTTTTATTTCTCAATAAATACGTGATTGCCATACCGTGAGCAGCACATAGAACCGTGAACTCAAAACTAATTGGTACAAATGCCAACATATTATCCAAATAGCTAAAATTAGGTTTACCACCAATATTCATTGGCCAATCTGTAATCATAAAATAGCGCATTCCTAATGTTGCTAGTGTTAATCCAGTTATACCATATAAGAAAGCCATGATTCCTAGACGTGTATTCTTAATCCCAATAATCGGATCGATACCGTGAATTGGAAATGGAGAAAATACTTCGGAAATTTTGACGCCTTTCGAAACGAGTTTTTTTGCACTGTCTTTCAATGCCTCGTCGTCGTCATACATTACATAAATTACTTTATCTGACATACCCTAGGGATTAATGGTGTTTGTGATAATCTGGTGATTCTTTGTACGATTGTCCTGATCCTTTCAAGATTGTTTTCACTTCGTTTAATGCCAATACAGGGAAGAAACGAGCGAACAATAAGAAGAATACGAAGAACAATCCAATTGTTCCCACATATACACCGATATCGATGTGACTTGGGAAGTGCATGCTCCATGCTGCTGGAATGTAGTCGCGGTGAATGGAAGTCACGATAATTACATAACGCTCGAACCACATACCGATGTTTACTACGATGGAGATGAAGAATGTAAACAATAAACTTCTTCTCAATTTAGGAATCCACATTAACTGTGGAGAAATCACGTTACACGTCATCATTGACCAATATGCCCACCAGTAAGGACCAGTTGCACGGTTAATGAATGCGTACGATTCGTATTCCACACCTGAATACCAAGAGATAAACAACTCTGTGATGTACGCTGTTCCAACGATGGAACCTGTTACCATGATCACGATGTTCATGTATTCCACGTGTTTTGTGTGAATATATGCTTCAAGTCCCATTGCTTTTCTCATAACCAACAATAAGGTTTGTACCATCGCAAATCCAGAGAATACAGCTCCCGCAACGAAGTACGGAGGGAAGATTGTCGTATGCCATCCTGGAATTACGGATGTAGCAAAGTCAAAGGATACAATCGAGTGAACCGAGAATACCAATGGTGTTGCCAATCCAGCAAGAACCAAGGAAACCAATTCAAAACGATTCCAGTTTTTAGCGCGACCAGACCATCCAAAAGCCAGGATCGAGTACATTTTTTTAGAAAGCGGTTTTTTCGCTCTATCGCGAATGGTAGCGAAATCTGGAATCAATCCAATGTACCAGAATACGAGTGAAACGGATAAATACGTTGAAATCGCGAATACGTCCCAAAGAAGTGGAGAGTTGAAATTCACCCAAAGGGATCCGAATTGGTTTGGTAATGGAAGTACCCAGTATCCAACCCATAAACGACCCATGTGAATTAATGGAAACAATCCAGCCATGAACACGGCAAAGATGGTCATCGCCTCAGCTGAACGGTTAATCGCCATTCTCCATTTTTGACGGAATAATAAAAGTACTGCAGAAATCAAGGTTCCCGCGTGACCAATACCTACCCACCATACGAAATTGGTAATATCCCAAGCCCATCCGATGGTTTTATTCAATCCCCAAACTCCAATTCCTGTTCCAAGTAAGTATAGGATACAACCCACACCATACAATCCAATAATTAAAGCTATACCGAATAATGTGTACCACATTTTAGGTGCTTTGTCTTCAATTGGACGACAAACATCCTCGGTAATGTCATGATAAGTCTTATGACCTAATATGAGGGGTTCTCTGATTGCTGCTTCCTTTTGCATTTCAGTTATTTAAGTAATTAATGATGTTTGTTTCCTTCGTGTTTTTCTACTTGTAATTTACTTAACAAGTCATTTTCTTCATTTCGCACTTTTACTTGGTACCAAACATTTGGTTTTACACCAACTTCTTCTAATGCTTGATAAGCTCTTTGGTCTTCAGACTTCGTGCGAATCAATGATTTTAAGTCGTTCCAATCTCCTACAACGATTGCATTTGTTGGACAAGAATCAGAACACGCTGTAGCGAACTCACCGTCAACTATTTCTCTTGCATCTTTCTTAGCAGATAATTTAGTCGCTTGAATGCGTTGAACACATAATGAACATTTCTCCATCACACCTCTTGAACGAACTGTTACGTCTGGGTTTAAAACCATACGTCCTAGATCATCTTGCGCTGGATTGACCTCTGTCATCTTTTTATATGAAGGATAGTTGAACCAGTTGAAACGACGTACTTTGTAAGGACAGTTGTTTGCACAATATCTTGTTCCAATACAACGATTGTAGGTCATTTGGTTTAATCCCTCATTACTGTGTGTTGTTGCTGCAACCGGACAAACCGTTTCACACGGTGCGTGGTTACAGTGGTGACACATTAATGGCATGTGAAGAACCTTTGGATTTTCAGCAGCATATTCTGCTTTATCAAAAGAGAACGTTTCTTTATCTTTTCTTGTTCCTACTGTAGCCTCTTCGTCAGATGCAAAGTAACGATCGACACGCAACCAATGCATTTCGCGACCTCTTCTTACCTCGTCTTTTCCAACTACAGGAACATTATTTTCAGATTGACATGCAATTAAACACGTTCCACATCCGATACAAGAAGAAAGATCAATGCTGATTCCCCAACGGTGACCAATTTTCTCCACTGGATGTGCATCCCATAAATCAAACTCTGACATTGGAGCTTCCACGTGATTTCCGTGTTCATCCATTTTCTGCAAAGTATGCGGAGGATTAAATGCGCTTCTATCCTTGTTTTGGTAGATATCCAATGTCGTTTCACGAACAATTGAATAACGTCCCATTACAGTGTGGTGAATTTGTGTTGCAGCAATAGGGTAGACACCCTCAGCCGAACCAATTGTCACAGGGCTAGCATACTCAAAAGTAGCGCCACTCGCAACCATTGCATAAACATTTGCTCCAATCGGCATACGATTTCCAGCAGCGTTTAATTCATATCCACCATATTCTTTTGTTTGGAAAGCTGCTTTACCAATTTTCTCTCCATTCGCTCCACGGCCATAACCTAAAGCGATACCAATAGTTTTCAAGGCCTGTCCTGGTAATGGGTAAACTGGAAGCGTTACACTTTTTCCATTTACGTTAACAGTCGTTAAGTTTAATCCATGCTCTTGATCATATGTTGTTACGAAACCTTTCGCTTTCATATCAACAGGATTCATGGTAATATAGTTATCCCAAGTTACTTTCGTAATAGGATCTGGTAATTCTTGTAACCATGGATTATTTGCATTTGCTCCTGTTCCGATACCTGCTTTCTGGTAGAAAGAAACTTCCCATTCAGCTGATTTTGGTAAACTTCCGATTTTCGCATCTGCGTAAACCAAGGTGCTTGGAACAATTGCTTGAGACATCACACTGTTGTGAATAGCCATGTCGAAATCCGATGTTGGGAATTTCGCTGCAAACGTTGCTTTTATATAGTCATACGCAACAGAAGAATCTTTTCCTCCACGCGTAGCTTTTCCATTCCATACAAGCATTGATTCCAAAGCTGAAGCAGTTGCTTCACCTAATGGACGAATCGTTGGCTGAGATAATGCATACTCGCTTGCTTTCGCTTCAAAGTCTGACCAAGATTCCAATGCGTGGAAACTAGGACAAACATACGAGCAAAGTGCAGCTGTTTCATCTGCGTAAGATGAAATCGCTACGGAAGTTTTAATTTTTTTCAGTCCTTTTGCAAATGCATCACCATTTGGTAATGTATATACTGGATTCACATCCATCATCAATAAAACATCTGGACCGTTTCCAGCAACTACATCTTTCACGAATTTAGCTACTTTCGCATCCTCCGACTGGAATAGATTGATTGGATTTGATAGATCGATTGTTGTTCCATAAGATTTCAACATGTTATTCAACTTGTTAGTCAACTGTTGAACTCCAATGTTGTTAGATCCAGAAACAACTAATGATTCATTTTTCGATTTTTTCAGTGCTTTGATTGCTTGATCAGCAGCCGCTTTCGCGGATGGGTTCAAATCAGAAGAGACACCAGCGTTACCGCCTAAACCTTTCATGATGTATGCTAAAACTGCCGCTTGCTCAGAAGGCTTAATCATTCCACGGTAATCCGCGTTAGATCCAGTCACTGACAATACTGTTTCAAATTGAATGTGTTTTGACATCCATGCAGCATCCGGATTGCGTGTTAATGCATATTGTCCCGTATATTCGGTGGACAACAACCAAGAATTTAAGAAGTCAGCATCAATAGATACAATCGTTTTTGCTTTAGAGAAATCGTAGCTAGGAATCATTCTAGATCCAAAGTTCGATAAGTTTGCTTCACGCATACCAGCGTAAGAAACTGCATCGTATTGAATGTGTTGGAATTTACTTCCAGTTTCTCCGTTTAACGAAAGTGACATTTCAGCAATCGCGCGCTTCATAGAAGGACTTATCACTGTGTTTGTCAATAAAGTGACAGATTTTGCAGATTTTAGTGCTGAAGAAACCGCTTTGTCAATAGAACTCCAAGCAGCGTTGGATCCACCTGCAGTTGGTTGACTCAAGCGCTCGCTATCATACAAACCTAAAACTGAAGCTACGATTTGTGGGTTCACCCCACCTTTTGTAAAACCAAAATCCTTATTTCCTTTAATAAAGATTGGACGTGCCTCACGGGTTTTTACTAGAATACTCGCATATGAATTACCATCGTAGTATGTACTTGTATACCATGTTGGCATACCTGGAGTAACATTTTCCGGTTTGTTCACATAAGGTACAATCTTCGTAACAGGAGCTTCACAAGCCGCTAGTGTTGCCGCAGCAACCGAGAACCCTAAAAATTTAAGGAAATCTCTTCTAGCAGTAGAAGTTTCAGCTAATTTTTCGTCAGATAAGAATTCCTCAACCGTTTGTTGATTCGGAAACTCTTGCTCTTTGTGCTTAATGAATTCAGGAGTCTCCTTTAATTCTTCAAGTCCTTTCCAATATTTTCTAGTCATTCCCATGGTCTTTTCTTCGACAAGAATATTATTAATTTATTAATAGTGGCATTTCGCACATTCCCAACCTCCTAGTTCACTAACAGATACTTTACCATCTTGGTAATATTTCTTGTAAAGTGCTGGGTCTTTTTTCAATCGTCGGTGAATTTCATCGTAGTAAGCATTTTTACCATCTCCGATTTTCACGTCTTTTTTACCGTGACATTCGATACACCATCCCATTGTTAATGTCGGTTTAGTTAACTGAATGTTTCCTTCAATTTTATTTAATTCAGACACTGGTTGAACTTTTGCTGCTTCGCTCATCACCGTCATGTCTCCGTGACATTGCTTACAGTCTACACCGCCTACCACAACGTGTTGAGAGTGATTGAAGTAAACGTGATCAGGTAGAACGTGAACTTTGTTCCAAACAATTGGCTTTGTTTTTCCTGTATATTTTCCTGCCCCTGAAGATGCATCCCATCCTGCTGCTGCGTATATTTTCTTGATTTCACCTGCAAAAGGTTTTCCTTCTCCGTTGATTTGTTTGTGACAGTTCATACAAACGTTCACGGATGGAATTCCAGCTGATTTCGATTTAGTCACCGAATTGTGACAATACTTACAATCGATTCCGTTAACTCCAGCATGTTGACTGTGTGGGAAAGCAATTGGCTGCGTTGGTTGGTAATCTTCCATCACATTGATGCGGTACAATCCTTGAAACAAAGTAACAATCACTGCAATCACTGTAACTAATGATGCGAGTCCAACCCACAATCTGTATTTCCATGCAATTGTACGTAATTCTTCTCCGTAAGTAAGTTTCTCTTGATGCTCAGGATTATCAGAAGTAGCGATTTTCAATTGACGACGAACGCCACCTACTGCAAGAATGATGACAATAAAGATGACAGCCATTACTATCCAAATCCATCCAACAGAACCTTCTTCTTCCATTGGATCTAATGGTGGTGCATTAGGATCAACTGGACCCCCAGTTGTCGTTGCCATTGCAGGATCTGGCTGTGCATCTATCCAATCAAAAATAGAAATAATTTCCTCTGGTTTCAATTCAGGGAAAGCAGACATCGCGGTTGGAGACCATTTGGAAACCTCAGCAGCATACGGATCCGCAGCTACAGCGTTTTGCCAATTGTTTACCCATTTGATAATGCTCCCTTCTTTCGCACCACCTGCAGCCCATTTGTCGCGAACTTGGAACAACTTTGGCCCTGTGCTATTCTTGTGGGTTTGGTGACACGTAGCACATTTTGATTTGAAAAGTGCCTCTCCTTGAGCTTTTGAAAAGTTGGTTAAACCAACAAAGCCTAACGTTAACGTAACGAACGCTACAGATTTTAAACGATTAAGCAACTGAATTCTAGATATTTCCATGTATAAACTACTAATTCACTCTTAAAAATAGGGCGGATAAACCGCTTTTTATCGGTGACAAAATTAGCTCAATCAAGGCATTTTATGACATTTTCGTGACAAAAAAAGTGTAAAAAAAGCTAATTTAAAATCATTCTAAATAGGCTTGATTATCACATAGATGTAAAACACTAATTTTGAGCTATGAAAACAAGAAATTTCCTGACAGTCCTTTTTCTAGGCGCAACTCTATTCAAACAAGAAGTTTATGCACAAGTCAGTATTGACGCTGACCAAAGAATAGAGCAGCAAATTGCAAGAAAAGCCAGTAAACAAATGGCTGGATATAGGCTTCAAATTTGTTTTGATTCAGACAAATCCATCATTGATGAGGCGAGAAATCGGTTCATCAGCATGTATCCAAAAATAGACACCTATGTGACTTTTGAAGCACCGAACTTCAATTTAATGGTCGGTGATTTTCGAACGTTAATTGAAGCTGAAAGAATTCAAGCGGAGATTCATGGAAAATTCACGGTTGTAATTGTGCATAAAACACAAATCAACCTGCCAAGAATAGACTAGGCACTAAAAATGTTTCCATCCTTGAGCGGTCAGTGTAATTGCTGAACCGTTTCTATCCACAAAATAAGTACCGTCTTCAGGATTTGTAATATGTCCGATAATTGAAAAATTTGGATTCGATTGAATCACTTCAAAATCACTTTGTTTGATGGTGAACAATAATTCATAATCTTCACCTCCATTTAAGGCACAGGTGCCTGGATCTAGATTAAAATCAAGTGCGGCCATGGATGTTTTTGCATCAATGGGGATTTTCTCATCGTAGACATGGCATCCAACGTTACTTGCTTTACAAATGTGTAAAATCTCACTTGCTAGTCCATCGGAAACATCAATCATCGCTGTTGGTTGTACTCCCAATTCCTTTAAATACCTCACCACATCGACCCTAGCTTCCGGTTTTAATTGACGCTGCATGATGTAGTCGTGTCCATCTAAATCAGGCTGAATAGCCGGATTTGACTTAAACACATCTTTCTCACGTTCCAAAAGTTGTAATCCCATGTAGGCACCACCCAAATCACCTGATACCACAAGTAAATCAAATTCTTTCGCACCTGATCTATAAACGATTTCTTCTTTTTTGACACGGCCAATTGCCGTTATGGTAATCATGAGTCCTGATGTTGAACTTGTTGTGTCCCCGCCAACCAAATCAACTTCAAACTCCGTACATGCTAACTTAATACCAGCGTATAATTCTTCTAACGCTTCCAAACTAAAACGATTGGAAACAGCAAGGGCAACGGTGATTTGTTCCGCCTTACCGTTCATTGCGCAGATGTCTGAAACATTAACCGCCACAGCTTTATACCCGAGGTGCTTCAACGGCATGTACATCAAATTAAAGTGAATTCCTTCAATTAATGCATCTGTAGAAACGAGCAAATATTCGCCGTTTCCTGCATCAATTACGGCAGCATCATCTCCAACGCCAGTAATGGAGGTGGCATTTTTCAACTCTACTCCTTTAGTCAGTTGATCAATGATGCCAAATTCTCCTAATTCGCTAATGTCTGTGCGTGATTCACTCATCTTTCCATTTTTTACAAAGATACGTTATAATCAATGGAATCAAATTTAACATAACTCCACATTCAAAAAAAGGCACGCAATTTGTAACTTTGACAAAAAGATTTTCCATGAAAAACCTATTACTCATTCTATTAACGAGCTATCTTTTTATATTCTATCCATGTTTTACCTTTGCTCAAGGTGGAATCTACAAAGTAAGATTAATGGTGGATAAAGCGCTCACTAGTTCCGTGACTTTTTCAACGGCAAATCAGGCCAATAATACCTATTCTAATTTTAGGTTTCCTTCCAATTTGCAAGATTCGATTAAGTCCGAAATTCAAAAAACAGTGAAAAGTCAACTTTTCAAAGAATCCCAATTTATTTACGACTTAAAAGCAGATGGAAGCAAGAAGGTTACTTTGGAAACGGGGACCTTTGCTGGAGGCTATCCTAAAATGACCAAAAAAAGAGCAATTTTTGGATATGAAGAGGAACTTTACATCAAAATTAAAATAAAAGTTCAAGGATATAACGGGCCATCTTTCGGCGCAATGGGCGTTCAATATTCGAACATTCATCCGACTGTAAAAGTGAAAATGAAAGCATTCGACGTAGACAAAAAGAAAGTTTTTTCTCGAAAAATAAGACTTTGGGATTTTGACAAACTAAACAGCCTCAGTTATACGAATCCATTAGGAACTATCACGACAACAAAGGCGTTAAATCCGGAACAAATCTATCAAATGATCAAACACACATTGATGGTTTTCAACGAAGAAGAGGAAAGAAGACGTTAAAAAACAAAACCCTTGATAACAATGATTATCAAGGGTTTTTATGTTTTCAAAGAGTTGGCCCACTAGGGCTCGAACCTAGACTCTTCGGTACCAAAAACCGACGTGTTGCCAGTTACACCATGGGCCATTCAACATTTTTTCAAATGCGATGCAAATTTAAGAACATTTTTTCTTGTTGGCAACTAGATTTGAAAAATAATTACGAAGTTCTGACTTAATTGCTTGAGATGAGTGAATTTTCAATGCGAATATTCTTAAATTCGCAGTACAAAAAACAGAACTAATTCGCACACACATGAATTATACTAAATGGAATACCCTACTCGGCTGGCTTGTTTTTCTGATGGCAAGCACCGTGTACCTCATGACGATTGAATCCACAGCAAGTTTATGGGATTGTGGTGAATACATAACTGCTGCTTACAAATTGGAAGTTGGGCATCCACCAGGTGCGCCGTTGTTTATGGTTTTGGGACGCTTGTTTAGTTTCTTTGCAGCGCCTGAGTCTGTGGCTGTTTGGATTAATGCATTATCAGCGATTTCGAGTTCATTGACGATTCTTTTCATGTTTTGGTCTTTGACTCTTTTGATAAAAAAAATCATTCTTTCACAACAAAAAGAGTTAACATGTGGTAATCAAATTGCCATTTTTGCCTCAGCGGCAATTGGGTCATTGGCCTACACATTTTCTGATTCCTTTTGGTTTTCTGCTGTTGAAGGTGAAGTATATGCCATGGCGTCGTTATTTACAGCGGTGATTTTCTGGGCGATTCTCAAATGGGACGAAGAAATGGGATTATTGTCTAAGGGCGAATTAACAGATGATTACCGTCCAAATAGATGGATTCTTTTGATTTTCTTCATGCTTGGACTTGCGATTGGTGTCCATTTACTAGGAATCCTTGTTGTTCCGGCAATTGGATATATGATTTATTTTAGAGTGAAAGAGGTGGTGAATTTAAAGGGAATCATTCTAACCGGGGTTATCTCGATTGTTGCACTTGGATTCATTCAAGAAGGAATCATTCCGGGATCTATTGCCATGGCCTCTAGTTTTGAAGTTGCATTCGTAAACAGTTTAGGTCTTCCATTCTTTTCTGGAACCGTTTTCTTCTTCATTTTATTGATTTTCGCTTGCGTTTTTCTGGTAAGATGGGCACGAAAAAAAGGGAATACCTTGGTTTATAATTCCATGATGGGCTTGGTCTTTCTTTTAATCGGGTACAGCTCATTCGCTGTTATTGTGATTCGTTCAAATGCAAACACGCCGCTTGATGAAAATGACCCTGAGAACCTTGTTACACTTCACTCCTACTTAAAACGTGAACAATACGGTTCTGCTCCGATTTTCTTCGGTAATTATTGGAATTCGTTCCGTAATGGAGAAGAAATGACGGAAAACGGAGCGCGTGTGTTGAGTAATGATGCTTGGAAGGATTTATCTGCTTACTACTTGCGTCGTTTTGTTATCACGGAAGGAGATATCGAAGTAAAAGCATTCACAAAAGAGGCAGACGCCCAAAAATGGGTTGCTGAACACAATGGAGCTTATTCCATTGAAGAGAAATATTACGAAAGTAATGCCTCTATTCGTCATGGAGCTGTGGCTACTTATGCTCAATCAACCATTTTCCCTCGTATGTACTCAGGAGACAGTCCCGTACACAAGCAAGGATACGCAAAATGGTCCGGTTATGATGAAAATGACGGGACAAATACAGAAATTGGTCGAGACGGAAAACGCTTGCCAAGTTTCGGGGAGAACCTTACCTATTTCATGCGTTACCAAGTTAAT
>Ga0315905_10007265_pt1 | contig 11233 bp, 22 predicted proteins | sample LakEriMetagenome_5_FD_203522 | JGI IMG/M metagenome (GOLD analysis project Ga0315905, IMG submission 203522) | Freshwater fungal communities from buoy surface, Lake Erie, Ohio, United States - Buoy 4 MA121 | ecosystem: Environmental > Aquatic > Freshwater > Lake | place: USA: Lake Erie, Ohio...
ACGTACAGATAACCTTGTACCTTCAAAGTTTTTGCCTTTAGATCATTTACAGATATGGGATTGTTTGTCATATGACCTTACTGTAATACAAAAATCATTTCTGTTAAATCTAAGTGGTAAAGTTTATGCTAAAGATAAACAATGGTATCAAGGTAACTACATGTTTACTGTTGACAATTGTGCGTCAGATGAACATCTAGATATGGGTGATAGTGAAAATCCAGAAGACCATAAATCATATAACTTTCTTGAACTAGACAACGGACAGTATGCGGCACAGCCAAACAACCGGTGCGTATTTCTTGATGCCGCAAGCAATCCAAAACAGCTGAAGTTTCCAGATTTTAAAGTTTGCACAAAAAAATACGTTATAGAACAAAATCCAAAATGGGCGATTGGTGATGCAGATACAGTAATGTACGAATAAAATAATAAGGAAATAAAAATGAAAAAAGTAATAAGATTTACAGCATCATGGTGTCAACCATGTAAGATGTTGGCTAAAACATTAGAAGATGTACACACCAACCTGCCAATAGAAGTTGTTGATATCGATAAAGATTCCAATACTGCAATTGAATATGGTATTCGTGGTGTGCCAACAATGGTAATGGTTGAAGATGGCACAGTATTAAAACGCTTAGTTGGTATGCAGAACACAAAACAATTACAGGAATGGTTCAATGCTTAAAAAAACAACATCAAGCTTGACAGATGAACGCACATCATTCAAACCCTTTAATTACCCTTGGGCTTATGATGCATGGTTGAAACATGAGCAATCACATTGGTTACACACCGAGGTGCCAATGGCTGAAGATGTGAAAGATTGGAAAAAGAAACTATCTACAAGTGAGAAAAAGTTTTTGACCAACATTTTTAGATTCTTTACACAAGGTGATATTGACGTTGCAGGTGGTTATGTTAACAATTACTTACCTTATTTCCCTCAACCAGAAGTAAGAATGATGTTGTTAGGCTTTGCTGCTCGTGAAGCACTACATATTGCTGCTTATAGTCATTTGATTGAAACTCTTGGCCTGCCTGATACCACATACAACCAGTTTATGGAATATCAGGAGATGAAGGACAAGCATGATTATGTAATGAACATCTCAGGTCAAAATACTACAAAAGAAAATACAGCCACACACATTGCCGTGTTCTCAGCATTTACAGAGGGTATGCAACTGTTTAGTTCTTTTGTGATGTTGTTGAATTTCCCACGTACAGGCAAGATGAAGGGCATGGGTCAGATTGTTACTTGGTCTATTGTTGACGAGACAATGCACGCTGAGAACATGATGAAACTATTTAAGACCTATATACAAGAAAATAATGAAATCTGGAATGATGACCTCAAATCTAGAATCTATGCCATTGCAGAACGAATGGTTGAACTAGAAGATAAATTTATTGATTTGGCATTTAGTAGTGGTGAGATGGAGGGTCTAACAGCTGATGAGTTGAAGAAATACATTCGATACATTGCTGATCGTAGATTGATCGGTCTTGGCATGAAAGGCATTTTCAAAGTCAAACGCAACCCACTACCATGGGTTGAAGAAATGATTAATGCACCAACACACACCAACTTCTTTGAGAACAGGTCAACAGACTACGCCAAGGCTGCACATACAGGCACTTGGGATGAGATATGGGCTCATTAAAGTTAGTGTTTAAAAAAGGATTAAAATGAAGAAATTACTAATTATTGCACTTATGGTGCCTTGTCTAGCATTAGCACAAGGCAAACAAAAACCTGGTGTAACTTATGATGCAGTATTGACCAGAGTGGTTGATGGTGATACTGTTGCGTTTCAAGCCAACTTTTTACCTGACCCATTGAAGAAAGAACTAAGTGTCCGTGTATTTGGTGTTGATACACCAGAGAAAGGCCATCGTGCCATGTGTCCTAGTGAGGCCGCAAAAGGTGAAGCTGCAAGTGCTTTCACTAAGGCGGCTGTGAATGCTTCAACTAAACGACAAATCATATTGATGGATTGGGACAAGTATGGTGGTCGTGTACTTGGTGATGTAATACTTGATGGTAAAAGCTTGCGTCAGATGTTAATCACAAATGGCCATGCTCGTGAGTATTATGGTGAGGCCAAACAAAGTTGGTGTAACTGATGGCCACATTACATCACGTATGCGGTAACTGTGATTCTGAATTTACAATTAAATATGATGTAGACAAATGCGAAGATGATCCTCATTTTTGTCCATTCTGTAGTGAGTACATACTGGAGAGTGAAACAGAAAATGAGGACGAATGAGTGTGGTTGTATAACAATATAGAATTTACAGAAGACATGGTTGGTACTTGGTTCGGATACGTCTACGAAATTACCAACCTAACGAATGGCCGGAGATATGTGGGGAAAAAATTCTTTACACGAGCCGGCACAAAACAAATTAAAGGTAAAAAGAAAAAGGTTCGCCTGTCCTCTGGATGGGCGAACTATTGGTCTTCGTCCGAAGAATTAAAGGCTGATGTTAAAAAACTAGGAGAGGAAAACTTTTCACGTAAGATACTGTACCTATGTAAAAGTAGGTCAGAATGTTCATATAGAGAAACTAAGGAGATTTTTATCAGAGATGCACTACTAACCACGGAATATTATAATTCCTGGTGTTCATGTAAAATACACAAGGCTCACGTATTGAATAAACTATGAAACATTGTAAAGAATCAGATTCGTTACCTAAAAGAAGGAAAACCATGGCTCGTAAGACAACTGCCAATACAATCATTGAAACCGAAAGAGTTTCAAGACCAAGTAATCACCTTAGACTGAGGCTTGATGACCTTAAAACATTTGACCCATTGACAGAGAATCAAAAACTATTCTTTGATGCATACAAACGAGGAGATTATTTCGTAGCACTACATGGTGTTGCAGGTACAGGTAAAACATTCTGTGCTTTGTACAAGGCCATTGAAGAAGTGATGGACAAATCAAATCCATTTGCTAAAATAATTATTGTTCGCTCTGCCGTACAGAGCCGTGAGATTGGTCACTTGCCTGGTGATGTAAATGAGAAGATGGAAATCTATCAGCAACCATATCGCCAAATCTGTGAGACACTATTTGGTCGCAAGGACGCATGGGATAGACTAGAGGAACAAGGCCACATTGAATTCATATCTACATCATTCATTCGTGGTATGTCCTTTGATGATGCCATCATTATCGTGGATGAGATGCAGAATATGACCTTTGAAGAAATTGATACAGTAATGACCCGTGTTGGTTACCGCTCAAAGATTATATGGTGTGGTGATTACAGGCAGACCGACCTGAATAAGAAGAAGAATGATGTAACAGGCATTCTTAAATTCTTTGATGTGGCACACCACATGAATGCCTTCACCCGCATTGAGTTTACACCTGATGACATTGTACGCTCATCATTGGTGAAAGACTATATTCTTGCCAAACTACAGTATGAGGATGCAATGGATTAAGGCAATAGAGTTCGGACTCTAGTGAAAAATGTTGCAGCTGCACATATATAAATGTATAATCACTAATATATCAAACACTATGTTCAAACTCTTTTCTTACTTATTATCCTTCTTTGAAGGCACCAGTTACCAATCACGCTTGGACAGATACCTTTCCAATCGTAGTGTAACTGATGCATCACAGCTAGAATACTATGTTAGAGAGTTTGAGCGTAATCAACATAAGGCATATCTGTGAAAAACATTCTAAACACAATTTACAAAGCATTTGTAACCCTTGGTAGTTTCACTAAGGAATACCGAGAAACCAAATATGGTGCATACCGCACCGGTAAATAATCTATCATCTAAGGAAATAAACCATGGCCAATTCTATTTTCACACCATTATATTTTGCAAACTACTTCGTTGACCAAGTACAAGATGCAAAGAACAAGGTCGTTGACACATTCGTGTATGATGACAAAATCAAAGAGTCTATTAAAGATTTCGTTGAAGCACAACGCACATTCACAAAACAAGTGAATCGTACAACCAATGAAGTGGTTGAATTGTCTACAGTTGCAATGAAAGAAGTTGCCGAGAAGGCAGCCAAAGCCATCAAGCTTTAATTGTGCATACATATGTCCTGAGGAGACCGGGACATATGAAAAGACTAATCGCACATAGACCATCCAAGAAATTCATGGATATAGCTTTCACGGCGCAATCGTGGGCGCCAACCGAACGTAATGGTTGGATTATTAAGTTTTCTATCTATAATGATGACCACATAATGTTAGTGTTCACATCGTCCTATACAACACAGACGATTATTCGTGAATTTGAAGATGAGAATATTGCTTGTGAGTTTATCAATAGAGTGATAGAGCTAGATGCAATGGAATACCACGAAATTTAATAGCATAAATACCTAAATAATATAAATAACCAATAACATGGTAGGAGTTTTATGGCATTAACAAGAGTAAACGGCAATCTAATAACCAGTGGTACAATTACTGGTAATTTGTTTCTGAATAACACGATTACTGGTGATAAGATTGGCCTTACTGCTATCACTAGTAACTTAATAGCATCGGCTGCTGTAACAGGTGACAAGATTGGCCTTACTGCTATCACTAGTAACTTAATAGCATCGGCTGCTGTAACAGGTGATAAGATTGGCCTTACAGCTATTACATCCAACCTGATTGCAACAGGAGTAACTTTAACTTCACCAGTGCTTGCATCAGCAAATTTAACAACAGCATTGACCTTGGCCGGTGCGGCTGGGAATACTGGCCAGGTGCTGACAAGTGCAGGGTCTGGTTTGCCAACATGGTCAACTCCGAGTAGTGGAGCATTTGGCTCAGACCTGTCTTATGAGGATTATTTTTTAACAACCTCAAGCGCACTTGATGTAAGTGTCTCTGCTGTCCCATTTTTAGAAGCTCTTTCGCTGGATGGAACTAGCGAATTAATTTTGTTGGGGGCTAGTTCCTCACTTCATGCTGTTGTATACAATACATCTACGGATACTTTTGGAACTCCTATTCTTATAAGAACTGGCAATTTTAGCACTTCACGTACTATTGCAGAAGCTAAAATTAACGTAACATCTGTTTTAGTTTGTTCTTTACCCACTACTAACACAGCACTTGAAACTGTTGTTTTAACTATCAGCGGAAGCACAATAACAGTTGGCACTGCTCTAACAACAACTTTAGCGGCTACTAGTTCTTTGGTTCAAGCTAACACACGATTAGTTGCAGTAGGTTCTAGCTTTGTTTTAAATTACTTTACAACTGCGAATTCTTTACCAAAGTTTAGAGCCATTACAGTAAGTGGAACAACTCCTTCTATTGGTTCTGAGTTGGCTTATACTGGTGGAACATTGGCTTCTCAGCACCACTCATATGCTCACAGTGCGAATACTTTGCTTCACCTCAGTATGACGGAGGCAACTACAATTTTTGTTTTGCCAATTACAGTTAGCGGAACATCATTAACAGCAGGGACAGCAGCAACTACGGCAATAACAAACTCAACATTTATGATTTCTGGTGTGCTGGACAACAGTAGGTATGCGTTGCATTTTGTAAATACAACTGGAAAAGGCGCTGTTATTTCTGTTGCAGGAAGTGCTGCAAGCATTAATATAGCGTCAAATACAACATCCGTAGGTTCATTTTCGCCATCAATGCAGGTATTTGGTAATCAGGCAATCATAGTTAATGGCGGTGCTTCTAGTAACTTTAATGTTATAACTGATACGGGAGGTGTTGCTACTCTTGGTACAGATTTAGCAGTACCTGCAGCTGGAATTCCTATAGGGTTTTTAAGCACTGGTAAAATATTTTTTGCAACGTCTGCCTCTGGCGATTCATCATATTACCAAATTGGAATTTCATCGGGTTCAGCAGTACTAGAAAAAACATTTCAAAATATGACTACTACTTATAGTCTTTCAGCAGACCAGATTGTGCAAACACCTGCTGGTTACGGGCGACCATTATCGGGATTATCAAGAACTTCTAGTGGTGCTGGTGCGGGACTAAGAACATCAACAGGAAAAGTTTGCAACGGAACTTCCTCTACTTTCCCTTTCACACTTTCATTTGACGGAACGGTTCAAGCAAAAATTCAGCAATCAGCAAATCGGTTTACTGCTTACAACGATGGAATATCAACAGCTGTTGTCTGGGGAATGCCGGGCATTTTGTCAGCAAGTGCAACAAACATTCAACTAAGAAAGGTGACTTTGGTATGAAAAAGATTACTACTGCCGCCGGCAAATTTGGTCCATACGAATCGGTTGAAGTTCTTGATGACCGTTACCGAGTGGATGGCCCATCAGACTTGCCTTTTACTGTTGTTGGTCAGGGTGAGATTACTGATGTTGTGGATGGAGACTTTCCACCGGTGCCTTATGTTGCGCCTGAACCAGTAGTAACACCAGCACCAACCAAAGAGGAACTGCTTACACAACTAAACGCTTTATCGGCTAAAATTCAAGCACTAGAGTAATGTTATAACTAAACAATAATTAAGTATAAGAACCCGCCACTAGGCGGGTTTCTTTTTGGTTGCCTACATATTATTGCCACTATAACATCGAAAAGAGTGTATAATGCAACCAAGATTTAAATTTAAATTAGATGAATTGCTATCTAAACCTAGACCACCATTTATACCAGATGAGACTGAACAACATGAACAATTTGATAGAGCAATCGGAGATAAACTACCATCTACCGAACAACCCCGAAGCACAAGCTTGCCTGAAGAAACTATGCCGACTGATAGTTGAGGAATGCATATATGCAGTTAGAGATGGCGATGAATCTCATGCACATACTACATTTGACAAGGGCATGATTGGCGGTACAAAACAAAGATGTATTACCAGTATTAAAAATAAGTTTAACCTATGAGCAAACAAGAAGACAAAGACAAACACAGCAGTCGGTTACATGCTGATGATACTGCAATTAGAAAACAAGTTAAGATTGCTAAGGCACATGGTATAGAGATAAAAGAACCACACAAACTAGTCAAGCATCATGCATTGGACTGTGGTGTGCCTAATTGTCCGATGTGTTCAAGTCCACGTAAGACATACAAAGAGCCAACGATACAAGAGAAATCCTTTGACCAAACTAAGGCATGGATTGATGAAGGTGAATCAAATGATGCTCTTGATAAAATGGCCATTTTATCAGACCAGATTGGCATGGATTTTTATGATGAAATTGATTATAATAAACGAAAAAACAAATGATACACCATTATGAAAACTATAACATTCTAGGTGATAGCCATAGAGAAACCGAGGTCTATTCGGTCATAGATAACCTGAAATTGGATAAACTGGTATTATCACAGATTGTATTGCATAGTGGCCAAGAGACTAAGGGTCACTTCCATAATGGCGTGGAAGAGGTCTATTTCTTTCAGTTTGGACAAGGTAGAATAAAGATTGGCATTGAAACTGTAGATGTTCAGGCTGGTTCTATTGTATTGGTTCCTGATGGTCATTTACATAGAGTGTATAATACAGGTGCAACCGATTTAGTATTTCATACAGTTTACAATCGATTAGAAGAAAGCAATACCGTATATGCAAAATAAACATTGGGGTGAACCGGATGATGTAGAGCCAATGCCAGATTGGATGTTGGCCGAAACACACCGCAACCAGAACAATAGACCAGCCAAGGGCAAGAGTTTAAACGAAATGATTGAAGATGCTTTGAGAAAACCTCCTGTACCGATTATCATACAAGAGCCAAAGAATGATTAACTTTAAAGACCTACAGTCGGATGATCCGAATATTCAAGAAGAACTTGATATGCTACAGCAACTAAATCCTGTATTCCTGCGTATAGAAGAACTGCCGGATGACTATGAATACACCACCAATACCAATGATTAAAAACTATGTTCACAATTCTTAAATTATTATATACTCTGTATAAGGCCTGTAAAGACGGACTGAACCCTAACCTCAACAGCCTGCGATATGCACCGACCTATATCAAATACTTTGCCAGTATTCTGTTGGCCTGTTTCTGGTGCCTTGCATTTGGCATCTATATTGGTGAATTGCTGACAATTGGATATAACATGATTGGACACATTGCCATCATTACGATGGCCTTCTCCACGGGCTATATCATGCACTTGTTTAGAAAAACATATGGACCAAGACAAGGTACCGAAGACTACCTACGTATGCCAAACCGTAGCAGTCGGTGTGATGAATTGACCGATGAGCAACGAAAAGAGCTTGCAATAAAGATATGATAGACCTTGTTATCTTTATTAGTATAACCATAACCACAATCGGTGTAGTATTGTGGGATATGCACAACCAGAGTAAGAAATGAACCAAGAACCTAAAGATGAACAATGGCTAGAAGATGTGACCAGACATATCCATATCGTAATCCCTGTAGTAGGTGCTGTGCTAATCTTTATGCTGGCATTCCTTGCTATTACAGTAGCATAGTATATCAAAGAAAGTAATATTGAATGATACAGATATTGGGTGACAGCCATTCGCAAGGCATATTACATAATCACAATCCAAGTGCTGTAGTATTTCATGGTGCCACGGCCAAAGGATTGAATAATCTCAATAGTATAAAGAAGTATGGTGATGAGATAGGTAGATTATTATCTGATGAAATGGACACATATGTTTTGATGTTTGGCCAGGTTGATGTAGAATTCTCATATGTTTATCATTGGTTGGCTAATCGGAACATAGACTATCGCAAGTACAATGCCGAATGCGTTTCCGAGTATGTTGAGTATATCAATAGAACTTTCAAGACCAAAACCGTATATGTTTGTTCTGTTGGGTTGTCCGCAGTTGCCGATGATGAATACAGGCATGTTATTGCCGCCAATGGTAATTGGTCTGAGGAACAGAAAAATTGTATAAAGAACCTACACCAAGACGATTTACCCGATATATACACCCGCACTCAAATTGTGCTAGATTTCAATAAAAGATTAAAGAAGAAATTGACCAGGCCAAACACTAGATACATTGATGTGACTACATGGTCATATGATGCCGAACAGAAAAGAATAAGTGACCAATTCTATGGTAAAATTCCCAGAGAGCATCATAATTATGCAAGAAACGATACCGTTACGAATATTATAATGAAAGAAATAAACCATGAACCAACCTGATGAACTAAAAGAATGTGTGAAGGAATTCTTTGAACAGTACCTCAACCGTAGAGAAGAATCCGATGGTGGCCGAATGTTTGCACCAATATACGTGAGTAGCTGTCGTGCAATGATGACCGGGCCATTAGGTGAACTACTAGAGAAAATGAGAGTCCTAAGTGGTGCCGAAGAGGTGAAAGAATGAGTGAAGAAGCATTTTATTTTCCGACAAGAATAAAGAATAATTATTCCGATAAAGAATTTGAGAATAAATTGCATAATTTTTATAATTCCCGAGAGTGGAAAGACCTTAGAACACAGATCAAAAGAGAATTAACACCTATGTGTCCCGTATGTGGTTCTGAACACAACCTGCATGTAGACCATATCAAACCAATACGCCACTTTTTTGAAGAAAGACTAAATCGAAATAATTTACAAATATTATGTGGTGATTGTAACCTAGAAAAAGGCTCTATGTTAAACTGGTCACTTGAATGGCATATAAAGAATAAAAATATGCTAATCAATGAAAGAATCGATATAGCATCAGAAATTGATAGAAAACAACAAAGAAAAAATAACCTACATGCCAATTCAGGACTAGAAGGATGGGAACAAACCGAACTCACTTCATGTTATGCCAGTTATCTCTCCCGTTGTAAGAGTAAGAAAATACAACCCATATCCAAATATGATTTGAGAATGTATATAGAAGAAAATATGCAAGGTATTGGTGAAAGTCCTTGGAGATATACTAATGCCATTAAGAGGCATATAAAAGAAAAATTCATAGATATAACGAAATCATATGATTTACCTGTGGATAACTATAGTATAACCTGTGTATAAGTAGGTAGTAACCGACCTGTAGTAAACCAGCGAGAATCCGTGAGTAATGAGTGGCCAATATAAATTAAAAGAATGTCCGACCTGTAATAAAGAACACCGTAAACGTGGACTATTCTGCAGCCAATCGTGTTCTAATGTTGATCGACCTGTTACTGATAATATGCGAAGTGCTATGCGTAAGGTCGCTGTCGAGTATAATAGAACGCCCGAGGCCATCGCAAAACAAAAAATGTTGAATACGTCATTGGCCACTATGACCGTTGAAGATTTTGCCGTTGATATACCTGACCTGCCACCTGACCTCTCAGATTGGTCAGAGTATGATAAAGCGTCCGACTGGTAGTTGAAAACAAAAGTACTCTTTTTTCCATAGTGGCCAGCCGCCATGTCCACCCCAGCCGCTTTCGAATGGTACCATTATACCCGAAACCGCTGCTTTTGTCAACCCCCCTGTTGCAGGCATACAACAGCCAAATAACGCTTGACAAACCCGCTGGTTCTGTTATACTTGTGGTGTTGCTTCGTTAAGAAAAGGATTATATAATGAACGATATTAACTTTGAGTTACAAGACCTGGCCCAGGCTTATTATAATGAGATAATCGAGGTGCAATACCACGATATGGTACAGGAGATAATGGCTGGTTTCTATGAGATAATGGATGAAAGCTGTGAGTTTGACCGAATATGAGTGAATTAAAACAATTAATTACCGATGCTCTGGCCGTTGGCCTGTCCGACCGTTCTATTATGGAATTGATGGTTCTGGAAGGTCTGCCCCGTGAGGCTTGTGCTGAAATCCTGTGTTGCTTTAAAGCAACACTTGACCAATCCGGTCAAGTATTAGCTTGACATTTGCCGTGGTTCTGTTATACTCTATCCATAGATTGAAATTTTAAAGGAAACTAAATGACTAAAGTCCTCTCCCCCCTCGCAATTGAACTTGCTTCTGCTCGTCAATCCCTCTCTTTTTACAAGAGCGAAGTCCAGTATTTGGCCGCAAAGGTTAAAATGGAACGTATTAATGCTAAGGCTGAAAAGGCTGACGTACGGATTGCTAAACGTGCTGTTGCTATTGCAAAGGCTCAGGCCCGTCTTGACCGCTTAATGGCACCAGTTGGTTCTAAAGCTATCAAGGCTAACAAAAAGCCTTCAAGAGCAAAGACCACTAAATTTGCCGCCGTTGTGACCGAATTGGAAACAGCGACAGCATAAACCACTTTGAGACCGCATGAGGAACTG
>Ga0315905_10007267_pt1 | contig 11232 bp, 5 predicted proteins | sample LakEriMetagenome_5_FD_203522 | JGI IMG/M metagenome (GOLD analysis project Ga0315905, IMG submission 203522) | Freshwater fungal communities from buoy surface, Lake Erie, Ohio, United States - Buoy 4 MA121 | ecosystem: Environmental > Aquatic > Freshwater > Lake | place: USA: Lake Erie, Ohio...
GCGGGCAGCATGGCCGGCGGCGGCGGCGGCGGCGGCGGCGGCAGCGGCGGCGGCGCCGCCAACGCCCATTCCTCGGGCGGCCCGCGCCCCGCCCACTATGCGTCCTCCGGCCTCGGCCCCGGCCCGGCCTCCGCCTCGGACCTCCTCGAGTCCCTCCTCGCCGCCCTCGACAACGGCGGGCGCGGCTTCGACCTCGACGCCCTCGGGGACATCGAGCAGCTCGGGAGCGTGTCGGCCGTCCTGCGCCTCGCGCGCCTGCACAGCGGCCGCCTGGCCGACTATGCGCTCGTCGCGCAAAACGTGCTCGACGACGCCGCGGCCGTCGCCGAGCGCGCGTTCGCGTGCGCGACGGGGCAGGACGTCCTGGCGTCGGGCCTGTTTTACGCGGCGGTGCTCGCGGCCGCGGCGTTCGTGGCGGCGTTCGGCCTGGGCGCGGGCGTGTTCGTCGCCGTGGCCTTCCTGCTGCGGCCGCCGTGCTTGCGCGCGGTGCCGGGCGTCTTTGGCATCGGGGCCTTTTTGGCCAACCTGCCGTCGCGGAGCGCCGACGAGATCCAGTAGGCGATTTTGAGATTTTGAGGGCGACGGCGATGTGACGACGACGACGAGGACGAGGCGTTTTGTTGGGTGTTGGTGGTGGTGTATGGTAACGTGTGATGATTTCTTCCGGGACGATCCAAAAGTCACACGCGGGTGGGGGGCGCGCGCGCCCCCCTTTTTTTTTTTGCTTCTTTGCCGGGGGTCGCGGTCAGGTCTGAGGTCTGAGGTCTGCGGTCGTCGTCGTCGTCGCCGTCGTCGTCGTCAGGAGCAGAGGGAGGGGGGGCGCGTCAAGAGAGAGAAAGAGAGAGAGAGAGAGAGAAAACGTCGCAATCACAGCGCCGCCGCCGCCACCGCGTCGCGCACGAGCGCCACGAACGCGGCGAGCGAGGGCTGGGACGTCCGCGCGCCCTCGTCGAGGGTCACGGGACCCGGGGCGCCGCCGGCGCCCTCGACGCGCACGAGCTCTGGGAACGCCAGCGCCGACGCCGCGGCCGCCGCGCCCGCGCCGCCGCCGCCGCCGCCGCCGCCGCCGCCTTGCCGCCCCCCGCCCTGCTGCTGCCGCTGCTGCTCTCCCGCCGCCTCCCCTTCGAGCCCGACCCCCCCGGCCACGGCCGCCGCCCACTGCCACGGCACGCGCACGACCGCCGTCGCCCCGCCGGGCAAGCCCGAGGCCACGCGCACGGCGGGCGCCTCGTCCCCGCCGCCCTCCTCGTCGTCCTCCTCCTCGTCGGCCGCGACGGCGAAGCCCGCGCGGCGCGCCGACCAGAGCTGAGCCTCCCAGCAGCAGCGCGCGAGCAGGCGCGCGCGCGCCTCGCGCACGAGCAGGCGCAGGGCGGCGGGCCCCGCGAGGGCGGGGAGGCCCGCGGCGGCGGCGGCCGCGGCGCCCGCCGCGGCGGGGCACACGGCGCCCACGGCGTCGTCGAGCGCGAGGCCGCGCAGCGCGGGCTCGAAGCGCGCGCCGCGCGGCGCCGTCCGCGAGGAGGAGGAGGGCGGCGGCGGCGACGAGGCCGGCGCCTCGTCCCCTGCTGCTGCTGCTGCTGCTGCTGCTGCTGCTGCCCTGTCGCCCCCGAGCTCCAGGACCAGCACGGCGCGCATGCGGCAGACGGCGCCGTCCGCGGACAGGGTCGAGGGGCTTCCCGCGGCGACGGCGGCGGCGCAGGCGGCAGCAGAGGCGGCGGCAGCAGAGGCCGGCCCCGATGCCGCCACCGCCGCCGCCGCCGGCGGCACGGGGGGCACCGCCGCCTCGGCCGTCAGGGCCAGCCGGAGCTCGCCCGCGGCGGCGCCCGCGACGCGCACGCCCGCGAGCGCGCCCACGGCCGCCACGTACTCCTCGCACCACCCGGCCGCCGCGTTGTACCCGCTGTCGGCGCCCGCCGCGCGCGCCAGGTCGGAGCGCTCGCCCTCGAGGCGCTCGGCCTCGGCCAGCGCCGCGCCCAGCGCCGTCTCGTCGGCGCGCAGCGCGGCCGCCTCGTCGGCGGCGGCCGCCTCGTCGGCCGCGATGGCGGCCTCGAGCGCCTTGGCGCGCTGCGTCTCCTGCGCGAGCAGCAGGGAGCACGCCTCCGCGTCCGGGCCGTCCTCCAGGGGCGACGGCGGGGCCGGGCGCCGCGCCGCCGCGCGCTCGGCGCGGAACGCGGCCGCCTCGAGCGCGGCCTGCGTCGCCAGCGCGGCCTCGCGCCCGGCCGCGCTCAGGGCGCTGACCTCGTCGATGATCGCGCGCATGCGCGCGCGCGCGGCCTCGTTGCCCGCCTTGAGCTCGCGCAGGGCCTCCCCGGCCCGCGCGAACGCGTCCTCGTGCCCCCGCAGCTGCGCCTCCTGCGCCGCGGGGTCCTCGAGCGCCGCGCCGGGGGCCTGGTCGCCGCCCGCGGCCGCCGCCGTCGCCTCGGCGAGCGCGCGGACGAAGCGCTCCTTGATCTCCTGGTTGATGTGGCTGGCCTTGGCGGCCTGGAACGTGCGGTGCAGGCGCTTGAGGTCGTTGTCCCCGCACCCCCCGCGCGCGGCGCGCTGGGCCGTCAGCAGCACGTCGTCGGCCTGGGCGCGCTGCGCGGCCACCGTGGCGTCGAGCTCCCTGTTTTTGTTTTGTTTTGTGTCGGTCGTCGTCGGCGTTGTTTGGCGTTTGGCGGTCGGCGGCGGCGGCGTTTGGCGGGCGGGGGGGCGCGCGTGTTTTTTGTTTTTTCCGAGAGGCGTGTGTGAGTGAGGATGTCGGCGTGCGTGGTTTCTCAAGCGCGGTTGCATGACGATTCGGGGTGGACCACGCTGACGCGAGCCGACGACGCGAGGAGAATGGCGACAAGGCGTGGGCGGGCAAAAGCGCCCATTCAAACGGCCCCCCAAAAACAACAGCTGAAGACAACGAGAGAGAGAGAGAGACGCACTTGCGCAGGGCGTCGAGCCGGCCCATCGGGTCCACGCTGGCCGTCATGTCGGCGTTGGCCAGCGTGGCCGTGTCGTCGTAGGTGAGCGTGCGCGGGTCCGACATGACTGTCGGTTCGCGTTCGTTCAGCGAGCGGCACGCAGCAAAGGGATTGACGGCCCTCTTTCTCGCTCGCGCGCGCGCGCGCGTCGCACCGCGCCGGGTCGGTCGGTGGGTTGCGTGTGTGAGTGTGTGCGCGCGCGCGGCGTGCGTGATGAGAGTCAGAGAACGGACGTTTGCGATTGAACAGGCACTGCGTCTCACGCTTAAGAAGAGCAAACAGACAGAGCCGACGGCCGCCGCCGCCTGTCGGCCGCCGCCGGGGGAAAAAAACGCGCCTCTCTCGGCTCGGCGCGCGCGCGCGCTCCCCCGCCCTCCCTTTCTTTACCGCCCCACGGCCAGCGCCGCGTACTCGGCGACCTCGAACGTGTCCGGCAGGCGGTCCGCCTCGGCCCCGTCGAGCGCCTCTTCGTCCGCGTCCTCGTTCTCGCCGCCGCCGCCGCCGCCGTCCGCCTCGACGTCGCCCGCCGCCGCCGCCGCCGCCGCCGCCGCCGCCGCCGCGCCCACGTCGTCGGCCGACGGCGACGGCAGCACGACCGGCCGCAGCACGGCGACCGCGCACTTGGCCCGGCGCAGGATGAGCCGCCCGGCCGCGCCGACGGGCGCCGAGGAGACCTGCGTCTCGTCCCGCACGCGGCGGCCGAACAGGGTCGTAGTGGTGGGCAAGGCGCCCGGGGCGCCGCCCGCTCGCCGCCGCCCGGCGGCCGCCGCCCCGCCAAACAGCCGGCCCCAAAAGGACCCCCCCCCCGCTCGCCCGTCGTCCTCCCCCCTTGCTCGTCGTCGTCCCCGTCGCCCCCGCCGGCACCACCGCCGCCCCGACCCGTCAGCACCACCAAGTCGGCCCCCTCGCGCGCGGCGTGCTCGAGCACCAGGCGCGCGACGGTCGCCGCGTCGGCCGACGCGCGCGCCACCACCAGCCGCGGCGGCGCCGAGAGCTGCCCCTCGCGCACGTCGGCGAGCTTGCGCAGGAAGCGGCGGTCGAGAGCGGCGTGGACGGCCTCGAGGGAGGCGGCGGCGCGCGCGGGCGCGTAGAAGTAGTCGGCGGCGGGCAGGGCGTACGCGTAGGCGCGCGCGGCGAGCGACGACGAGTTGGTGTTGTTGGCGGCGGCGGCGGCGGCGGCGGGGGCGCCGTCGCTTTCGGCGGCCGGGGCGGCGGCGAGGTTCGAGTCGCCCCCGCCGTCGCCGCCTCCGCTCGCCACGGGCTCGGCCACGGCCACGTGCAGCAGCACGAGCGCGTCGCCCGGGCGCAGGACGCGGTCCAGGGCGAAGTCAAAGGCCGCCTCGCAGACGGGGTCGTCGGCGGCCGCAAAGAGGACCGTCCTGGCGGCGGCGGCGGGGGCGGCGGCGGCGTTCGCGGGGGCGGCGGCGGCGGGGGCCGTGGCGCGAGGGGGGGGCGGCGCGCCGGCCCCAGCGGCCGTCGATGGGGTCGAGGTCGCCATCAAAATGACCCCAGGAGCGTCGGCGCGGTGGGTCGAGGGGTCTGCTCGCGATGGGGCGCGTCGCAAAAAGGGGGGTCGCACTCCGAAAGGATCGCGCTATTTTCCCGAGCGCCCCCGCCTGGCCGTCTGTCTGTGTGCGTCCAGTCCGTGGGTGTTTCAAGGCGGTGTGATGTGGAGGCGCGATGTCCCTTGAGGATGGCATAAAAGGGGTTGAACGCGAGCTGGTGGGCGACGGAGGTGCGGGCGCTTTTCAGCGGAGGGCGCGACAACGGCGGCGGCGGCGGCGGCAGACGCTGGACGGCGTCGGGCAAAATCCGTCGACGACGGCGAGCGCGCGCCTCTTCTTCTTCGGTGCGCGCGCCCCTCCTTCGAGTCGCCGCGCCCCACAAAACCAACACGTGTGTGGTGAGAGCCGTTCGTCCGATCTCATCTCCACAGCTGAGTGAAAACACAAAAACACCCCCCTAACCCCGACCAGCCCCCCGCCCCGCCCCGCCCCCGCTTCCCGCTCCCGTGCTTTTGCGCGCGCCCCGCCCCAAAAAACGCGCCCAAAAAACCCACAAAAAAAAAAACCACGACCCAAAAAAGCCCCATCGAATGGCGCCGCGCCACCACTGGACCGGCAGCCTCGCCGCCCTGATCGCGCCGCCGCCGCCTCCCGCCAAGGCCGGCGCGCCCCGCCCGCGCGCGCGCACGTGGCTCCAGGCCGCCTCGCCCGCGCGGCTCGAGGTGCTGGCCGGGGCGACGGCGATGGCCGGGGCGGGGCGAGAAGCGGCAGCGGCGGCCCCACAACCCACTACCACCGCCGCTGCTGCTGGCGTCGCCGCCGACCCGACCACAACAACAACAGCCGTCGGCCTGCAAGTGCGGCTGATGACGGGCCAGGTCATGCTGCGCGTCGACGACCTGTCCCAGCCAGAGCCGTCCCTGGCGCTCGTGCGCGGCGGCGGCGGCGGCGGCGGCGGCGGCGGCGGCGGCGGAGGCGGCGGCCGTCGAGGCGCCGCCGTCCTCCCCTGGCTGCTGCTCGCGTCGCCCTCCTCCTGCGCCCCCGCGACCAACAGACCCACGTGCCACCTGGTCTTCCGCTTCTTCGACCCGGCCGACGGCGCCGACTTCGCCCGGGGCCTGGCCGCGATCGCGCGGCAGCGACTCGCCGCCCTAGCGCGGGCGGCGCCCGGGGCTTTTTTTTTGCCCGCCGCCGCCGCCGCCGCCGCCTCGAGCCTGGTCTCGCCCGGGCAGCGCGCGGCCCTCGAGGCGGCGGTCCGCCGCGCCGTCGCGCGCAAGGGGCCCGCGGAGCAGGGCCTGGCCGCCCTGGAGCAGGAGCTGGCGGCGGCGGCGGCGGCGCGGCGAGACGACGAAGAGGAGGAGGAGGAGGAGGGGGAGGCGGAAGAAGCGGCAGCGGCGGCCGGGGGCAGCGGGGCGGCGGCCGCGCCGCCGCCGGCCGCCGACTCTGCGTCGGCCGAGCGGCAGCTCGAGGCGCTCGTGGCGCTGGTGGACGCGATGTGGACCGAGGCGGAGCGCGCCCTCAGGGAGATGGAGGGGCGGCAGAGGCAGCAGCCGAGGCCGCAGAAACGCGCCAAGGGCTGAGAACAAGTTTTGGTTTGCAAAGCACATGTTGGCGGGCGCGCGCGACGCGGGGCTCGGCGCCCGGGCCAGCGAGGAACAAAAATAAACGCGCGCGGGACGCGCCGTCTCCCGAACCCTTGGTGTATGTACGTGTGTTCCCGTCCCGTGTCTGTGAATGCATTTGTGTCTGTCTCTCTCTCTCTCTCTCTCTGTGTGTGTGTGTGTGTGTGTGGATCACTCTCGATCGCGCTCGCGTTTCCGACGCGCGACGGGGGCCGCGGCGAACGGGCGTCCCCGCCCAAAAAATAAAAATAAAAAAAGAGACCGCGGCATCCCTTTCTCTCTCACGTGTTCTTCTGCAGCACCCCGAGGGCCGGCGCCAAGTAGTCCCCGCCCTTGCCCGGCACCGACGCCACCAGCTCGTACAGCGACGCCCCCTCCTCCGCGCGGTACTCGTAGCTCAGGTCGAACGTCTTGTTGCGCGCGGCCGGCTCGTGCAGCGCGCGCAGGCACACGTCGGCGACGTCCGCGGCCGACACGGGCTGCCGGTCGGCGCGCTCGGCCTGGTCGAACACGAGCGCGCGGTACCCCCCCGGCTCGTCCACGAGCGGGCCGGGGCGCACGACGCTGTACCCCAGGCCCGAGGCGCGCAGGCGCTCCTCGCCGCGGCGCTTGGCGGCGACGGCGCGCGCGAGGTCCGAGGCGTCGACGCCCGCGCGCGGGGCCCCCGCGCACGAGACGAGGATAAAGTCGGGCTCCTCGCCGCCGGGCAGGGCCTTGATCCAGTCGACCTCGACGCGGAACTTTTGCGCCGAGGCAGAGGCGGAGGACGACGCAGAAGACGAGGCGGCCTTTTGGCGCGCGGCGAGCTCGGCCGCGCGCTTGGCCGCCTGCTCCTCGGCCGCCAGGCGCGCCTGCAGCAGCGAGGGCCTCGCCGCGGCGGCGGCGTCGGCGGCCGACTCCTTCTTGCCCCCCGCCGCGGCGAGCTGCGCCTCCTGCTGCTGCGCCTCCGAGCCGCCAAACGCCGCCGCCTGCGCCGCCGCTGCCGCCGCCGCCGCCGCCGCGCCCCCGCCGCGCCGCGGCGCCTCGTACCTGAGGCTCACAGCGACGATCTCGTCCGGCAGGAGCGGGGGCATCCCCTCCTCCTCCCCGCGGAACTGCGCAAAGGGCAGGCGCACGGTGACCCAGTTGCCCTGGCGGGTCGGGAAGCGGGCGGCGTAGCGGGCGCCCGAGGACGTCTGGAGGACGAGGGCGTAGATGCGGCCGTCGGCGCGGACGCGCGCGGCGAGCCCCTCGGCGCCCGCGGTGCGGTGCTCGCCGCGCGGCATGATCGGGTTGAGCTCGGCGCCCACCTCGGCGACGGCGCCGCGCGAGTTGAGCGTGCCCTCGAAGACCATCGTGTCCCCGGCCTCGCCGATCGAGGCGCGCGCGACGTTGCTGGCGCGCGTGGCGTAGGGGCTGGCGCGCGCGGCGGCGGCGGCCGACCACGCGCCGCCGGGCTGCGAGGCGGCCGCGACGCGCGCGGCCTCCTCCTCGGCGACCAGCGCCGGAGGGAGGCCGACGAACCGCACGTCCCAGCGGAGCTGGTGGTAGCGCTCGCCAAAGTCGGCGAGCACGCGCTTGGACAGGGCGCTGCTGAACCGGCGCGGTTTTTTGCTGCTGCTGATGCTGCTGCTGCTGCTGCTGCCGTTGGCGGCGCGCTTGCCCGCCCCGCTCGCGCCGCCGTCCTCCCCCTCCTCCTCCTGCGCCCGCCCCGCCGCCCGCCGCAGCGCCTCGTCCTGCAGCGCGCGCGCCAGCAGCCGCACGCCGCCCTCCTCGACGCGCACCAGGTCGGCCGTCACGAACGTCCGCGCGCCCGCGCAAAAGACGACCTTGTCGACGCCCCGCACGGCCGCGCGCACGGCGCGCTCGTCCCCCACGTCCCCCTCGACGAGCTCGACCGCCTCGGGCACGGACCCCTCGGCGTCGTCGCGCACCCCGGGCCTGCGGCGCACGAGCGCGCGCACGCGGTAGCCGCGCAGCAGGAGCTTGCGCACGAGCACGCGCCCCACGCGCCCCGTGGCGCCGACCACGAGGACCGTCGTCGCGGCCGCGCGCTCGCGGTCGCCGTCGTCCTCCTCGAGCGACGAGACCGCGCTGGCGTAGCCCCCCCCGCCCGTGCTCGCGAGGGCAAAGTCGTCGACCAGGTAGAACGAGCTGGCCGCGGAGGACGAGGCGCGCGTGGGCGACGCGAGCGCCGTCAGCTGGCTCCACAGGCCGTCAAAGGCCTGGCGCGCCTGCCGGCCCAGGACGTAGGGGTTGGCCGAGTCGAGCAGGCCCTCCTGCGGCTGAGGCTGAGGGGGCTGGGGGGGCTGGGGGGGCTGCTGGGCGCCGCCCGGCGGCGCCTGCTGCTGCTGCTGCTGCTGCTGCTGCTGCTGCTGGCTGGGGCGCTTGACGGCCGCGACGACCTTGACGCCCCGGACGCCGCCGCGCCGCTTGGCGCCGCCGTCGCTGCCGCCACCGCCGTTGCTGCTGCCGCCGCCGCCGCCCTCGCCGCTGCTGCTGCTGCTGCTGTTGCCGGCGCCGGCGCCCGACGCGGGCCGCGGGACCGCCTCCTTGTCGCTGAAGAAGCGGCTCTTGAGCTCCTGCGCGGCGTCGTCGGCGTCCGATGGCGACGTCGGGCCGTCATCCGGGCCCGCGCGCGCGCAATGGAGGGTGGGGCGCGCGGGGCGGGGGGCCGACGGCGAGGAGCGACGGCCGCGGGGAGCGGGGGCTGCTGCTCCCCTGCAATTGGGGGCTGCTGCTGGCTTGGTCGGGGTGGTCGCGGACGCCGGGGCGATCCCGGCGCGGGCCGGGAGCGCGCCCGTGCGCGCCGCGAGGGCACTGTGCATCGTAGTACGCGCGCGAGCGATGCTCTGCGGGCGCCGCGGGCCCGGGAGGGGCGGGGATTGGGACGAAGGGCGAGCGTCGACCACAAACCACAGGCGCGAGCGCTTTTCTGTCGCGCTGCCGCTGTCGTTGTTGTTCTCTCTGCGCGCGCGCGCCGAGAATGGAAGAGAGCGAATGGGGGTCTGTGCGTTTGCGTGCGATCGATCAGCGGGCGCAACTGAGTGACGGTGATCTTGGGGCCGAGTGAGCGACTGCATCGTCCCCCTTCTTTGGCGCGCGCGCGCGCGCCGCCGACCGCTCGCCCCGCCCCGCCCGCCGCCACCCCGCCCCGCCCGCCGCCCGCCGCTCTCGCGCTCCTCCGCATTACACACATCAATCACATCAGCAGCGTCGCCGGCCGCGCGAGGAATCCGGCAAACGCCTGCAAGAACGCGCCCGCCGCCGCCGCGTCCACCGCGCGCTCGTCGCACGACAGCGTCGCCGTCATCGTCGGCCGCCCCTCGAGCTCGAGCTCCCCCCCTCCTCCTCCTCCTCCTCCCCGCTCCGCCGCCGCCAGCCTCGCCTCCTCGCGCATCCCCCCGACCGCCAGGATCGCGCCCTGCGGCGGGTTGATGATGGCGCAGAAGCTGTCGAGGCCGTACATCCCCAGGTTGGACACCGTGAACGTGCCGCCCATGAACTCCTCGGGCCTGAGGGCGCCCTGGCGCGCCCGGGCGGCCAGGTCGCGCACCTCGGCCGCCACCGCCCGCAGCGGCTTGGCGTCGGCGCCCCTGACGATCGGCGTGATCAGGCCGCCCTCGGTCGCGACGGCCACCGCCACGTCGACGCTGTCGTGGTAGACGACGGCCTGCGCTTGGGCGTCCCAGCGGCTGTTGGCGCGGGGCGTCGAGCGCAGGGCGAGCGCGGCCGCGCGCACCACGCAGTCGTTGAGGGAAATCTTCGCGCCCGCGGCCGCGAGCTCTTTTCGGAAGGCCGCGACGGCCGACAGGTCGACGTCGGCAGAGGCGTAGGTCGCCGGGTGGGTGCGCTTGGACTCGAGGAGGCGCGACGCGATGACGCGGCGGACCTGGGAGTTGGGCACGTCGGTGTGGGCCGAGGAGGGCGTCGTCGTCGGCGCCGGCGCCGGTGCCGATGGTGCGGCGGCGGGTGCCGGGGCGGCGGGCGGCTTCTTGCCGGCGGCGGCCCGGGGGGGGGGCGGCGGCGCTGCTGCTGCCGCCGCGGCCGCCCCCCCCGCGCCGCCAGCGCGCACGCCCGCGGCCACCGCCGCCATCACGTCCCCCTTGGTCAGGATGCCGCGCGGCCCGGTGGCCGACGGCACGTCCCGGGCCTCCAGCCCGGCCGCGTGCAGGGCAAAGCGCACGGCGGGGCCGATGCGCGGGTTTTTGTGCTCGCGTGGCGGGGGGCTCGCCGCCGCCGCCGCCGCTGCTGTTCCTGCTGTTCCTGCTGCCGCTGCTGCTGCTAGTGCCGCCGCTGCCGGTGCTGCTGCCGCTGCCGCTGGTGCCGCCGCCCCGCCCTCCTCCGCAACGGCGTAGTCCGCGAACGCCGCCACGTCGGCCGCGTCGTCCACCATGACGGCGACGGGGCGGCCGACGGGCACGTCGCGCGCGCCCTCGCCCACCAGGATGCGCGCGACGACGCCGTCCTCCTGGTTCTCAAACGCCAGGGTGGCCTTGTCGGTCTCGATGTCGGCGAGGACGTCGCCCGGGATCACGGCCTGGCCCTCCTTCACGTGCCACTTGGCGACGGAGCCGGTCGTCATCGTCGGGGAGAGGGCGGGCATGCCTAGGACTGTGTGCGGCGGCAAGGACGGGGCGGCGGCAAACGCGCGCCCGAGCGCGGGCCAAGGCGCTGCTGCGGCGGTTGCTGCTGCTGCTGTTGCTGCCGACGACGACGACGACGCGGGGGTCGCGGCGGAGGCGCTGCTGCTGCTGCTGCTGTTGAAGTGGATGGATTGGGCGCGCGTGTGGGGAGGGAGGCAAAAAGAGAGGCGAGGGGGGGGCGGGCGTGAGCCAAACGAGGGTTTTCATCGGTCGTCGAGTCGACTCGTCTTCCGGCTGCTTCGCGTCTTCCGCACCTCGACACGGCCGACCGTGAGGAAGCCAGCAGGCGCGCGTACAGCAGCCGCGCGGCCTGCTGCCGGTGCGCCATTTTGTCTGTGGCGAGGGCTGCTGCGGTTGGGGGCGAGCAAGCTGCTGCTTGGGGGCCAAGGGCGCTTGCGCGCGTCTAGGGGCGCGCGCAGAGAGCCGCTTCGAGTGATTTCAGGTGAAGCGGCGTGATCAAGAGCAGGGGCTGCAGTGCCGTCGAGATTGTGAGAGACAAGTAGAGCAGGGCGCACAGAAGTAGCGCGAGCGA
>Ga0315905_10007268_pt1 | contig 11231 bp, 8 predicted proteins | sample LakEriMetagenome_5_FD_203522 | JGI IMG/M metagenome (GOLD analysis project Ga0315905, IMG submission 203522) | Freshwater fungal communities from buoy surface, Lake Erie, Ohio, United States - Buoy 4 MA121 | ecosystem: Environmental > Aquatic > Freshwater > Lake | place: USA: Lake Erie, Ohio...
TTTCAGTTACCGTCAGTTCATAGTTGAATGTACCCGCATTACTCGTAATCATGTTGTAATTGACAGTACTTGCGAAAGGAACTCCATTTTCAGCCCATGAATATGCATCATATGCAGGGGCAGCTTCAAGCATAAGTCCGTCATTTTCGCAAACCTCAGTATCGGTGTTTAGCACGGCAGCTGTCGGAACCGGGTTAACAGTAACGATAATGGGTAGCGATTCATTGGTGCAAATGCCGTTATTCACCAATACGGTGTAAGTTCCACTTTGGTTTACGGTAATGGAGTTGACCGTTTCACCGGCAATGTCGGCTCCGTCTAATCGCCACTGAAGTATACCTCCTGCAACAGTGGTTAAGGTAATCGATTCGTCACCACAAATAGTTGTTGGACCCGATGCGCTAATCACTGGTAGGATGGGTTCGTCAACTTCTACGTTGATGGTCTCTGTGTCTGTATCACCACACGAATTCTCGACGGTAAGTGTAACGGTTTGATTTCCGAAGCTGGTGAATAAAATACCGATTGGATTCTGATCGGTCGATGAAGCCGGCGAGGCATTGCTGAATGTCCATTCATATGAGAAAGCCGAGCTGGCGGAACCGTCGAAATTTAAGGTGCCTCCCTGGCACACTACATTACTCGTTACGTTAATGACGGCACTGGGCACTTGGTCGCTATTGGTTGTACCAAAGCTTGGGATCCCCGAGGTTATCCATGCCCCGCTGCAATCTTGCTCATTAGTGGTGCCTTCATTTACACTTATTACTTCAAAACCGGTATTGTCAAGGAGGGTTATTCCTGTGAGTGCTGAACAACCATTGGCAGTAACCGATGAAACGAGAGCTGGAAAGGTGCCATTGCCCCAAAAGACTCCGGATAGGAGATTGCCAGTGTTGTCCAATAAAAAGAATTGTTCCGATGCATCTGTCAAACTACCTGTCTGAACTAAGTTGGAACTGCAGTTACACGTATTCCAGTTCAGGTCCGGTATGAGGCCATTGAGGCCGGCACTTATCGTATAAACATCACCGGGTTGAAGTGTGATACCGCTTGGAATAGTCAACGTGAAATCGCCATCGCCGATAATCATACACCCAATATCCACGGGGCTGTTGCATGTATTCAATAATTCGATCCATTCGCTGGTATTGGGAGGTACACCGTCATTTCCGAGAGGATTAACCAGAATTTCATTGATGACGATGCATTGAGAAAAGGCGTTATAGGCTGGTATCCATAAACTGATTGAATACAGACAAAAAAATCGAAATAGTCTCTCCACAGAATTGTTGTAAGGTTGGTTCTTAATCGGTCGGCGAATTTCGCACATAGGATGTCTAAATGCTACGCTTGAATGCACAAGATTTTAACCAAATAGTTACAAATGTTACCCATGGCAAGGATCTCCATGTATAATTTCGTGACATGCAAAATGAAAGAGGCAGTTTTGGTGCAATGCTCCGACTTGAATGTCCCGTGTGCAAACAGAGTTCTTTGTACAAGAACCCACGGGTATACACGTTCATTGAAATCGGTGAAATGCATAAGGAATGCCCTGTTTGTCATACGAATCTGGTTCCGGAAACGGGCTTTTATTTTGGCGCAGCCTACGTTAGTTGGGCTTTGACTGTGGCGCTTTGGGTTTCGGTCCTCGTTGCACTGAAAGTTCTTGATGCGTTAGGATGGATAGAGTTCGGTTTTTTGACACATCCGGTCACTTTCTTAGCAACAGGCTTGGGTGCAACAGTAATACTGTTTCCTTATCTTTTCCGTGTGTCGAGAAGTATTTGGGCCTACATGTTTATTGGCAAGAAGGTAGTGGGCTAATCCAATGTCGCGCATCTGCATTGTGCGCTGCTGTCTCTACCAAACACACACCACCGTATCATACACGGCTCCGTAGCCGATGAAGGCACCAATGCCTCCCTGAAGGTTGCTTTCTAAATTGAATGGAATGGCAAATGGACTTCCCTGGTTGCTTATTTGCGCTTCCAAACTCCGAATGAACTTGAAAGCTGCGCGGTCAATAGTGCAACCGCGTATAGCTACCGTATCACCCACTTTGAAATAAGCTCGCTCGTCGTTCTCGTCATCGAACTTCGTTGAGTTTGACTCGATACCCCGCGGATAGGCAAACTCAAAGCTCAACCCATTGAAAAAAGTGTCATCGTAAACTGATCCAAATGGAGCAATGTATGCTCTGTCTTTCTGTTGTCCACGCAAAGAGAGGTCAGGTGTATTGGAAGGATAGTGGCTGATTCGTTTGGCAAACCACCGGTATGCATTTCCCGTTGTGTCAGGGTCGGTAAGTTGACCATACAAGATACCCAGTGTGTCTTGAATCTCCGGATTGATGATGTCGAAATAAACAGTGTCCAGATATACCAGCTCCGGAATTCTAGTTGAACCTGTAATGTGGTAATTGTCTTTGTGAATTTCAATGCTGTACACCTCTCCAGGATTACCGGTCAGTTCAAATGAGGTGTAAATACACAGGTCGAGTGATTGAAGCGATTCAACGCTTACACCCAAAGCGGCACTTGCAAGTTCTAATTCTTCTGCACTTAAGTCTGACGAGCAAATTTCGATGAGCGGATAGGCCTGGCCGTTGTTGTAAATAGTAGCATCAGCATTATGCACGAAAATATTCTGTAATGAAGTAATATCTGTTGGATCAAAATAACCCTGAGTGTAACTGAGTAAGACCAAGGGAAAATCGCCCGGGAATATGGTGCCCTCAACGACCATTTTATTTTCTGCCTCGGGTAAGTCAACAGTAATCTCTTTCTCACAACCTACTAGTGAAAGAGTTATGCAAACCACAATTGCCAAGCGAAATTTTCTCATACAAAGAAATAACAGCGCTAAATTAATAGAGTTCAAACAGGGCTTAGATGACTCTTGTTTTTTAATGGCACATAACAGTAAATGACAGATTCTTTTAAATATTTAAAACCAGCCTTAACACAATTTTACAGCGTCGCTGCAATCTGAACTCATTTCCGCGTTTATACATTTGGATTCGATTTTTCTATTCAACCTTTTTCGAACGACATTATGAGAAAGAACTTAATCATGTTAGCCATGGCATTCTCGGGTGGGGTGCTGGCTCTTGGAACGTATCGTGTTTTTTTTGAGCCCAAAGGAATTGCCCAAATCACGGAGGCTTCGGGTAGCAACTCCGGAAATGTTCAATTTGTTTCTATGGGCGCTGAAGGTAGCGGCGACTTTAGTATGGCCGCCGAAAGGACTGTCAACAGCGTTGTACACGTGAAAACACAAACAACAATGCAGCCTGTTTTCAATCCTTGGTCAGACTTTTTCGGATACCAACAACAACCTCACGTAGAGGAGGGCTCGGGATCCGGTGTGATTATTTCGGGGGATGGTTACATTATAACCAATAACCACGTGGTGGAGGGCGCTGAAAAATTGCGCGTCACACTGAACAACAACAAGGACTATGAAGCGACTGTAGTAGGCCGTGACCCGAGCACCGATATTGCTGTTATTAAAATTGAAGAGGATGGTTTGCCTGCTATCGTCTGGGGCAACAGTGATGACGTTAGAATTGGTCAGTGGGTAATTGCTGTAGGAAATCCTTTTGATTTGACCAGTACGGTTACTGCCGGTATCGTAAGTGCGAAGGCTAGAAACATCAATTTGTTATCGCGTGAGCGCAACAATGGTGAAGAAGTTTTTCCAATTGAATCATTTCTGCAAACGGATGCAGCCGTTAATCCGGGAAATAGTGGAGGTGCTCTGGTAAACACCAAGGGTGAGCTAATCGGCATCAATACAGCGATTCAATCACGCACCGGAGCATTTGCCGGATATTCCTTTGCCGTTCCTTCATCAATTGCTAAGAAGGTTTCAAGAGACATCGTAGAGTTTGGACACGTGCAGCGGGCGTTCATTGGAGTACGCATCGAAGAGGTGACACAAGACGTTGCAAAGGAGAAGGGCTTGAAAGAAGTAGCAGGCGTTTTCGTTAGCTCATTGTCGGAAGGGGGCGCTGCAGCAGAGAGCGGAATAGAATCGGGCGATGTAATTCAGAAGATTGATGATCGTCCTGTAAACAATGTTCCACAACTTCAAGAGCAGGTTAGCCGCTATCGCCCAGGTGATAAGGTGAAGGTTGCTGTATGGCGCGGAGGAAAACAACAGATAGTGGATGTGACCTTGCGCAATCGCAGTGGAAGAGCGGAATTGGAAGATTTTAAGGCCCAGGAAAGTGGACCAACTGTTCAGAGCTTAGGTGCCACGTTCGGTAATCTTTCACCGGAAGACAAATCGAAGCTTCGTATTTCCGGTGGCGCGAAGGTGCTGGATTTGCAACCGGGTAAGTTTAAGTCGATCGGACTGCAGAAGGGCTTCATTATTACTCGAATCGATGGGCAGGCTATCAATTCCCCTCAGGATTTGGATAGTGTTCTTCAAAATAAGGCAGGTTCCTATATTGAAATTCGCGGATACTACGCCAATGGCATGGAGGCCATGTATGGTTTTAGGATGTGATACAGATGAGTTAAAGCAGAGAGGGGAAGGCATTTGCCTTCCCTTTTTTGTTGTGAAAAATCGCGCTTGAAGATGGCTGCGACTTTTTATTGAACAGACTTTGCACTGAGATGTTTACATGGTATGAAGAGAGTTGCAATAGCCGGCGCATCGGGGTTTATCGGTGATTATCTCAGCTCATTTCTGACCTCGCAAGGTTGGAAAGTAGTCACAATTGGTCGTTCAAATGCGGACGCCACGTGGAATGATCAGTCATCTTTAGTGCGCGTATTGGAAGAGACAAATGCCGTCATTAATCTGGCCGGTAAGTCTGTGAATTGCCGATTTACTCCTCGAAATGTAAATGAGCTTATCGACTCACGGGTGGAAACGACCCGCGCTTTAGGTGAGGCGATTGAGTTGTGTAAAAATCCGCCGCGCACATGGGTAAATGCAAGTGGTGCATCTATTTACCCCGAAACAATCGGTACCCCGAATACGGAAGATTCTGCAACAACGGGAAAGGGAACTATGGCTGACGTCGCTCGCCTGTGGGAACAAGCCCTTGTTGATACAAATACCCCGTATACGAAAAAGGTGGCTATCCGCATAACCTTAGTTCTCGGAGCAGGCGGAGGTGTTTATCCGACGTTTCGATTTCTTACCAAAACCTTTCAGGGAGGCAATCAAGGTGCGGGAACGCAAATGATGAGTTGGATTCACATTCATGATTTGTGTCGAATGATTTTGGCTTTGATAGAAAATAGTAATCCTCCATCAGTGCTCAATGCTGCGGCACCACAGCCGTTATCGAATGCTCATTTCATGCGTCATTTTAGAGAGAGTCTAGGTGTCGGCTTTGGTTTTAATGCTCCGGCCGCTCTCATTAAGATCGGAACGGCAGTGCTCGGGGTCGATAGTGAATTGGTACTGCGTGGTATGAATGTGGTCTCCTCCAACGCCGGATTGATGGAATTTGAATTTCATTATCCGGATCTTGCCTCAGCACTGAGGCAATTGGCAGATAAGGGTTGAGATTCCGAATTGCAACCTTCCGTCAAAATGCGCGTAGAACTCGCAAAAATTGAACATCTATGCGCACTGTATGCATTCTTTTATTTGCCTTGCTTCATTTTTCGGTTTGGGCACAGAAGTCAAATCCTCTGACCCATGTTCAGTTGATGAGCGGTGAAACTATTGAAGGAAATGAACTGATTTTTTTGGCCCCCTCCAATGCCGAAGCTGTCTTTCAGCTCGATGGTATAATGTACCCCAGCAAGGAAGTCGAGTTTTTCAAAAATAAACATGGCTATTTCGCCAACCTTGGTCGTGTTGAAGGTTTTGGTAGTCCTTCTTTTGCTATGTGCATAGATAGAGGAAGAACGAATTTATACCAGCGAATCGATATTGAAGTATATGGAGCAGTGGAGCTTAAGCCTGGCGAAAATGGAGCGGGTCTTTCTGATGGTACTTCGTTTCAATTCTATAACGTGGGTGATGAACCCCTAAGAAAAGTCGGGTATAGCAATATGAAAGTTGATTTGGCCGATAATCTTGGCGCCACTGCACATTTGAAAGATTACCGAAAGTTCCGGATGCTGCAATTCGGATTAATGGGTGGTGGAGCCGGTGTACTGGCATCATCTGTAGTTGCGCAAAATGGACAGACAATTCAATTTAACCCAATGATGCTGCTCGGAATCCTGCTATCCGGAAGCAGCCTCTTGCTCGAATCTCCAAAGGATGATGCGCTTTGGCTGGCCGCTGATGAGTACAACCGTGATCGGGGTTATGTAGCTGTGGGCGGCGGCTATTGAGTATTTGCCAGTGATTGACTCCTTAAAGTATCTGCCCATTTTACAATAATCTCTGAAACCTCCCGGCCTCGCTCAAATGCAGTGAAATGTCCGCTACCTTCCAGAATGTGGGCGTTGGATATTTTCTTCTGACTAAAGAGTTTGTCTTGAGAGCCTAGTATCTGAATAAAAGGAACTGGCGGTGGAGTTGTGTTTTCCCATTCCAAAACGGCGCCTACTGAAAAATGAAGAAATTCATGACCGTTGCCGTTGAGCATGTCATAGAACATCGATCGCTGCTGCTCTGTTTTAAAACCCATAAATAAGTCGCATAGTTTCGAAATGCGCATCACCTGTTTGGCACTCAAAGCCCGATGAAGTTTCAATGACCGTAACGTTTTCAAACTTTGTGGAAATTCATGTCGTCCGGTAGGTGCTGAAACAAGCACTGCACCAAGAGGACGGGTCTGCTTTGCTATCTCAACGGTAACCATTCCGCCCATGGAAGAACCCACGATAATGTTATGCTCTGTCTGAATCCTGCCGGCCATTAAAGTTGCATACTCGCTCAAACTCTTGCTTTCTCCATGTGGAATCCAGTCCAGGTGGTGGATTCTCCCGTTGGGCAGTTGGAAGTTTTGGAACAGGCGGTTATCAGCCCCCATGCCCGGAATCAGATAATAGTTGAGTTCTTTCGACATATGTTTTACGTTCAATCAAATGTCGTAAGCAAACCATTTGCAATGCAACACAAAAAAGTCAAACGTAACATCTCGAAATTAATTCATTCATAACAGCGGTGTGTAACGATATTCGTTTAAATTTGACGCGGTCGACTTTTAACAGGCATTTAAAGTCTACTGCCACTAAACAAATAATAAAAACCTGAGTTCTCTTGGTTAAAAGTTATCTCACAATCGACATTCCCTTTGGTCAATTTTTGGTCATAACGGAAATCAAGCAAATTCAGGAACTATCCATTTATTGGAGTCTTGACGGGGTGTTTCATGAAACAGATTCCGCTAGTCTTGTTCAGAAGGCAGACCTTATCCGATTTCTGGAGGAGAATCGATGCGAAATCATCAGCATTCGTTTTTTATGTAATGGGCTTTTCGAAGTAGAGTCAGACGGGAAAAGTGAAACAGTTATCAGTGTTCATGAACCCTCTGTTTTAAATGTCGAGGAGCGCAATCGAGACTCCATGGAGCGCGAGGATTTGAAATCCTCATTGGACTCTAGTGATAAAAGACAAGCTGAAGCGCTGTTATATACTCGCCGATTGGAATAACAAAGGTGCTTGCGCACTGGAGAAAGGGAACTTTACCTATTGGAAAATTCTAGGGATAAATAAAAAAGCCAATCAGACGATTGGCTTTTTAGTGTCACCGTAGGGAGTCGAACCCCAAACCTCTTGATCCGTAGTCAAGTGCTCTATCCAATTGAGCTACGGTGACATCGTTGTTTTGATTGGCATGAGCCTGTCAAAACGGGGCGCAAATATAGTTCGGCTTTGCACAAATGCAAATGTTTCGTGAAATACTCCTTCTGAACAGCGAACGAATACTGTCCATAAGCTCTATTTCTCGGGCTTTCGCAAAAGAACCAACTCTGAAAAGTCAAAGTCCGGATTGTCGACCACCACTTTTAATTCGACGGGTTTTCCATCGCTGTTCATTACGAACGTTGCTTTTCCTTTAGGCAACATCATCTGCGTGCTCCAAGAAAGCTCAAAGGTGTCATAGTGCCAGTGAGTGAGTTGCCCTTTGAATAAGGATGTTGGGGCGAAGTCTATTTTCAATCCACTGAACGGTTTGAGAGGGTTTTCGTCCAGAGTAATGAGCACATCCCCATACATTTCGCTGCTGTAGACTCCACAATATGCCGCCAGAGGTAGCGACAAGCGGGTATTTGTTTTTCTGGCTGCCGAGTCTGTTTTAAGCGCTTCCCGAGAGCTTGCAATCTCTTCATCCTTAAACCCTTTAAACATACCTATCCAGTCTTTCTTATCTCCCTTCCATTTGCCCTTGTTGTCTGTTCGCATTAGAAATGCATCCAATATCTCAAAGGTGAGAGCGCTGGGAACTGAGTTGATGTTGTTAGTAAGAATTACAAACCCCATATTGATTTCGGGAACCAAAACGGTTTTCGATATCATTCCGTCGTAACCGCCGCCATGGCTCACGATTTTGTAGCCCTGATATTCCATGAGCTCCCATCCTAAGCCATAGCCGTTGAAGTGTCGGGTAGGCATGTTCTCGCGCTGCCAGCGACTCACCGGTTTGGGAGTGCAGTTCTCCCACATTTCCCAGCTCCTCTGTTCCTTCCAATAGGTCCGGCCATTCAATGTGCCTTTCCCCAGCTGTAATTGAATCCAGTTGGTCAGCTCAGAGACGGAAGAATTAATGCTTCCTGCAGGGCCAATGTTGTCCCAGTTTACGTAATCGATAGCGATGTTCTTCCCATTCACCTCGTTGTGAGGTGATGCAATATTCTTGCTCCTATTTGACTGAATACCTCCTTTTATTGTTATATAGTCGCTCACAGTAGTATTCGATTGAGTCATACCAAGCGGACCGAAAAAATTCTCGGCAATGAACTGATCCCAGGTCATGCCAGACAATCGTTCAACGATAAGCCCGGCTGCCAGGTACATGATATTCGAATATCCATATTGTTCGCGAAAACCAAAACTTGGAGATAGAAAACGAGCCCGCTTCACAATTTCCTCCCTAGAATGTGTGGTACCATACCATATCAAGTCGCCACTAAAGGTGTCGAGTCCGCTGCGATGGCAAAGCAAATCGCGAACAGTGAATTCTTCACTTACGTATGGGCTATAAAGGGTGAAGTAGGGCAGGTATTTGCGTACTTTATCATCCCAGGCAAGCTGACCTCTGTCGACCAACATTGCGAGCGCAGCTGCTGTGAATGCCTTGCTGTTGCTGGCTATGGCGAAAAGTGTACTGTCTGTTACCGGTTCTAATGTGAGCATGCTGCGCACCCCATAACCTTTAGAAAGTAGAATCGTATTATCCTGTACAATGGCCAATGCAAAACCCGGTACATTGAATTGCTGCAATGCGGTTTGTGCAATGCGGTCAATACGTTGTATGGGGTCTTTTGCGTATTGCTGCTGTGCAACAGTGACATAAAACGTGAGGAGAAATAGAATACAGCTAAGTGACTTCTTCATGATGCAAACCTACCATTGATTGTGTTTAGTGAATGAAAACTTAACGTTTATCAATAATATTTCCTATCTTTGATTTTCACTACGCCGAAACCAACAAATTTTATTTTCATTAACTAAGTATCTTTATGAGAAAGATTTACTTTTTGTCGTTTTTACTTTTACTCTGTAATATGAGCTATTGGGCCCAGAAGCAGGAAGAATTTACAGAGTCATCATTCGTTGTAGCGACCCAATTTGGAGTCACTCGCCCGTTGAGTGAGATCTTTGCTGAGAATCCCGTTCGAGAGGAGCTCATTTTCAAACCAAAGACTTCCGGTGACCGGAAGATTCGAAAGCCCCAGTTTTTTGAGTTTAGCGCGGAGAAAGATGGGCCCGCTTATGGCAATGATCCAGCCTCAGTTCAAACACGCATGGGTGTTCTCAAAGGAACTCAAGTGAGAGCCAATTGGGCAGGTCAAACAGCCAGTGGATTCCGTCCTTACGATCCTTCAGGCGCTGTGGGTCCTAATCACTACGTTCAGATGATTAACTCAACAACGTTCAAGGTATACAACAAGGCAACGGGAGCTGTTACACTAACAGCAACACTTGGCAACCTGTGGACACCCGCAACCGCCAATGCCGGTGACCCGATTGTGATGTACGATAAGGCCGCCGATCGTTGGTTCCTTGCTCAATTCGGTTCGGGAAATAACAATATTTATATCGCGATTTCAACTACTCCCGACCCAACAGGTTCTTACTACACGTACACTTTTACATCGCCCCAATTCCCGGACTACTTGAAGTTCGGCGTGTGGCACGATGGATATTATATGACTTCGAACCAGTCGACTCAAAAGGTTTTTGCCTTTGAGCGCACAGCGATGTTGGCAGGAACTGCCGGTGCGCGTTCGGTGATTGTGAATTTCACTCCTCCGACAGGTGGCGGATTTTTCTGTCCGGTACCGGGATGCGCTGCTGATGGAGTATTGCCTCCTGCGGGAACTCCTTGTCCAATTTTCTCTTACAGCGACAATGCTTGGGGAGGAACTAATATCGATGCCGTGAAGATTTACAATATGACGGTTAACTGGACTCCTACAACGCCTACCGCAACGATAACAGCCACTCCCGATGTGCCAGCAGCTGCCTTCGACGCTTCTTACAATGCCAGCTGGAATGATTGTGTTCAACCTGGTACTACTCAGAAGTTGGATGGTATCGGTGGTGTTATCATGTATCGCGCACAATGGAAAACATGGCCTACTTACAACTCTGTGGTACTGAATTGGGCCGTAAATATTAGTGCATCACAACGCAGTATTAAGTGGTGTGAATTGCGTCAGAACAAGACTACGGGCGCTTGGAGCATGTACCAAGAGGGAATTTACACCCCCGATGCTGCCACACGTTGGATGGGAGCTATCTGTATGGATAACAACGGTTCAATCGGACTAAGCTACATGAAGTCGGATGCAACTTCTATATTCCCGGGTCTATATTACACAGGGCGTCGTGAATGCGATCCACTAGGTACTATGCCTATTACTGAAGTTATGGTAGTTGCAGGAACAGGTTTTCAAACAGGAACTAATCGCAATGGAGACTACGCCCATACTTGCCTTGATCCGGATGGATTTACTTTTTGGAGTACAAGTGAATATATGGGCGGCGCAAGCGGTGGAAGTGCTGCACGCACACGAATTTTTTCCTATACGATTGATGGTTGCACTACCGATGCTCAAGTCACAATTAACGTG
>Ga0315905_10007270_pt1 | contig 11231 bp, 8 predicted proteins | sample LakEriMetagenome_5_FD_203522 | JGI IMG/M metagenome (GOLD analysis project Ga0315905, IMG submission 203522) | Freshwater fungal communities from buoy surface, Lake Erie, Ohio, United States - Buoy 4 MA121 | ecosystem: Environmental > Aquatic > Freshwater > Lake | place: USA: Lake Erie, Ohio...
CAACATGTTGAATGCGACCGAGCGAATTGGTGTTTCCTTAACTGAATCCTTAGCTATGCATCCCGCTTCTTCGGTCTCTGGATGGTATTTTGCTCATCCGAGTGCCAAATATTTTGGAATTACCGCCATTTTAGAGGATCAATTTTTATCAGTCTGTGAGCGCAGAAATGTGAATACAGATGAGCACATTTCATGGTTTCCCTTCATGAAAAAATAATGTGCTTTTAAGCAACTATTTACGTATTTTTGGTGTCCTTGAAGGGCCTATGAAAATTAATATATTACTTATCGCATTTATTGGCAGTTTTTTTACCGCAATGGCACAAGCGCCTACGGCAAATTTTACTGCTTCACCGCTCAGTGTTTGTGCCGGTATTCCGGTAAACTTTACCTCCACCTCCACGGCCAATGGTGGTCCTGCGATTAACCAATACTCTTGGAATTTTGGTGACGGTGTTACCGTGACTACACAGAACCCCGCTCACGTGTTTACAACTGCAGGAACTTTTACCGTTACGCTCGTCGTTACAAATACTAATGGGGCCGTTGATTCAGAAATAAAAGCAAATTACATTACGGTTTTGCCTGCGCCAAACGTTGGGTTTAATGTAACCGGTATTGGTTGTACGGTTCCCTTAACCGTGGGATTCACAAATACATCTTCAAGCGGTGCTAATTTTTCATATGCCTGGAATTTTGGGAATGGGCAAAACTCCAACAGTCAGAATCCCGCCAATGTCACATACAACACTGCAGGAAATTTTGGGGTGCAGCTAACGGTTACAAATACTACCACGGGTTGTGTCGCCAGTTATACGGATTCTATAGTTGTGAGTAATTTCCAAGCCGGCATTACTGCTCCAGCAGCAGGATGTGTTGGAACCGCAATTTCTTTTCAAGACAACTCCACCGCTGGTGCAAACACATGGAGCTGGAATTTCGGAGGTCAGGGTAATAGCGTGCAGCAAAACCCCTCATTTACCTTTAATACCCCAGGGACCTATACGGTAACATTAACTTCTCAAAATACTGGTTCAGGATGTACGGATAATGTCACACAACAAATTACGATTCAAAACAGTATTACACCTTCTTTTACCGCAAATCCTCTGACTAATTGTGCCCCATCTACGGTAACATTTACAAACACCACCGGTATAGCAGGAAATTATACATGGAATTTTGGCAATGGTCAAACCTACACGGGTACCACGCCACCCCCGCAAGTATATAATTCAAGTGGACAGTACAATGTAACCCTTTCCGTAAACACCCCAGCAGGATGTTCTGGGAGTACTACTCAAAATAATTACATCAACATCGTTAATATTGAGGCTGGTTTTTTTGCGGACGAACCTGGAGGTTGCACACCACATACCGTACAATTCACTGATACATCTTCAAGTCCTAATCCTGCAAACCCAATCGTAAGTTGGCAGTGGAATTTTGGCAATGGGCAAACATTCAACGGACAAAATCCACCGAATCAAACATATAATTTGGGATTGTACGACGTTACTTTGGTAGTAACTTCTCAGTCTGGCTGCATTGACACCATGTTCATGAATGATTACGTGACCGTTGGCGACATTGATTTAGTGGATTTTACGGTGAGTCCTTTGGTAACATGCGTTAAACAAAACGTGAACTTCACGAATGGCACGGTGATTTCAGTTCCCCATCAACCGAATGAAGTTACATATTTTTGGGATTTTGGTGATGGTACCTCAACGCAAGAAGACCCTACGCATCAATTTACGCAAGATACAGGGTATATCTCCGTGCAATTAATTGTGGATTTCCGAGGATGTAAAGATTCAATTACCATTGATTCTGCGGTATATGTTCTGGCTCCAATTGCTCAATTTAATCCTTCTCAACAATTAGTATGCAACCCAGGAAATTTCCCGGTGAACATTACATTTACCGATAATGCGATCCATGGCGAACAGCCAGACAATGTGAGCATGACATGGGAGTGGGGTGACGGAACTCCGAATACAAACATCGGAAACGCGGTGTTAGATGGCGTGAATAATGGAAATACGTCCCACAACTTTGCAACATATGGGTCTTATACAGTAGAACAAGTAATTCACAACTATACCACGGGTTGTCATGATAGTATTACAAAGACAATAAATATTTCACAAATCGCTGCTCAGTTTACCATGTCGAATGATTCGGTTTGTAGGAATGACAGTTTGCTCCTTTTTAATGCGAGTACCACTTGGAATGCTCATCCATTGACCAACTGGTCTTATGCCATGGGGAATGGACAAACGCTTACTTCAGGACCGAATCCAGCGTATGTTTATACCACTCAAGGTCTTTACAACATTACGCTTACCGTAACAAATAGTGTTGGATGTACTGCGCAAATTATGCATCCTGTGCGTGTATTGAACGTTCCATTCCCAATTATTTCTGCGCAAAATGCTGTGGGTTGTTCTCCTTTTCCAGTTACCTTCACAAACAGTTCAATGGCTGTTGGAAATGGCATGCCATTATCATATTTTGTAACCACTTTCTCTGATGATAGTAGTTCTGTCACCACGAACGCTGTGAATCAGCCAATAAATCACACGTTCAATGGTAATGGTACCTATTATGCAACGATGGTGGTCTATGATGTGTTTGGATGTTCTTCAACGCCGGCTACGGTGCCAATTACCATTACAAAGCCAACCGCTAATTTCACGTTTCCATCGGTGGTTTGTGCATCAGATACTAACCTCACATTAAATTCATCTACGGGCGTTGGAAACTTGTCTTATGCATGGTATGTGAACAATCAAGCATTTGGAACTGCTCAGGATACAGGCATTGTTTCTGTTGTTTCGCCGAATCTTCCACTTAGTCAATTGAGTAGTACATTCAATTTATCACTTGTTGCCATGGACTCCAATGGGTGTGAAGATACCTTAAGCCAGTTAGTTACTGTTTCATTACCGCATGCGATTCCTACTTATAGTTTTAGTGGGGCTGTCTTGAATGCCAATGGTGAGTATACGTGCCCACCTTTATTCGGTACATATCAAGATTCTTCTCAAGCTTATGGAAATATAACCGCATGGAATTGGGGCTTTGGTGATGGAAATAATTCTATTTTAGAAGACCCAAGCAATACTTTTGTAATTAATGGGGCGTTTGATCTTACGCTTCAAATTACCGACCAATACGGATGTGTAGATGACACAACGGTGGACAATCACGTAATGATAGGTGGTCCACAAGGGGTGCCAGGTTTTGTTCAAAGTCCAAATCTGTGCGCGCAAGGTGCTGCATTCCTTGTTCAAGCTCCGGTAAACGTAGATAGTTTAATTTGGAATATGGGGGATGGTAATTTTGTTTACAACGAAACCAATTTTGTCTATAATTACGAAACTCCGGGTTCCTATCAGGCCTCTGTTACGCTTATAAGTCCGGATGGGTGTGAGATAACCACCATACTTGATTCGGTTACGGTGTTTGACGACGGATTGGATGCGGATTTTACAGCGACTCCTATGCTTGTGGATCAAAACGATCCGGTAGTTTTTACAGACCAGTCAACCTTCATCGCTAGTCCGATTGTGAGTTGGACTTGGGATATTAATAGCGATACAACCTATACCTTAAATAATAACGGTGCTCAAACAACCAGCTTTGGATTAAGTGGTCCATACACCATAACCTTAACGGTAGTCGATCAACAGGGATGTGAGGATTCATATTCATTAGTAATCAATGTAAAAGACCCTGACTTAATTATTCCCAATGTGATTACACCGAATGGGGATGGGGTAAATGATGTATTGGCTTTGTCTGAACAGTTTTTTAAAACGTATCAAGTACAGATTTTTAATCGGTGGGGCCATATGGTTTATATGATTAAGGATCAAACGGGTATCGCACTTTGGGATGGAGATACCTCAGAAGGTGTTCCGTGTACGGATGGTGTTTATTTCTACCGAGTAATTGGAGAAATGCTTGGAGGTACGGCAGTGGATCGAAGTGGATTTGTAACGGTTATTGGTTCAAAGTAAACCCAAGCGTTTAACATTTTCGTACCCCTCATCGATATCAAGATTAGAAGAGGTAGCCGCTTGAACCGCAAGGACATCACAACGCTCATTCTCTGGATGACCAGCATGCCCTTTAACCCAATGAAATGTAAGTGTATAGTTGGGGTGTAGTTGAAGATATTTTCTCCATAAGTCTTCATTTTTCTTTCCTTTGAATCCTTTTTTCTCCCAGCCCCATACCCATCGTTTTTCAATGGCCTCAATCACATATTTTGAATCTGAATAAATATGAATGGGGTATTTGTTTGTATTAACAAGTTCCAATGCATGGATAACCGCCCATAATTCCATCCGGTTATTGGTCGTGAGTCTGTAGCCCTTGGATACTGTTTTCTCGTTGGTTCCAAATTTCATAACAATGCCAAACCCACCAGGACCAGGGTTTCCTCTCGAAGAACCATCTGTATATATTTGTATGCAATTAGTCATGCTTTTTTACTCTATGGGATTGATCCTTAATAAAACTTTTCCACCCATTTCCTTTGGATTTGTTGTGTTCACCCACTCCTTTAGAGAATACGTGACAAACCGCAACCGCTAAACCATCCGTGGCATCTAGATACTTAGGCATATCGTCAAAGTTTAACAGCGATTGCAACATCGCAGCAACTTGTTCTTTAGAGGCATTTCCATTACTCGTAATGCTCTGTTTAATTCTTCGAGGGGCGTATTCTTCAAAGGGAATATTATGATTCAAACATGCTGCAATAGCTACACCTTGTGCACGGCCTAATTTTAGCATCGATTGTACATTCTTACCGAAAAAAGGTGCTTCAATAGCCATTTCATCTGGTTTGTACTCTTCAATCAAGCCATTTAAACGTTCTAATATGCGTTTTAACTTGTCGGGATGGGACGGTAGTTTATGCAGCTGTACAATACCAAAGTTCAATAGAGAAATTTTTCCATTTTTGACGTGGATTAATCCATATCCTAATACCGTTGTTCCGGGGTCAATTCCAAGAATTATTCTATCTTCAGCCATTGAAAATGCAAAGGGAAAGTAAAGCTACTCAATTTAATGCCACGCTTGAAGTCTTCATTAGATTTCTTTTGCTTGCTTGCTTGTTTACAATAAGTTATCAAGTATTCTATAAATGGCTTTCTTTTGAGGCGATTAAGGTCACAAATTATTTCTTTTTGTTTTGTGCGTTCCTTTTATTTCCGATAAACTTTTGGTTAGAATGGAAGCGTTTTCAGCGGAGTGTGGATCAGCATAGTATACCTCAATCCGATCAATACCATGCGTTTTATCAGGGGATAGTCGTTTCCTTTTTCACGCCGGCATTCATTGCAACTACCTTTGGTCGCTTTGGAATTAAAGATCGGCTGCGAAATCTCCAATGGATGGGCGCTGGGGTGCTTACCGGATTGGCTCAATTCACTGTGACTATGGTGTTCGCTTTTGGTGGTTCTTTATTCCTATTCGGTGTAAATCGACTGTATGTGACTTTTATATTTTTCGGGGTTTCCGTATTGAGCTTATTCGCTTATTTTTTTAAAATCAAGTTCCCCGATCGATTGATGAGGTGGAAACTTTTTCAGGATATTCAAGCCTTGCCTCCTTCCCAGAATAAAGGTCAAATCTTGATATTAAGTGTAGTTCGATATGCTGTGTTTTCAATTCAATTTCACTTGGTATTGCTTGCTTTTGGTGTTCCATTTGACTTACAACAAGTTTTTATTTTAATGATAAGCTATGGATTGATTACCTTGTCTCCTTCAATTTTGTTTGGTAAAATTGTCTTACGGGAACTCATAGCGGTAGCTGTGTTTTCTTGGTTTGCCTATCCCAAAGAAGAAATTATGTTAACCGCTTTTTTTACCTGGGGGTTTAATGTGGTACTTCCCGTTTTAATTGCCTTAATACGTATATCGAGTACATGGAAAGCACGGTTTTTATCATAATATATGTATTCTTGCTGGCATTAATAGTTGGTGTTGGTGGGATAAGACATAAGTTCAAGGCTAGGTCTATGACTACTGAAACTATTTCATTAGAAAAAATAACCGTTTTAATTCCGTTTCGGAATGAGGCTCAATCATTACCTAGGATTATTCAATCGATCAAGAATTCAATTAAACTTCCCTTAGAAATTATTTTTATTAATGACCACTCTGAGGATGCTGGCCTTGCATTCCTTCAGCAACATATGAATGAATTGCCCATCACCTTAGTCTCCCTTCCGGATCAAAAATTCGGTAAAAAGGAGGCGCTTAGATACGGTATGGAACATGCTCATGGGGACTATTACCTCACCTTAGACGCAGATGTTTTTTTTGGTTCCAACTACTTTTCAGAATTAGAAAAACTCCCTACTGCTCACCTATGGATTCTACCTGCTATTTTAATTGGAAGATCCAAGAAACAGCTATGGCAAGAAATAGATTTGCATATAATGAATGCCATAAATGTTGGGTTATATGGGCTGTTTCGACCAGTAATTGCAAGTGGAGCGAATTTATTATTTAGTAAAAGTGCGTTTTTAGCATCAGATGATTATTCCTCTCATCAACACATTTCTAGCGGGGATGACTTATTTCTATTGCGGGATTTTAGAAAAAACAACAAAGATGTACGTTTGATTTCAGATCCCTCACTCGCGGTATATACCTATGCGCCGGAAGGATTGGTGGCTTTTTTACATCAACGAATTCGATGGATTTCAAAAACAAGTAAGGTGAAAGATCATTTTGCTACAAGCTTAGGGGTAATTCAAACCGTACTATCTCTTATTTTTTACACCTTATTGGGTATTTATCTATTCAAGGAGGAATTCTCAGAAATGCTGTTTTTGTTAATTGTAAAAACGGGACTGGATTTAATTTTTTATGCACCTTATTTTTTCAGGTTTAAACGAATTCACTCTTGGGTCCTTATTCCACTCTATGAAGTGATTTTTCCACTATATAATGTACTTTTGTTGACCTTAATTTTATTCCTGAGTCCAACATGGAAAGGAAGGGGAGTTAATTTATAACATAGCACCTAGCATCATGAAGAATAGCATTAAAAAGATTTGGAGATATTTATTAGTTGTATTGGTAATTTCATTAACTATCGTTGTAATTCAGAATATTAATGGCCATGAACAAGATATACCAAAAGTGGTTCAAGATATAAACAGTGGGGTTATCGGGGCTATTTTAACGACCATCATTACACTCCTATTGCTTTCTAACCAAACAGACTTGCAAGAAATTCAGACTAAAAATTCTGTTATTTATGAGGAGAAATTAAAACTTTATAATGAGTTTTTAAATGTAATGAGCAAATCCCTAGAGGATGGAAAATTAGCGCCTGAAGAATTGAAAAGTATAATCTTTCAATATTCCATTGTACGTATTCACATTTCAGCAGAAGGGGCTCAGAAAATCGAAGATGCGATACGCTCTATTGATGAGGAGTTTTTTTATGTAGATGAGAATTATGTGCCCAAGTTTGACCGTTACATTCAATTATACACTGAGATATGCAATGTGTTAAGAAAAGAACTCTATTTGAATAATCAAGAGGTGGATTTAGCCCCTTTTTCCTTTGATAATTTCTTGAAAATCGCATATCAACACCGTGCTGTAAAGCTTCCAATTAATTCCTTTGAAGATGTATTGGCTGAATTTGAAAAAACAAGAAGTATCTATATTGATGAAAGTAAAGGCAACAAAATTCAATTTGAATTATCTCAGGAAAACATCAAGAATTTAACAGAGGCATTTCATTTGATCGAGTTAATTTTTAATGAGCACAATGATCATAAAATCGAGCGGCGTTATTTATTAAAACAGTATCATGTTAATGGAAAGATTTATCTCGGGATGTTAAACGTATACTATTCAGTTGGAAATGTGCAAATAGCTACGCTTGGAGTTTCTCAGAAAAACAGAATTTATTTCAAGATAAAGTTTGAAAAAGAACGAATTATTTCGTTCGAACCCGAAACCATTGTAGCAGAATACGAAACTACCATCAGGGAGGATTTGCGTTTATTTTTAAATGGTATAAATCCAAATTCAAAAAAATCCCCAACAGATTAAATTCCCTGTTTTTATTCAAGGCTACCGGCTAATATCATACCTTTGCGCATGCGAATTCTTATGGTTTGTTTAGGAAACATTTGTCGATCACCGTTAGCCGACGGTTTATTGCGCAACAAAGTATCCGAAAAGAAATTGCCTTGGTTTGTGGATTCAGCAGGCACCGCCGCATACCACATTGGAAACCCTCCAGATCATCGAATGATTCAAACCGCTAAGGCGAACGGCATAGACATTTCAGAACTCCGTGCTAGGCAATTTAACACAAAAGATTTTACAGCGTTCGATCGCATCTATGTAATGGATCAAAGTAACTACAACAATGTACTTCGTTTAGCGAATACGAATGCCGATCGGCAGAAAGTTTATTTACTCCTTAATCACCTGTACCCAAATAAACAACTAGAGGTTCCTGATCCTTACTATGGGAACCAATCTGACTTCGATGCAGTATTTACCCTGGTGAATGAAGCAACAGAAGCATTAATATCTGATTTAACAAATGACAAATAAAAAAGGCACACTTTGGTTAATTCCCAATACCCTTGGAGGTGAATCTACCTCCGATATTTTACCTCAGCACCTTACTGATATTGTCAGTGAATTAAGACATTTTGCGGTGGAAGAAATTAAATCTGCTCGCCGCTTGTTGAGAAAACTAGACCGAAATTTTCCAATTGATGAATGCACGTTTTATCAAATGAATAAACGTTCCTCGAAAGATGAGGTAATGCAAATTTTATTAGCGATACTTGGCGGGCATTCGGTAGGGGTAATCTCTGAGGCGGGATGTCCTGGTGTTGCAGATCCTGGAGCAGAGTTGGTTGCTCTCTGCCATTCGCAGGGCGTTTTCGTGAATCCCTTGGTTGGACCTTCATCATTTTTGCTAGCCTTGATGGCTAGTGGTTTCTCCGGTCAGTCTTTTACCTTTCACGGTTACCTACCGAAGGAACGCAAAGACCGAATCAAAAAAATGAAAGATTTTGAAATGGATACGCGCCGAACAGGTGCTACCCATTTATTTATGGATACCCCTTTTCGAAATATGAATGTGTTGGAAGATTTATTAAACGAATTGGGCGACACCTGTGAATTATGTATCGCAGCGAATCTCACGCTCCCAAATCAGCGAATTCAAACCATGAGTATAAAAGATTGGAGAGAACACGCCAAAGATTTATCTAAATCACCCGTAGTATTTTTAATTGGAAAATCTCAAATGTCATGACATTTAAAGAAGAAATAACCCAAGGAATCCCATTGCATTTGCCTGAACATCCAGGATTCGATGCGCAAGTAAACCACGCCCCAAAACGTAAAGCGATACTTTCAGAACTAGAGAAAAAATTAGCACTTAAAAATGCCTTACGTTATTTCCCTTCAAACATGCATCCGATGCTTGCCCCTGAGTTTGCTGAGGAATTAGCTGAATTCGGGCGGATTTATATGCATCGTTATCGTCCTACGTATTCGATGAAGGCTCGATCTATTGACGAGTATCCAGGGATCTCATTAGAGGCTAAATCGATCATGCTCATGATTCAGAATAATTTGGATCCCCGTGTAGCACAGCATCCTCACGAACTTATCACTTATGGCGGGAACGGCGCCGTTTTTCAAAACTGGGCGCAGTATTTATTGACGATGCATTATTTGTCGATCATGACAGATGAACAAACCTTAGTCATGTATTCAGGGCACCCCATGGGACTTTTTCCTTCGCATCGCAACGCACCACGTGTTGTGGTTACCAATGGAATGATGATTCCAAATTATAGTAAGCCTGATGACTGGGAAAGATTTAATGCCTTGGGTGTTACTCAATATGGGCAAATGACAGCAGGTTCGTATATGTATATCGGTCCTCAAGGTATTGTTCACGGTACAACGATTACTGTATTAAATGCGCTGCGTAGATTTGCTACATCCAATAGGAATCCAAATACCAAATTATTTGTCACGGCAGGTCTTGGTGGAATGAGTGGGGCGCAACCAAAAGCCGGGAATATAGCCGGTGTAGTAAGTGTTACCGCGGAGGTGAATCCAAAAGCAGTGCATACGCGACACTCGCAAGGGTGGGTGGACGAAGTGATTTCTGAGATTCCAGCATTGTGTGAGCGTGTTTCACGAGCCTTGGCTTCTAATGAGGTCGTATCGATTGCTTACCTAGGCAATGTAATTGAAGTTTGGGAGGCGTTCGCCGAACAAAACATATTTGTGGATTTGGGTTCTGATCAAACATCCTTACATAATCCGTTTGCTGGTGGCTATTATCCAGCAGGATTGTCGTATGATGAATCCAATCAACTGATGGCTGAAGATCCAACCAATTTCAAGGAGCGGGTTTATGATTCGCTTCGTCGTCATGTGGCAATCGTTAACAAACATACCGCGCAAGGAACCTATTTTTTTGATTATGGTAATGCATTCTTATTGGAGGCTTCGCGTGCTGGAGCTGATGTGATGGCTTCCAATGGATTGGATTTTAAATATCCTTCTTACATTCAAGATATTTTAGGTCCTTTTTGTTTTGACTATGGGTTTGGTCCTTTCCGATGGGTGTGTGCCTCCGGCGAGCCAAGTGATTTACAAAAATCAGATGAAATCGCACGGGAGGTATTAGAACAAATGCTCGAAGAAGCTCCTGATGAAATCAAATTGCAATTAATGGATAACATCCAATGGATTAAAGGCGCACAAGAGAATCGCTTAGTGGTTGGATCACAAGCACGTATTTTATACGCTGATGCCGAAGGACGGATGCGTATTGCAAAGGCATTCAATGAAGCAATTGCCCGCGGTGAAATTGGTCCAGTAATACTTGGTCGTGATCATCACGATGTTTCAGGAACTGATTCACCATTTCGGGAAACAAGTAATATTTACGATGGCTCTAGATTCACAGCCGATATGGCGATTCAAAATGTGATTGGCGATAGTTTTAGAGGGGCAACTTGGGTCTCTATACATAATGGTGGTGGTGTAGGATGGGGTGAGGTAATCAATGGTGGATTTGGTATGCTCTTAGATGGATCAGAGCGTACATCTGTTAACCTTCAAATGATGCTTCATTGGGATGTTAATAATGGAATTGCACGAAGAAATTGGGCGAGAAACCCGAATGCAACC
>Ga0315905_10007271_pt1 | contig 11230 bp, 11 predicted proteins | sample LakEriMetagenome_5_FD_203522 | JGI IMG/M metagenome (GOLD analysis project Ga0315905, IMG submission 203522) | Freshwater fungal communities from buoy surface, Lake Erie, Ohio, United States - Buoy 4 MA121 | ecosystem: Environmental > Aquatic > Freshwater > Lake | place: USA: Lake Erie, Ohio...
TGTCGAGCTTGGTCAAGAGTTCGTGGGACCAATCGCGTTTGACGACGTCCAGAAGGAGCATGCCGCTCGCATCGCTCGCGTCGGTGGCCAGTTCACCCGTTAAGCGTCGGCGAATCTCGTCCTTGGGCAAAAGCAAGTACCGCAGTGCATCGTAGTGCTTGGGCTCATGGTTCCTTAGCCACAAGAGCTTCGGTGCAGTAAAGCCCGTCATGGCGGGATTGGCGACCATCGAAATGAGCTTGTCTCGCCCTCCGGCCCGCTTGGTGATTTCCTCGCATTCGGCCAGCGTCCGCTGGTCGTTCCAGAGCAAGGCTGGTCGAATGACGTTTCCTTTGGCATTCAAAAAAACCGATCCGTGCATTTGCCCCGAAAGTCCGATGGCCCGTACATCGGCCCCTTTGACTTTGGCTTTTTTAAGCACCCCTTGGATCGTTTGCTTGGTTGCAGTCCACCAATCCTCAGGGTTTTGCTCCGTCCAAAGCGGTTTTGGGGTCAAAAGCGGATAACTGGCTGTCGCCTCGGCCAATACCTTGCCAGACTGGTCAATTAGCAGGCTTTTCGTGCCGGATGTGCCGATATCGATCCCAAGATAATAAGCCATAATGAATGCGTTGCTAGAATGGGTTGGTCTAGAAAAAATCCAATGGGTTGTCCAAGATTTCTATACTAGCCGATTTGCCGAATCCTTGGAGATATGCCAGATGGAATCCCAGAAAATCAGTTCCCCCGATGCCTTGGTTCCGCCGATCGCGCGAAGGGCATGGCTTCGAGGTTCTTTCTCGCTTGGGTGCTCGTTACTGATTTCCCTAACCGGATGCCCCGGCAAGGCCCCGGACCGCACCAAGAACGATGCGGCTGGCAAAGTAGGTCGAGGGGACCTGCCCCCACTAAAAATTGGAATCATCGATTGCGACGAACTTTCCGAGGTGCTCGAGAGCCGATGGCAGGAATACTCCGACCAACCGATCGAACTGATCCGATTGGATAGGCTCAAGGTCGGCACCCAAGATACACCCTCGTTGGACGTGATCCTCTATCCAGCGAATTTTCTAGGCACTCTTGCCGAAAAGGACTGGATCGCACCTCTCCCCTCCCTACTTTTGGAGCGACTCGGCGGCGAAAAGCAAAACGGCGATCAGCGAAAAACGGCGAAGAAATCCCCTAGTTCCATGAATTTAGGCTCCGAGGAGTCGCCCCAAGGCATCGCGAGCTGGTCGAGACGCTGGCGGTCGATTGCCCATTACAACGGCAAGTCGATGGGCTTGCCCCTGGGAGCCCCGTGTTGGGTTGCAGCAGTCAGAGGGCTAGACATCGAGCCTCTGAAGCGATTGCATCAGGCGATTGCGAGCAACCAAAATAGTCCCGAGCTCGCAAGCGAAAGCTTCGAGGCCTTTCTCCGGAAATCCGAATCGACCCTCCAAGATAGTCTCGGAGCCCGGCAGGCGTTGCTCGCCGAGAAACTCAACGACCTCCCATCGATCGATCGGCGGGCCTTGGTCGAGCGGTTCCTTTGGTTGATGACCACCAGCGAGTCTCGCTACCGTGGATTGATCGACCCTTATAAAGTCACGGCGCGTTTGGGTCTCCCAGAGTTTGCTCGCAACGCAAGGTTTCTGCATCGACTTGCCTTGATCGAGCCGACAACCATCTTGGCCTCCCCTGTCGAGGCTTGGGAAAGGGTCGCCGAGGGGCAAGCTGTCTTTGGGATCGGTTGGCCCCGTACCGATGGATTCCAGCGAGCCGGTCTTGCCTCGGATTCCAAACCCTTGCAATTGGTCCCTTTCCTCTACAACGGAGCGCAAGGGCTTTTGGCCTCGCTCGGAAGGAAAACAAGGCAGTCCTCGATGTCGATCGAATTCATGCATTGGCTGCATCGAGAGGACAATCGCACCGCACTCCAAGCCAAATCGCCTCGCATCGAAGTGCTAGAAATCGAAAACGATACCAATCGCGTCCGAGAGGACTACCGGGACTACCAAACTCTCCAGAGGCTCGAAGCGGGCAACTCGACCCTGGAGATGACCCCTCGTTTCGTCGATGCCGATTCGCTGATCGATGGGCTCGCCGATGCACTTTTGGATATCCTTGCCAATCCCGAGTCCGCATCTGCACGGTTTGAGCAGTGCAAGCTCCAATGGGCACAATCGATAGACTCGATCGGGCCCGAGTCGCTCCGGGAAAGTCTCGAACGGACCACTGGCCTGTCGAATTAGAGCCAACGGGAGAAAATCGGATTATGGAACCCAGAGGTCTTCAAAAGTACCTTCGCTACCTTCAACGCCTTGCGGCTGCACCGTTCCGAGCCATCGCAGAGTTGCTCGGGCTTTTCTCCCGGAGAAATCCTTCCTCGCCTAGACCCGAGTCGATCGAAAGGCAACGCAAACGTCGAGGGATGCTCCTCTCGGGGCTTCCAGCTCTTTGTTGCGCCCTGGCCGCGATCTTTCTGGTCGGTTGGGGTGCGACCAATCAAAGGAAGCTTACTACCAAATACTCCGAAAAACTGACCGAGGCTATCGCACAGCCCGACGCGAAACGGGCCGAGAGGTTGAGTCAACGGGTCTTTCATGAGGGCTTGCGCGACGCTCCTAGCTCGGCCATGGACTACTGCAATTTTCTCGCGGCGCAAAAAGATCTGCTCCAGGCCAATAGCATCCTCGAGACGCTCGCCCCAGACGATGCCCCCGGCTATCCAGCCGCACACCTTCAGCGCGCCATCGGGTACTCGAACCTGTTGAGCCAAGGTGCCAGCGATCGGTATTTGCCCATCCTCTCGTGGCACTTGAAACAAGCCGGAGATCCATCGACCGAAGCCCATTGGCTTGCCTGGGCAAACTACTTTCGACTCACAGGCCAAATCGATCGATCGGTGCAATCCCTCGAATCGGTGGCCAACATCAACCCCGCCCACTGGTTTTCCGTTGCCGATTTGTATGTCCTCGACGGAAAAACGGATCTTGCGAAACGCTCGTTGCTGATGGCATCGAACGCCTACCGTTTGCGTCTGGGAAATAACCCTTTATCGATTCCCGACCGAATGCAATTGGTCATGGCCCAAGCTCGATCTGGGGATTACCAACAGGCTTCGGCGACTTTACAAGCGGGCTTGGATCTCGATCCTAAGAGCATTGAATTGCTTGGTGCCCAATCGCAGTTGGAATCCATTGCCCTCGAGCAGTCGTTTCAGAAAGCCCCTGGCTTCCCAGAAAAACTTGCATTTCTCAAAGAAATCATTGCGAAATCCCAAGACCGCTCGATGGTCTACCAGGGGTCCATCGATCTTTACCGCATCGCATCCAACGAGCAACAAAAGGGATCGATCCTTGAGATGCTCGAAGGGAGTTTAAAGCGTTACGGACCGAGCCCGTCGCTGCTGTTTGCACAAAGCATGATTTTCATCGACCAGGGGAAAAACTCCGAAGCCAGGGAGAAACTCCAGCAGGCTGTCGATGCTTTTCCAGACCATGGTCTGTCCCTAAACAACCTAGCTTGGTTGCTCGGCAACCACGAGCCTCGTGACCTAGAGAAAGCCAAAGAATTGGCTATGCGGGCCGTAGCAAGCGACCCTCGAATGGGTACCTTTCACGATACCCTAGGGACGATTTATTTGGAGCTTAAGGATTGGCGGGCTGCGATCCAGGAGCTTGAGTTGGCCTTGGCACAAACTCCCAACGAGGCCAGGTCCAAGATCCACGCCAAGTTGGCCATCGGCTACGAGGCCGTCGGCGAGGCATCGCTTGCTGCGATGCACAAGGACCGAAGCGGCTCGAAGTGAGTTAACCGCAGCGACCTAGAGTTTGCCTTCGATCGCCAACTGATGGAAGAAGTGCTTAACGTCGGCTTGGTTCTTCAAAAGCCAGTCGATCGATGGCTCGCAGTTCATCGCTTTGGCAATCGCCTTGGTGGTCGCTTCTCGGTTGGTTTGGAAGAGCACTTCAGGATCGTATTTGGCCGTGACGATCGATGGATCGAGCCAGACCGAGACGATAATCCCGAGATCATTGGCTTTGGCTTTGGGGATGTGTCCTTGGCGAACCGCATCGAGAACGCCGTTGGCGATGGCGGCTTGAACGGTTCCCATGAGGATATTGGTGTACTTTTCGTTGTTGACGGTGACTTTGCTGACCATCACCGTGACGGGTCGAACCTGCACATCGCAGTTGAGGATCGCGTAGATTTTTGAGTGGCCCTTGGTCTGGTTGCCGATCATATTGGCGATCGAATAACCGACCGGGCCATCGAGTTCACCGATGACCACTTCGGGTTCCGCAGCCGACCAAGCTTCAGTCGATTCGACGAGGGCCTCGCCGGTCCTCATGACGATTCGTCCTTTGTTCGAGACGACGCTTTTTTTGGTAGCTGATTTCTTCTTCTTTGCCATGATGGGTGCCTTTGGTTGCTTATCTGTGGAGGATTATCAGTGGAGTATTCAAGGTGTCTTATTGCAGTCGTATCGAATCGCATCACTGGGAATGCTCGAGATCCTTGTGGTGCAATGGCTCGACCGGACGCAGTCCGATGTGATCCATAAGGATATGGCATCGGTTGGCGATCCATTGAGGGGCGTAGGAGCCGAAGATCATCCCTAGGATCGCGAAACTCAGCGCTACCAGTTGGGGCGGATAAGTTTCATGCAGACCGGCGATTCCAGGGATCGGTATGCTGTCTGAAAAAGTCACCAACGCCCAAGTGCTCACCCCGGCGAAGATCGAAAAAACGGCTCCTTGGGTCGTTGCACGTTTCCAATACAGCCCTGCGGCCAGCGGAACAAAGGCGCCGGCAAGGGTGATTTGATAAGCATTGGAAACCAGATTATAGATCGGGGTGCCCAGGGTAAAGATCGCGTAGGTCAGCACCAAGCAGGTGAAGACCAGGATCGTGATTCGCATGGCAAGCAACAACTCTTTGTCACGCATGTTCGGTTTGATGTGCCTGAGGATGTTTTCGACGAAACTCGTCGAAGGGGCCAATAGGGTGGCCGAGGAACAGGATTTGATCGCCGAAACCAAGGCTCCGAAGAAGAGGATTTGTGCGAAGAATGGCATGTGATCGAGGATCATCGTCGGGAGGACTTTTTGCGGATCTTTTGCGAGCAGCTCCTGGGAGTGCTCGGGCATTTTGATCAATGCTGCGACGACAATGAACATCGGAACGAACGCAAAAACCAGGTAGCACAGTCCTCCGATAACCGCCCCGTATTTTGCCGACCGCTCATCTTTGGCCGACATGACCCGTTGGAAGACATCCTGCTGGGGGATCGAGCCGAGCATCATGGTGATGGCAGCAGCCAGGAAAAAAGCCCAGTCCTTGACCGTCGGTGGGGGCAAGATTTTGAACCAGTCGCGTTTGCCTGCATAATCGAAAACCGTCGAAGCCCCACCGACCAACTCGGCTGAGTGCCAAGCGATATAGGATAACCCCAGGACTAAAACGATCATTTGGATAAAGTCGGTCCAAGCTACTGCGAGCATCCCGCCCATCATGACGTAGATCAGGACCAGAACCGTGCCGATGATCATCCCTGTCGAATGGGCGATCGCTCCCCCTGAGAGGATGGTAAATACGAGCCCTAACGCGGTGACTTGGGCGGCCACCCATCCGAGATAGCTCAGGATGATCATCACTGAACAGAGAATTTCAACCGGTACCCCATAGCGTTTCCTGAAGAAATCGCCGATCGTCAGAAGTTTCATTCGATACAAACGTATCGCGAAAAATAGCCCCACGAGCACTAAACACATCGAGGCTCCGAAGGGGTCCTCGACGACCGACTGGAGTCCCCCTTCGACAAACTTCGCGGGAATGCCCATGACCGTCTCGGCACCGAACCAAGTGGCGAAGCTGGTCGTGATAACCATGTACAAAGGTAAGCTATGGCCGGCGACGGCGAAGTCGGCGGTGTTCTTAACCTTGGTGCCGGCCCAAGCACCGATGCCCAGCGTGCCCAATAGGTAGATGAATACGAAGATCAATAGTGCGATGTTCAAGGCGCATCTCCCTTTGGTATTGAGCTAACGGATAGTACTTTGGCAACAATGGACTCGGTGGAACTGACTCGGTGGAACTGACGGACCGATCACTGCGAGAGGACGAACGGGACGGTGACGATTCCATTGTCTTTATCTCGGCAGTCGATCTCCAAAAACTCTGGAAACTGAGAATCGCTTCCCAGGATCAAGATGGCCACGCCGGAGGATTCCTCCAGTTGAATCAGTTCGCGACGTTTGCGGTTGTTTAGGTACGCAGCGACGTTCTCATTGACTCGGACGTTGATGCGTGCGACCCCTTGATGTTGGCTTGCCAACATCAAGATCCGGGTGACTTCGATGGCCATGCTTTCGGCGGTTTTGACCAGTGCGCGTCCTCGGCAGCAAGGGCAATCCTCATAGACGCTCCGTTTGAAGCTTGGTCGGATCCGTTGTCGCGTCATCTCGATCAAACCGAAAGGACTGGTTCGGAGGATTTTGGTTCGGGCACGATCGCGTTTCATCGCGTCGCTCAGGGATTTTTCGACTTTGCGACGATGCGATTCTTTGCGCATATCGATAAAATCGTTGACGATCACTCCTCCCAAATCTCGCAATCGCAGTTGTCTTGCGATCTCCTTGCTGGCCGCCAGGTTCAAGTGAAAAGCGTTTTCCTCGGCGTTTTCATCACCGCCGCGGAAGTTGCCGCTGTTGACATCGATCGCAACGAGGGCTTCAGTCGGGTCGATGACAATCGACCCGCCCCCCTTGAGCGGAACGACGCGCTGGTGGATCCGTGCGATCTCTTGCTCGAGTTTGAAGCGGTGGAAGAGGGGCTCTCGGCTATCGTACAATTCGATTCGGTCCGCGTACTTGGGCATGACCAATTCCATGAACTCTTTGGCTCTTTGAAAGGCATCTGGAGAGTCGATCAGGATCGAATCGATATCTTCGGTGAATGTATCGCGAATGGTACGAATCATGATATCGGACTCTTCGTAGACATCGCAAGGTCCCGGTTGATTCTTGATCCGTTTGGCGAGCACTTTCCAGAGCCGCAGCAGGTAAGCCACATCGCGATAGAGTTCTTTGCGGTTGCGTTCTTGTGCAGCGGTCCTGACGATGAACCCAACCCCTTTGGGGATGTTGATTTCATGCATTGTGGACTTGAGTTTTTTTCGCTCGACTTCGTCTTCGATCTTGCGGCTGATTCCGACCCGTCCGAGCGAGGGCATGAGGACTAGGTAGCGACCGGGGATACTGACGTAGGTCGAGAGGGTTGGGCCCTTGGTGCCGATTCCCTCTTTGATGACCTGGACGACGACTTCGTCACCCCGTTTGAAGATCTCTTGGATGGGTGGTTTGAACCGGGGTCTGCCGCTTCGAAGTTTCCCGCCACGGGGATTTGCCCCCCGGGAGCGTTGGGGTGGATCTTGGTCTCCACCTCCTTCTTCGTCATCGATTCCGAAATTCTTGCCGCTCAAGATATCCGCAGGATCGTAACCGGCTTGTCGAAAGTACTCGGGTTCGATGTCGCTGATGTGGAGAAATCCGTTGCGTCCGACTCCGAAATCGACGAAGGCGGCCTGGATGCTCGGTTCGATATTGACGATTTTGCCTTTATATATGTTCCCAACCCAGTTGTTCTGGCTAGTTCGTTCGGTGTAGAGTTCTTCAAGTATCCCGTCTTCCAAAAGCGCGATTCGGCACTCCTCGGCTTGCGAGACATTGATCAGCATTTCCTTCTTCATCGAGAATCATTTCCTTGTAGCATTTAAGTTGTTTCCTTGGGATTGTTCATGCTTGCAGCACGATTTCGGGCACGAGCCCTGCGAGTTGGTTCATCAAGAAGGCTTCGACCTCGCGTGCAGTACCGAGTCTTAAAGCACGCCAAGCCATGGCTTCACATTGCCCGAGGGTCACGGATCGAATGGCCTTTTTGATCACCGGGATCGTCGACGGAGCCAAGCTCAGAGAACGGATTCCCATACCAACTAAAAGTAGGGCGTGAGCGGGATTGTTACTCATTTCCCCGCAAACGCTCGTCGATTTGCCATGCTCCGATGTGATCTCTTGAGTTCGTTTGATCAATCGTAGCACGGCCGGATCGCACGCTTGGTAAAGGTCGGCGACCGAGTCATTGCTTCGGTCGACAGCAAGCGTGTATTGCGTCAAGTCGTTGGTGCCGATACTTACGAAGTCGATTTCCTCGATAAATCGGTCCAACATCAAAACAGCGGCTGGCACCTCGACCATCATGCCAACTTGGAGTGTCGAAGGGATTCGTATTCCTTCGCAAGTCAAATCATCTGCGACGCTGCGCAAAAGGAACTTCGCGCTGCGGAATTCATCCAACGTGGTGACCATCGGAAACATGACCCGACAATTCCCTGCACTTGCCGCTCTGAGGATGGCTCGCACCTGAACTCGAAACAGCGCTGGATTTCGCAAACTCAATCGGATGGACCTGAGTCCCAAGAACGGATTGTTCTCGGGTTCGACCGGCCGTGTCATCCCCATCTTATCGGCACCTAGGTCCAAGGTGCGGATGACGACCGGGCGGCCTTGCATATCCCGCAAAACTTGCTGATACGCCAAAAAATGATCCTCCTCCGTGGGCTCCTTGTCATGCCCAAGGTAGAGAAATTCGGTGCGATACAAACCAACCCCATCGGCTCCGCGAGCCAAACACGCTTGGGTTTCGTTGGGAAATTCAACATTGGCCATCAACTCAACATGCACCCCGTCGGAAGTCACCGCAGGCAGGTCTTTGAGTTCCGAAAGTTCCGAGACGATCGATTCGCGTGCGATCCGACGCTTGAGGTACCTTTCGCGGGTCGGAGCATCTGGAGACACAAAAATTCGGCCCAGATGGCCATCGATGATCAACTCGTCACCGGATCGAATATTATGAAGGAAATTCCCGACCCCTACGACCGCCGGAATCTCCATTCCCCGCGCGACGATCGCAGTGTGACCACCGGGCCCGCCGGCCTCGGTGCATAAGGCCAATACTTTTTCGGTATCGAAAGAAGCGGTCTCGCCAGGGGTCAGGTCATGGCTCACGACGATCGACCCCGGAGGGATTTCTGCAAAGGTCTGCGTGGGTTTGCCCGTCAGGGCCTCGAGCAACGTGCGTTCGACATCTCGAACATCGGCGGCTCTTTCTGCCAAAAACGATGAACTCGCTTTGCGAAACGCTGCAGCATATTTCGCAAAAACTTCGCTCACGGCATACTCGGCCGCGTAGAGATTGTCCCTGATCAAGTGCTCCATTTCGGAGCGAACATGAGGATCGAGCAAAAGCTGCTGCTGGGCCGAGAAGATCCCGCCGAGATTGGCCCCCCAACTATCTGTAGTCTCCTTACCACGCTCGCCCAGGATCTGATGCGCCTTGGAAACCGCTTCTACAAGCCGCTGCCATTCCCGCTGCGCCTCGGGCCTGGAAACCAAACATCGGGCGATGCTGTAGCCTTCTCGGTCGAAAACAATCGCTTTGCCGATGGCTACGCCAGGGGATACTGCAATGCCTTGTAATTCAAGCATGCGCGCTTTACGGGTCGTCAAATTGTGAATCAAACAAACGCGAAATGGCCTCGATGGCCATCGGTGCGTCGGGGCCTTGGGCTCGCAAGGTCAACTCGGTACCCTGCGGTGCTCCTAATGTCAACAAGCCGATCATCGAGCGACAGTCTGCAATCTGGCCCGCTCGCTCCAGTTCGATCTGGCACTGAAAATTTGTCGCCGCACGAACCAGTTTGTCCGCCGGACGCATGTGCAGACCTTCTGGATTTTGGACCGTAACGACTCGGGTAATCATCAAATCTCTCTGGGGATTCCCTAATTGCTGGCTTGGCTGCTGTCGGCTTCTTCGAGCAACTCCAAGATCCCTTCGACCGTTTTCGACTGGCTCAAAACGCGGCAAAACTGCTCGTCTCGAAGCTGCCTCGAAATGTTCTCAAGAGCTCTGAGGTGATCCCCAGGTCGATCCGGGGGAGAGACCAACAGAAAAAACAAACTGGCTTTTTGTCCGTCAAGCGACTCGAAATCCAGACCCTGAGCGCTGACTCCCACGGTCCCGACGAGCTTCTTAACACCCGGATGCTTCGTGTGCGGAACGGCCACTCCGCGACCGATTCCCGTGCTCCCGAGTTCCTCGCGACGCATGATCGCTTTGATGATGTCGTCTTTATCCTTGGCCAGAATCTCCTGAGCCTCGACCAACGATTGCACTAGCTCTGCAATCACCTCTTCCTTGGTCGTCGCAGTAAGGTCCGACTTGACCGCTTTAGGAGCTACAAATACAGAGAACTTCATAGATTGCTGATGCCTTTGTCGAAAACTTTCCTCAGCCCATTGACTTCGTGCTTGGGTCTTCAATCCACCGGACCACAATTAGTCCGGCATTGAAGAGGCGTGCCGGACGAAAACTAAGAACGCAAGCAAACAGGGCTCTTAGGTGTGATGCGCGTTGGGACCACCCTTATGGTCCGTCACACGCTCCTTGTGCTTGCGAATCTGTTGCTCAACTTTGTCCAGAGTCAAATCCAAAGCCGCAACGACCGAGGAGGACTCCGTGGCGGCTACAAAATCCGGGGCATGCTCAGCCGAAACGTTGATCTCGACACTCGGACGGTCGAGCTTCTCCAAATCGACCGTTACCTCAATGGCGTTGATGCGATCGAAAAAACGCCTGAGCTTCTCAACCTTCGCGGCGATGATCTGTTGGTCTTCGCCCTGAAGATGGCCATGACGGGTAGATATGTTGACTTGCACTTCTGTACTCCTAGAACAAAGTTCCCCAGAGTGAATTTCCCTAGAGGAGAGGCTCCGATGCGGAATTCTCCAATCGGTGAATTTCGACCAAGCCCTTAGAACTAACTCCCCAATTGTAACCCGAAGACCACGGCACAGAAATCCCTATCCGGCCCTGAGGCCAGAGATTCACCGATTCGACTCCGGCGCGTCGCGCGGTGGCAACCCCCATCCCGGAAAACCAAGAAGTATCCCCTCTTGTCGAATTAATCCGGGAAAATCGAATTTCCGTAGCAAACATGAAAAACCTTAAAGACAATTCTGGGTTTGGGGTATTCCAGTTCCTTCTGGTCTATACTTTCAGAGCACCCGGCCGATCTGTCCAAACTGACCAACCCCACATCCATCCGCTCCCCTGCGTTTCACTTAGGACCCGAGCAATGAGCTTTGCTTATAAAACCCTTGTCGCTCCTGTGGCTCTTGCCCTCCTGGGAGGCGTATCGCTAGATCGC